>Ga0307479_10001258_pt1 | contig 23117 bp, 19 predicted proteins | sample atmos_gasesECM4C_FD_203743 | JGI IMG/M metagenome (GOLD analysis project Ga0307479, IMG submission 203743) | Hardwood forest soil microbial communities from Morgan-Monroe State Forest, Indiana, United States - atmos_gasesECM4C_515 | ecosystem: Environmental > Terrestrial > Soil > Temperate...
GGATGATCCGGCACCACCTGTGGTGACTACCGTGTGCTTTCTACCAATGCACACGGGCCGCGGGTGCGAGCTGAGCACCCGGTCTTCCCTGCGCCCTCTGTTCTTTCGAGGGTGGTTGTCGGCAAAAGTCGAGCGGTTCACGCTGCGAGAACGCGAATGCATGTTTTGACAATGCTGGCGCGACATCTTCCGTTGTCATCGTCCGCCAACCGGTCCGGCCTTCGGCCGGCCGGATGACAGGCTCCGGCGGGCGATTCCAGAGAAAGCGAAGTAAAATTGAGAGGCCGCGGCGTACTGGATCGCCCGGTCAAGCCGGGCGATGACGAGTGGAGAAGTGGGGCGCGCGAGATCGCGAATGCATGTTTTGACGATGCTAACGCCACATCTTCCGTTGTCATCGTCCGCGAAGGCGGACGACCCAGTATTCCAGGGGCGTCGGTGTTCAAATCGAAAGGCCGCGGCGTACCGGATACCCCCGCAATGCGCGGGGTATGACGGCCGGCGTAAGAGGAGCGCAGGGGACTGGCTGGGGAACTAGGATTCGAACCTAGACAAACAGAGTCAGAGTCTGTTGTGCTACCGTTACACCATTCCCCAACGGATTACCAAACGAATTCAACATGTTATGGAATTGTCCGGCAGTTATCCGCGAGCGCGACCTTAGAAATCGACGCTCCCTGCGATGCGCCCTTCTACTCGCTGGGGACGGGAGTTGGCAAGCGCTGCGGCGGCGCCGGTTTTGCACGCCCTTCGGCCGCGACCCGGATTTTCCGAAAGTGTCCACCAGGCGCTCGGCAGGGGCGCTCGCACCATTCCACGATGAGCGCCGCCGCGCACCAATGGCTGTGGTTGCAAGCTTTCGCGCGATCGACGGCGATGGGCGGGGCAAGCCCGACGACAACAAGCACCTCGTTTGCCTATCCCACAGGCAATGATCGCGGCAGCATCGACAAACTGTCTAGCTCTCAGACGCGGACACAGCGGTTCCCGCAACTTGCCGCCGCCAACCGGCCATGTAATGCTGCTGTGCCAAACAACAAAAAGAGGCGCGCTTTTGCGCGTCCTGTCGCAAAGAAGCCGGCATCGGGGACACGTTTTCCGGAGACTATCAGATATGAAACTCAAGCAATTCCTCGGGCTGCTCTGCGCTGCCTCGGTGACGATCATGCTCGCGGGCCAGGCGTCCGCCGAGGATAAGGTCGTCAAGATCGGCGCGATCTTTCCGTTGACCGGGAACGCCGCCAGCGCCGGACTCCACGCCAAATACGCCATCGAAGTGGCGATGGACATCATCAACAACGCCCATCCCGAGCTCGGCGATTTCCCGCTGGCGAAGAATGCGGGTCTGGCGGGCCTCGGCGGCGCCAAGGTCGAGGTGGTGTTTGCCGACAATCAGGGCAGTCCGGCCACCGGGCAGAACCAGGCGTTGCGGCTGATCACCGAGGAAAAAGTGGTTGCTTTGGTCGGCGCATATCAATCGGGCGTCACGCTGACGGCGAGCGCGATTGCCGAAAAATACGGAATCCCGTTTCTCACCCCGGAGTCGGTCGCGGCCAATCTGACCGAGCGCGGTTTCAAGTGGTTCTTCCGCACCACGCCGATCGCGACCGATTTCGTCAAGGTCTACTACGATTTCCTGACCGACATGAAGGCGCAAGGAGCCAAGACCGACAACATCGCGCTGGTCCATGACAACACCGAATACGGCACCTCGGTCGCGAACACGATCACGACCGGGTTCAAGGAAAAAGGCCTCAACGTGTTGGATGTCGCCTACGTGTCCAACGCCACCGACGTGCAGAGCCAGGTGCTGCAGCTCAAGGAGAAGCAGCCCGACGTGGTGATCATGATCAGCTATACGTCGGATGCGATCCTGTTCGCCAAGACCATGCAGGCGCAGGACTATAAGCCGGCAATGCTGATCGCCGACGATGCCGGCTATTCCGACCCGTCCTTCCTCAAGACCGTCGGCAAGATATCGCAAGGGGTGTTCAACCGCTCGTCCTGGAGCGTCGGGCCTGAGGGCTCGCCGACCGCCGTCATCGCCGACCTCTACAAGAAGAAGTGCGGCGACGAGATGGACGATACCGCCGCGCGCGACATGCAGGGCTTCCTCGTGCTGGTGGATGCGATCGATCGCGCTGGCTCTACCGAGCCGGCGAAGATCCAGGCCGCGCTCAAGGCCACCGACCTCAAGCCCAACCAGCTGATGATGGGCTATAAGGGCGTCAAGTTCGACGAGAAGGGCCAGAACATCCTCGCCTCTGCCATCCTCATTCAGCTGCAGGACGGCGAGAACTACGTCGCGGTGTGGCCGAAGGCGAACGCCGCGAAGGCGCCGATGCTGCCCTATAAAGGCTGGTGAATGCGTCGAGGGCGGCAGACAAGACTTTCGCCCTTGCGGTGTGAATTGACCCCTCCGGCAACCACTCCCTCGCAACGGCGCGCGGCTTGATGTCCTTTGTTCTCGTTCAGGTGATTGTCGGTGGACTTCTGCTCGGCGCCGTCTACGCGCTGTTTTCCTCCGGCCTGACGCTGGTCTGGGGCATGATGAACATTGTCAACTTCGCCCATGGCGATTTCGTCATGCTCGGCATGTATGTCGCGTTCATGGTCTTCACCCTGTTCGGCGCCGGACCTCTCGCCGGCGCGCCGATCGCGGCGCTGTTGCTCGCCACCCTTGGCGTCATCGTCTATTTCGGGCTGATCCGCGACATCATGAAGGGGCCGATGCTGGCGCAGATCCTCGGCACCTTTGGGCTGGCGTTGTTGCTGCGTTATTCAGTGTTCTGGTGGTTCGGCGCGAATTTCCTGTCGCTGCCGCAGAATATCGTCGGCGGCACTTTTGCCGTGTTCGGCCTGCGCATCGAGGCCTCGCGATTGCTCGCCGGCGTGGTCGCGTTGCTGGTGACGCTCGGATTGCACCTGCTGCTGACCCGCACCTCGCTGGGCTCGAAGATGCTGGCGGTGGCGGAAGATTCCACCGCCGCGCAACTGATGGGGATCAGGCCCGACACCATGCAGGCGATCGCCTGGGCGATCGCCGCCGGCGCCACCGGGCTCGCCGGCGCGCTGATCGCCACCTTCTTCTACATCGTGCCGACGGTCGGCGAGACCTTGGGCATCGTCGCCTTCGTCACGGTGTCGCTGGGCGGCTTCGGCAGCGTGCCGGGCGCGCTGGTCGCGGGACTGTTGATCGGGGTCATCGAACAGCTCTCGGCCTACCTGATTGGCGCGGTCTACAAGGACATCGTTGTCTACGCCCTGTTCCTGTCCTTCCTCTGGTTCCGGCCGCAAGGCCTGATGGGCAAGTCGTGATGCGGCGCTTGCTCTGGGCCTCGGTGCTGCTCGCCGCCGCCATCGCCTATCCCTTGCTGTTTTCGACGCCGTTCCATCAGCGGCTCGGCGCGCTGGTCCTGCTGTACGCGATCGCGGCGTCGGCTTGGAACATCGTCGGCGGCTATGCCGGCCAGGTCTCGGTCGGACACGTCGTGTTCTTCGGTTGCGGCGCCTACGCCGCGATGGGAGCGTATGCACATTTCGCGCTGTCGCCGCTGGTCGGCATTCCCGCCGGCATCGTGTTCGCGGTGGCGATTGCCGCCATCATCGGCGTGCCGACGTTGCGGCTGTCGGGGCACTATTTCAGCATGGCGACGATCGCGGTCGCCGAACTGGTCAGGCTGGTGGTAACCAACACAGACTATCTCGGCGCGGCCGTGGGCCTCAGCGGACCGACAGTGCCGCGCAACGTTTTCGATCTCTCCTTCATCTCGGCGCTGCCGTATTATTACCTGTTCCTCGCAATCCTTTCCCTCACGCTCCTCATAACCTGGTGGATGACCAACAGCCGGATGGGATTTTACCTGCGCGCGATCAAGGATTCCGAGCGCGCGGCGCGTTCGCTCGGCGCGCCCGCGAGCCGCACCAAGCTCTACGCCTTCATGCTCAGCGCGGGGCTGACCAGCGTCGCCGGCGCGCTCTATGCGATGATGTTCGGCTTCGTCGATCCGGAGTCCGGGCTCGGCATCCTCATTTCGGTGAAGTTGCTGATCATGGCGGCGCTCGGCGGCGCCGGACTGTTGTTCGGGCCGCTGGTAGGGGCCGCGATCCTGGTGCCGCTGGAGGAAATCTCCAACAACCTGCTCGGCGGCAGCGGCGCCGGCCTGACCTTCGTGGTGTACGGCGCGATCATCGTGCTGATCGCGCGCTTCCAGCCCGGCGGCGTCCTGGCCTTGGCGAACCGCCTTTGGGAGCGGCGCGGCAAGGCGGCCAAGGCGACGCTGGAAGCGGGAGCATCCCATGCTCCTTGAAGCGCACGACGTCACCAAAGCCTTCGGCAGCTTCAAGGCCGTCGATGCCGCCTCCGTGACCTTGGAGCAGGGCGACATCCTCGGCCTGATCGGGCCGAACGGCGCCGGCAAGTCGACCTTCTTCAACTGCCTGACCGGCGATCTCATGCCGACCTCGGGCAGGGTGATGTTCGCGGGCCACGACATCACGCATCTTCCCCCCGAGACGCGCGCGGAGCTCGGGCTGGCGCGCACGTTCCAGGTACCGCAGACGTTCGAGGGCATGTCGGTGCTCGAGAACGTCATGATCGGCGCGTTCCTGCGCACCCCGCATCGCACCGAGGCCGAGAAAAAGGCGCGGGCGGTGCTGGAGCGCGTCGGCATGGCGAGGCTTTCCGATGCGCCGGCGCGCTCGCTCGGAACGCCCGGCCGCAAGCGGCTCGAGATCGCGCGTGCGCTGGCGACCGAACCGAAAGTGCTCCTGCTTGACGAAGCGATGGCGGGGCTGACGCTCCGCGAGGTGCAGCTTGCGATCGAGCTGGTTCGCGATATCCATCGTTCCGGCATCGCGCTCGTCATCGTCGAGCACATCATGGAAGTGATCATGTCGCTGGCGAGCCGGGTCGTGGTGTTTCACCAGGGCCGCGAGATCGCCCGCGGCAGCCCGCGCGAGGTCACCAGCAATCCGGACGTGATCGCGGCCTATCTCGGCACCCGCGCTGCGAAAGCCGCCGCCGGCCACACGCCTATCGAGCTGATGGGCGGGCCCGTGACATGACCGGGCCCCTGCTCAAGCTCGAGCATCTCGAGGTTCGCTACGGCGACCTGATCGGGGTCTCCGATGTTTCCCTCGACGTACCCGAGGGCAGCGTGGTCGCGCTGCTCGGCTCCAATGGCGGCGGCAAGACCACGACGCTGAATGCCATCGCCGGCCTGATCCCGCTGCACGCCGGCTCGATCAGCTTTCGCGGCGAAGAGATCGCTGGGCAGAACGCGTTTGCGATCGTGCGTAAGGGACTCGCGCTGTCGCCGGAGGGCTGGCGGCTGTTCGTGCAGCAAAGCGTCGAGAATAATCTGCTGCTCGGCGCGACGCCGTTGCGCGACAAGGCGCGCACCGCGCAGCTGCTCGAACGCGTCTACGAGATTTTCCCGAAATTGAAGGAGCGGCGCGGCCAGCGCGCCGGCACCATGTCCGGCGGCGAGCGGCAGATGCTCGCGGTCGCCCGCGCGCTGATGAGCGATCCAAAACTTCTGATGCTGGACGAGCCGTCGCTTGGGCTGGCGCCTGCCGTGGTGGAATCGATGTACGAGACCTTCGGCCGGCTGCACCGGGAAGGGTTGACCATCCTGCTCGCCGAGCAATCGATCGAGCTTGCGCTGGAAGTCTCCGACTTCGCGACCGTGCTGCAGGTCGGAAAGAGCGTGCTGTCCGGCACTGCGGCGGAGCTGGCGCAGGACCCGCAGGTGCAGAGGGCCTATCTCGGTGCGTGACGCCCGCGGCGCGCCGGCGCCGGCGTCATCTCGGCCTGCAACGCCTGCAGCAGGCAGCGGCCAAGCCGCGCCTCCATCTCGGGGTCGCGGAGCGAGATCGGTCCGGGATCGTTGAGGATCGCATTGACCAGTGTTCCGAACACGAGCTGGAAGCCGAAGGCGATGCTTCGCTGCTTGGCGGCCTCGCGGCCTTTGCCCATCGCAGCGAGCAGCAGCGGCGTGGCGCGCTCCGTCACGGCGCGCCCCCGGTGCTTGAACGGCATCCATCTGTCCGGCCGCGTGCCGCCATGCTGGAGCGTGGCGCGCAGCACGCCTTCGTGGTTCCGAATCCACGCCGTGATGCCGCTGACCAGAATCCCGCAGAGCCCGGCGAGGTCGACCCCTTTGAAGAGCTCGTTCTCGGCCAGCAGCGACAGCGCGCGGTCGCCGTCGCGCGCGGTAAGCTCGATCAGGGCGTTGAAATAGGCCTCTTTGCTGTCGAACCGGCTGTAGAAGGCGCCCACGGTTGCACCCACCTTCTTGCACAGCGTCTCGATCGACAGTTCAGACAGAGAGTGCGTGCGCAGCATTTCAGCGCCGGCCTGCAAGAGCGCAAGCGTCATCTCGCGGCTTCGCTTCTGCCGCGATGGCGTGACTCCGGGAAGGTCGACTTCCCCGACTTGGTCTCGACCCTGGACCCCGTCTTGGACCTTGCCTCGGACCGGCATGCGGTCTTGCATCTCCCGCGCGATAATCATAATGATAATTCGGATTATCATTTCTGGCAACCAGGGCGAGCACCGAATCGGCGGTCGTCGCGCAGGTATCGGGGAGGGATGCATGAGCAGAGGCGAGAGATCCTTTCGCGGCACCATTGGCAAGACGATCGCGGACTCCAAGCCGTGGTGGCCGCCGGCGCAAAAGCCGCCGGCCGGCGCGCCCAACATCCTGGTCGTATTGTTCGACGATGTCGGCTTCTCCGATTTCGGCTGCTACGGGTCGCCGATCAAGACGCCGACCATCGACCGGCTCGCGGCCGAAGGCCTGTGCTACAGCGGTTTCCACACCACCGCGATGTGCTCGACCACGCGCGCGGCACTGTTGACGGGGCGCAATCATCACTCCGTCGGCGTCGGCTGCCTCGCCAATTTCGACAGCGGTTATCCCGGCTATCGCGGCAAGATCGCGCGCGAAGCCGGGACGCTTGCCGAAATGCTGCGCCCGCATGCTTATCGCAACTACATGGTCGGCAAATGGCACGTCACGCCGCTGACCGAAAGCGGCGCGACCGGACCGTTCGACGGCTGGCCGCTTGGCCGCGGCTTCGACCGCTTCTACGGCTTTCTCGACGCCGAGACCGACCAGTATGCGCCGGAGCTCGTTTCCGACAACACGCATATCGATCCGCCGGGCACCCATGCGGACGATTATCATCTGACCTGGGACCTGGTCGATCAGGCCATCCGCTTCATCGGCGACCACATCGCCGACCGCCCGGATCTGCCGTGGCTGACCTGGCTCGCCTTCGGCGCCTGCCACGCGCCGCATCAGGCGCCGGCGGATATCATCAAGGGCTACGATCCGATGTTCGCCCATGGCTGGGACGTCGAGCGCGAGCAGCGCCTGGAGCGGCAGAAGGCGATGGGCCTGGTGCCGTCAGACACCAAGATGCCCGCGCGCAACGACGGCGTGAAAGCCTGGGACGAGCATAGCGAGGATGAGAGGCGCGTGTTCACCCGCTTGCAGTCGGCCTTTGCCGGCATGCTCGATCATGCCGACCGGCATCTGGCGCGGCTGGTCGATTTTCTTGAAACCGCTGATGTGCGCGACAATACGTTGATCCTCGTGCTGTCGGACAATGGCGCAAGCCAGGAGGGCGGGCCGCTCGGCTTCATCAATGCGATGGGGCCGTTCAATTTCAGGCCGGAGCCGATCCCGGAAAAGCTGCGCCGGATCGACGACATCGGCGGTCCGGACACCCACACCAATTTCCCGCACGGCTGGGCGATGGCCTCCAATACGCCGCTGCGCCGCTACAAGCAGAACACCCACGGCGGCGGCATCCGCGATCCCCTGGTGATGTCGTGGCCGAAGCGGATCGCGGCGAGAGGCGAGGTGCGGCATCAATTCGTGCACGCCTGTGATCTGGTGCCGACCCTGCTCGACCTCGTCGGCATCGAGGCTCCGGACGCCATCGCGGGCGTTCCGCAGCTGTCGATCGAGGGCGTAAGTTTTGTCAGCTCCATCACGAACGCGTCGGCGCCGTCGAAATCCTCGCCGCAATATTTCGAGATGTTCGGCCATCGCGGCATCTGGCACGGCGGCTGGAAGGCGGTCGCCTATCATCCGCCGGGCACGCCGTTCGAGAACGACAAATGGGAGCTGTTTCATGTCGACCGCGATTTCTCCGAAGTCGACGATCTCGCGGAGAAAGAGCCGCAGCGCCTCGCCGACATGATCAAGCTGTGGTGGGACGAGGCCGAGATGCACCACGTGCTGCCGCTCGATGACCGTTTCGGCCCGCGTTTTGCGGAGAACGCGGCGCGATTCCACGGTGCGCGCAACCATTTCACCTTTCATGCCGGCATGGGTCACGTGCCGACCGATGTCGCGCCCGACGTGCGCAGCCGCAGCTACACCATCGAGGCGCATGTCGAGATCGAAGAAACGGGCGCCGAGGGTGTGCTGATCGCGCATGGCGATGCCACGTCAGGCTACAGCCTCTACCTCAAGGACGGCTTCTTGCTTCACGACCTCAACATCGGCGGCGGCCACGAGATGGTACGGTCCGACCGCAGGGTATCCTCCGGCACGCGCCGGCTGGGCGTTCGCGTCGAGCGCCTGTTGCGGCAGGCGGAGCCGGCCAAGGGCGCCCGCACCGGGATCAGCCAATACACGTTGTTGATCGACGGCGAGCCTGCGGGCTCGATGCAGACAAATCTCAGCTTCCACACGCTGATCTCGTGGTCCGGCCTCGACATCGGCCGCGATCGCGGCAGTCCGGTCTCGCATTACGAGGCGCCGTTCGAGTTCACCGGGCACCTGTTGCGGGTGACGGTCACCATGCATGGCGACCAGAAGCTCGACGGCGAGGCCGTCGGCCACGCACAAATGGCGAGGCAGTAGGGCTGCTACTTGATCTTGTCGTAAGCGGCAGAGAAGTCGGCGAGCGGCATCGGAACCGTGATGGTTTCCTTGCCGAGATTCTGGAACGAGACCTTTAGCTGCTTGCCGGATTTCAGCGCCGCCAAAAGCTCCTGCGAGACCGGCGTGTTGGCGTAGCAGCCCCTGTTCTCGCAGGTCTGGATCTGGACATCGATGATCTTGCCGTCATCGACCTGCAGCTTTGCGCCGGCGGGCAGGTTCAGCCCGAGCGGCAGTTGCACCAGCGCAACCGGCGCGTGTGTATCGCTCGGCACCCGAACATTGACCAGCACGATCAACTGCCCGGTCTTGGTGAGGACCGCGGTTTCTTCGATGACGCATTCCAGCGGGGCGTCGCGGCTGGCGCTGGTGCATCGCGCGGCCCAGCCAGGCGAGGGTGGCGCGGCGTTGCCGGGCGCCAGCTCAGCCTGGGCCAGCGGTGCCGCCGGCGAAGGCGTCGCTTGCACGGGATGGGGAGGGGTCTTGGACTTCGATGGTTGCTGGGTCAAACCCTGGCCAGGCCACGCGAAGGCTGTGACGGCGATGAGAACGGCAAGCGTTGCGGTCGTCTTCACTCGGCGGCTTTTCTCTACTCGGCGGCTTCCTTGACCGAGCTGCGCGCGTCGTCGCGCTCATCGTCGGCGGTTCTGGATCGGCCCCAGCCCGCGAACGCGTTGGAGAGCCGGTCAAGATAAAGGTATATCACCGGAGTCGTGAACAACGTCAATGCCTGGCTGACGATCAGGCCGCCGACCATGGCATAGCCGAGCGGCTGGCGGATTTCCGATCCGGTTCCGGTGCCCAGCATCAGCGGCACACCGCCGAGCATCGCCGCCATGGTCGTCATCATGATCGGGCGAAACCGCAGGATCGCCGCCTGCCGGATCGATTCCTCCGGCGACTTGTGCTGGTCGCGTTCGGCCGCGATCGCGAAATCGACCATCATGATGCCGTTCTTCTTGACGATGCCGATCAAGAGGATGATGCCGATCAGCGCGATCAGGCTGAAGTCATAACCGAACGCCATCAGGATCGCGAGCGCGCCGACGCCCGCCGACGGCAGCGTCGACAAAATCGTGATCGGATGGATGTAGCTCTCATAGAGAATGCCGAGGATCAGATAGACCACGACCAGCGCCGCCAGGATCAGGAGCGGCACCGTGCCGAGCGACTGCTGGAACGCCTGCGCGGTGCCCTGGAAGCTTGAATTGAGCGTCGCCGGCGCGCCCAGTTCGGTCATCGATCGCTGGACCGCGTCGGTCGCCTGTCCCAGCGCCACGCCTTGCGTAAGGTTAAAGCTGATCGTGATCGCCGGGAACTGGCCCTGGTGGCTGATCGAGAGCGGACGCACCGGCGCGCTGGTCCAGGTCGCGAATGTCGACAGCGGCACCTCATCGCTGGTGGTCGGCGACTTGATGTAGATCTTGTCGAGGGAGTCGAGCTTGCCCTGCAGTTCCGGCAGGATTTCCAGAATCACGTGGTAGCTGTTGAGCTGGGTGAAATACTGCGTCACCTGGCGCTGGCCGAACGCGTCGTAAAGGGTATCGTCGATCAGCTGCGGATAGATGCCGTAGCGCGAGGCGGTGTCGCGATTGATCTTGAGCACCAGCGTCGTGCCCTGGGTCTGCTGGTCGGTCGCGACGTCGCGCAACTCCGGAAGCGTCTGCATCTTGGCCAGGATCTTCGGTGCCCATTGGTTCAACTCGCTGAGATCGGCATCCTGCAGCGTGAACTCGAACTGCGTGCGCGTCGGCCGGCCGCCGAGACGGACGTCCTGTGCCGCCTGCATGTAGAGGCGGGCGCCCTCGACCTTCTCAAGCTGGGGACGCAACCGGGCGATCACCTCCTGGGCCGAGGCGGTGCGTTCGTTGCGCGGCTTCAACGTGATGAACATATTGCCGTTATTGCCGGCGCGGCCGCTGCCGCCGATCGCCATTGCAGTGGTGGCGACAGCGGGGTCGGCCTGGACGATCCTGGCGAGTTCCTCCTGTTTCTGCTGCATGGCAGCGAACGAAATATCCTGTGAGGCCTCGGACGTCGCGGTGATCAGGCCGTTGTCCTGTTGCGGGAAAAAGCCCTTCGGAATGACGACGAACAGGTAAATCGACAGCACCAGCGTGGCGAAGAAGATGGTGAGCGTGGTCAGCCGCCAGCGCAAGGCGACATCGAGGCCGCGCTCATAGGCGCGCAGCATCGCGTCGAAGCAGCGCTCGCTCCATTGATAGAACCGCCCGTGTTGGGTCTCGCCGTGCGCGCGCAGGAAGCGGGAGGCCATCATCGGCGTCAGCGTCAGCGACACCACCATGGAAACGAAGATCGTCATGGCGAGCGTCACCGCGAATTCGCGGAACAGGCGGCCGATGATGCCGCCCATCAGCAGCAGCGGGATCAACACCGCCACCAGCGAGATGCTGATCGAGACGATGGTGAAGCCGATTTCGCGCGAGCCCTTGAAGGCGGCGGCGAGCGGCCGTTCGCCTTCCTCGATATAGCGGGAGATGTTCTCTAGCATCACGATGGCGTCGTCGACGACGAAACCGACCGCGATCGTCAAGGCCATCAGCGAGAGATTGTCCAGTGTATAGCCGAACACCCACATCAGCGCGCAGGCGCCGAGCAGCGCGAGCGGCACGGTCACGGTCGGGATCACGGTGGCCCAGAAGCTGCGCAGGAAAACGAAGATGACCATGACCACGAGGAAAATGGTCAGCAGCAGCGTAAACTGCACGTCCTCGACCGCGGCGCGGATGGTCTGGGTGCGGTCGCTGATCAACTCGATCTTGATCGCCGGCGGGATCGCGGCGACGAGCCTTGGCAACAGCGACTTGACCTTGTCGACAGTCTCGATGACGTTGGCGCCCGGTTGCTTGAACACCACCAGGAACACGCCGCGCTTGCCGTTGGCCCAGGCCGCCTGCTTGGCGTCTTCCGGTCCGGTGACGGCACGACCGATGTCGCGAATCCGCAGCGGCCCGCCATTGCGGTAGGCGATGATGACGTCGTTCCAGTCCTTCGAATCCAGCAGCTGGTCGTTGGCGTAGATCGTATAGGCCCGCTTGTCGCCGTCGATATTGCCCTTGGGGCTGTCGACGGTCGTCAGCGCGATCTGGCTGCGGACGTCTTCCAGCGATAATCCCTTGGCGACCAGCTTGGCGGGATCGATCTGGACCCGGATCGACGGTTTCTGCTGGCCGCCGATGACGACCTGCGCCACGCCGGAGATCTGGCTGATCTGCTGCGCAAGTTGGGCGTCGACCGCGTCGCTCACCGTGGTCAGCGGCAGCGTGTCCGAGGTCGCCGACAACAACAGGATCGGGGAATCCGCCGGATTGACCTTGCGATAGGTCGGCGGCGAGGGGAGGTTCTTGGGCAATTGGCCGCTGGCGGCGTTGATGGCGCCCTGAACATCGTTGGCGGCGCCGTCGATGCTGCGATTGAGGTCGAACTGGATCGTGACCGCCGCCGTTCCGAGGTAGCTGGTCGACGTCATCTGGGCGATGCCAGGAATCTGCGCGAACTGCCGCTCGAGCGGTTGAGCCACCGAGGAGGCCATGGTCTCCGGGCTTGCGCCGGGCAGGGTCGCGGTGATCTGAATGGTCGGGAAGTCGACCTGGGGCAGCGGCGCCACCGGCAGCAGCGGATAGGCGACGAGGCCGACAAACAATATCCCGGCCATCAACAACGAGGTGCCGATGGGGTAGCGAATGAAAGGTGCCGAAATCCCGCCGCCGTTCATTCCTGCTGGACCTTACCTTGCACAGCATCCGTGCTCGCCACCGCCGTCGTGACGAGGGTACCGGGCTGGACCTTGAACTGGCCGGCCGTGATCACCTGTTCACCCGGCGCCAGCCCCTCATCCACCACCGAGCGGCCGTCGATCGACTGGCTGACCTTGACCTTGTGCAACACGGCCTTGTTGTTCTGGTCGACCGTGTAGGCGTAGAGGCCGTCGGTCGAATGCTGGATCGCATCGTCGGGCACCACCGTGGCATCCTTCAGCGTCTTCACCAGTAGCCGCGTCGAGACCGACTGGCCCGGCCACAACATGTGGTCCTTGTTGTCGAACACCGCCTTGAGCCGAATAGTCCCGCTGGTGGTATCGACCTGGTTGTTGATCACCGCGAGCTTTCCCTCCGCCAGCACCTTCTTGCCGTCGGTCGTGATCGCGATGACCTTGAGCGGGCTCCCCGCCTGGGCCTCGTTGATGTAGGGCAACTGCTCTTCCGGCGCGGTGAAAATAACGGAGATTGGCTCGATCTGCGCCACCGTCACGATACCGGTCTGCGTCGACGCGTTGACGATGTTGCCGATATCGACCTGGCGCAGGCCGACGACGCCGGAGATCGGTGATTTGACCTGGGTGTAGTCGAGCTGGGTCTGCGCGGTGGCAATCGCCGCCTCGTCGGCGGCGATCTGCGCGGTCAATTGCGCGACGGTGGAACGCTGGGTGTCGGTCTGTTGCCGCGTCGCGAACTCGCCGAGCTTGGTGAAGCGTTGCAAGTCCAGGTTGGCGTTGGCGAGGTTCGCCTCATCCTGCACCTTCTTGGCCTTGGCTTGGTCGAGCGCCGCCTGGTACGGCCGCGGATCGATTTCGACCAGGAGGTCGCCTTCCTTGACGAGCTGCCCCTCCTGGAAGGCAATCTTGTCGATCTGACCGTCGACGCGGGTCCGCACCTGAACGGTGTTGAAGCCCTGAACCGTGCCGAGCCCGGTCAAGTAGACCGGAAAATCGGCCTTTTGGACGGGCCCGATCGTGACCGGGACTGCGGGCTTCCGCGCCGCCGACTGCTGGGCATTTTTCGCAGCGTCTGCGCTATGCATTCGCTCCCGGCCGTAGTAGCCCGCGCCCGCGATGGCTGCGAGCAGCACCACCCAACCAATCGTCCGGGATTTCTTCATGTCGGCTCATGCGCTGAAAAAATGAGAATAGTGGGTCTTCAAAACAGTTCCCAGCACACACAACTATAATATGCATGCACTTTATGTGTAAACACACTATAACTTGAAGAATTCTAAACAATCAGAAAGCTTTGGGAAACGCTTAAGGCCGTTATGTCGCTCGATCTTAAACGCCAGTTGATTGCGCAAATTGTCGAGAGCTCGCGGCTCTTGCGCAACTACATCGATCATCGCGCCAAGGTCCGCGGTTCGACACGCGCGCAGTGGATCGTGCTGTTCCGCTTGCGGCAGCAGGAAGGCTTGTCCCAGGTCGACCTTGCCGACGTGCTCGAGCTGCAGCCGATCTCGCTGGTGCGGCTGCTCGACCGTCTGGTCGAACACGGCCTGCTCGAGCGGCGGCACGATCCGAAGGACCGGCGCGCCAACCGGCTGTTCTTGACGGCCAGCGGCCGGCAGCTTGTCGACGATCTCGACGGCCTGCGCGACGACATCGCAACCGATGTTCTGCAGGACCTGCCCGACGAGGCGATCAAGACCAGCCTCGCAGCGCTGCGCGACATCAAGGACCGCATCAAGACGCTGTCCGATCCTCCCGGTCACATCGCAGCCAAGTAGGGTCGCGTTCACCCGACGTCGGCTTGCCTGCGCTTTCGCGCCGATTGAACGCGCAAACATTTCGTTGTCGAGCTCTCGCAAAGCCGTTCAGTGATCAAGCGCGCTGCCTCGAGCGCGATCACGATGTTGAAGAAGTCTCGATCTCCCAACGGTTTCTTGCTTCAGTTTAGAACGCGTTCAAACTGCGCTTTAGAGCGAGTTTAAAATCCACCTTGGAATCATTTTGGTCTGGATCGATTCAAGCCGCGCTTTCGTTGACCCGAATTGTTGCCCCCGATACGCACGCCGCATCGCTTGTTGCGAATGAGGCGCACGAGCGAATTGGAAAAATCGTTTCGGGGTGCTTGGGGATGAATGAGACAACAGAATCGAGATCATTGCGCTCACTCGGTGCAGTCAACTCGGTCGGCGACATTTCGGCAAGGAAATCCGCACGCGGTTTCCTTGGCGCGGCGAGTGCGATCGCCATCGCCTCGTGTTCAGTTCTGCTGATAGCGCAGGCGGTCAACGCACAGAGTCAGGCGCCAGCTTCCGGCGACGCGCAGGGCGCACAGCCCGGTTCACAGCTTCCCCCTATCAGTGTCACCGCGCCCGACGCGCCGCGCCGCGCCACCAGCGCGCCCACGCGGCACGCCGACCGCGGGGCGCAGCGGCGCCGACAGCAGGCGGCGCGACGGCCCGAGCAGGTCGCCGCGCCAAAGCCGTTCGCGCCTTCGCAGGATGCGCGCACCGGCACGGTGGGGCTCTATGCCGACAGCACGTCGGTTGCGACCAAGTCCAACACGCCGCTGCTCAATATCCCGCAGTCGCTGAGCGTGCTGACCAAGGACTTCATCCGGGATCAGGGTTTCCAGAACCTCACCGACGCCACGCGCTACGTGCCGGGCGTCGCCGTGCACCAGGGCGAGGGCAACCGCGACGAACTCGTGATCCGGGGCGTCGATTCCAGCGCCAACTTCTTCGTCAACGGCTTCCGCGACGACGTGCAGTATTTCCGCGATTTCTACAACGCGCAGAGCGTGGAAGTCCTGAAAGGACCGGCGGCGCTGACATTCGGCCGCGGCGCCGGCGGCGGCATTGTCAACCGCACGCTGAAAGAGGCCGACGGCACGCAAGTCTATGAGGCGAGCGCCCAGACCGGCTCCTACGGCGACCGCCGCGTCACGCTCGACGCCGGCCAGGCCGTCAACGAGAACGTCGCCGTGCGTCTCAATGCGTTCTACGAAGGCAGCGACACGTTCCGCGATTTCGGGCAGCTCGAGCGCTACGGCATCAACCCAACGGTGACGCTGAAGCCCTCGGACGACACCAAGATCAAACTCTCATACGAATATTTTCACGACGAGCGCACGTCCGACCGCGGCAATCCCTCGCTGACGCCGGTCGGCGGGGCCACCCGTTTCAATCCGGCGACGCCGTTTGCGCCGAACGGCGACTTCGCGGCGTTCTTCGGCAGCCCCACGCTCAACGTCGCGCGCGCCGACGTGCAGATTGGCATGGCCGTCATCGAGCATGATTTCGGCAACGGCTTGACCGTCAAGAACGGCACCATCGCCGCCGACTACAAGAAGTTCTACCAGAACGTCTATCCGGGAAACGGCAAGCTGGCAGGTGCGGTCGATCCCACCGAAACCACGCTCAACCTCGCGGCCTACCAGCACACCACCAACCGCGACAACGTCTTCAACCAGACCGACTTCGTCTACAAGACCAACACCGGGCCGGCATTGCATACGGTCGCGTTCGGCACGGAGTTCGGCCAGCAGACCGGCGTCGACATCCGCAACACCGGCATTTTTGCGAACGGCACCAACACCATCGTCGACAATCCGTTCGCCCCGACCTTTTTCGGACCGGTGACCTTCGTCCACCACTACACCGCGACCAATACCGATGGCGTCACCGCCGCCGATTCGAACAGCAAATACCGGCTCAATGTGGATTCGGCCTATGTTCGCGACACCGTCGACATCACGCGCTGGCTGCAGCTCATCGGCGGAGCCCGCTTCGACCGTTTCGACATGTCGGCGCTCGACATGAACACGAACATAAACCGAGCCCGGATCGACGATAAGATCTCGCCGCAGGCTGCAATCATCGTCAAGCCGATCGACAACGTGTCGATCTATACGGCTTACAGCGTGAGCTATCTGCCTGCTTCCGGCGACCAGTTCAGCTCGCTGACCGCCGGCACGCTGATCCTCGACCCGCAGAAATTCGAGAACACGGAAGTCGGCGCGAAGTGGAATATCAATCCAAGGCTTCTGTTCTCGACGGCCGTCTATAATCTGAACCGCACCAACCAGCCGATCGCCGACGGCAACAATCCCGGCTTCTTCTTTGCCTCCGGCAGCACGCTGACGCGGGGATTCGAGGCAAGCCTCATCGGTTATGTCACGAGCGATTGGCAGTCGTCGCTGGCCTATGCGTATACGGATGCGCGGATCACTAGCGCCACCTCGACCACGGTCGTTCCCGGCAACCGCGTCCAGCTCGTCCCCTACAATCAGTTCGCCTGGTGGAACAAATACCAGTTCGATCCGACTTGGTCGGCGTCGCTCGGCATCATCTATTTCTCCGATTCCTATGCATCGTCCGACGACACGGTGAAGCTGCCCGGCTTCGTCCGTTTCGACGTCGCGCTCTATGCCAAGATCAACGAGAGCTGGCGCGCCCAGCTCAACGTCGAGAACATCTTCAACAAGGGTTACTGGGCCTCCGCCGACGGCAACAACAACATCTCGCCGGGCGAGGGGCGCACCTTCCGTCTCAAGGCGATCTACAAGTTCCAGGGAGGTTGAAGAGCATGGCCGTGACCTTGCACGAGTTGTCGCCGTGGTCGATGTTTCTGTCGGCCGATATCCTGGTCAAGGCCGTGATGATCGGCCTTGCCTTTGCCTCGCTCGCGACCTGGACGATCTTTATCGCCAAGATGATCGAGTTGTCGGTCGTTCGACGCAAGGCGCGCGCGGCACTTCGCAAGATCGCCGAAGCGCGGTCGCTGGCGGAGGCCCAGTTCGCGCTCGGCGCCGGGAACAGCGTCTTGTCGTCGTTGCTCGCTGCCGCCATGCGGGAGGCGCGGCTGTCGGCAGGCATCTCCAGCGACAGCGGCATCAAGGAGCGGGCGGCATCGAGCTTTGCCGAGATCGTGCGCGCCGAAGCGCGCCGTATCCGCATCGGCATGGGGCTGCTCGCCACGATCGGCGCGACCTCACCCTTCGTCGGGCTGTTCGGCACGGTATGGGGCATCATGAACAGCTTTATCGGCATCTCGAAATCGCAGACGACGAATCTCGCCGTCGTCGCGCCCGGCATCGCCGAAGCGCTGCTCGCGACCGCATTCGGTCTCGCCGCGGCGATCCCGGCGGTCATCGTCTACAACCATTTCACGCGCGTCACAAAGGCCTATCTGGAGCTGGTCGGCCGGTCGTCGGGCGCGGCGGCGCGGCTGTTGTCGCGCGATCTCGATCGCGGCCACGGCGGCACGCTGGCGCGGGCGGCGGAGTAGGCGATGGCCATCTTGATTACCGCTGGTGACACGGATAGCGGCCTGGACGATGAGGGCGATTTCGCCGAGACCCATGAGATCAACGTCACGCCGTTCATCGACGTCATCCTGGTGCTCCTGATCATCTTCATGGTGGCAACGCCGCTGTCGACCGTCGATCTTCCGATCGATCTGCCGTCGTCGAGCGCGCCGCCGCAAAGGAAGCCGGACAAGCCGACCTATGTGACCATCAAGCCGGATCTTGCGGTCGCGATCGGAGAGACCCCGGTCAAGCGTGTCGACCTGGTGCGTTTGCTCGATGCCATGGCGGATGCGGGCAAGGACCGGTTCATCTTTCTGCGCGCCGATCGCGCGGTTCCCTATGGCGAGCTGATGAGCGTGCTCGAAATCCTGCGCGCCGGCGGCTACGCGAAAATCAAGCTGGTGGCGCTCGAGGCCGTCCCGGACGCGGCGAAACCCTAGAGAAGCGATCGACCGGGATGAGCGAGCTCGACACCGGACCAACGACGTCGCGGCGGTTGTGGATCGCGGCCGCCGTCGCCGCGCTTGCGCTTCACATCGGCGGCGCGGCGTTGGCGCTGGCGCAGCTTGCGACCGACGATCCCGATGCATCGCTGGGAGCTCCGGCCATCGAGATCGGGCTGGAACTGGCGTCGCCCCGCCAGGAGGCGGCCGACTTGCCGCCGGGCCCGGACAGCGAAGCGTCGGTTGCATCCGCGGCGCTCGCCGAACAGAAGGCGGAACCCAAAAAAAGCGAGCTGCCGAAGGATACCCCGACCGAAACCGACGATCCCGACCGGGTGGTGACGCCGAACGACGCCAAAAAGCCGGTCGAAGACGATACCAAGGTGGCGACCGTTCAGACCCAGGCCTCCCAGGAAGCGGCCGCGGCGGAAGCCACGGCGACGCCGAGACTCGACAACGCCGAGCAGGGGCCGCGGTCGGTCGCGCCTGCACAAGGGTCCGGCGACAGCGCGCGCCGGGCGCGGGCGACCTGGCAGATGGAACTGATGGCGCATCTGGACAAGCACAAGCGCTATCCGGTGGAGCGCGCGCAAAAGAGCGCCGAGATCGTCGTCGGTTTCGAACTGGACCGGATGGGACATGTGCTGTCGACCCGCATCGTCAGGGGATCGGGCGATCCGGCGTTTGACGAGGCGGCGCTTTCGATGATCAAGCGCTCCGATCCGGTGCCGCCACCGCCGCCGCTGGTGGCCGATGAGGGGCTGAGCTTCACGCTCCCGGTGATTTTCAAGGTCAAGGGCAGGAGCTGACTTGCCGGGGTTCGGCAGCGGGACGGTCCAATTCCGGCCTCAGCGCCAGAAATACCTGATCCCGACATAGACCACGAGCAGGCAGGCAAAGATCAGCGCCACCGGAAGCTGGGGCTTTTGGTTCGACCCGAATTTCATGCCCGACCCGAACGGTGCCGATTTCGGCTGCGGGCGGCGGAAGGCCGTGACGTTGTCGGAGACCTGTTCGTTCGGGCGCGGCCGAACGTCCGGCGGCGTCCCGGCGCCGCCCATCTCCTTATAATAGGCCTTGTACATCAGGTTGATGGTGGCTTCGGTGGCGTCGGCCTCAGCCATCTCGCCGAGCAGCTTCTTGTAGGCGCCAAGGAAGTTTTGCGCCTCGGCGGGCAAAGCGGAGAGGCCGTTCAGCTTGGCCATCATCTTCCAGGTCGCAAAATCGGCGCGCGCCCGCGTGTCAGCACGTCGCGCGATCAGCATGTCGGCAGCTTTGACCAAGATGGCCTCGGGTCTTTCCAATCCTTACTATGGACTATGCATTGCCAGTGACGAGAACAATCAGCCGTATGATAAAATCGGTCGCTCCGCGCAGTATTGCAGAGATAACATCAAGATTTAGACCGAACTGCGAACCCGCCAAGGGTAGAAGGATCAAAATTCCGATCAGAATCAGCATTCCGAACGGCTCCAGCCGGGACAGCGGACGGGCGAGAACGCCTGGGAGCAGGCCGACCGCCACCCGGCCACCGTCGAGCGGCGGGATCGGCATCATGTTGAAGACCGCGAGCACGACGTTGATCAGAAGCGAATTCTTCAGGTTGTCGGCGACCCATTGCGCCGCATCCGGCGGCAGAAAGGCCACCAGATGGAACGCCAGCGCCGAGACCAGCGCCAGGATGATGTTGGTTCCGGGGCCCGCCAGCGCCACCAGCACCATGCCGATCCGCGGATTGCGCAAGGCCCTGAAATTCACTGGAACCGGCTTGGCATAGCCGAACAGGAACGGGGAATGCGACAAGAAGAGCATCGCCGGCAGCATCAGGGTGCCGAAGGGATCGATGTGCCGCAGCGGGTTGAAGCTGACGCGGCCCAGCTTCCAGGCGGTGTCGTCGCCGAAATAATGCGCGACAAAGCCGTGGGCGGCCTCGTGGAAGGTGATGGCGAAGACCAGCGGCAGCACCCAAATCGACAGGCCGTAGGGAGTGATATTCAAGACTTTGGTTCCGTTCCATGAGGGGAGCCGCGCTCTTCGCGTAGAATTGCGCCGATACCGCGAGTTTTTTAGGCGCCTCAGCCAGCCGAGCAGCTTTGTTAAGGCATTCCCTCGATTTCAGCCACTCTCTTTAAGGTTGCCTTAGATGGCTTGCCGGCAAATCGCGGTTGCCGGCGAGCACGACCGGCCAAGCCTTCCCGGGTCATGACGCCCTCAATACGTCGCGCGGCCGCCGGAAATGTCGAACACGGCGCCGGTCGAGAACGCGCAATCTTCCGACGCCAGCCACGTCACCATCGCCGCGAGTTCCTCAACGAGGACAAAGCGCGCCTTCGGAATCTTCGACAGCATGAAGTCGATGTGCGCTTTCGTCAGCTGGTCGAAGATCGCGGTCTTGGCGGCGGCAGGCGTCACAGCGTTGACCAGGATGTCGTGCTGCGCGAGTTCTTTGCCTAACGACTTCGTCAGCGCGATCAGGCCGGCTTTCGACGCGGAATAATGCGCGGCGTTGGGGTTGCCTTCCTTGCCGGCGATCGAGGCGATGTTGACGATGCGGCCGTATTTTTGGCCTAGCATCGCCGGCACCACCGCCTTGCAGCAGATGAAGGGGCCGTCGAGATTGATGCGCAGCACCTTGCGCCACTCCTCGAGATCGGTCTCCCATACCGTCTTGTTGACGCCGGCGATGCCGGCATTGTTGACCAGGATATCGATCTTGCCGAGCGCCTTCAGTGTGTCGTCGCGGGTCTTTTCCACCGCGGCCAGGTCGCTCACGTCGACCTTGAACGCGGTGACGGCGGAGCCGATCTCTTTCGCCGTCTTCTCGGCCAGCGGCAGGTCATGGTCCCAGATCGCGACCTTGGCGCCGGACGCGACAAAGCGCTCGGCGATCGCGCGCCCAAACCCCTGCGCGCCGCCGGTGACGACGGCGCTTCTGCCGTTGAGATCGATCTTGTTCATGGGGAAGGACCTTTCACTGAATTCGTAACGAGTAACGACCAAGACAGCATCGGAGGAGGTCTGCTCCCTCTCCCCGCTCTTCTTCGCGGGGAGAGGGCGGGGTGAGGGGCTGTCGCGGTCCGGTAAGAGTTTCCTGCGCGGAAGTAGTGTGCCTTGCCCCTCACCCGAAATTCGCTCTCGCGAATTTCGAGCTCTCCCCGCAAAGGGGCGGGAGAGGTGAAGATCAAAGCGTCCAGCCGCCGTCGATGACGTGGGCGACGCCGGTGGTGAACGCGCTTTCGTCGCTGGCGAGGTAGACGGCGAGTAGCGCGATCTCCTCTGCCGTGCCGAGCCGTCCCATCGGCTGCCGTGACACGAACATCTCGTGGCCGCCGGGGCCGGCGGCGGCAGCCCGCTGCAGCATCGAGGGCGTCTCGATGGTGCCGGGGCAGATGCAGTTGCAACGGATGCCCTTGGTGATGAAGTCGGCGGCGACCGCGCGCGTCATTGCCGCGACCGCGGCCTTGGTCGCGCTGTAGACATAGCGGTTGGGTGCGGCCTTGACCGCGCCGGCCGCGGACGCGATGTTCACGATCGAGCCGCCGCCGCCCTCCAGCATCGAGGGCAGGAACGACCGGATGGTGCGGTGCATCGACTTGCAGTTGAGGTCGAAGGAAAAATCCCAGTCGTCATCGGAGCAGTCGAGCACCGTGCCGTTATGCACGAAGCCCGCGGCATTGAGCAGGATGTCGACCTTGCCGACGCGCTTGGCCATCGCGGCCACCGCCGCGCTATCGCGGGCGTCCAGCCGCGCGACATCCGCCACGCCTTCGCCCTTGAGGGATGCGAGCCCTTTCTCGTCGATATCGGTCGCGAAAACGGTGGCACCCTCGCGCGTGAACGCCAGAGCACAGGCGCGGCCGATTCCGGCAGCGGCGGCGGTCACGAAGGCGCGTTTGCCCTTGAGGCGGTCTGACATTTTTCTCCTCGCTGGTTTCTCGTCATTGCGAGGAGCGGAGCGACGAAGCAATCCATCTCACCGGTTTTGCCGCCCTATGGATTGCATCGCTACGCTCGCAATGACGGGAGTGACTAATGATTATCCCGCGCGACACCGACCTTGCTGGCGATGTCGTGATAGCGCGTCGCCAATTCCATGCAGGCGCCGGTTGCCTGCTGGCCGACGGTGTTGCGATAGAGCTCCTGCCACGGCGTCTGGTTGGCCGGATAGGGAAAGCCGCCCTTGGCTTTCAGGTCGGCGTGGCGCCTTTTCACTTCTTCGTTCGAGATCAGGATGTTGGCGCTGCCCTTGTTGAGATCGATGCGGACCTTGTCGCCGGTTTTCAGGATCGCGAGCCCGCCGTCGGCGGCGGCTTCCGGCGTCGCATTGAGGATCGAGGGCGAGCCCGAGGTGCCGGACTGCCGGCCGTCGCCGATGCAGGGCAGCGACAGGATACCGCGTTTGATCAGCGCTGCCGGTGGCTGCATGTTCACGACCTCGGCGCCGCCGGGATAGCCGATCGGGCCTGCGCCGCGGATGAACAGCACGCAGTGCTCGTCGATATCGAGCGAGGAATCGTCGATCCGCGCGTGGTAATCCTCCGGACCCTCGAACACGATGGCGCGGCCCTCGAACGCGTTGAGGTCCTTCGGATTGCTCAAGTAGCGGTCGCGGAATTCCTTCGAGATCACGCTGGTCTTCATGATGGCGGAATCGAACAGGTTGCCGCGCAGCACCAGGAAGCCGGCGTCCTTCACCAGCGGCTTGTCGTAGCTGAAGATCACGTCGC
>Ga0307479_10001261_pt1 | contig 23102 bp, 31 predicted proteins | sample atmos_gasesECM4C_FD_203743 | JGI IMG/M metagenome (GOLD analysis project Ga0307479, IMG submission 203743) | Hardwood forest soil microbial communities from Morgan-Monroe State Forest, Indiana, United States - atmos_gasesECM4C_515 | ecosystem: Environmental > Terrestrial > Soil > Temperate...
CTTTATAATGTGATGGTCTTACAGCATCGGAGGCGAAAGGGGTCCGGTGACCTTCCCGGTCTTCAAAGCCGGCGATTCGGTCCTTCGCGGGTCGAATGGTGGGTTCGACTCCCACACGCTTCCGCCAAATTCTTCGGAGTCAATTAGTTAGCCCTTTGTTTAGGTTCCAATCGGAACATCTGTTCCAATTGAGAAGGTTCCAACCCTTTCCATCGCGTCCCGCTGCGTTTGCGGGATTACGTGAGCATAGACCTTCAACGTTGTTCGCACATCCGCGTGCCGCATCTGTTGTTGCAACACGGGGATCGGCACTGAAGCCTCGGCCAATTCGGTTGCCAACCCGTGCCTGAAAGCGTGCAAGCCGGTATTAGTGTCCTGAATACCGAGTTTTTTCAACATGGGTTTTAAGCCATACTTCACAACGTTGTCCCGCCAGCGTGGATGCGTGCCCCGGCGATTCGGAAACAACAAGTCCACTGGATTCGGTTGCCAGTGATGCTCCAGATAGTTGCGCAGCACGGCCTCCAAAGCGGACGGCATTGGAAGCGTGGCCGTGGAGTTCTTAGTTTTGGGTTGCCGGATTTGCCGTGTGTTATCGTCAGCCGATTTGTTCACGCGGATTGTTTTTCTTTGGAAGTCTACGTCTGCTGTGCCCAAGGCCAAAAGTTCGCCAGCACGCAAGCCTGTAACCCACGCAACGGCAAACATAGTCTTGTACGGCTCCCCCGATTCTGCAATTATCCGCGCCGCTTGATCGCGGGTGAAAAACGCGACCCTTGGCTCGTTGGTTTCCGTGCCAAGCTCGATGCCCGAAAACGACACTTTGGAAACCACCGTGCCACAGCGTCGGGCATAATCAAGGATGACGAAAATTGTTCCGAGGACGTTGACCACGGTTTTCCTCGAAAGCGTTTTTCTCAGGTCGGTTGCAAATTGTTGTAATGCAGGTATGCCCAAAGCCTGAGGTGCAGAATCTCCAAATCTGGGGAGAATGTGGGTGCGTAGATAGCTCTCGCGTTGTCTGACCGTCGCTGGTGACAAGTGCGGAGCGATTGCGTTGCGCCAAGCGGTCACGGCATCCATGAATGTTTGGTCCTTAATTGGGGTGGGGATGCTACCGCGCTTCCGGTTCACTTCCTGCATGAATCGGTCATGCTCACGCAGGGCATTACGCTCTGACATATCGCTGAGGCTGCCTATCAATCGCCGCACTCGTCGGGACACAAGTGACCCGTCCGGTAGCTCGTGATCCTGGTAGTACAGCGTGTAGGCTGAGCCGTTCTTCACTTCAAATCTGCCTTTCTGAAACCGTCGTTTGGCCACTGGCCCTCTTCTGCCTGTGGTTAACGGCGTTGCGGGCGGAAGGGTAGCATTTTTGTCCAAACAATTATTCAAGTTTTATTGAGCACATCGGGTCACCCTCACTTTTTCTTTTTAACTTCTGGAAAACTCCAAATTTGGACTCCCTTGGAAACGCGCTGGGAGCCAATTACATAATTTATCTTGACGCTGCAACGTCTTGCGACGCGTCGAACGGGAGATTGCGTGTCCTGGCCCTCGCTAGCGTCACGCTGCGGCCTCCATGCGCTCCCCCTCTGCCCCAATTTCGCAATGGCCCTTCTCAGCTTGCCCAAGAACTTTGTAATCGACTTAAATCAGCTTCAAACCATTGCGTGGGAGGACTGGAAGTTTCAAAATGACAGTGCACAGGCACTTCTGAGCGTCGAACTAGGTCCACGTAAACCAGTTTCCCGCCGCAAACCGGGCATTTTTTGGCTGACTTCGTGGATTTATCTGTTAGTTGTTTTCGCTTCTCTACGTTTAATTTTGAATAGCGTAGACGCCTGAAGTGGTCTTTGAAGGTAAGCCCCATCTTTGCAGCTTGTTCCGGTTCGTCAGGGATGCAAGGTTTGAAGAACAGCGACAACATTCGTGGCAACCCAGCCTTCGAATGAGTTTCTAGAAACGTCATCCGCGCTCCCCATTTCTGATTCGTGATTGGATCGTCGTGCATCACTAGCACTCGCCAACGCCATCCTCCGTATTTCGTTACGCCTGCCGCGAAGTGCACGATGGCTGCGGGATTCGAAACATAGTCGCTTAGGACTTTCGCGGCCATTTTCTGCGCCTGCTTTAACTCGTTGTATTTGACTTGTATTTCGAGAAAAGTGACGTGTTTGGCGTCAATGGATTCAAACGTCGCGCTGTAACGTGCTCTTCGTTCTCTTGCGAGCCGCTTCGCGCAACGAACGCAGGTAGGCAGCTCGCAAAAGATGGTGTGATTTTCTTCATGCCCGTCGCGCGGGCAGCGAAACCGTTTTGCAAACTTCGCGCAGTTTGCCAGCCGTTCTGCGCGTTTATAATCGCCTCCTTCGCTGATAGCCTCTGCCACCGGGTCCTTGAAATTCCAATCCGGCGTAAAATCGTCTTCCATAGCCTTCCTCCAATTTTGGGAGCGACCGCGCTTCTTCTTCAACGCTTGTGGCGAATTGCCCATTTATTTTTGTGGGCCACTAGTCGGCGGGAAATCTAATTGGAGCGATCCGGGCCGGTGATCCACGCGACCTGATCCGGGCGTTGCTGAGGATCACCGGCAAGGTTTTCTGTCAGCGGGGACGCCCGGACAAGATCACCTAGTAGCATCTACACTTTGACCCGGCCCTCTGTCAACTCGAAGGTAACTGTTAACTATTCCAAACACTTGGACTCCAATTTTGGAGTTTTTCGGGGCTGCCTTGCTGTTTGCTGGGAGATCGGTGGGAGGAACCAGGAAAACTGCGTCATTTCCACCCTCGCTCCTGTGTTAGGTACCCCAGAAACCGGCCTCGATATGGCCGCGCCGTTGGCGAGGCGCACTTGGTGCCAGGGTTCGGAGAGCCTAGCACTCACATCGTTCCCACGGGAATCTCGGGGCTAAGCTCAGGCGGATAGTCTGAGTCGAGCAGGTTTCGGGAAGGCTCCCTGACTGTTCATCTCTGCGGGGCTACTGGGAATTCGGCAGCCATTCGTCTGTCTTAAGGGCAGAAAGGCTTGCTTTTTACGCCATTCGGGGGCAATCTTTTGCGCATCAACCTCAGTCTCCAGTATTCTAAAGGTGGATGATGGCCCAGCGTCGCCTTGCGAACCAAGCGTCAGCCCTGGTCGCCGACCTTGGATTGCGTCCCCGCAACCCTTCACGGTCAGGAAGCTATCCAACATACCAGTAGGAAACCACTCCAATGAAAAAGCGCAGTGAACCTCGCAAAGGGCAGACGCAACACGGCCAAGGTGCCGTTCGGTATTCCTTTGCATCCGGGCAGAGTGGTGCCTTGACCCTGAATGTGGACTTTCGCCTCGCGCATCCTCCAGAGACTTATTACTATGCAGATGCTCTCTCGATTTCCGACGATAAGGAAATGGGAGTGGCCATCCTCGCTTTCGGACGCACCAAGCCCGAGGGAGGCCTGAGGGATCGCCTCGATATCATCATGCCCGAAATTTCCTTGTTTGTTGGATTTTTGAAGAGCGCTATGGCCATCGAACCGACCATCGACCAGCAACTTCAACTGCTCAAACTTCGCCCCGTAAATCGGACCGTTGCCGGCGTGGTTCCTTCACGCGGCACGCTATACGCAAACTTGATATTCGTGAGTACGGGTGGTGCAGAATCTTGTCTTGATTTTTATTACATGCCGGTACGTGATATTCACTTCGCTAAGACTGTCGTCGGCTCCGAAGTCAGCCTACAGCCCGTCATACGAATCCCGACAAGCCCGGTCTTACTAAAACAAATGCTTAACCTATGTCGAGAGTTCGCTGGCGAGCTTCAATCGAGAGTTGACCTGAAGAGGAGTCCAGAACGTGCCAAAGTTTCTCGATCTTAATCTCGACGACCAACAGCAGAGGTTCTTGCTTCAGTCTTGGATGTATTCCGAGCCTCCAGCCTTATTATCCGAACCGAACGACGCGGCTCTGGCACACTTGCGCCACTCGTACGAGCGCGTGGTGGAATGCGATCCGAGCGCGCTAACCGTGGTCTGTTCTGCTGGCACGCAGATACAATTCGCAATCCCGAATCTTGTTAATGATATTTCGAGTGGCGGATGGGCTTTTACAGATTTCTATGGCCTAGCGACGGCGATTGCTGCTCCCGTCTGCGTGAGCGATACGCCCGCACCACTTTTATCCGACGAGGAACCTGAGTCGGCTTCTATCGAAAACGAGCGGGTGATTACTTTTCGACCAAGCCAACAGGATATTCGTCTGGCAATTCATTCCGCAAATGTGAGGCTCTCGCCTGACGCCATTCGATTCGTAGCCAAAGCACGAGGACGGCGGCTTCGCTTTGAGGAGGACCCAGAGACGCAATCTGAGTAAGGATTGCCCCACCCATGTATCGCGTTCCGCCCGTCGCCGATCTTCTTTCCCAGGGAGACATTTTTCGAGGGAGATTCGCCTTTCCTTACATGGAGGATCTCGCGGCAGGAATTCAGATCGTGAGAGAAGATCAAGTCCGCTCCGCTATTGACATTGCTGACGCTTGGCAAGACGGATCGGAAGTAATTCTCTCGCCTGCTCAGGTCAGTGATTTTGCTATCATCCTTTCGCAGTCCTGCGACGCCGAGAATCCCCAAAGACCGCCACTCGACTTCGTAACACTCGGTGCTGTTCGTCCACTGACCGACCTGGCCGGAGGCCACCACGAGAACTGCAGGCACCACAAGTTCATCAGGTATCACTACCTGGCTGCTGACGCAAACGCGGGCTTGCCCGAATCGTTTGTCCACTTCGGCCTGCTCGCGCTCGTCAGCCAGCCGTCACTCGCAGCATTCAAAGGTTCCAGGGTTCTCGCTCTGGAGTTTCCGCATCGTGAGGATCTTGGCCATAGATTTGGTGAGTTTTTTAGCCGAGTAGCCCTGCCTTAAAAGACCTGTTTGTGGACAGGCCGGAGGGGTCGAGAGCCAGGACGCAGAATCAGGCACTTACGGATGCGCGGAGTAAAGGGTTTTTGGACAGGCTGTAGAAGGCTCGTTTTGCCGTACCCGCACTGACTCCAAGCTGACGCGTAATCATTTGCCACGATGCGCCGGACGCGCGTAGGCTGGCAATCTTCGCGCCATCCACAATCACAGGCGGACGACCTAGCCGCTTTCCTTTCGATCTTGCATTCCGCAACCCAGCCCGGACACGTTCTACGATCAGGCTACGCTCCAGTTCAGCCACCGCTCCCAAGACGGTGAAAACCATCTTCCCGGCAGGGGTGGAAGTGTCCATTTGCTCGGAGAACGAAACGAAGTCAATTCCCAGAGCTTTGAAAGTTTCCAGTGCTCGGAGCAAGTGAGACACGGAACGGGCAAACCTGTCGAACCGCCAGACGCACACGACATCAAATCGCCTCTTGTGCGCATCGGCCATGAGCCGATTCAGTTCAGGCCGGGAATCTTTCGCTCCGCTCACTCCTGCATCGACGTATTCCCCCGCAACCTGCCAGCCGCGTGCCTCTGCAAATTGTTGTAACTCCCGCGTCTGAAGGCTCACGTCCTGCCCGTGGATTGTGCTGACCCTGGCGTAGATCGCTGCGCGAGTCATTGTTCACCTCTTTTCGAAACCCTCTTCGGCCGGCCTCCCAATTTTGCCCAGCGTGAAAGAAGCTCCTTCGGGTACTTCCGAGCACGGTTCAAGCCGCCCATCCGCGCCCATCGGCGTCGCTGCTCGGGTGTGCTGGAACGAAGTCGGGCTTTCCCGCCAAGGCTTCCGAGTGCAACCGCGTGTTCGTTCTTCATAGCTACATCTTACTTGGCGCTAAGTAAGTATGTCAAGGAGAAAATCATCGTGAGCCTGGAACACGCCTCCAAATTTGGAGTTTTGCGGTTGGAACCTATACGGAAGCGACGATTAGCTTCCCGCGTAGCCATGCCGGCGGATCACAGATTGTCGTTGGTCGGGCCTTTGCATCCGACTGTTTCACTCACCTTCTGGCCACACGTTGTCAGCATGCATAGATGCTAATTGCGGGACCGCGAATCGGCCTGCAAAGGATAGGGGAGGTAAATTCAGGTGCTCAAAAACAACCACCCCAGAATGAGAGCCAGAAAAATATTTTTGTAAATTCCGAACTAGGCTTGCTGTTTTTTCACTAGGCTCCGCCGCACACCTGCGGTGTAGGATACCGAGTGCCGAACAGGAGCGAGGCGTCGATGGATGCAGACGACTTCCGACGTATCGCCCTTAGCCTCGATGGCTCAGAAGAGAGTTCGCACATGGGCAAGCCCGACTTTCGCGTGGGCAGCAGAATTTTTGCGACGCTCGCCTCGGCCAAGGCTTGTGGATTACTTCCGGGTGCTCCGTCACCGCACAAATCCGAGCTTGACGCAGAACAGGCGCAAGGTGTATGCAGTTCAGAGACCTAGAGTTTACATCCTCACAGGCTCAAGGCGCGGCTCTCACGGGACGAGAACTAACCATTACAACACCTGTTCTTGGGACCTTTTTGGGAACCAGCTCAGTTTGATGCCGGTGTCGAGTGCTCCCACACCTCCTCCACAAATCTCTCAGACCGGGACGGAGATCATCTACGCAATCAGTGGCAGCAGCAGCACGGGGCGGGACACCAGGGGCTTTGGTTTCGTTAGCACACCCTCTTCGCACTATTCGTGCAAGACGGTGAACGGCGGGTATGCTGTCATCCCTTACGCCGTTTACACGATTACCGCGACGCTGATTAGCGACGGGGACTTTGCGCTGGACTTCGATGGAGGGATGGCTGGAACGTCGGTGCTATCCCCGCCAAGGAGGAAGGCCCCGGGTTTGTCTGGGGGAACCCGGGGCCGGGGGTTGAGGCACAGAGGAGTATGGCAGCGCTCGCAGCACGTCCCGGTCGCTGGGCGGATATTGGTGATGGATCGTGATGCAGGCCTTGCCAGCAATGTTGATTGTTGTTACTGCAATTGCCCTTTTCGATACTTCGGTATATCGAGCGTTAGCCCCAGCAGCGTTACTCTTGCCGCGGGCGGTACTCAAGCCTTTACTGCCACCGCAAAATATGTCGATGGCTGCAGTGGCACCTTTTTCTACAATACTGTTCCGGCCACCTGGTCCTCCAGCAACACAACTGTGGCTACGGTCTCAGGCAACACGGTAACCGCCAGAGCGGCCGGCAGCGCCACGATTACGGGCACGTATACTGATTGCGAGAAGTGGTACGTGGACAGCACTGGCGCCTGCCAATGCAGCGTTCCATTTTCGAGCAGCGGCAGCGGCACCGTCACCGTCCAGGTGCCCGCCAGACTTGTCTTCTTCAACACAAGTTGCGCTCCAAATGGACAAGGCCCACTGCAGGTCATCACGAATGGGAGTGTCGTGGATTGCGGAGGAGTGACTCGCGCCTCGAACTTCTGCGGAGTCAACAGGAACCTGACTTACCAGCTTGTCGATCAGACGGGAGCGCCATTTCTGCCCGCCTATACCATTAGCGAAAGTTTCTCCAACCTCAGCACGACGAACTCCGCGTTGGGGCTTCCTACACCTTCCCAAAATGTGCCCATTCCTGCGAATGGCATTGTCACGGATGCCCAATTCGTAGGATTCACTTACCCGAAATGTCTCGGTTCCAACGACCATCATTCCTACACTCAGAATTTCTCTGTGACGGCGGGCGGGAAAATCTATAACCTATCGACTGCGGTGAGCATAAGTAACGGGAACTTTAACGGCACGCCGCAGGACAACGTAAGCATCACGACACCGTAGTGAAGGGGAGACAACATGCGAGCCTTCATGTCCTTATTTTCAGCGACGCTGCTAGCAGTGGCGTTACTTCCGTCACTCGGAGTCAGTAGGCAGGTGGCATCAGCCCCGCAGGAGGACGTTCTTTCACGTTCCGCCATGATCGGCGATGAGTCGCTTCCGGTCTTCTCGGCGTTCCAAGGTGCTCTGCAGATGTCCGGCGTTCCCGGAGGAGTAGCTTTCATGGAAGGGTGTTCCGACCAGCCACTGCCCATGGTCCGTCCTCACGGAGCCACATTGCGAGAGGTGCTTAACAGTATCACCGCTGGCGATTCCGTTTACGCTTGGAGGATGAGAGAAGGAGTCGTTAATTTGGAACCGTCAACAGGCCTTCCTGCTCTGCTGGGGATTCATCTGAATACTTATGACTCACGAGAAGTTACCGAGGCGGTATCAGCCGTGACATTCCTGAGTTCGTCCCCTGACGTGACACGTGCTGCGACCAAGCTCGGACTGGCTCAAAATGTATTAGGCCCGGGGCTGGGCGGCATGGCCCAAGGGCCACCTCCACCAAAAAAACCACTCGGTATTCGATTGCACGACGTGACGTTGGTCGATGCACTCAATGCGATAGCGCGAGCGAACAAGCACGGGGTTTGGACCTACCGCGAGACTCACTGCGGATCAATCCACCAGTTTAACTTAAGCTTCAAGCAATGAGCGCAGCTAGACTGTTGCACACACAGCCGGACGATGGACGCAGTATTTATTTGCAGTCTTCCGCCGTGGAACAAGCACGGCCCGCTTTGCAACGACTGGCCAACGATCCGAAGCAACCCGTTCCCAGTCGGCAGCCAGACAAAGTGCGGAATAGGTTAGCCGCTCGCTTCGGCATCCCAATTCGGGGGTAACCCAGGTTCCGATCAAATAGGAGCAACGTTATGGAGGCCATATCCGCAGCCAGATCGATCTCTCTATTTCTGCTGACGCTAACCTACTGTCAGCTTGGATACGCACAGCAGCAGACTGACAAAACCGACCGCAAAGACGTGCAACTCCTGGAAGACATCTCAACCCTCAAGAACGACATAAAGGCCCTGGAAGCAAGCCAAAAGCTGATCATCAGCCAACTAAATGAACTCAAGCAGCTCCTCCGGGAGAGACCTTCCCCGATTCCCGCCCTTCAAGTTCCTCCATCAATGGGGATTCAGGGCGAACCTTTCAGAGGAGACGGTGCCGCTGGCGTTGCCATCATCGAATATGCGGATTTCGAGTGCCCATTTTGTGGTAAGTACGAGCGGGAGGTCTATCCGCAAATTTTCGACAACTACGTCAAAACTGGGAAGGTAAGGTTATTCTACCGAGACCTACCAATTCCCATTCATCCTCGGGCGATGCTGGCAGCTCGCTCTGCTCGTTGCGCGGGAGAGCAAGGCAAATACTGGGAAATGCATGACAGCCTGTTTGCAAAGCAAACGGGATTTACGGAGAAAGGTCTTTTAGAGCGAGCCGCAGGACTTGGGATCGGCATCACGAAGTTTAGCGAATGCCTGTCCAGCGATAGGTTTACTGATGATATTCGACAACGAATTGCGGAAGCCCAGAAGATCGGAATTGATGGAACGCTGACCTTCTTTCTCGGCACCATTGCGCCGAACGGCGATCTCGTTAATATCGACCGGGGACGGCGCGTACACCTACACCTTTGACGCAGAGAAACGAATCACTTCCGCCGCTGGCGTCACCTACACCTACGACGGGAATGGCATGCGGGTGAAGAAGTCTAACGGCACTCTCTACTGGCGCGGCATCTCAGGAGACGCGCTGGCGGAATCCGACCTGAGCGGGAACATCACGAACGAATATGTTTTCTTTGCCGGTCGGCGTGTTGCTCGGCGGGATTCCACTGGAAATGTTTTCTACTACTTTGCGGACCATCTGGGCAGTACGCGGACGATTACTGATTCTACCGGCCATATCTGCTACGATGCGGACTTCACGCCCTACGGCCAGGAGATCAACCACACGAATAGCTGTCCACAGAACTATAAATTCACAGGTTATGAACGCGACTCAGAAACCGGCAACGACTACGCTTTTGCTCGCTACTACAATCCCCGCCTGGGTCGCTTCATGAGCACTGATCCTCTTGGCGGCAGGACTGGTGATCCTCAGTCTCTGAATTTATATGCGTACGTCGGAAATCGGCCACTCACTTTTACCGATCCCACGGGCATGTGCGTCCATATGCTCTATGACGATGCCAGTTGCTTCGCCGGGGGCTTTTTCGGGTCATCAATGACTTGTAACGTGGATGGAATTGCCACGGATTGTGCCGAGGTTTCCAGACTCTTAGAGCTGGGCGGTGCTGACGTTTGCCCAAATAACAATTGTTTCGGCCTTACTCACGGTGGTGATGGGAGATTTTACCGATTCTTTCCGGAGGGCACATACGTAGACATTCAGTCGGAAATCGGGAATACGATTTACGACAGCGTTAATCTCCTAACGACGGGCCGATGGCTCGCAGTCGCAGGAGGGAATGACCTCTGGCAGATGCCCCTTTTTGGTATGGCCGGAGGCCCCGGCAGTCTCCCGCCGGGAGCAAATCCGTGGCTTCAAGCTGCGAAGCAAGCGACCGAAAGGTTGAAGCCACCCACTCCACCCGTGTCCGTGTCTCCTGATCCGAGACCAATTCTGCCACCCTCGGGAGAACTACCCTGGAATAAGATGACCCTGTGGCAGAGGATTATATTCTTGAGCGAAAAGGCGGCTGAGATTTACGATAACTATCAGGATATGTTTATCCCATTTGTTTTGCCAATTTCGCCTTGCGGAGGAGGACCCGTCCCTATTCCAAATGGCCTCCCCAATAATGGGTGTACGTAACTCAGTTGTAGCTAATGTATCTTGTCAGTGACATGGTTTATCCGATTGGGAGTTGAAGCGATGAATTGGGAGCGCTATAACGAACTCCTTGCTCTGCGAAACTCTGGAAACGTTGACGAAGCTATAGCCGAACTAGCTAGACTCAGTGATACGGAAACGGACCGACTCGGAAAGGCACTTGTCCTGATGGAAATTGCGAATGGACTGAGACTGCTGCGGCGCTTTTCAGATGCGCGACGCAAAATCAATGAAGCGCTCATACTTCTCGGTCCCGAACACGAGTATTATCCGCGAGCGGCCTTCCTTGCCGCAGCGGTAGATATGGACGAGGAAAACTGGAAGGGAGCACTCAAAAAACTAGATGAGATTTTGACGAGATACGGATCAGTGCTACAAACTGATGACCACAAAGACTTGCTCGAAAAGGTGCAGCAGAGTCGTGGAATGGCTCTAACAGAACTGAAGCGATATTCTGAGGCACGGGCCGCGTTAGAGAACATGCGTTCAAAGGAGTACGAACCGGCAGTTACACTATGCTATCTCGCCATAAGCGAATTCGAGCTGGAGGATTTTGATACCGCGAGACGGGATTTTGAAGGATTACTCCGTCTCGACCCTGCGCCTCTTTTCCAAGCTTACGCTCATTACTACCTGGGGAAGATTTTCTACCGGCGAGGTCAATTGGCATGGGCCAAGGCCGAATTTGAAAAATGTCTCGCTTACCCCGACCGAGGGAAGATTCCTGATCCCAATTTGCTCGCGTTGCTGATCGACACCTGTAAAGGACTGAATTTGATTCAAGACGCTGCCCGTTACTCGGAAATGCTTAAGAAGGTACAAGGAAGAATCTCAAGTGGATAGCTGATTAGATGACGGCCTCGGCTCCTTCGACCCTCAAGATGATCCGCTGGGCCTGTTAGGGAATTTCTAACGCGGTCTGGCCAAACTGTAGGGCGTAAGCCTTTCCCCAGGATTTTTCAGGCGTAGCGCCGATCTCGCCGAGGTCCACAGGTTCGCCGGGCGCTGTCTCACGACCGGGAGCCCGACAATAAAACAACCACATTCCTGCAACGAAATTGTCGAAGTTCAATCGGCAAGTTTGTTTAGTTGTGCAGATAGCAGAAGACATTCAGCCGTCCCTTCCACCAACACCAAACGATGTCAGCAAATCCGAGGCGCAGCAGTCGGACTTTCTCGCCAACCTGCTCAACTCGTGCGTTATGAACGATGCGGATCATGCTCTCATCTGTCGAGTGAAAATGGCTTCGATTTGTTCTCCGTTTAGAACATTTTCTCTTGCTAACTCTCTGGCGACAGCGTCAACAAACGGCCAGCGAAGTGTAAGCATGTCCTTCACACTAATTTTCAGCCATTCAATCCATGCATCTGCGGCTTTAGGCGATCCATTGAGCCGGAGTACTATGTCTGCAACCGTCTCTCGATCCAATTCTGCCCCGTCGCTGCTCCTGGGAGCGTGAATCTTTTGGGCGATGTCACCAGCTAGGGCGATCCTGGCAAGGTTTTCCATTCTGTTGAAGTTGCGAAGTGACATCTCAATTTCAAGCGCAAACCCCCAAGCTACTTTCTCGTGAATCACTTTGCCGATATAATCTTTGTTGTGGATGAGTGACACTTTCTTGAGACGAATGCCCAGAAAATATGCCGCGACGATATGACCTGCTTCGTGGAAAGCAGGAGGATAGTATAAGACGCCGCTATTTGGCCGAGTTGTCATACTTCCTCGATGACGATCATCAGTGCCTACAGTCGATCAACAGCGCGTCAGTTGTTGCTGCACAATTAGGGCATGTCATGTTTGTTTGGTCTGTCCTTTCCAGTTTCTTCCTGGCGCATCTGCCGGGCGGCGACCACCGTTGCTTTAATCGCACGGTTGGTGTGGACGAAGAATTTGTCCACGTCTTGATGTCGTTCCTATGATAACAGAAATGAGGGGTCAGGCTGCCCAGTCCCTGAGTCAACTCCGTGCTTTGAAAAACCAGCACGCAAGAGCAACAGTGGCAATGAGTCCAGTCCACCACCAAAGGTGGAACACAGTTGGCCCTAGGAATACAGTGAGGCTGGTTGCTTTGTGTTCTTCAATTGGCCCCATCTTAGTAGCACCAACGTAAACCAGAGCCGCTATGAAGTAGATTACGAGGCCGATCAAAATACCTTTTAGCATCCACATTTCCCCCTCCGACCTTGCGCGGCAGCCTCAGCGACTTGTCCCCGGTCTTCTCCCGTAGAAATTCACTTTCCCGTCAACCACGTTCGCCACGTACCGGCCCTCGCTCAGGAACTGCATCACCTTCTTTCCAGAGCGTGCCATCTGTGCCCAACGGGATTTCGTTTCCGGGTTCTGTTCCAACCCCCGAATCCCGTTCCCGTCGAAAACGAAGTCCACCCGTCGCAGGCGGCGTCTGGAAATCTTGCGAACGGGGTAACGTTTTGTGCCTAGCTCGACCACGCTGGCGTTCTCGACCAGGGCTTGCCGCCAGACCACGACCAATGTTTCCTCGAAGGAAAGGCTCATTGCGCGCTCTGATTCGAAAGCGGATTATACTCCGGTATCAGGGGGAGGCGCGAGAACAAGCAGAAGAGCAACTTCTGTGGAGGTCATCCGTGCTGGTGACTGGTTGGAAAAATGGAAAATTTGTAGCTCGTCGGGCCGTTGCGATTGAAGTTAGGGTTGGCCGGAAGAATGTCGCAAGTGTTTTTGTGATTCCAAATTTGGAGTTTTCGACACCGAGTCCACCATTTCCTACGGAAATGTCGTTGAAAGAATGTTGGAGCGTCGCCCGCCCAGGATCTGACCGAGAGCGGCGCTGTCGTCACTCGGGGAGCACGATGTTTTGTGGAGCGCGAGGCACGCTGGAAAAGCAAGGCACGTGGTCTTTAGACGGCCGCAGATTTACAGCGTTGCGGGACCAGGACCAAGACAAGGATCAGACTGGTGCCGAGGAGGGTAAGGTTGCCCGGTTCAGGAACTGCGGTGACGGAGAATTGCGCAGTTGCGAGCAGATTCTGATCGGTCGGGCCGGGGCCGCCAAAGATGTCAAGGAAATTGCCGGTGTACAGGCCAGCCGGAGTTCCTGGCGCGATGCCGAACGTAAATAGCGCGATCAGTCCTGAATTGGTTCCAGGTGCTAAGGAGATCGGAGCATTCAGGAAAAAATCAGTCGTGTCGCCATTCAGGAAAAACGATGAACCGAGAGTGAAATTCTCGCCGTTCAGGAATACAGTGTCCGACCCGTTGTTCGTGATCGTGGGGGCCGCATATCCTCTCCACCGACACCATAGAGTTAGGAAACCTGAGCGGAAGGATTTCAGTGCCGGTGATGTTGGAGACGATGCGTAGCTTTTTAGGGTAAACTAGAATTGGTAGGTATCGAATTGAGCGTTGCCGAACAAGTTCTGATTCGTGAGTTGAAGGCAATCGATATAAAAATCAATAACGTCGATTCCTTTTTTGGTCAGGCCGAATTGAACCCCGAAGTTGACCCGATGGCCTTGTACGAGCTAATGGAAATGGACGGCATCGAAAAGACGCAATTGGTTGAGGAAGCCTACGCCAGATTCCACGCAGCCGAAAGCTAGGTCACGTTACATGCCCACCCCCGAACAGCAGCGGCTGTACACAAGACTCTCAGGTCAACTCCAAGCGATCGGCCTCCATTACTATCGGGAGCTAGCAAACGGCGCAACGTCCCTTCTTCTCAAAGTGGACGACGGCAAAGTGCTAGTTGAAGTATACGAAGGCGCAAAGAGAATCGGCGTGGTTCCAAACGAAATGACATCTACTGCCTTTCGGGCAGATTTGGAACGCGCATTCGCACAGGCGATCCTGCCCGATCCTGACGGCGTGGTCGCCCCAATCTCCAGCCCCACGGTGACGACACGCTAAGGCTTTAGCGATGGGTCAGCCCGGTTACGGTACGAAGTATGATTTCCTCGTGGACGGGACGCTTGTGCGCGTCTTCCGTGATGGGAGACTGCTGGAGGGCGTCGAGTTCTCGACTGCGGACAAGGATACGCGGGAGACTGAGAGTCCATTGCACAAGTACTTGGAGTCCATTGGACGTTCCCGGGTTGATGCGCACATGGTTGCCGTCGAAGTTCAGAATGGTAAGTCCGTTTCTGGCGTATTCGGTAAACACTAACCCGCTGCGTCTTCGTCGTTGGCATCAGGCACCTATTCCCTGGCCCCACAGCGATATCCCGAGTGAGGCCTTCAGCGGATGAAGAATCCTTCCAAACTCCAAATTTGGAGCCGCTCAATCGCGCTAGCCGCAATCGGGAGCGCATCATACCGACCGAATAGTGATTTTTCTGGACAACCGCCGGTGTGGAGCAGTTGAATAAAAATATGCGCGGCAAGAAGCGGATCACGGTTCGGTTGGACGACCCTCAATGGAAGGTTTTGGAAGATTTCTGCCAAGCGACAGGGCACGACCATAGCTATGCGGTTCGCAAGGCTTTGGACTCGCTTTGCGCCCCCCGAAGCGATTCGAGTCCATCCTCATCATCCCCGCGCCACCTTTCTCCGCCAGACGAAGTGCTGCCCCTGATGATGAAGTATAGAGCCTGGGGCAGAGGAGACCTGCGCGATGAAAGAAGGCAACAGTATGACGAACTCCTTGCAGTGGCGTTGGCTTGCAAGGAGCTATTTTCTAAAACGAACGGCGTCGGAGAATTTTATGCGGGACTTCTGGATCTGAACCGATTCATCGAAAGGCATTGAGGTGTCTGACAGAATAACCGCGCGATCTGTTTCGGGTAAATTCGAGTCTGCGGCGCAGAACGCATTGGCAGTCCCAGGCTTCCCCGGCAAGCGGCGACTCGCTCAAGAATGTGAAGTCGTTTCGGTGTACGCTCTCCAGCGATTTCTCGGGAAGAGGGCCATTCTTACCTCGATCAGAGCAGCGAAACCGCTTCGTTTGGACGTTTCCGGGGGCTTTTTCGAGCTTTGGTTCACATACGAAGCCCATCACATGCCAGGGAAGAATGCCCGGTATGCTTCGCTGGAAGATGGCACAGTTCGGTTGTGGCTCATCTGTGCTGGCTGTAAAAGGCCAGTGGCAAAACTCTTCTATTTCTATCTCAATCGTCGTTTTTTTGATCTGTCGGAGCTTCTTTGCAGACATTGCCACCGATTGACCTATCAAAGCGCCAACTGCGGCAAAAATACCTGGTACAAGGAAAAAGTCAGGCCTTTGAAGCGCCTGTTGAGAACAAGGGATCGCATTTCCAACTGGGCTGGAACGGCGCGAAGAGACCGGCTTTTGGCGCAAATTGAGAGGAAAATCTCTGCTTTTCGGTCCGAATTTGATCAAAGGGCGTTACAAAATCGCATCTGCTTAAGGCGGCGATCCGAAGAGCTTCGCCGGAGGCCATACAAAGATCTTAGCTTGTTCTTTTGAGTGTTCTTCCGCGCCGAAGTAGCCGGCAACAGTGCAGTACTGTAAGAAAGTCCACAATCCGTGTGGCCGAACGCGACGACAAATGATGTGCTGTACTGAAACTTCTGGATCACTTCCAAGGGCGAGGGAAGTGAAGTGTTCCACAGTGTTCCAATTGAATTGGGAGCGTGTGCGCAACGCCGCCAAAACGCAGGACTTAGAGTTTCGCTTCTTAGTTCGACTCCCACACGCTTCCGCCAAGTCCTTTCTTTAAGCGGTCTTAACTGCAGAAGTTGACTCCAATTCGGAGTCTGACTCCAATTGAGCGATGTTCTGCCCGATCCTCTCGGAGAACTTCTCGGACGCAATCCGTTCGGCATCGCCAACGATGTGCGCGTAGTGCTCCAGCGTGACTTTTGAATCGGCGTGGCGCATGAGGCGCGTGACGACGTGAATGGGAGTGCCGGACTCGAGCAGTTCTGAAGTTACGCCATGCCGGAAGCAGTGGATCCCGACATGCACGCCTTTCGGGGCTTCGATTCCAAGTTTGGCCATCGCCCGATGAACGCCGTACTTCACAACGTTGTCCGACAGGTAGGGCCTACCCTTGGAGTTGGTGAAGAGGTAGCCGTCCACGTTCGCCACGTAGTGTTTTTTGAGCCAGCCGTGCAGGTGTTTGGCGAGCAGCTCGGACATGTGAACGGGAGCGGCGCTATTGTCGCTCTTCGGTGTGCTTTCCTTCCGAGTGGCGTAGTCCAGGGCGCCGGTGATCTGAATGAGCTTCCGCTTGAAGTCGAGGTTACTGACTTTCAGGGCGGTAACTTCGCCTATGCGGAGGCCGCACGACGCGGCGATGAGGAGCATGAGTTTGTAGGGGTATGCCGCGGCATTGATGACTCGCGCCGCAGTGTCCGCATCGAAGAAATAAATCTGCGGTTGGGGTTTTTTGTCAGCAGGGAACACGATGTCTCTCTTTTCCACGTTCGGAATCGCGTAACCCCACTTTCGTCCCAGGTTCAAAATCGAGCCCAGGGTGCCATAGACGTTCTTGGCGGTTTTCCGCCGATCGACGCGCTGGCCGACTGCAGTTACGAAGGCTTGGTGTTGGCTGAGGTTCATCTCACGCAAGGGAAGCTCGCCAAGCTGCGGAAGAATGTAGGCCCGAATGTGTGACAGGGCTGCACGGGCACCTCCCGGCTTTCGGTTTGGAAGTATTTTGTCAGTCCACTCATCGAGTAGTGCTCTGACCGTTTTTCCGCCTCGGGGGGCCGAGGGTTTGAGATTTTCCTTGGCCCTGGCGTTGTAATCGTCCAGGTATGGTTGAAGGGCAACCTTCGCGGCACGCTCCGATGTAACAGTAGCATCGAAGGTGATCGTCCTCCTTGCCCGCTTGCCGGTCTCGGGGTTGATCTCATACTCGCGGTACGATCCAACCCATCGGGTACCTCGCTGATAGACGCGTCCAGACTGGAAGCGCCGCCGGGGCATGATCTTGCTCTCCATCCTCGGCGACGATGACCTTGCTGCCGCGGACTCTACCACACCAAAGCCGCAAGGGGCGAGTTTTGCCGAGGGTGTCATTTCAAACTCTAACGGTCTCCGGATTGCAGGTGTGCGCGCGAAGCTGAGTCATGCACTTCATCTCTGATTCTAAAATCGTGCCCTGCTCTCGAACGTGTGGGCTGGAGCGACCCTGCGGGACACTTGGGCGCGCAGCGTGCACAAGAGGCGGGGTCGTTCCAGCCCACATAGCGCCCATTCTGCGGCCAAACACTGTGGCCTCTCGTGCGCATGCCCTTCTTTCTCTTTCACTTGCTCCAGTGGCAGGGTGAACGGGAAGGTGAACGACATAGTGAACTGTAGCTTTCATGCGGCGTTCACCCTTCCGCACCGCCGAAGCATTTGAAATCTCTTTGCGGTGCTCAACGCCGCCACCACGAAACAGTCGTAAAAATTTCCGAAAGTGGGAAAGAATTTCACTGGCCCACGGCGGCAAAGCGAATTGTGGAGCGGTCGCCATCAATTCAGAACTTCATCCCCCATTTCGCCAATTTCTCCCGATGCCGATTTCCTTTTGGGCATGGACATGGCTTGCCACTGAGTAGCCAACCGCCAGCGCAGGAGCATCCCTCTGCCAGAGCTTCGTTGGGTTGCTGGATTGCGAATGTCTTACGCTGAAGCTCTTTCTTTCGGAGCAGGAGTACCCTGGGATACCCGAGCCCGTTCGCTTGCAGCTCTCGCAGCATCCGTTCGAGGAAGTTGATTAGCTGCCATCGTTCCGTTGGGCATCCCGCTTTCTGCCACTCCATCTCACAGTAGTCGAGTGCTCGCATATCCTCATACCGGAGGAATCTTTCTTTCAGTTGGAGGGTTTCAGTCAAAGTCATCCGTCACGCTTCCTTCTTAAAGACTTTGACTTTCTCTGATTCTGACTTATGACTCTGACTTCTGACTTCTCCCCGTGACATTGCCGTGACAGAAGCGTGACTGCGATGGCGGCGTTGCCTGTCGGCAGCGGAATCACGTTCTTGCTGATCGCGCACCATGCGCCGGGAATAAATAACGCCTTCGGATGAGCGGCTAGGGACGCCAGCGGAGAACAGTTCCACCAGGAGGTTGCGATACTCTTCCACGCTCACACACCCGCAACGACGAAACATCAGCTCATCGGGGATAGGTCTGCCGTCGATTTCCAAGTACCCGTAGGGCTGCGACGTGTGCATGACGCAGATCATGCGGAGCCACAACCCCTGTGCGGGAAGCGAGCATCCGGCATTCGAATCCGACTCCCAATCGGCCGGATAGAATTGCAACCACGGGAGACTTCGCTTACTCACGAGCGCACCCCCAGATCGAAGAGTGCGGTTTCGGCGTCGATAATGGCGGTAACAGTTTTTCGACGGCTTGACTTTCCCATTCTTTGGGAACGGCCTCGCCGCGCTCCAGCGCTGAATACCGAGTGCTGCTAACTCCGATCTGGGCTGCAACGTCTTGCTGGCGATACCCAGCGGCAATCCGCCGAAGTTTCCAATCGAGCCTGACTCCCATGTGGAAATGCTACAGTGGGGAAAATGGAGTAGTAGTGGAGTGAAACAGGGCCTAAAGCGGAGTGAATTGGAGTGACGGGGGAGTGGCAGGATGGTTGGCGGAGCCGGCGGGGCGTTACTTGCGTTTGCTCAGTGATCGCCACGCTTTCACCCAGTCCCTGATCGTCGTCCAGCTTTTGGTGTACTCTTTGCCAAGAAGCCCGTACGCATAGGCAGCACAACCTGACTCCCACCGGTTCGGGTGATCGAATAGATCGCGGTCATCTTCTCTGAGATTCTCGCGCAGTTTCCAGATAAGGAAATTGGGGCAGTCCGTCTGTATTTCTGTGACAGTCCTCCCGGCATCGAGTCTTAGGTATCTAAACCTCTTCATCTCCTCGATGATCTGCGCACACCGCTTCCCACGCTCACAGGAGTTGACTTGCTTGTTTGGCGGCGTTTCTATTGGATTAGAATTGGAAGAGGCAGAATATGGCTGCGCGAAAAGGACACTTATCCGAGAAGAGGGGGGATTCATGTGGAAATGGATCGGGTCCGCGGCGGCCTATTTGATCGCTAGCGCGGTTATGTTCGGCGCCGACGCGGTGACGCTGACGGGGAAAGTTGCCGACGTAAACGGCAAACCTATAGATCACGCTACCGTCATGGTCTATCACGCAGGCGTGAAGAAGGGTTACAGCACGTTTTGTCCGAGCTGCTATGCCGACTGCGGAAAACGCACCTTTACCGACGTGACGGGAACATATGCCTTCACGAATCTCAAACCCGACCTTTGGTTTGAATTGCTAATTGTGCGCGACGGGTACGGGCCAGTATCCATTAAGGTAGATCCTTCCAACGGGCCCCCAGCTACAGCAGTCTTAAATATTCGGCCCACCGTTGATGATCCAGCGCGAATGGTTCGAGGTCGAGTAGTAGACGCGAGTGGGAATCCGATGCGCGATGTTGCCGTGCAGCCGCAAGGCGTCGCAAGCAATCGGGGACCCCTTATCGGCGCGATCCCAGGCCTCGATCCCCTCGCCGTGACCAATGACAAAGGAGAGTTCGAGGTCACCTACGCTCAACCGGCCTCCAAGATGCTGCTGTTAGTGGAAGCTCGTAGAATGGCACCCAGGTTTGTTGCCATGCCTACCGGAACTAAACGTGAGACGGTTCCGTTAAAGGAAGGAGCCGTCATTCGTGGCCGTCTCGTGGAAGATGGCAAGCCCGTCAGCGGCGCCGAGATAGGTCTGATCCCCCGAGATCGGGGCGGCTTCACACCCGATCTCAATATGGTTGGAAACGCTTACGCCGAAATGAAAATCGGCACACAAGAGGACGGCTCATTTGCCATTACCGGCGTTCCATCGCCGGTGGAGTGGTATGTCTACGGCAAGATGGAATCTCTCCTCAGCCGAGGCGCGACTGAGCCGGTTATGTGCGCGACCACGAAGGATAAGGAGCAGGTGGACGTGGGTGATATTCAGGTGAAGCCTGGTCATCGGTTCCAGGGACAGGTGGTCCTAGGCGATGGTAAACGGATCGCTAATGGGATGCGGGTGGTCATAAGCTCCGCCCGTGCGTGGGACACCCAAACGGCTACCCTCAGTTCTGATGGTCACTTTGAGTTTGTAGGTTTGTCACTGGGAAGCTACTCGATCAGTCCGGCTGTCAAAGGCTACACTTTGCCTGGCGGGGTGCAGGAGGTTGCAATTTCTATTGATCGCGATGTCGATAATTGGGCGATTGTCCTCTCGCCTGCTGGCAGCGTCCCAACACATCGTTAAGCTCAAAGCCCCGCGAAAATCCTCATAGGAATTTGGCTTGCGATACCCGATCTTCGTGTCAGTGGACGATTAGTCGCATTACCGGACAAGTTCCGTCCCAGTACTTGACTTCTCCGGTTACGGCGTTAACCAGGCACTTGAGAGCTGGCGGCACGCGACGAAGGCTTCTCGGGGTTATAATCGCGGACAATTATGGCCCTCGCTCCGGGTACACATCTAGGCCCTTATGAAATTACGGCACCGCTTGGCGCAGGCGGGATGGGCGAAGTCTACCGCGCTCGCGACACGCGGCTGGAACGCACCGTCGCCGTCAAGATTCTTCCCGCGCAGTTCTCCTCCGATCCAGTTCGCAAGCAGCGCTTTGAGCGCGAAGCGAAGACGATTTCCAGCCTGAATCATCCGTATATTTGCGTGGTGCACGACGTGGGCCATCACGAGGGGATTGATTACCTGGTGATGGAGTGCGTGGAAGGGGAGACGCTGGCGAAGCGACTGGAAAAGGGGCCGCTGCCACTGGAGCAGGTGTTGAAATACGGCGCACAGATTGCGGACGCGCTGGATAAGGCGCACCGCAGCGGGGTGGTGCATCGAGACTTGAAGCCGGGGAACATCATGTTGACGGCGACGGGGGCGAAGCTGCTGGATTTTGGTTTGGCCAAGCCCGCCGCGCCCCTGACGAGTGCCGCGATGCTCACGGCGGTGACGCAGGATTCGCCCGTGACCGAGCAAGGCACGATTGTTGGAACGTTTCAATACATGTCGCCGGAGCAGGTGGAAGGGAAGGAGGTGGACGGGCGAAGCGATATTTTTTCGGTGGGCGCGGTGCTGTACGAGATGTTGACGGGGCAGCGTGCGTTTCCGGGGAAAAGCCAACTAAGCGTGGCGTCTGCCATCCTGGAGAAGGAGCCCGCGCCAATCAGTTCCGTCAAGCCGATGACGCCACCAGGGCTGGACCATACGATTAGCCGCTGCCTGGCGAAAGAGGCCGAGCGCCGTTGGCAGAGCGCTGGAGATCTGGCGAGAGAGTTGGAGTGGGTCGCGGATAGCGGGTCGCAAGCAGGCGTACCGGCAGCGATTTCTGTGGGGAACAAAACGAGGGAGCGGCTCGCGTGGATCTTCACACTGGTCGCGGCATTGATCGCTGGCGTTTTCGTCTTCGTTTATTTTAACGAGCCGACTCCCCAAGCGCAGGTAGTACGTTCCATGATTCTTCCGCCGGAGGGCGGGACATTCATATTCAACGGTCCGATCGGAGGGTCCGTTCTTTCTCCCGATGGGAGTAGCATCGCCTTCATTGCCCGGGTTGGAAAAGTGACGCAGCTCTGGGTGCGGCCACTGAATTCCTATGCGGCTCGCGCGTTGCCCGGCACCGAGGAGACCGACTTTGCGTTTTGGTCTCCGGATAGCCGCAATTTGGGTTTCTTTGCCCAAGGAAAACTGAAACGTATCGCAGTGGCGGGAGGACCGCCGCAAGCGCTGTGCAACGCTGATTCAGAGCGGGGCGCGAGCTGGGGGCGGACGGATGTAATCATCTTCTCCCGAGTCAGTGGCGAAATCCTGCGCGTCCCGGCTTCTGGCGGAACACCTCAACCGGTCACGACTCTCGATGTAAGCCGACACGAAGGAACTCACCGCTGGCCTTATTTCCTGCCCGATGGAAATCATTTCTTATTTATGGCGGCGCTCCTGGGTCCCGTCAGTCCAGAGAATGTCTTTTATTTGGGATCGCTTGACGGCAAAAAAAGCAGAATCCTGTTCCACGGCAGCTCGCCGATTACTTATGCCATGGGACATGTGCTTTACCTCGCCGACAATGTGCTGATGGCAAGACCCTTCGATCCCGTGAAGCTGGATTTCGCGGGAGAGGCCGTCCCAATCGCGGAGGGCGTCGAGTTTGATCCGCTATTTAGCTATGGAATTTTTTCGGTATCGGAGAATGGCGCGTTGCTGTATCAGCGAGGAAAGGGGTCTAGCGCGCACTCCCTATTGTTGTTCGACCGAACAGGGAAACAGTTGAGAAGCCTGGGAGAATCGGCGCCTAATTCAGGACCCAGATTTTCGCCCGATGAGAAGAACTTAGCCTATGACTTGATTTCGACAAACTCCGGAAAGATAGACCTCTGGTTGCTTGATATCAGCTCGGGAAACCGAATACACGTGGCGAGCGATCCCTTGAACATCGCGTCCCATTCGACGGTGTGGTCCCCCGACGGAACACGCCTCGCATACTTTTCTCTGAAGACCGGCAATCGCGCGATTTACATCAAGGCAGTGAACCAAATTGCGCAGGAGGAAGA
>Ga0307479_10001262_pt1 | contig 23101 bp, 32 predicted proteins | sample atmos_gasesECM4C_FD_203743 | JGI IMG/M metagenome (GOLD analysis project Ga0307479, IMG submission 203743) | Hardwood forest soil microbial communities from Morgan-Monroe State Forest, Indiana, United States - atmos_gasesECM4C_515 | ecosystem: Environmental > Terrestrial > Soil > Temperate...
CCAAACTGAAACCTGGCCAATGAGGATGGAGAGTTGTCTCCGACTAATCGGGGTGGAGAGGACCGACCAATCACGGAACCAATCACGGTGGAGAGTTCTGCGCTGCTCTACTTAGTAGATTACCGATTTGTAGACTCCGAGGCGCCGCGTCATGTTACTCATCTCATGCGACGACTCTCGCTCCCTTCTCTTCGACTTCTGATTTGGCTCGATTGTTTTGGCCTCGGACTACGGTACTATTGCGATTCGGATTGAGAGGAAGTCGCCTAATGGTGCTCCCATCATGTGTTTATTCTGTGAGTGTTTATACCCGTGCGATGTGCGCTGAGCGTGTTGTCAAGAAATCTACCCTCACATCTGTTTCCAACTTCTTGTGTGTCCCCTCTGAGTTTATCATGATCAGCAATTCGCATAGCTCGTCTCACACTCCCTCTTCCTTCTGCTGACACACTCCGGCGCACCGCTCTCACCCAGTGTGCCTTGTGCCAGCTTCGCGCTTGTGCGCTCCCTGCATCGCCTCGTACTTCGGACATCGGCTATCATCGTGTAGGTTTAGGCTGCGTTGAGTGATTGAGGGCGTTCGCCCGAGGGGAAGCTGAAGGAGAGGGAAGGAGAGGAGGAGGGGACCTCATGCGGACAGCAGTCCTGCGCTACGAAGACGGGCTCGCGCATGCTACTGTAGTCTTAACTGAGAGGGGACAGATACACTTATTTTATTGGAGTGACTCTGCGAGTCTTTTATGTGCGAAGGTAGAGGACAGAAGTGAGGCCGGTTACCTAAGCGAAAGAGAGGAGAGGATAGTCGAAAAGTGAAATGCGAACACGGAGATGGGAGTCTAGGCCACGCGGCGGCGATCTTTGAGACAATAATAGCAGTATCGAGGGTGAAAATAGAGGCGAAATGGAGATGATCAGGGGAGAAATGGAGAGACGGTGTTTAAGGTCTAGGTAAGGGGGGAAGGGGAGACATACGAAAAAGGTAACAGATAAGATTAGTATTTATGCGCTCCGAAGGCGCTGTTCCGCTCGCAGCTCCGAGGGTACCTTACAATCGTCTTTAAATGACGTTCACAGGAAGAAAACCAAGCCTTTATATACAAGCAAAACCGATTGTAGAGTACTTAGAGGCCGTCCGAGACAAACATAAGTAAGGGTAACACGGCGCTCAGACCGGAGACATGAAGAAAGGGAACCTAAGGCATTGGGAGAGGAGACATAGGGAAACAGACAGGGAGAGGGAACAAGACGCGAGATGTGTGGAACGTGGGGCATACAGGTGACATGAAGAGACGACAGGCTGAAGACATCGATGGTTCAGGGAGAAATGATCAAATCTAGAAATGGTATAGTAAACTGGCCGTAAGAGGAGAATAAAAGAGAAACGATGAGACCGGCGAGACAAGCAAGACATCGAACTCAACGGAGGCGAGATGAGAACTGAGGGGTGAGTCAGCAGCGTGTGCTGCAAATGCGCAAGGACAATGGAAGGGCCCGCATGGAAAAGTGGAGGCGTAGCATCGCAGTGGAGGAGGGCGACAGGGAAATCGGTGAAGAGGACGGACAGCGGGGAGAAGGTCGGATGAAGGAAGGAATGGGGAGATGAAGGGAGGGCACAGGCAACGGAGAGGAATGGGGGGCACAAGGGCACATGTAACAGGGAAGGGATGATCTTGGCAGCCGAAGAGAGATGCAAGGCAGGAAGAGCAGAACCGGGAACTTGAAGAACGAGGTGAGGTGCAGTGCTCGCAGGGGTCGTCTTGGAATCACCGATTACCCTTTATACATCAGGAAAAACCTCCTGCGCTAACTGTCAATAATTTGCTCTAGCGAGAGATAATGCCGACGTAATTACATCATTTCAGGGGCATTATGGCTCGCTAGCTGGAATTATTGACAGCTAGCATCAAAGGAGGTTTTTCTTGATGTACGCAAGCGGTTCACCGCCAGCGGCACTCCTCACCTTACATCATGGTGATTCACCATAATTGACTATTGTTATTATGCATCTACCGTCCACTTCAGACTGTGAGAACCTGAAAAGACGGTGATATGACGGAGGGTAGATTTTGCTTTGCGCAGAGTGTTGAGGAGTTCCGTTCTGGGCTCATCCCCCCCTTCTCCAGCATAGACCGTTTCCAGCATCGGAAGTGCTCGTACGTAGGCACACATCATGTCCTATCCGAATCATGAGTAAGACAAGAAACATGAGTGGGAAGGAGCTGAGGACGCACAATTTCTTCAGGTGACAATCGATGACCCAGGCTCTGGAAGAAAGTTAGAGTATGGACCTTTCTTAGTGCGTGGACCGGATGTTCGTCCCAGTCATAGTCATCCAAGCTTGCTTGCGATATTGCAGATGTCAAATTCGGCACAAGGTGAAGCCCGAGATGGTCAAGTTGCCGGAAATTCCCCAATACCTCTACAAGACGAAGGAAAGAGGGGTCATGGGGGTGATGTCGGCTCACTTCAACATGCAGTTTGTAAAGGTTGGATGAGTCACCAAGCCGTTCTGCAACATCGCAGCAGACTGCCAGCGGTGCTTGAAAGGTCTGAAGCCTGGAGAGAATAGGCTGGTACCGTAACCGGCTAGGTTGGGCACGGCCCGAACGCACGTTGCCTCTGATACAGATATCCTTGAGGTCCTTGTGCTTCATCAAGAAGCGAATGAGTGCTGCATGTGGGATGTCCCCTTCAAAGTCGATGTTCTTGAGGCTCTTCATATGGAGTCCTCCAAGCAAAGCAGACCACTGGCAGGGGTTCAGCGACACCATGTAAATCGTCAGAGTTTTGATGGGTGAATGTCTGAGGACACCCATTGTAGCTTGCACCAATCCAGGGGCGAAGGCATAATCGGAGGAGATTACAAGTGATGTGAGTGTGCGGGAACCACGTGACGATCCGTTTCGTAGTAGGGCGATGGGGGGAGGAAGACAATCTACGGAGCTATGACCTGAGAAGCACAGGCGTGTGTATGGTAGTGCATAAAGCAACCTTTGCATCTTAACAAACTGGGGCGTCAACAGGAGCGTATTCGATCCCCGGAGGGAAAGGTGGAAATCGTGAAGACCATGCGTATTCGAGGGCTGGAGAAGGAACCGCATAAGGAACTCCATGGCACTTCGCGCCTCCTGTGCACCGTGTGGAATTGAACAGTACATCTCTCTGGGAGGGCGGAAGATACGGGAAACAGACCAGAGTCCAAGAGATGCATATCCGCTTTGATCACAAACTTGAAGCTTTATACTTGAACGTTCAGCACGGGAATCCTCTAGCACAAGACCACACCGGCGCAAGTATTCTGGTAACAACAAGCGACATATGGATTGTGAAGTGACAGCCAATGCTCGAAGATCATGACAGCTCATATGAGTGGAAATTATGATGAGTAGTTCAGCTGGGATGTCCAGCATCCCCCTATACTGGGAAGTGTTGGATCACTGAATGCAGCGAGATGAACACAGGCAATGGACATACCAAGGGTGATTGGTGCTTAGCTGGCTCCCAGCGATTACCAATAGTCTGTGAACCAAGGTGTCGTTTGGTGTCATTTCCGCCTCCTACCTGCCCGATGTTAAATGGAGAATGTCAAACGCCATATTCAAGGGAAGCTGAGACATACCCGTTGGCGCTTGAGAGAGCGAAGTGACAATGCACTCCCACATCGCTTCTGTGGAGGGGATTGGGGGAGCGATGACAGAGCCGGTAACATATTTGTGTTAGGGTGGCCACTGGCAGTGGGTCAATAATGGGTGTGTTACGGGTGTATCTGTCGACGTCATGGTCATCCATGCAGTTAAATACCCATGGGATGCTATGAAAGCTGCTATTTCGGGGAAACAAAGGTGAGCATACGCGGGTATGTGCATAGCTTGAGCTTGATGCAATTGCGATTGTCCAAGTCCCAGAGAGGCACATCAAGAGAAACCGGCAGCGATCAGCCACGGTCAGGATACCAATTGTTCTCACTAAGACTTGCCGGAGGCGCGTGCAAAGCGATCTTTTAGAGACAAAATTCCATGCACGGATTAGCATTTCAGACTTTTTCACCATTTCAGGCCTTTTTTCAGGGGTTTGTTAGACATTAAATATTAAAAAAATACGTCTTGATGGGCGCGACTTGGAGCACGACGGGAAATGTTGGAGTTCAAAGTTCAATGTTTTTAACGTTCAACGTTCAACGTTCAACCGCGAACACGGTGCTTCGGTTGTATTGTTTATTGTTCTTTGTTTGTCCCCTCCGTGAGTTTGATTGAGCGGTGCGCCAGGCGCCAGTTTCCTTCTAATTTCCTTCTTCTGAGTGCCCCTGTATCCTGGTCTCATTTCCCCCCACACACTGGCCGTTCATCTCTCGTCTCTCGGCCTGTCCATTTTGCGGAGGCGTGGGTGAAATTTTCTAGCCCGCAAAATTCTCGTGCCTGTGGGTGAGAGTCGTTGGGTCTTGACAATTTTTACTACGTAAGACTCAGCAAACTCGGCAAAATTGCCGAGTCTATCGTAACTCAACATCCATCAGTTCGTGGATCAGACACAGAGCCCTCGACGATTTGACAGCTGACAACCTTTTCATGTAGGGCAGCAACTTCAGATGCTCCTGGAAGCGTCCTGGACATCTCGGCAGCGTCTCAGGCCTCAGGGTTTACAAAGCTTTCTGTTCCTGGGCCTACGTTCAGCATCCGTTCTCCAGTGATGGGGCTTCAAGTTCGTATATGCTTCTCGACATCAGGCCAGAGGGAGGGTGGCAGGCACAGGCGCGTTCCTTTGGAGCTCCGTAGGCCTCGGTCCCGCAGTGAAAACTATTGTCCCAAGTGTTTATATTACTGTATTCCTGACATGTAGACACTTGCATCATCAGAACCCCATATTTCTTTTATTTTTATTTCAAAATCGCGTCTGCCGGGTCAACTTGAGCTTTCTGAGAATCAACTCCGTGCACCCAGTCTGTGGCAATTATTGTCCGACCAAATAGGGGGAGTCACGGTTGTGGTGACTATCACAGCTATTGTCCAGATATCCGATCGCCCTTCGATGAGTTGCATTCACACGCATACGATGTCCAATATAAACCAAATCGACATCCCGAGCCTAACCTGAACTCCCCTGCTGGTCTTGTTGCGTTACTCGTCCTTCTGTGTTAATGGCCCATTAGGTGCTGAAGAAGACTCTCAGCAAGCAGCAAGCATTACGATTCTATCAACACCCACATGATGGCTCACTTTTCGCCAGCGGTGCTGACGGTGGTCTCATCATCATCTTCCAGGGCCATGGCAGCAGCCGGGAGATTCAGATTTCAAGTCAAGGCACCTGTGACAACATTACTCTGGCACTCTCGATTTGGCTATACTTTGGTGGCCGGTGATGCGAGTGGGGATGTTCACACGTTATGCCTCCAAAATTCAGCAGATGTAAGTGTTTCTCATGGCTACATTCGGGCACCGACTGAAATATTTGAGTATAGCAAGAATCAGCCTATCGTTAAGCTTCAGCATCTATTGTATCTGTACCTGTGCGTGTAGAGCAAGGCTTTGGCACCGGCGCACAAATCGGCGCGTTCTACGATCCCGTGATTGCCAAACTGGTTATACACGGCGCCGCGCAGAAGCGCTGCGTGTGCTTCGTGTCGTGTTGGAGGAGTATCAGGTTGTAGGCATGAATGCGAACATCGCATTCCTTCTCGCTATTGCGAGTCATCCCGCGTTCGTCGCAGCCAAAGTTGAAACTGGTTTTATCCCCGTACGTCTTTGCAAATGTTGCAGCCCCGACGTTGTCCAATAAATACAACCCTAGACCAGCTGCTCCCACGGAGCCCCACCTCTCACCGATCCCCCTGCCGAGTTCCCAGCCCAGGCGGCGCTTTTCCTAATCCTCCGCGATCTCCCTCCTTCAACTCCCGGCATGATACCATGGACGGGATTAGCCGGCCCCCGCTTCGGCGGCGACGTCCATGCACGCACCCTCGTGCTCGAAACCGAAACGGTCGCCACGGCCTCCGTGAAGGTCTCCACACCCGCATCCGGTGCGCTCTACGACATCGACATCACCATGCAGCCCGCGAACGCGGCCTCCGGCAGCGCATCAACGCCATCGGCTGCCAAGTTCCGCGGCGTATCTGCCACGCTCGGTGGCCTAACCGCGCTCTCCGACGCTCGCTGGCGCCCTGACGCGCGTGACCGTCGTCCCTCATGATCAGGCACATGGCGCGTCAGCGGGTGCCGAGCGGATCCATGTCTTTTGTGGCGGACACGCTGCAACGGTCCTGCACCGTGCTCCGGCATGGGCGGAGGCCCTCGCCGACGTACGCTCGGCAGCGTGGGGCGCGTTGCGCGCGCCAATGCCGAGTCTTGTTGTCTTTGTGCGCGTTGCCGTCGGCGACCGCGTGGAGAAGGGCCAGGCCGTTGTCGTGCTCGAGAGCATGAAGACGGAGACGGCGTTGCGAGCGCTGGCGGATGGTATCATCAAGGCTATTGGGTGTGTCAAGGGCGAAATGGTAGAAGAGGGTGGGGAGTTGGTAGACATCGAGGAGAGCGAAGAGTAGGCAATGATCAGGTTGGAGTCACAGTATTCTCAACATGTTGTATTCTCTCTGCAAAGATGGTCTACTAAGTACTTGTGCTGGTAAGTCTATGCTGAACAGCCGAACAACCCAACGCCACAAGAGGATGAAGATCACTTCCGGTCAGTCAACCACCATGGCGTCCTGCCATTCCTTACGCCATTTTTTTAACCGCGCCTCGCGCGCAACTCGCGTCCGATAGCCGCAGCAACGGGCCAAGGAACTGCGTTTCCGATTTGCCGATGCATCTGGCGGGGGAGGAAAACACGTCGTCATGTGCCAAACGAGAGAAGAAACGACCTTGGAGGGTGTGTTGGACGTACCATCACGACATTGTTGTTGATCGAGTGGAAGACGAACGAGTCTGGAAATCCTTGCGAACGCACCAATTCGCGGAAGGTGACCATACGATGGCACTACGGAACCAGTCAGCACCAATGAGAAGTAATGGTGATATTATGTGATGATGACGTACATACGGGTTCAATACGCGAGACTATTTAGCCGACGTCTCGACGTTTGTAACCGTCGTCTGAAAGACGAAGCTTTTATCCAACCTCCCATACAGTCCTTGAGGTTGAGGCCTTGAGGCCTCCCAGCCAGAAATCCGTCGACGCAGGTCGAAGCGTCTCGACGCGGATCGAGGCTCGATGTCCGTCGATATCATTCGAAAAAGGATAACAATTTAACAGTTACATTCGACCAAATCGAAGCATGTAGTAGCACATCAATCTAAAATACAACGTTTTGATTCGTTTTCACTTGATTTCGTTCGATTCAAAGCACAACGTTTTGATTCGATTTCGCTCGATACACATTACAAAGCATAGTACTACTACAATCGACCCTCTTCAATCGGGATCGAATCCCATTCACGCATATTCACTACCGATACCCCTGAAATATAAATGAAACTTGCCGCGGGCGTTGAGGCGGACGTGCCAGTGCGCCGCGATTTGAGCTTGCGGCGAAACTTGCTGCATCTGGGCTCACTTGGGGGCAGATTTGCACGGAGTGGCCACTTTCTGCCCACATGAGGTTAGCAATACAGTTTGTCAACAGATAGCACAAACCTACCTTCTTTTCGCCCTCTCTTTGGTCTGATAAGTCTGTTGATGTGTCAGTGAGCATGAACCCGAGCGCGCAAGGGGGGAAATGAAACGGACCTTATAGATTTAATCTTCGAACGGTGAGGGACATTCATCGATTCAATTTCGACGCTATCTCCATTGAATTGAGACAAGGAGCACGTATCCCTCGGCGACCTCGGCGCGAGCAGCTTCAGGGTCTGGATGACTGGCATTGCGTGGTCACGGTCCCCAGGTCAGCAAAGCTCCGCGTCCTAATTTCCTGCCCGCTGTGAGTGACCCACGAATAAAATGTCCACCCAGGCATCGTCCTTTGACCGTCGGTGCTCCTTGGTCATCTTCCATGAGTTCGTGGTCAGGCTGTTCAATTCGTCGTCACTGTAACTCACCAGGCATGTCTCAAACTCGGCGGTTTCTGCCTCCAAAGGGGTCAGGCCAGATGTTCGTGAGTTTTGGGTGAGCGGAAGGCTCGTCGGTGATCAGAACCGCTGCTGAGGTGTGCCAGCTTGGACCAGTGGCGTGGACGGACGAACAGTACTTCCCTGCAGGGCTCAAGGAAGAGCCGAAATGTGCGCCCTCCGAGTGGGTAACCTCTCGCTTTACAGGCACATCATGACCGATAGAGATCATTTTCATCAAACTATTGTTGCCCCGAAGGAGTGCTTCGAATTCCTCTTCGTGCGAGTTCAGACCCCTCGATACGTGGCCAACAACGTAGGGACGTCCATTGAGCATAGCAGCTTGCTTCCAATTCGACTTTCCAGGTGAGAAGAAGGAAGCTAGCGTCCTTTTGTTTTGAACACCCACGGACAGCTGTTGGCGGGATTTGAGCGGGACAAACTCCTCGGAAAGGAACACCGAGGAGAAAGTGCACAGGTCTGCGCTGCCTGAAGCGGTAGATCTAGTCAAGGGAAGCGACTTGAATTCGATCTGCAAGCGTGAAACACGTTAACCGGTGATCACGCATCTTAAGGGCAATGCCACTCACCAGAGCCCAATTGCACTCTCGGTCGACCTCCTCCCGTTCGGTTTCCATCCATCCTCCGCCATACATCAGGTCGCAAAATACATCCATGAATGCGTCCTCTATGATCACCTCAGCGCCTATGACAGGCTCGGTGTCCCATCCAAATGGCGGGAGGGCCTGCGGGTGATATCGGCTTGCTGCTCCGGCAAAGACGAAATTGGATTTACGAGGGGAGTGCTGAATTGAAGCGTCGCGCCAAGTGGCGCGTCTGTTCGCGTGAACCCGCTCGATGAGAAACCTGTCCACTGGCAGGTCAGCGTTGTTGGTTTTGCCGCTCGAGACTGCGACATCGAATCGTTAACACAAGCAACATGACAGAGGAAAAGCCAAGGTGTACTGTCCGGGCACTTTCCGTGAGGTCAAACTGGTGTTTCTTCTTGCTTGATTCCAGTCCCCCAAATCCCATCGTTTCGAGTTCTCCTCACTTAAGCTCCGTCACATGCCAGAATCGCTCTTCTCCTGCGACACCGGGTTTTCCCAATCCAAAGTAGTCTCTGGCTGTAACCGAGAGTAGATACCGTCGTCGAAGAAGCAATCGATGCATTTGACGAAGCAACGCCTGTATGCGGATGGAAATTAGGTGGTAGATCCATGCGCTTCTTGAAACTGTCCGCATTGCGTGGCATCAACTTGAGCGTCGGCGAGGCTACTCGTTCCCTATCCCGAGATCGTGCAAATGGATTTGGCGCATCAGTGACTCCACTCGGCGGTGGGATAACCCAACTTGCACCGCTTTTCACGAGATCAGCAGTATACATTCGGACGTTCTGCCTTACGCGCTGGCCACGCGTATCGTGTGGGCTCCGCGACGGGGTTGAAGCCTCTCGGGTTTCCTCGATTGAGTGGCCTGTTCTAGGAGCATGGCCGAGTAACCGCGAATCCAGTCTTTCAGGCGCGTGGGTACCCCTAGAGAAATGGCACTTCCAGGTCCGCCAAACGAACCAGACGACTCGTAACTTGGTGCATCTTGCCGGCGAACAAATGCGAGAAGGACGTGCCCCATTGGGTTGGTGGCACGGAGATATTCGAGATAGGTGACATGAAAGGTAGCGCGGCAGGCCCGAGGACAAAAAGAAGGGGGCCAAAAAGGGGGGAGAGCGTCGGAGGGGTGTGCCCAGACAGACGATGATGAGTGAGCTGTGAAGCGTGTGAGGAGAGAAAGAAGATTGATGATGATTGAAGGGAGAGGTTGTTGTAATGGTACAATGGGTGTTTCGAAGTGGGTCGCGGGATAGTCTTGTACTGTGAAAGGGAATCAGGAGTGTAAAAACGTGGCAGAAAAAGTTGCTCACCGAGCTCTGCCTCACTCCATTCGACGTACGCATCCAAAGAGAGGAGTCCTCGCACGGCATTGCCCCCCGAGACACACAAAGTGTGCTCAGCGTCCGGCGCGGGGAACGGAACACAGGTACAAAGGAAAGCTTGGATGAAGCGACGAACGCCGGAAGAGTTGATGTCTAGCGCGAGGCTGGAAAAAAGGAAGGGAGTGGTGAGCCCACGTGTGCCGAGCTCTTCTGTGACGGTGTGGACTAGTCTGTCGACTTCTTCGAGGGTGAGGACGACGTGGTGATAATAGGAGAGGTAACCATATTCTTGTTCATGATCATGGCGGTGTAGTTGTAGCTGCATTGAGTTGATGAAAGTGTTGGCCCAAGGGGAAGTCGGAGGCAGGGAGGACGAGAGGGAAGGAAGCGTGAAGGAAGAGAGAGGCGAGGTTGAGATTGAGACGATAAGTTGAAGGCGATAGGGGCTTAGCGCTTAGTAAGCGACTTCCTGCTCTGCGTGACAAAGTCGAAGCTCACACACCAAAGACAGCCAAGTGGCCGTCAAAAGCAAAAAGGGGCGATACTATGAAGTCAAGGCGTGGCTATGCTTACGAGCACCTGGATCATTCAAGATAAGGCACGAGACACGCTACGCAGGCACTACAACAGGCACACAGACAGGCAGACAGGGGAAGTGAACTGGTGTGTGATTGCATTCCAATTCTATGTGCTTCGATAGGCTACAATGTGCTTCAATGATTTTATAAGTTAATGATCTCGATCGATGCGCTTCGATCTGCATCGACACAGTTCGACCTGTGAAGATGGATTTCTGGCTGGGCTTGAGGGGTTGAAAATAAAACGAATGTCAGCATCGCACTTCTTTTTGGTAAATTTCCGAATCTGGCTCGCACCTGGCCGAAAGCCTTTCCTCGCGATTGCGGACGTCTGATCGGAGTACTGCCACTGCAAGTGTTCCTTCTCCAGTGCTGGGGTGGGGCAAATTCCTCAGCAGATAGACAGGCATGGAAAGGCCGGCACGGAAAATGGCACACGCACAACGGTAGTCCGCCTGGGCGGTCACAACAACGCTGAGAGCCGCGAAGAGCCCAGATCAATCAGCATCCGTGAAACTGTATTTCTCGTGTGCGGGAAGAGTCGTGTATGCATACCGTTCCACCGTCGCAGCCTTTAATGTCCGGGTGAAATGCTGCAGATCCTCCATGTGCTTCTCACGGCACCATCCCTGGAACGTCGTGCGCGGTGCGCGGTGCTTCGTCACACTTGAACGCGGGAATGTGGCCGCGCGCTGACGTGCTTCATTTTGTTTCTGTGCCGGCAGATGACTCAGACTCGGGTTGATCCTGGAATATGTTTTTTTTATTCGCGAGAGATCATCTGAGAGGGCGATGCAAGAGAGAACAATGAAAATGGGAGGACTCGCACCAATCAAACCGAGGAAGATCGCCGATGGCATCATCTATCGTGACGAACTTGAACGGTGCAGTGCCCACCTCAGCGCGCACAGGCAGCACGATATCGTCGTTCGGTAAACGGATCTCCAGCCCGTGCATCTGAGGAAAAGTCAAGTGTCGGTTTCGGGGCTGCGAACAAGGGATACCCTCGCTGTGCCCCAAAAAGATAGAATCGCACACGGGTTTGCGGGGTGCCGTAGTGAGCAGCCTGCAGCAAGCAGAACCGAACCTGATAGCTGCATTTTACGCGATACAATGTAAATGTTTGGGTCATAGCAAACGACGATGGAGTCACAGTAGAGGGAGCATGACATACTTCATGGAGAGCATGGCATACACGAGGAACTTAAGCCCTCCCATACTAATCCTGCCTGTCGTCTGGTGCTCGCCCACCTGGATCGCATTGAGATTATAGGCTTTATAGCTCAAGAATCCGCGCACATTCTCAAAGACGCAATACTTCGGCTGCAGGAAATCGACCGGGGAGAGGAGATTCAGGATCAAGTTGCTCTTGATATCGTTCGCCTTCTGGAACATGTCTGACTGGGAGTGAGGCTGGCTGATGGGTTCCCCTTGTGTGTCAGAAGGCGAGATCAGGAAGGTAGAGCCTGGTAGACACACACCAGGGAAAGCCAGCTATAATTACATCGATGTCGCCTGGTTTGTGGGGGGCATGGCAGCCTTGAGTTGTCGTATATATCCTTCGGTACCTCATCCTCTTCAAGAGGGCCACAACACAATTTCACAGCATACCGCAGTAACTCATTCATGCACTGGTTGTACACAATCGTATCGGGTGAGTTGCGCCTAAAAAAAAAAGACCTCACTGTTAGACGCGCGGCCATACAAGTGCCCAGTTTCACCTAAGGGTAATCCCTTGGGCGCATACCTGAACGTTCGCGCCGCGCTCGGAGAAAGTTCGACAGCATGTGTCATCCTCATGCCGCCCGTCGCATTCTCCATGCCCAGGCTCATTGCGCCGGCACCCACAAGATATCAAATGCCCTGAGCTTCTGAGCCTGTGCTTCTTCGGCAAACGTTGAGGCGTCGCCGATGTGTGCCTGGAGCGCATACACGCAGATTTTGCATCCGACCCCCGCGTTCTCCGCGAGTACCTCACGCTCGTTCCATGATGCGGGCGAGCGCTGGGAGAAATGATACAGGTAGTAAAAGTATTCTTCCCCAAGGGTGGTCCACAGATTCATGTCGAAGACAAGATTTTTGTGCAAGGCGTAGCATGGAGCTAGTACATCATCTAGGGGCACATCTTCCGTCTCGTCTGTGAAGAACAAGTGACGCTAACAGAAGAAGAAGAAAGATTTGGGTCGAGTGGCAGAGGAACAAAAGAAAGACATACTTCGTCCCTGAGTTTATCAGCTTGCAGAAAATCCACGAGATCCAATACACGTCCGAGAAGTTGCACCTTCACCCAGATCGAACGTCCAGAATAAATCTCCACGAGCTGACCAATGCGCGTGGGCCCCTGCTCAGCACGCAGGAACGCGAAGTCTGCCACGTGGAACGTCGCCCCGTGTACTGCGACGCCGATGACTGCACCCGCTTCACGAATGACGCGCCCACACGTTTGTATCTCCTCTTCTTCGCGGCGCGCACAGATGGGGCAGTTGTGTGGGGGTTCCAAAGCTGCGTGAGTGTTGAGAGGCAAAGGCAGATCCATGAACGACGCATCTTGTTTATCATACAAGAACCTCGACTCGCCCGTCAGCGAAGAGAAAATTATGTAGAAGGCGAACAGGGACTCACCGGAAGAAGTATCCATCAAAGTCGTCTCTCACCGCGGCGGCGCCAGACATGTTGGCGACAGAAACAGTGCCGCATAGCGTGATGAGGGGAAGGGTATCACACAACGGGGTGAGGAATACCTCACGCGGGTCAGCGATGTCGTCGAGGAAGGTATTGGACGCGTGGTCAAACCACTGTACGTGTATGCGCTCGTCCTCAGGCTCGCCGTTGATATACACGATACGACCAAACCTAGGTTCCATCGTCATACATACAACACCGCGCATAACAGAGAAGGCGTACCAGAAATAGTCTGCAAGTCGCGCCTGGCGGTGCAGACTTGGGGATCCCTGGCAGTGACACAGGTACATGATCCTTCTTGGTGTCGTCCTCTCCAATAGGCACAAGCACGATGTCCCCGACCTAGACAATGACCCCTCACGCGGCTCAAGCCTTTCCTCTTACTACCACACGCATGCAACGCAACAAACGCACCTCAAACACAACTCTGGGGAGCAAGCCCCGCACATCACAACACGACGCGACGCATAAAAGGCCGGCATGGATGCACACGCCAGCTTACAGGCGCCTCAATTTTCTGCGTGCCCTCTGCACAAAGGGCCATCCCGAGGGCGCGAACCAAGGCGCCTTTCTCCCTCTCGCTAATACTCGCGCGCGTGCCCCTACGCGAACGTGGCGCAGGCAACTGCCGGCCGAGAGCTGCTCGCGGAACAGGTCCGTGGCTAATGCAGCGATGCGCGGCGTAACATGAGTTGGGTTCAGGATTTCGGGGCGTAACACGTCGATATCGGGGTTGCCGACGGGGAGGCGAGGTGGCGCACGGCGCACGTGCGTACATGCGAGTTGGCATAACGGGAGCGACATCGTGATACTGCGGCCACCAATGCTAGGTCGGAAAGCAAGGATATGCTGGAGGAGCAAGGTGTTGCGCAGGGTGCGAGCCTTCGTGTCGTCGAGTGTGTCAAGAGTGGCAAGCATTGTTGGGATCTATCACCGTGCCACAGAAAGTCATTAGGTGCGCGAGGGACAGTCGGGGCAGCAAGGCGCCGGCGTGGGACCGTGACAGTGCGGGAGTCGGCGTCGAGTCGGTCTGTGTGTGCTTGATCCAAATGATGACATAATAGACAATGAAGAGGTTGGCGGCAGAAACAGTGGGTTGCCAGGAATGGCGGGTTCAACAGTTTGACAGGTTTGACATGGTAGATCGGCGATTCGAGACTTCAGCCTCTTGATGGCAACAAAACGACGGCAGGTTCAGCGGTTCCACGGTTCCATGGTTCAGTTCGATGCTTCAACTGGTTCAACATACTGCATGCCAAAATTCTACGCTTGGCACGGCAGCAAGTCTCAAGGTACATCCCAACGATCGTAGGACTTCCCGGGTTAATTCAAAAAAAAAACACTAGTAACTTGAAGGACATATATAATGCGGCAACTTGAACTAGGTTGACAGCATAGTCGAACGGCGTTTAGGTCATCAGGAGTTTCGGGTACACCACATCAGTGTATGACCCCGGGTAGTGTTGCCACGGTCCACACTTTTAGCCCCATATACGGAATTTCTCTCAGTCATTCACATGTTCACACATGGGACGTGTTGATTCGCATCACGCCCTGTGTCCCCTGACTTTCTTACCCAGATGAGTTCACCCAGCAGTTATTGGGACAAGGCCTCTCAGGTTGCGTCTCCATTTAAGTCGATTCGAAAGCTGTCAGTCCACTTGGTGCCACCCCCTCTCACTGTTGGGGATTCCGATGATCTGTTTCACCTCTCGTTCACGTAGTTGCCTGGTTACTCAAAAGGGAGAGTGTTGGTTTGTTGCCCTTGGCCTAGATTCCGCGTGTTTCAAAAACCGAAACCCGCTCATGCGGTCATGCCGTCAAGTCCAGTGTCCTTACCGGTCTTGAACTTTACTACGACACTAGCATAGATCCATCAAGCTTGAGCGTGATCTTGTTTGTGTCGTAATTTTTTTTTTGAATGAACAACTGTAGCGCCGTCCGGCTGTACTGGCAGATGAACTGACTCATAGCCGTGTTCGATACCCAGGTTCTATGACCGTTGGAATCTAGTTTCACACTTGCTGCTGCGCGGAGAAGGTGGTTCAACACTCCCCCCTCACACGCTCTGCAACACCAGAATAATCTCGAACTGATGTATTCCAGCGGCTACTGCTATGACTCTGATGCATCTGATGACTTGTCCAATTCGATGCCACTGGAATCTCCCATGTTACGCATTCGCATCTCTGGTGATCAGGATCACGCACCGCCGGGAGTTCCTACAGCGCCACCAATTGATTTTTTTACCACCCAGTCCCTATTCCTGCCAGCAGTCCCGTCATTGGCTCACAAAGATCCTGTGCCGAAGGATGTCAAGCGTGCAGCTAAGTCAAGGCTTCAATTGCCATTACGTCGTCAACTTCCAGGTTTACTCGACCCAGTTGCGATTGACATTGATGAAACACCATGTGGCCCCAGAAAGCCATGGAATGGCCGTCATCCCAACCGCCATCATGTCTCGCGTCCACGTGGTATACCAAGGCTCGACTATGGTTTACCTAGAGACTTTGGTATGAGCACATGGGCGTAGACGATTCTCTCTGTCACTGACTTTGATTCTTTGTAGTCCCTAGGCACGCTGCTCCTGCATCCTTCATTCCATGCAAAACCAGTACGCCCATAGCGTCCAGACAACGGAAAGCCTTGCCAGACCCAGCGGCGGCTGTTTCAAGTTCACCTAGAGATTTTGGTAAGAGAGCATAGACCATTCTCTCCATCGCTGACTTTGATTCTTTGTAGTCCCTGGGCACGTTGCTCCTGAGAGACGTCATCCTGACTTCACATCCTTCATTCCATGCAAAACCAGTACGCCCATAGCATTCAGGAAATGGAAAGCTTTGCCAGACCCAGCGGGGGCTGTTTCAAGTTCACCTAGAGACTTTGGTAAGAGCTCATGAGCGTAGAGCATTCTCTCCCTCGCTGACTTTGATCATTGTAGTCCCTGGGTGCATTGCTCTTGAGAGACCTCATCCTGACCTGGATGACTTCATACCGTGCAAAACCAGTACACCAGTAGCATCTAGGAAACAGAAAGCTTTGCGAGACTGAGTGGCAGCTGTTTCGGGTGTTAAACGCTAAGTACCCAGAGATGTTCTGGCGTGGTTGGGGAAAGAAGTAGTTACGCTGTGAGCTCCAGGAAAGCACATAGGAACGTTGCGCTTTTACTACTGGAGCGCGGTGCCGACGTGAAATCTCGAAGCATTTATGATCATACACCGTTACACCTATCAGCCCATCACGGATCCACCTAAACTGCGCTGTTACTGATCGAGATGGGTGCTGATCCGAACGCAGAAAATGCAGGCAATGAGACTCCACTTATCGTAGCATCGAACAACGGAAGACTGGAGACGGCAAGGCTGTTATTGAAGCACGGCGTAGATGCTAACAAAGCGGACAGTAGTGGCTGGACGTCACTCCACGTTGCTTCGCTGAACGAGTACACCGTCGTAACACCGATGTCGTGAAGTTATTGCTCGACCACGGCGCGAATGTCAATGCAGATAACGACATTGGCGACACTCCCCTGCATATAGCGTCATCCCGTGGGGAGACCATGGTCACAAAGGTGCTCCTCGAGTATCGCGCGGACGTGGGTGCCCGGGACACGCAGGTAGGGACCCCGTTGCACGATGCGGCCGAATCCGGATACCCGGAGGTCGTGCAGCTGTTGCTCGACTCCGGCGCCGATGTGAATGCACAAGATGGGGATAGCTGGACTGCGTTGCACCTGGCCACGTATCATGCGCACGTCCAGGTTGGGAAGATATTACTAAGGCGTGGTGGACACTAGTATATCGAGAACAACCAGGGCAACACGCCTCTCGAGATCGCCCTGGAGAGTAAGCACAACAAAATCGTTTAACTACTGTTGAAGCGGGACTGGTGGGAGGAAATAGGGATAGCAATCACGGGATTAGTACTCCGCGGGGATGGGCCTCGAAGAGTTATTCGTACTTATACTGACTTCTGATGTTACATGGTATAGAATTGACCCAGTACATCACCTGAACTCGAGTATATATTTATATCAATATTGTAGCAGTCATCCTTACCAGCCATACAAACCAATGGAACCCATAATCCACGCATGCACCACCGTCGATTCTGAGCCTCCGCAAATCAAAGAGATGCCGGTGCGCCCAGAAATCATCGTAGCGTATTCGGGTTCCGTTTCGTCCTCGCGGCGAGAGTCCCCAAAAACGTTCGAACCCCAGTCCCTGACCGAATGCCAGAGCAGGACATTAACACAGTTGTCGTCATCGCCGCGTCTGGTGTCATCCTCGTTACAGTACTCCCTGACGTTCTCGTCGGCAGGCTCTACGTCTTCTTCCCCGACTGTCTCCGGAAAAGGAACCGTGACGTCATCGTCATCATACAGCCAGGACACCGCAGCGGATCCGGCCAGAGACGAAGCAGCGTCGTCTTCTTCACCTACACAGACGCGTAGAGAAAAAGAAAGAGAAAGAATCAGCGTGGGCAGAAGCACATCGCTCGTGCTATTTCAAACGAGGCTTACGCGAACCTCCGCGTCGTAGCTCCTCTGAGTCGACGATGTCCCAGATTGTATAACGGTCCCTTGGGCAAGGCTCACGCAACGGGACCTAAAATGTCTTGGAGACTGTCTGCGCGATCGCGCGGATGAGCTCACATTGGTTGTTGTTGCTGTTGTCGTTATTCGGGAGGAGTCTGGGGGGAGGCCGCAAATCGCGGGATCAATGGCGGGTGGCGGCGGTGAAGGCTACTATAGGAAAAGCACGCATACAAAGTCGCGCTTTCCGGACTCACACTTCAATTTGGTTGGTGTAACATGCGAGGAAGGCGCACGTTATTTGCTTTTCAAGTATGAGGCTGACGGCGGCCGCTCTCTGGTCCACCGGGGAAAGCGTAGCTAAAACGTGTGCGGCGAGACGGCGCAGGTCCCAAAACTCTAAATCGAGCCTTTCGGACTTGTCGTATTCCTACGAGCGGCAGAGAGATGTTATTGAGGTGACGAGTATGTATGTATGTGCGGTGTGGACCGGCGGGGAAAGCACCGACCTTGGGGAGGATGCGAGTCTCCCGATCCTGCCTCGCAAGGGGACGTGTGCATCGAGACGGACCCAGGTTGGTTGCCACGAAGTTCAAGTTGTTGTTGCGCACGGAGAACTAGGACAGACCGAGGAATCTGTGGAGGACGATGACGAAAAGCGGAAGGCGTGGGCGTTTGGCAGGGACTAATGGACCACACCCCAACTCGAGGACTATTTAACCGACACCAAAGCTGTCCCGCTTTGTATTTCGATAATCGCCCCGAGAACGGCGAGCGAGAAGGGAATAATAGCCCGTCTTCGCCCTGCGCTTGGCCCTACCCAAGCGTCCACTGGCAAGAGTGGCGCTGGATCTACTGTACATGGGAAGAACGGGTCACGATATAAAGCTATATAAAGCCTCGAGGACAGGGACGTCGAGACGTTCTTTGGCGGGGAAGAGAGCACTCTGCAGAGAAAGGAACTCGGGGCTGTTATTTTAGGAAAGGTGCAGCGTAGACGGAATGACTTATCAACGTATGAAGCGATCGTTGGGTGCGTGCGCGTGTGCCTGCTGATCATCTTGGTCTGATCTGATCATTAATCTAATCAATATCTCTCATGAGGCTGACCCTCGGTCCTCTTTCCCTCAACGGCCCTATACGTACGCTACTGGGCGACCCTTTGCGATCGTACCGCTACCGCTATCCAACACACACCCAACTATGAGGGAAGGATCCCAGAAGGAGAGAGCGACCGATGGACACGCTCTTCCGCGTCCTCTGCCGGCACCTGCGCACCATCTGGCTCCGCGCCTGCAGCGTCATACTCTCCATCCGATTCCGCCGACTCCGCACCAGCGCGAGCACCAACACCAACACGACCAACACGACCATCAACACAAAGACTACCACACTGACCAGCGCAACGTGCCCACATCGACCCCCTACGCCTATGCCGGCCTCTTCGACCGCGAGCCTCCTCCAGGCATTTTCGACGGCAAAGACGAAGGCATTTCAATGGGCGTGCGTGTGCGCGGGGGCGAGCTCAAGGCGCATATGATGAGGGAGCGCGGCGCGGCGGTGACGATGATGACAACAGGTACAATGAACTTGACGATTACGAAGCGGGCCGTTTATACGCGTATGGGCGCAGCGGCGGCGGGATCGGGGAAGGAAGACATGGCAGGTGCGATGCCCAAATTCTGCGAGGATGACGTCGAGGAGGAGGACGATGCGAATGAGGAGGCGGAGGAGGAAGCTCAGAAGGAGGACAATAGGGAGAGCGGTGACGATGCGGATGGATTCGAGGCGCTCTTCAAGTCATTGTCGTAGTCGCCCCCGCTCCGCCTGGACGCGTGGTGGCGCTACGACTCGCCATTCTCCCCGTCGCTCTCTCAGCCCTCGCCCACGTCGTCGTCGTCGACACTGGGACTTTTGACGCCTGCGCTACTGGAGCCAGAGTTCTTGTACACGCTCCCGGCGAGCCCGACGATGTCCTACAGTTCGTCATCAGCATCGCATGATACCAGCGCTCAAGCGACGATAACGGCAACGATGACGCCGCGCACGCACCTTCGCCCACGCCCACACCACCCGGCTTCGCGTGCGCATTTCCCGCACCTTCTCCACCTCCATCGCCGCGCGCTCGCCGCTCTCGCTCTCCTTCCCCCTATCTCTTTCGCGCCCACTTTCCGCGCGCCGCGCGTCGAGTCCGGGGGGCACAGCGCTGTATCAACATATGAACGAGAACGAGCAAGATGAGACCGTGGGGAAGAAGGCGACAGAGTCGGGGAGGACGAGAGAGAGCGCGAGCGCGAGGACCCCTTCGGCACGTACGGCAGAGCGTACTACGCCCCCGGAGTGCGCGCGGCGCTCGGTTTCGGCGACGCGTACGACCTGTCCGCATGGACGTGGGCGTGTGACTGTGTGCCCTGCGGCGGCGCGAAGAAGCGAAAGCGCCACGTCCGAACCGAGCGGCACGCGGATCCTGCCACTGACGCTGCAGGCGCCGAGTCAGGACCTGGACTCGTGTACCGTGCGCCGATTCATGCTGCGTCCGCCCCGCAGCTGTCGTGCGCGCCACCGCCGGGTAGAGAATTGGAATACCTGAGTGCGTTGGCGAACGCGACGGCGAGAGGAAGAGTCGCGAGGCCGCCGGATCATGCATGACACGGTGCGTGCGAACGCGCGCGATCGTGGTCCTGGGCATAGGAGTGGGATCCGTCCGCTGCTGCTCCCGCAGAAAATTGGACTAACAGGTGCGGGATGCGAGACGGACAAGACCCACGGGTGTCGTCTCGGGCGAGCATGAGCGCAAAGTACGGGGTGGGAACTGGACTTGGAACGCGGCGTGTTATGTGGTGAAGAAGATGGTGCAGAGGCAGAGCCCGGGAGAATATGGATTGGCCAACATGGTGATTGCTGCTTGATTTGACTTGCGGTTTTCATGATATACCCTCGCGCTTCAAATGATATCTACTTGCTGTGAAAAGAAGAAAGGGAACCTTAAAGTCACGAGTGGAAGACGACCGATGCACTGAATTAATGCGTCAGCAAGGGGATAGTACAGCATGTCTATGTCCGATTGATAAAATCTACGACAACGTTCTTAAACTCATTCGGCCTATAAACGTGACATTAGCACAACACACAGGGAGCTGACAGGGTAAACAGCAAACGTACTTTAGCCTAGGTTCAGCGAGTATTTCCCCCAAATGTGACTATCTGTACGTACCCCAGTGACCAGCGTCTAGCGTCTCGAGAGACATTCCCGGGAAAAACTTCTTTGCGATGGGTATGTTGTTCTTGTTGATGTATTTGCTCTTCGCACCCTTCACGAAGAGCGTGTTCCCATGCCAAGAGCATTCGCCTGGCCGATATGGGAAGCGGCCAAGCTCAGGGATAGAAGACCCGATGATGTCGAGCGCGACTTGAAACTTGAAAGGCTGGACAGTGGTGTCGAGGTTGGTCAGGAGGAACGCGCGCGTCATCGGGTCCTTGAAGGGACGTGTCTATTAGTACTCATATCCTGGAGGAAAAGGGTTGGCTCTGCGCTGCCAGTTGATGACGCACGGGTTCGTAAGGCGCGAGAATGTCCTGGGCTTCCCGTCGAGAGTTGACGTTGCTCTGCTCCATGCCTTGGATGTAACCTTGAAATTCGGTGGAGAGCTCCGCGCTGGACGGCGCGATATCTGCCACTATCAGATGTTCGATGGCGTCGGAGGGAGTTCGGTAGAGAGAGCGACAGCCATGGCGACTTTGCCGCCCCTGTATGGTATATGAGAGCATATCGGAAGGGGGTGGACATTGAAGCCTCACATAGAATGGCCGAGGAGGGAAACCTTCGAGAGCGAATGCGATCGAAAGAAGTGGAGGATATCTTGGGCCATTGCCTCGTTATTCATCGGTCTTGCGTGCGGAGACGAATCGTGGTTGCGGAGATCCTAAGACACAAAAGAGCTCAATCAAAGGGAGACTTGGACAGAGCAATGCGACGCGCACTAGGGCGTAGACCGGTCGTCGATGGTCACGGTGGAACGCCTTGGATAGCGATAGCCAATTCCGTTTCATGCCACTGCCACACTGTGGGTCGTACAGTCGGCGAAAATGCAGGAAAAAATAACACACACAACAGCCCGTGGAGAATGACCAGCGGTCGTTCTGTCTTTGAGCTATGCTTGGGATGGAGAGCAACGTATCTGACGTCTACGGGAGCTACGCCCGTCCGGAAACATCCTGTGATGAGGGTCGTGTGAGGGTCATGTAGCTGGGACGACTGAGATTGGACGCTTTACTTTGAGGTTGAGAAAAGCAAAAGCACGTCGCATTAATTGAAGAAAGCGAGGTCGACCCGCCTCGGACTTTCTCTACGCGAGCAACCTGCCCTAAACATCTATCTCTCGAAAATTCTCTGTTGCTTCAAGCAACAAGTTCAAATGGTGAGTTTCTCTCTCTCCCTATTACCTAGTCGACAAGATGAATATATTTTGAATACGAGCGCGTCGTTATACCGGAATGGCGCTGCGAAGACTAGCCTATGTCATAGTTACACTGATCGGTTCTCATAACTCCCAGCTCCATGAGACGCGGGAGCGAGACGAGCGCCCGCGATGCACATTCGAAAGTGCAGGGGACTGCGTTGAGCAGCGCGAGGTGCTCTAGGTTCGGTGCGGTGGCGAGGAATGCCAGGAGCGTGTCGAGGGCCTCGACCACGCAGCCACGTCGTTGTTGCGTCGTCGACGCGATGACGACGACTGTGACCGCGACCACGGCAATGTGACAACTGCAATCACAAAGCAGACGCGACGTGACGACCACGGCGTGACGTGATGAAGTTGTGAATAAGTATTGTGATGTTAAGGTACATTGTGAGGTGTATGTTAAGATTTTGATGTCTTAAGTCTTTTTGTTTTGAGCCATTGACTTGGAACGTTCCGATGTCGGTCGTCGCGCAGAATGTCTCCATAATGAGATCTAGGGAATCATTAGAGCTATATAATAGATATTCTCAGCTGTTTCATTGTCACTGAAAAAAGCAGATTCATTGTTAATGAATGTCTTGAGCACATGTGAGTTAAACAAGCATTTACATTGTAAATATGATCACAATGTATCCAGTGGGATTATTGTCTCCACATTGTAAAGTACATTGTAAATAAGTTCATGCTGTCTTTCATATCCAAATGCTGGACATTTTCAGATTATGTTTCCTATAAAATCAGCATGAAATCAATGTTAACATCCTAAAATGCCCACAGTGATTATGAGTCAGGGGTGGTCACGGTATTGAGGACTGATTGCCGCCTGCGACAAATCCGCAACCACTTGCGGAGGATACCCTATGGGAATTGATGACAAG
>Ga0307479_10001263_pt1 | contig 23067 bp, 15 predicted proteins | sample atmos_gasesECM4C_FD_203743 | JGI IMG/M metagenome (GOLD analysis project Ga0307479, IMG submission 203743) | Hardwood forest soil microbial communities from Morgan-Monroe State Forest, Indiana, United States - atmos_gasesECM4C_515 | ecosystem: Environmental > Terrestrial > Soil > Temperate...
GCGTGAAGAAATGGCTTGATTGCTGGTTCGCTCGCACGCAGGTCAGGCTCGCGCCCCAAGCTACCCTCGGGCGCGAAGTCCCCTATGTCGCGGGCTATAGTCTGTTAGAGATAGAACGCGCAGGTCTCACGGCTGAGCAAGCAATCGCGGCCGGGGTGGCTATCGACCGCAAGCGCAACTCGGCACTGGGCTCCAACGTTATCCAGTTAGAGAAACTGCGACGAGCTAATGGATGGAAGCGGACTTGAGATTAGGGGCTACACTTCTGATCGATCGGATTGATCGGACCGGCTTTTTTGTGCCAACTTCAGAGTCTCCGGCCGATTGACTAGCGTGCTTGCCCGGTAGCATTATTTTGCCGGTGCGCATCTGCCGCCTTTCCCATGAGCGCGCCTGAATCTGACTGTCCCGCAGACTTGCACCGAGAACGAAGCGATCTTCCGAGGGAGAATCCGCCGTGGCCACCGCGCGAAAGAAACCACGCAGCGCAGGAAAGAAAGCCCAGCAAGAGCTCAGCGAAGCGCAGATTGCCGTTCATTGGAAAGAAGAGCAATATTACAAGCCTTCCAAGAAGTTCATCGCCCAGGCCAATCTCTCCTCTCCCGCGCTGGTCAAGAAATTCAGCGAGAAAAACTTTCCAGCCTGCTTCAACCATTACGCGGAGATGCTCGACTGGGACAAGCCATGGCGCAAGACGCTGGACACCTCCAACCCACCGTTCTGGAAATGGTTCGTCGGCGGGAAGCTGAACGCTTGCTACAACTGCGTCGACCGCCATCTCGCCAAGTACAAGAACAAGGCCGCAATTGTTTTCGTTCCTGAACCCGAAAATGAAGCCGCTGTAGTCATCACTTACCAGGAGCTCTACAAGCGTGTGAACGAAACCGCCGCACTGCTCCGCGACTTTGCCGGACTGAAGACCGGCGACCGCGTCACGATTCACATGCCCATGATTCCCGAGCTGCCCATCACCATGCTCGCTTGCGCACGCCTTGGCGTCGTCCATTCCGTGGTCTTCGGCGGATTTAGCGGCGAAGCGTGCGGGCTGCGCGCCGCCGATTCCGGCAGCCGTGTCCTGATTTACGCCGATGGCTACTGGCGCAACGGCAAGTGGGTGGATCACAAGCCCAGCGCCGACATCGCCGTGCAAACCGCAAAAAAAGAAGGCCAGGACGTCGACAAAGTTCTCGTGTGGAAGCGTTATGCGGGCAAGTACGGCTCAGAAACGCCCATGATCATGGGGCGCGACTTTTTCATTGACGAGGTCTTGAAGGACTATCGCGGGCAAATCGTCGCTCCCGTTTCGCAGGATGCCGAAGCGCCCCTTTTCCTGATGTACACCAGCGGCACCACGGGGAAGCCCAAGGGCTGCCAACATCGCACCGGTGGCTACCTCGCCTACGCCACCGGCACCTCCAAGTATTACCAAGACATTCATCCCGAAGACGTCTACTGGTGCATGGCGGACATCGGGTGGATTACCGGCCACTCCTACATCGTTTACGGGCCGCTGGCTCTGGCCGCCTCTGGCGTTCTCTACGAAGGCGTACCGCAATTCCCAGACGCCGGCCGCCCGTGGCGCATCGCCGAGCGCCTCGACGTCAACATTTTCCACACCTCGCCCACCGCCATTCGCATGTTACGCAAAGCCGGCGCCGACGAGCCGAAAAAATACAATTATCACTTCAAGCATATGACCACAGTTGGCGAGCCCATCGAGCCGGAGGTTTGGCAGTGGTATTACCACGTGGTTGGAAAAGGCGAAGCCGTCATCGTCGACACCTGGTGGCAAACCGAAAACGGCGGATTCCTTTGCTCCACCAAGCCGGCTCTGGATCGCATGAAGCCGGGCAGCGCCGGACCCGGTGTCCTCGGTATTTTTCCCACGATTTGGGATGAAAACCGCGAGGAGGTGAAGGCCGGCTCGGGCCGCGCGGGTAATATTTGCATTCGCAATCCGTGGCCCGGAATCATGCAGACCATCTGGGGCGACCCGGACCGCTTCGTCACTCAGTATTACAAGAAATACAATAAGGATGCGCACAGCAAGGACTGGCGCGATTGGCCGTATTACGCCGCTGACGGCGCAGTGCTGGCGGCCGACGGGTATTTCCGCATTCTCGGCCGCGTCGATGACGTCATCAATGTCGCCGGCCACCGCCTGGGAACCAAAGAAGTCGAATCCGCCTGCCTGACCGTCTCCGAAGTTGCCGAGGCTGCGGTGGTTCCGCTCGAGGACGAAGTAAAGGGCCGCGTCCCGGTCGTGTACATTTCACTCAAGCCCGGCGTCCTGCCCAACAAATCCGTGCAGGACAAAGTGACTTCCACCATCGAAACCATGATCGGCAAAATTGCCCGCCCCAAAAGCATTCATATCGTTCCGGACATGCCCAAGACCAGGTCCGGCAAAATCATGCGGCGGGTGCTTGCGGCCATTTCGAATCGCATGGACACGGGCGACATTACCACGCTGGCCAATCCCGACATCGTTGAACAGATTCGCCAGCTCGTGCAGGGGCGGAAGCTCTCCCCGCTCAAGGAAGGCCCGGAAGACATCAAGCGCTTCGGCCAGGAAGCGTAGTGCCGAGCGCCCCGCGGCGCCGGAGCGCCAAGGCCAAGAGCGCCATAGGATTATGAGGATTCATTTCGGACGTTATGTATTTGGATTAGCTGCAATCCTTTACGGCGTCCTTACGTTTGCCTGGCAGGACTTTACCGTCTGGCAACAGATTCGGGCGTTAGCGCCGCACCGCGAGATTCTAGCTTACGTTGCCGCTGCGGTTGAGATCCTGGGAGGTCTGGCGATTCAGTGGCGCAGAACGGAGCGAGTAGGCGCAATCGCACTGGGCGGCATCTTCCTGGTCTTTGCGCTGCTCACCATTCCGGGTATCTTCGCGGAACCGCGAGTCTATGCATCGTGGGGCAATTTCTTCGAGCAGTTCTCTCAAGCCGTTGGCGCACTGGTGGTCTTTGCGGCAGCAGGTCGCAGCAACTCGGGGCGTTCCTCAAGAACGGGTCGGATTGCATGCGTGCTTTTCGGAATGAGCGTAATGTCTTTTGCGGTCGAGCAAATCGTATATCTTCGTCCGACGGCCAACCTCGTTCCAAAGTGGATTCCACCGGGGCAAGTGTTTTGGGCGATAGCGACGACGATTGCGTTTGCGCTCGTCGCGATAGCTTTACTTTCCGGCCGTGCGGCACTTTTTGCGTCTCGATTGCTCACCGCGATGTTAGTAGGCTTCGGCTTGCTGGTATGGCTCCCAGCGTGTTTTGCCGATCCGCACAAACTCTTCAAATGGACGGAAACCGCGGAAACCTTCGCGATAGCGGGAGCAGCATGGATTATAGCGGACTATCTCAGCCAGAAGCAGCTCCAAGTGTGAATAGAATCTCAGCGTCAATATTAGTCTGCCGGACAGCGTGACGCGATGTGGCGGCTAGCCGTCAGATTAGATGAAAGCTCCTGGGAGGAAAGAAAACCATGAAACCGCACTCAGTCTTAAGAATCGGCTTGGTCTCCTTGATGTTGCTGGCCGCCTTCATCGCCGGACGACACTACCCGCGCAGCGTGGCTGCGCAAAGCCCCCAGAAGTGGGAATACCAGATTGTCGGTTGTGGCGTCGGCTGCTCCGGCCAAGTCGCCCAGATCAATAAGCTGGGCGACGAAGGTTGGGAGGTGGTCACGCTGAACGCGAGTAATCGAGTTCTTCTAAAACGGGCCAGATAGGAATGTGAAGCCCTGGGGTACGCTGTCCGAGACGGCAACTCGTGCGTATTGTGGGAACCAACTTGACGGATTAGCAGGTTAACGGATTTAGTTTCAAGGGCTTGAACTTAGGAACGCATTCCCAGCAAATGCCGCTAAACTGGCCGGAAGGCCAGGGGGGCTGCAATTCGTACTAGTACTTCCGTACTTTCTGGCTTCCAGCCGCTTTTGTACCGCCAGTCCTATTGTTGGCCAGGTTGACCCCGGCTACACTTTCACCTTCAGGAGGGACTATCTTGACGGCTACCGAACGCCGCACGTCGCAGCGGTTTAGCATGCGGCTGCCGCTCACGGTCCGATGGACCACAGGTGCAGCCGTTGGAGAAACCAGTACGGAATCCCGCGATGTCAGCTCCCGGGGTGTGTACTTCTTCTTGTCCAAAGACGTCAAGGAAGGCTCGCCCGTAGAGATTCTGCTGACCTTGCCGAATGAAATTACCCTTGCCGGACCTGTGCGTGTTCGCTGCCTCGGCCGCGTGCAGCGCACGGAGCCGCGCGATGAGGGCGCCATTGGTGTAGTCGCCGCTATCGAACGCTACGAGTTCTTGCGCGGCGATGAGGAGAAATAGATTTTACGCCACAAGGGACGCCACCCCGCCGTTCCCCTTAAGCTCGACCCGTTGTAGCAGGCAGAAGTCCGTAGCATCCATTTTGTGAACGCGCCCGGCCTGCGGCGTCAAAATTTTCTCGAGTTTCTGCTCGCACACTGCGGAGGCGGGCAGGATCGGCCGGGGTGCCTTGGCCCCTCAGCGAAGCGCCCCGGCTCAGATTTTTCTAACCCATTCCTCTAACCCGCGGTCCTCGTTACCCCCGACGCAACCTGTACTTCAGGGCAGGCGATTTTCGCACCGTGAGTAAGCGATTATGGAATCCAGCCCAGCGGTAGTTCCTTTCGAGCACATAATTCGGGGACCAGCGTTCCGCGGATTCCCAAGCTGAATCTGCGGCCCAATGCCGGACATTGGGAAGGACTAGGGCAAGAACGCTGGAAAACGGCGTGGGGAAAGAGCTCGCATGGCGGACGACGAGGCGATCAAGGAAATCGAAGAGCTGAAGAACGAAATTGCGCTCGGCAAGGAACCCAGCGCAGAACCTCCACACGTGCTGGAATTTACGGGCGGCGAAGCCTCCATTGGAATTTCCATGCTGGACCTCGCGGAAATTCTCGACCAGCACAAGCAGTGGGTGGAATCCGGCGGCGAAATCGGCGTCAAGGCCGACCTCTGCGGCGTCAATTTGGCCAAAGCCGACCTCACCGGTGTCAATTTACAAGGCGCTCATTTGCATCGAGTCAACCTGGCGGGCGCGGACCTTTCCATGGCCAATCTGAGGGGCGCGAGTCTGGTCCGAGCCAGCCTTCACAATGCCAATTTGCTGGGCACGGAATTACGAGGCGCCAATTTGATGGGCGCGAATTTGTATGGAACGAACCTTTTCGACGCGGTGCTCCCGGAATCGATTTCCGCGGTAGACAGTTCAAAAGCCATTGGGGATGCCACCAAAGTGGCGCGCTGGTTCTATTTTCTGACGATGGGCGTGAGCGTCCTGTGCCTCCTGCTGATTGCCTATACGAGAGACGACCGTTTGGTGCTGAACGCTTCGGCGCTGCCGATTGGCATCTTCGGGAACTTTCTGTCGATGGCCAGCCTTTACCTGGGAGGGCCGCTGCTGCTGCTGATCCTCTCTCTGCGTTTTCATTTCCTGCTCTTGCGCCTGTGGGGGAGCATGGCCGCGCTGCCTGCAGTGTTTCCCGACGGCCAGACGCTCGAGAAAGACGGCCCGTGGTACCTGATGGGCTTGGTGCGGCGGCACTTCCGCTGGCAGGGAGAATCACGCGCGGCGATGACCTTGTTTGAAGCGGTGCTTTCCACCGTGCTTGCCTACTGGATCGTTCCCGCGACACTGTTCTTTTTCTGGCTGCGGTACCTGACGCGCCAGGATTTTCGCGGAACGTTGCTCCACGTGTTTCTGATGACCGTTTCGGTGGCCACCGCCACAAGCGTTCCTTTTGTGGTGTCGCGCGTGCTCCGGCCGGGCGAGATCCGGCGACAGAAATCGAAAAACGTTTGGCGCATCACGCTGCGCACCACACGCGCCGCCTTGGCCGTCGGCCTGATCTTGTTTGTTATTTCGGTTGGCGTAAACCGCGGCTTGCCTTCCGATCATTCCGCTTCCGCCCGGGAGTCGGCCGCCGATCCGCGCCGCTGGGCCGCGGCGGTCTTCCAGTCGATCGGCTACCGGCCGTACGCGGATTTGACCGAAGCCGCGCTCTCGACGCCCTTGCCTCATGGCGCCGCCTGGACGGACGAGAACGTGGCAAAAATAGCCGGTGCGCGCTTGAGCGAAGAGAATTTGCGGTATGCTCGGGCCTACCGAGCCTTCCTGGTAAACGCCAAGCTCTGGCGCGCGAACCTCGAAGGCATCTATCTTTCCGAAGCGGATTTACGGGGAGCAAATTTGCGCGAAGCTTTGTTGCGGTCCGGAACCTTCGATCGCGCGCAATTTTCACACGCCGTGATGGTGTCGGCCAACGCGACGGGGGCAAATTTTGTGGCTTCCGATTTGCGCTTCTCGGATCTTTCCTACGGCATTTTCGAAAACGCCGTGCTTTCGAATGCCAGAGTTTCTGGGGCGTCGCTCTACGCCGTCGATTTGCGCAACGCTCAATTGCTGAGGACCGATCTTTCACGAACGGACATGCGCGACGCCCGGCTCGAACATGCCGAACTTGCCTTTGCAGTGCTCGAGCAAACGGATTTCTCCTCGGCGAAACTCGGCGAAGCCAGGCTGACGGGCGCGCAGTGCAAAGGCGCCATTTTCCTTGACGCGGACCTGAAGAAAGCGGATTTGCGAGGAGCAAGCCTCGCGGGCGCCGTTTTGCGGGGCGCGGAGACAGACGGGGCTAATTTTGCAGGCGCGGACTTGCGCGGAGCGTTGGGAATCACCGCGCTGCAAGTATGTGCGGCAGCGAATGGGCGAAGCGCGCTGATGGATCCTGATCTCGCCGCGGAAGTGCAAGCCCGCTGCGGCTCCTATCACTAACAACCCATCTGGACAAGATGGCAAGCAAGTAGCGCCCGCCTACGGCAATCCAAACTGCAAGAAAACTCCTGCAACTCCATATCGCGCGGGAGGTCATCTACAAAGCACTTCCACTCGCTCCATAGAAGTTTGCATTCACAAGAGAGCATAATAGTTGGCATAAAGAACGTCGTGAGGGGTCAACAATGATCGACGTGACGAAAGACCGGCTAAAGACGCCGCTGATTCGGGAGAATGGGAAGCATCGGGCCGCGAGTTGGGATGAGGCGCTGGACCGCGTGGCGGCCGGGTTTCGCAAGCAGGTGGAAAAGCACGGGCCACAAACGTTTGGCATGTTCAGTTGCTCGAAGACCACCAACGAACTGAACTACGTGGCGCAGAAACTCGTGCGCTCCGCAATCGGCTGCAACAACATCGACAGCTGCAACCGGACTTGACACGCCCCCAGCGTCGCCGGTCTGGCGGCGGTTTTCGGAGCGGGAGGCGGGACGAGTTCGTACCGCGAATCCGAAGAGACGGACGTCATCCTGCTTTGGGGCTCGAATGCGCGCGAGACGCATCCGATTTTCTTCCATCATGTCCTGAAAGGCATTCGCAACGGCGCGAAGCTCTATGTGATCGATCCGCGCCGCACGAGTTCCGCGCAATGGGCCGACGTGTGGCTGGGACTCGATGTGGGCAGCGACATTTCGCTGGCTAATGCCATGGCCCGAGAGATTATTCATTCAGGCTTGACCAACGAGGCGTTTATCAAGCACGCCACGAGCGGATTTGAGGCTTACCGCGAATGCGTGGAGAAATACACGCTGGAGCGCGCCGAACGGGAGACCGGTGTGCCCGCGGACGTGATTCGACAAACGGCGCACGTCTATGCCAAGTCCAAGCGCGCGCAGATTTGCTGGACGCTGGGCATCACCGAACATCACAACGCCACGGACAATGTTTTGGCGCTGATTAACCTCGCGCTGCTGACCGGGCATGTCGGGCAGTACGGCAGCGGCGTCAATCCTCTGCGCGGGCAAAACAATGTCCAGGGCGGCGGGGACATGGGCGCGATTCCGGACCGCTTGCCGGGATTCCAGCACGTGGAGAATGACGAACTGCGCGCGAAATTCGAGCGCGCGTACGGAGCGAAGCTCGACGCGAAAAAGGGATGGCATCTCAGCGCGATGTTTGAAGCCATGGAGCGCGGAGAGCTCACCACTCTCTATGTACTGGGAGAAAATCCAGTGGATTCCGAAGCGGATCGTCACCGCGCGGTGAAGCTGATGAGTGGGCTGGAGTTTCTGGTCGTGCAGGATCTCTTTTACACGAAAACCGCGGAGCTAGCTCACGTCATTCTGCCCGGCTCCGCTGGATGGTGCGAAACCGAAGGCACGGTAACGAGCAGCGAGCGCCGCGTGCAACGCGTGCGCGCAGCCGTCCCGCTGCCCGGAGGCATTCGCGACGACATGGAAATTATCTACGAACTCGCGAAGCGGCTCGGCCGCGATTGGGGCAAGCCGGACGCGGAAACCATCTGGAACGAGCTACGCCAATTGAGCCCCATGCACGCAGGCATGAGTTATCGCCGGCTGGAAGAACTCGGGGGAATCCAATGGCCTTGCTACGACGAATCGCACCCTGGCGAAATGTACCTGCACAGCCGGCTCTGGCATGAGCCGTTAATCGGACCGCGAGCGCCGTTTTCTGTCGTGGAATTCGAACCGCCCGTTGACGAACTGAACGCGGAGTATCCCATTCGCCTGACCACCGGTCGGCATCTCGACTCGTTCAATACCGGCGTGCAAAGCCAGCGCTATCCCTCTCCCTTGCGCCGCGGGGCGACCATCGACCTATCGCCGGAAGACGGCGAGCGCTATCGCGTGCGCGAAGGCGAACAGGTGCGAGTCAGCTCGCGCCGTGGCTCGGTCCTCGCGCCGGTGCGGTTTGATTCCGGATTACGGCCGGGGCTCGCGTTCCTTGCAGTTCACTTTCATGAGCAGATTGCCACAAACGAGCTCACCATCGATGCGGTTGACCCGAAATCTGGAACGTCGGAATTCAAAGCGACCGCCATCCGCATCGAGAAATGCGTGGAGCACTGAGTGGACCTGCATCTGACTGCGGCCGAAGCGGGTGCTGAAGAGCGAGCTGCGGTCGACGCCGTGTTGGGCATCGCCGAATCTGGTGGGGGCGCTGCGGGGCAACACGCCGAGCTCAAGCGCATGGCCGCACTCGATGGCCAACCGGCCGGCGGAAGACGCCACCTGCTGCTTCCCGTGCTGCACGCGATTCAAGAACGGATCGGATGGATCAGTCCCGGCGCGCTGAATTACGCTTCCTCGCAATTGGGCGTGCCGCCCGCGGAAACGCATGGCGTAGCGTCGTTTTATGAAATGTTTTCACTGGTGCCGCGGCCTCCTGTCGTCGCGCATGTGTGCGACGACATTGCTTGCCTCACGCGGGGTGCGGCCGCGCTTTGCGCGGAACTCGGGCGCACTCTGGGGTCCGCTGGGACGCCCTGCCTGAGCGGAAGAGTAAGCTGGCAGCGCAGCTCGTGTTTGGGCCTTTGCGAGCGCGCTCCGGCCGCGCTGATTACGGTGGCGGGAGAGAAGCCGCGCGAACGCATAGTGGCTCCGACGACGGCGAAGAGTATTTCGGCCGCAGTCGCAGAAGCCGCGAACGGAAAACTCCCCAACGAGATCGACACCCTGGACGCCAAGGTGTCGGTCCCGCAAACGGGTCAACCGCAGTTGCGGCTCCTGCGCCGCGTGGGACGGACAGATCCTGCGAGCCTGGATGACTACCGGCGCTCGGGCGGTTACGAAGCGCTGCGAAAAGCGCTCGAATGGGGCCCCGAGCGCGTGATTCGCGAAGTGATCGACTCGAAGCTCCTCGGCCGCGGCGGCGCGGCTTTCCCGGCAGGAAAAAAATGGGAAGCCGTGCACGCGCAGCGCGATTCGCGTGCTGCGCGCTATGTGGTGTGCAATGCCGATGAATCCGAACCGGGCACGTTCAAGGATCGCGTGCTCATGGAAGGCGATCCACTTGCCATTCTGGAAGGCATGACCATTGCGGCTTTCGCCGTCGGCGCGCGAAAAGGCTACATCTATATTCGCGGCGAATATCCATTGGCGGCCAAACGGCTGCAACGCGCGATCGGTGCCGCGCGATCGGGCAATTTGCTGGGCGAAAACATTTTGCGCAGCGGCTTTTCTTTCGATGTCGAAATACGCCGCGGTGCGGGGGCTTATATTTGCGGGGAAGAGACCGCGCTTTTTAATTCCATCGAAGGTTACCGCGGCGAGCCGCGGAACAAGCCGCCCTTTCCCACGCAGAGCGGCCTATTCCGCCAACCAACCGTGGTGAATAACGTGGAGACGCTCGTCAACGTTCCGGAGGTTATTTTGAGCGGCGGCGCAGCCTATGCGCGGATCGGCACGGCCGGTTCGTCGGGCTATCGGTTGTTTTGCGTTTCCGGCCACGTCGTGGGCCCGGGGGTGTACGAAGTTCCTTTTGGCCCGAGCATTCGAGACGTCATTGAGATGGCCGGCGGCGTTGGCGGGACCGGGCGGCTGCAGGCCGTATTGCTCGGCGGCGCTGCAGGAAGTTTTGTCTCGTCTGCGGAGCTCGATACGCTGCTGACATTCGAAGGGACACGCACAATTGGAGCGACCTTGGGCTCCGGCGTCGTGATGCTATTTGACGATTCCGTGGATTTGCGCCAGATCCTTTTGCGCATCGCCGCGTTTTTCCGCAGTGAAACGTGCGGGCAATGTGTGCCATGCCGGGTCGGGACCATACGCCAGGAAGAATCGCTGCAGAGGCTCGCACAGGGCCGGCCGATTGGGTCCGAGGGGCAGGAAAGCGCTCTCTTAAAGGAAATGGCCCAGGCCATGCGCGACGCTTCGATTTGCGGACTCGGACAAACGGCGTCCGGCGCGATTCTTTCGGCGATGGAACGGTGGAGCCTCTTTTCATGAGCGAACCACTCCAGGCGCCTGCGCCGCTCATCCCGATTCCGCGTGCGCCTGCGCCGCAAATTCCCGCGCAAACGAGCCGGCGCCAGGTCGAGATCAGCATCGACGGAAAGAGCATCAGCGTGGCGGAGGGCGCAACGATCCTCGATGCCGCGCGGAAACTGGGCATCGAGACGCCGACGCTTTGCTTCCTTGGGACGCTGACTCCGGTGAACGCCTGCCGCGTGTGCGTCGTGGAACTGGAAGGCTTGCGCACCCTGGTGCCGGCCTGCTCGCGCAAAGCCGAACCCGGCATGGTCATTCGAACTGACACCGAGCGCGTGCGGCTGAGCCGCCGCGTGGTGCTGGAATTTCTCGCCTCGTCGGTGGACATTTCGACGGCTCCACAAATTCACGGCTATATGCAGCGCTACGGCGCGCACCCGGAGAAATTCGGGCCGCGTGCGGCCACCGTCGCGCAACCCGTGAAAATCGACAACGAACTTTACGTCCGCGACTACGCAAAGTGCATCCTCTGCTACAAGTGCGTGGAAGCTTGCGGCGTTGACGCGCAGAATACCTTTGCTATCGCCGTGGCTGGGCGTGGCTTCCACGCGCACATTTCTACGGAGTTTGCCGTTCCGCTGACGGATTCAGCGTGCGTGTATTGCGGGAATTGCATTGCCGTGTGCCCCACCGGCGCGCTCATGGCCAAGACCGAGTTCAACATGCGCGCCGCGGAGACTTGGGACGAATCGCGGCAGACGCGTACAGAAACAATTTGTCCCTATTGCGGCGTGGGTTGTGAACTGACCGTACACGCACAAGCCGGCCAGATTGTGAAAGTGAGCTCGCCGCTCGATCATTCCGTGACCCAGGGAAATCTGTGCATCAAGGGGCGCTTCGGGTGGCAATTCACGCAAACCAAAAAGGATGCTTGAAAAGGAATCACGCAGAAACCGGCCACAGAACGCTGGTGAATGATAGAGTCAACTGCGGCTGCCCAGGCTTGCCGTCAATACCCTGAGCGCACTGTCCACTTTTCTCCATTTGAGTATAGAATCGACCCGTGTCCCAATGAATGACCAGCCCCCATCGGACCGCTTCAAAACGGAAATGCCGCATATCCCAGGCGTTTCCGAGCCTGCTCCGGCGCCGCGCGCCACGGGCGGCAATCCCGCCGTCAAACTTTTGGGGGCCCTTTTCGCCGCGCTTCTTGTCATTTTCCTTGCGGGCCGCTGGGCGCTTCGCTCCACAAGCGTTCAACCGAAAACGGAAGCACAGCCGCAAATCGAAGTCCCCGCCCCGGCGCCCGATCCGAACACGCTGCTCCCACACGCAACGGACGACGCGCCAGGCATCGCGGGGATCGCGGAAATGGCCAAGCCCTGGTCCACGAAAGAGTTTTACGTTCGCAACCGCCTGACGGGCGAAGACGTTCCCGCACTGCTTGTGCGCCTGCCCATCGGCTCGGCCTCCCAATCCACCGGCTATTGGGCCTTCTCTACGAATTCGCCCTATGAACATTGCAAGCTCGAGTTCGTCGCGGATTTGGAAAAACTCAAGAGTGACTACGGCTTCCGCCGCGCGAATCACCCCATGGTTGGCAATCCCTGTACGCAGACGCTCTTTGACCCGCTCAAGACCATCAATCTTCCGGGGAGCGGCGCCTGGGTTCGAGGAGGGATCGTGCAGGGCTCGGATTTGCGCCCACCCATGGGCGTCGAGATCCGTGTTCGGGGCAAGGACATCCAGGCGATCCGCGTCGAGTAGGCCTGCGTGTCAATTCGCTGGTGTGCAGCGGCGGACTTCGTCGCGCATTCTTCCCACGAGCATCAGCGCCACCATTTTCTGATCCGCCACCCACGACCAGAGCGGATGGTCGAAAGTGGCCGGCCGGTTGTGTTCGACAAAGAAATGCGAAACCCACGCCAGCGCATAAGAGAGCACAAGCGCCACCCCGATCCACCACCAGTGACGCAACACAATGGCGGCAAGCAGTAGCGCCCAGCCCGCCAGCGTCCCGGCAAAATGAATTGCCCGTGTGCCGGGTTGGCTGTGCGCCCGCACGTACTCCGGCCAAAAATCCGCAAAGTTGGATGGGTCATTCATGCCGCGAAGATTACCACAATCAGAGATTCAAGAGTTTCCGTTGCGCGCTCCCATTTCGAAAATTCCCGGTACAACAATTAGTGGGCTCATGGCGCTTCTTCTGTTTTCGCTCTCCGCATACTTGAATCTAAATTAGATAAAACCTCCAAAAGTATCGAAGCCACAGAATCTCGCTGCTGCCAATTTGGCGCGTAAGTGACAGAAAAATAAAAGCATAAATTTTTTCCGGTGAGTGGCGAACGAAGTGCTCCTCTTTCACTCAACTGGAGTCCAGGGTCTCCACATTACTTTCGGACTCGCTCCAGTTTTTCGCAGTAGCACGAGAGAGAGTTACTCCGTTTGGAGGAAAGGGGAGCAAATGATTTTTGAAACAGGCACGTGTGTCCACTCGTGTGTAAACCAGGCACCTAAACTCAATGAAGGTCAGAACAAGAGGCAGCGGCTGTGGTTGAGCCTTCTGATTTTGCTGCTCGCCCTGGCTCTGCTGCCAAGTTACGCGAGCGCGCAGCGGCTGGATGGTACGCTCCGCGTCAACGTGTCGGATAGGACTGGCGCGGAAATCTTGGATGCCCGCGTTACCGTTACGAATGAAGCCACGAATGTCTCAAATACGGCCACGGCCTCCAGCGCGGGAACATACGTGTTTCCGGACCTGCTCGTGGGCTCCTATACGGTTACGGTCGAGAAAGACGGATTCAAGAAAAATATAAACAAGGGCGTGCAGGTGGAGTCCAACCAAACTATGGACGTTGCTGCGATTCTTGAAGTGGGTGACGCCACGGCCACCGTGGAGGTAACCGCAGGGGCGGAATTGGTAAAGACCGAGTCCTCGGAGTTGGGAGCAACTTTCAGCGACCAAGCGGTTCACGATCTCCCCTTAAATACTTTGGGAGGGGACGTAAAGGAATTCGCGGTCTTCGCTCCAGGAACGACAACGCAGCAGGGCGGCGTCTTGGGGTCGGGAGGCTCCATTGGTGGCACGCGGCCCCGGTTCAACGGGTTCTCGATCGACGGCGTGGATGACAACAAGGTGGACACCAACGGCCCCACTCAGCCTGTCATTCAAGAATCGGTCGCGGAGTTTACTCTGCTCACGAATCAGTTCAGCGCCGAATACGGCCACTCTGCTGGGGGCCAGTTCGATATCGTGACCAAGTCCGGAACAAATAACTGGCACGGCGCGGGATGGGCGTACAACCGCAACAGGGATTTGAATGCGGCATCCGACCAAGAAATTTCCGCTGCCTTTAGCGCGAAAACACCGCCGTCAGATGTCAAGAATCGCTTTGATTACAACCGCCTGGGCGGAAGCGCCGGTGGTCCTATTCTAAAAGACAAGTTTTTCATCTACGGCGCCTATGAATTCCAGAATGAAGGGTTGGGATCACAGGGCGCAACAGTTCTTACGCCGACGGCAAACGGTATCTCGCAGCTCATGGGGCTCAACCCCGATTCCGCCGTTGTGGCCGTCTTGAAACAATTTCCTGTGGCGGCGGCGAAGACGGGCACCGCGAACGTCACCTTTAATAACACCACCACCGCTATCGACATCGGACAATTCGCCGGTGTTGCTCCTAACTATTCCCGTGAACACGATTTCACGATCAACGGCGACCTGAATCTGGGGAAACACCAACTCCGCGCACGTGTTCTTTATGATCGGCAACGCTTGCCGCAAGTGAACCCTATCCAGCCGCAAAGTCAGTTTACCGGCGCGCAGCAAGATGACGCGCGGAAATATATTCTCACGGACGCGTGGACGCTGAGCAGCCGGGTCATCAACGACTTCCGTGCCTCCTTCTCCAGGCTGAGCGGGCCAAACACTGTGACCCCTGCACAGTTCGCGAATTTCCCCAACGTGGAAATCGATGCGTTTGGCAGTAACACCGGCCCCTACAGTCTCGCTCCGCAAGGATACGTTCAAAACGTTTATCAGGCTGTCGATAATGTCAGCTATATACGGGGAAAGCATACCTTCAAGGTGGGCATTGAAGGGAGGAACTACATCACGGAAACCAATTCTCTGCCGCGTGCGCGCGGGGAATGGGACTATGCCACGCTGAATACATTTATCAATGACCTTGTTCCCGATGGCGGGAATGGCGCGCTGCGGGGCGCCGGCACGGGAACTTCGTCCAACAATAACCCGGCCGTCTACTGGTTCGTTCAGGACGACTGGAAGGTGCTGCCGCGGCTCACACTGAATCTTGGACTGCGGTATGAGTGGTCCGGAGTGCCGCGCGACGAAGGTAAACAAGCCCTGAACGCCATTGCGGACGACCCGGCAGTTGGCTTGATCTTCCGCAAGCCGAAATCGGATACCAATAACTTTGGCCCGCACATTGGCTTTGCGTGGGATCCCACGGGCCGAGGGAAATGGTCCATCCGCGGAGGGGGTCAGATCGCCTACGACGTCATCCCTCTCAACTTTGCCATCAACAGCCTCCCGCCGGAATTGCAGACCGAACAGAACCCGACGCTAACCTGCAAGTCGTCCGGCGCGCCGGCGTGGTGCACCTCTGGTGCCGGAGGCACACCCGGCCCCGGCTTCCTTCTGGGCGGCGGCCTCTTGCAGGTGAATGTGCCGCCCGCGACAACTGCGGATGCCCGGAAAGCCACCCAGGCCTTGATCGTAGACATGGTGGACCCGAAAGTGATCACCTGGTCGCTCGGCGTGCAGCACGAGTTGTTCAAGGATACCAGCGTTGAGGTGCGTTACGTCGGCACGCGAAGCCTGGAATTGCCGGTGCAGAAACGCTTGAACTCCGTCTCGGCATTCGACCCCAACGTTCCCGGCGGGGGTATCGCTCCGCTCCCAACTTACTTGACCGCTTCCGCGGTTCCCGCGGCTGTCACCGCACCCGCGAGTACGCTGGCCAGCTTCGATAACTTCCTGACTTCCAACGAGTACAGACCGTTGCTGACGCAAGGTTTCGCCGGGAACATGACTACGGACCCGCCGATAGGAACCGGGATTTATCATGCCGGTTCGGTGGATTTCATGCATCGGTTCGCGAAAGGATTGTATTTCCGGACGAACTACACATACTCGAAGAACATTGACAATTCCACCAACGAACTGTTCAGCAGCTATGTCAACCCGCGGCGAGCCCAAGACGCGCTCAACTTTGCCGCAGAACGAGGGCGCTCCGCGTTGGACCTGCCTCAGAAGTTCGCTGTGACGTGGGTCTATGATTTCCCCAACGTCCGAACGCAGAACCGGTTCCTCGGGGGCCTGGCTCACGGCTGGGAGTGGAGTGGCACCTATCTGGCGCAATCCGGCCAGCCGGTGACGCCGCTCTCGGATGCAGATTCGAACTCCAACGGCGATACGGCCGGAGACCGGACAATTTTCAATCCAAACGGAGCAGGAATCACCGGGACGGTGGTTAACGCCGTTTGCAACGCTGGTGCTGGCGGTGCTACGACGATCGTGGGTCTCAATGCAAGTGGTGCATGGGACTGCGGCACTTTCAACGACGCAAACATCGTGGGCTACGTAGTGGCTCCCGCAGCCGTCGGAACAAACGCGGGAATAATCAACCCGAATGCGCGGTTCGTGCAAGCTCAGCTTGGAGCGCGAGCGAACGTCGGCCGCAATACCGTCAGCTCACCCGGACTCAACATCTGGAACATGTCACTTTTCAAAACCGTGAAATTCACGGAGAACAAGACACTGCAGTTTCGCTTCCAGACTTTCGACACCTTTAACCACCAGAATTACAGCATTGGTTTGCCGAGCAACAACGGAACCCTCGATCAAAACACCAACACTAATCCTTTGAACACCAGCTATATTTTCGTGGACTCGCCGCAATTCCTCAACAAGTTCATCTTCAATGGCGGCAGCCGCACGATTGAGCTGGGGCTCAGGCTTTCCTGGTAGAGGAAGGCAAAACCTAATTCGTAACGGGGGAGCTTCCAAGCTCCCCCGTTTTTTTGTTCCCGCCTGTCTTGACAAGATAACCGCCCGCAGATAATTCTCTTTCCTGCCATGCGAAAACTAAATTTGCAAAACCCAGATTTGACCATCCCGGCTCAACCATCGCGCCGCGAATTTCTGCAGCGCGCCGCGGCGGCATCCATTCTGGGATTCGCGCCGCTCTCAAAGACAATTTCCGGCAACAAAACCAATGCGGTCCCCGAAGCGTCGGCGGATTCCCTCCCGGAGGCCTTCGCGAATCTCAGGCCGCTTGGTTCGCCGGTTCATCCCATCACCTCGGAGGAGTACCGCGGCAGGCTTGAGCAAGCGCAGAAGCTCATGACCGCGCAGTCGCCCAGGTATGACGCGCTGTTCGTCGCCCCCGGCACTTCTCTCTACTACTTCACCGGCATCCGCTGGGGAATGAGCGAGCGGCTACTCGCGCTGGTGCTTCCGCGCGCTGGCGATCCGATTATTGTCGTGCCGGCGTTTGAAGAGGGCCGCCTTCGCGAAAAGCTGCAAATTCCGGCGGAAGTGCGGATCTGGCAAGAGGACCAGAGCCCCACGAAAGTCGCTGCCGCGGCGCTCGCCGATCGCGGAATTCGTACCGGTCGCATCGGCGTGGAAGAAACCGCGTCCTTCACGTTTTACGATCATCTCCGGGCGGCCGCGCCGGGACTGGAATGCGTTTCCGCGGACGCCATCACCATTGCCTGCCGCGGCCGCAAATCCGCGCACGAACTCGAGTTGATGCGGCTGGCCTGCCAGGCCACCTTCGACGTCTTTCGTGCCGTCTTCGCTTCCGTCAAGGAAGGCATGTCGCAGGAAGAGATCGGAAAGCTGGTGGAAGCCGGCTTCTCGAAAATGAGCCTGCGCGGCGGCGCGCTGGTGTTGCTGGGGGCTTCCGCTGCGCTGCCCCACGGCACACTCAGGCCGCAAAAACTGAAGGAGGGCGATGTCATTCTCATCGACGGCGGCTGCGCGGTAGAGGGCTACCAATCCGATGTGACCCGCACTGGAATGCTTGGAAAGCCTTCGGAAAAAGTGGCGCGCGTCTTTGAGATCGTCCGCGGTGCTCAAGACGCCGCGCTGGATGCGGCGCGCGCGGGACGCTTGTCGGGCACGGTGGATGATGCCGCCCGCAAGGTCATTACCGACTCAGGTTTTGGTCCGGACTACAAGACTTTCACGCACCGGCTCGGACACGGCATCGGACTCGATGGCCACGAGCATCCGTACCTCGTGCGCGGCAGCAAGACGGTGCTCGAGCCGGGAATGACGTTTTCGAACGAGCCGGGGATCTACATCCCGGGCGAATTCGGGTTGCGCTGCGAAGACGACATGGTGATTGCTGCGGACGGCCCGGCTCAGCTCCTCACTCCCGGCTTTGCCGTCTCGCTCGAAAAGCCGTTCGGCTGAAATAGCTTCAAGTCTCGAATGCTCACTTGCGAGCCGCGCCAACCTGCGCCTTGCCTCTGGCGATGACGTCGCAAAAATTCACGATGCGCTGCTCCGCCCAATAACGTTCGGGCCCAGCGTGCCTGGAGATGAAGCCGCAGTGGCCACCGTAACGCGGCGCGACGAATTGAATCGAAGGATTGTCAGCAACCTTCGCGCCACGGAACAACGTGTACGGCACGAAGGGGTCGTCCTGGGCCGTAAGAAGAAGGAATGGCACGCGAATTTGCGCAACTACGCGCTTGGCGCTGGCATGCTCGTAGTAATCCTGCGCGTCGCGGTAGCCGAAGCGCGGGGCGATGATGGCATCATCGAATTGTCGCACGGTGCGAATGGGCGGCAACCCATTGCTCGAGTAAAGCTGGGGAAATAGTTTCTGCTTCCGCGCAAAGTGGGACATTAGATTGGAAACGAAGTGGCGCTGGTAGGGATAGTTGTCCCAGCGCTCCAGCGCGTCGGCGCAAGCCGCCATGTCCAGGGATGGACAAACCGTGCAGACTCCCCGCAGCGCGCCAGGCGCGTCCCCGGCAAATTCCCCGGCCATTTTCGCTACCAGATTTCCCCCCATGGAATAGCCGGCAAAGAAAATTTGCCCGAAGCCGCGGTTTGCCAGCTCTTCCAGGACCGCCCGGTAGTCACCGCTCATTCCGGAGTTGTAGAGCGTGGGCGTAAGCGTTTCCGTACCGCCGCAATTCCGCTGGTTCAGACGCACAACATGAAAACCGCGATGGAAGGCCTTCTCGGCAATCCCCCACATATAGTTGGATTCGCTCGAGCCTTCCAGGCCGTGGACCAGGACCAGAACGGGAGCAGTCTTGCTCCTGTCAGGCTGCCAATGGCAGTGGCCCAGCAAGCGCGTCTCGGCATCGACCGGAAAGAGATGCGGCTCGGCAGCCGGAATCTGGAAGCGCCGCGGCACGAAAGCCGATGCGATGGTCATCGCATGCCCATTCTTGAGCAGCGGATGCGCCTCAAATGGGGGTATGTCTAATCCCACGGTGAGCCGTATTGTACGGCAAAGGCTGTATCGCCGTGCTTCAGCCTGGCAACTTCGGGAGCAGGCCAGGCCACCACTTCCTGGTTGGTCAAATGCTGGGCGCTGCATCGACCTCGATCGGTGCGTACTGGGCTATCGACAGCGAGATTCTATGGTTTCCTGGATAAACTGCATACCTAATTCTGGATTTTAGGTAATTGGCATGTGAATTGCCTCAGGTATATCGTGCATTATCAACAAATTACGGCTTTAGATCGTTGGCAGTCAAATTGCCAATCCATTTGTGTCCTATCAAGCAACTCAATCACGGGGGGTTGAGTTCGCCGATACCAGGTTACCCTCTCCTACCCATTTCACGAAAGCCGTCGGCAAGGGAACTTGCTTCGACCAGTGAGTCGGGTTGGAGAGCCCTCAGTACTTAAGCAGGAGCGTAGCCGCTTCTTCTAAAAGGAACGTGGCCGCGCCTCCTCCTCGGGAGAGAGTAAAATGAAAAAACTGGTTTATTTCTTGTGCGTGGGCCTACTGATTCTCACTTTGGCTAGCGGAAACGCGTTTGCGCAAGCCACCGCCAGCGCGACGATTCAAGGCACCATCACCGACCCATCCGGCGCAGTGGTGACCGGAGCGCAGGTGGTGGCGAAGAACAAGGCGACGGATCTCACCCGCACAATCAATTCCTCGGATACGGGCGACTACCGCTTTGAATTGCTGCCCGCCGGAACCTACACGATAACCGTAACAAAGACCGGTTTTGCGACTTCTTCTCAGACGATCGAGATTCTCGTGGGTCAGACTGCGACCGTAAATGCAGAATTGAAGCCTGGCAGCACAAGTGAACTTATTGAAGTTACCAGCCTGGCGCCTCTGGTCGATCAGGAGAAGACGGATGTGAGCCAGAACATCACGCCGACAGAAGTCGAGCAACTTCCGATGGTTGGACGTGATGTTGCCAATCTCGCCTATTTGGCTCCCGGAGTGAAACCTGCCGATTCCTACGACCCCACAAAGAACCGTTACGCCATTCTATCCGTCAATGGCGATGGCGGCCGCAATGTGAACGTCACCGTCAACGGCGTGGATAATAAGGACAATACCGTGGGCGGTCCTGTTATGCAGCTTCCCTTGGAAGCGGTGCAGGAATTCCAGATCAGCACGCAGAGGTTTTCCGCAGTGAATGGTCGCTCGGAAGGTGCCGCCATCAACATGATCACCAAGTCGGGCACGAACCTCTACCACGGTTCGATCTTCGGATACTTCCGCGATACCAATTTGAACACAGACGAGAAGGACCCTAATGGCAATGGCACTACCAGTTCGTCTCATCCCGACTATTCCCGCCAGCAATTTGGCGGGTCATTTGGCGGACCCTTCGTTAAGGACAAACTCTTCGGTTTCTTTGCTCTCGAACGCGAGCGTGAACATCAGGCACAGACAGTGGACCCGAAGTCTTTAAGTGAACTTAACATCGCTAAGGCGAACGGGTTTGCGGCTCAGCCCTCGGCTACTATCCCACGGCCATTTTTTGAATGGCGCTACAACGGCCGCGCCGACTGGGTCATCGACAGCAAGAATAGCGCATACATCAGCTACACCTCACAGGTCAACGACAGCTTGAATGACCAGTCCAACGGTACCGATGACCTCACCAATGGCAACTTTACAAAGAATCATTTGATCGTGGGCAACCTTACTCTGAATTCACTTCTTTCGAATACCACCGTCAACCAGTTTACCTTTGGCTACCAATATTGGAATAACCTGATCGACAGCAACATCAGCGCACCGCTGGTCACCTTCCCCAGCGCTCAGTTTGGCACGAATACCAACGTTCCTCAGGAGTCTTTCCAGAAGAAGTGGCAGTTCAAGGACGACTTTTCAAAGACTGTCGGCCGGCATAACTTCAAGACCGGTGTGGATTACATTTATAACCCCGTCGAGGGCGGATTCTTCAAGTTCAGTTCCACGCTCGAAATCGACTTCGCGAAAAACCCCAGCGTGATCTTGGCCAATCCCACAACGTATCCGCAAGGATTCAGCACGGCCGGGCTGATTACGGGCATGACCGTTGCTAACGGCGACCCGTACTTTCTCGTGGCCACTAGGCAGCTGGGCCTCTACTTCCAGGACGATTGGAAAGCCACGAACCGTTTGACCCTGAACCTGGGTCTTCGTTGGGATAAGGACATCAACTTCATCGGTGGATCGAAAATCGCGACTAGCCGCACCTATCAGGAGCTTGTTGCTATCAACAGCCCGATCACCAATCCCTTTGTCAGCAGGATCGCGAGCGACGATAACAAGGATGTCAGCCCGCGCGTCGGCTTCGCCTACGATTTGACTGGTCGGGGCAAGCACGTTCTGCGCGGCGGCTACGGCCTGTACTTCGGGGATGTGTTCCAGAATATTCCGCTGTTTATGGAACAGATGAGCAACCCGACGATCTTTCAAGCCGCGCTAAGCCTTACGAACTCCTCTGACCCCGTTCCGGGCACGACCAAAACACTAGGTCAATGGCGATACGGAGTCGACCCACTTCCAACAATTCCTGCGCCCTCAGGCCAACTCGCCGTGGGTAGTGTCGGCCGGTTAATGGATCCCAGCTATCGTAACCCGATGACTGAGGAGTTCAACGGTGGTTATAGCTGGGCGCTGAATCCAAATACGGCTATTGAGGTGGAGTACACACACGTCCTGGGCCTGCACGAGAATAGGACCATCAACATCGACCAGAAAGTGCCGGTTGGTGGGGTCTGCTGCACCCGCCCACTCGATGCTGCGTTTGCGGCCGCAAAGCAGCCGAGGCTGAACAGCGTTCGCAACGAAGAGTCGATTGGACGTTCGCACTATGATGGTGCGAACTTTAGCTTCAAACAACGCATGTCTCATCACTTTTCCATCAACGCGGCGTATACCCTCGCTTGGGCCTACTCCTACGACTCGGGAGCTGGCACTTTCCGCAACTACCCGGTAAATGCGAATAACCCGTTTGCGAGTTACGAGTGGGGCCCGGACTTCAACGACGAACGGCACCACGTGACTGTGAGTGGAATCATTGATTTGCCGAAGGGGTTCCAGCTTTCGCCGATCATGCAATTCGGTTCGGCTCGGCCCTACCGCCTCACCAATTCCTACAATGCTCTGAACACGGGCGGAGGCACCTTCAATGCTGTTTTCGTCCCGACTGGCAATACAGCTAACTATCTCTACGGGACAAACTACATCAACTCGTTTGTGACGCCATGTGTCGCAGGGGGTGCCACCACCGCAAACTGCACAGCCCAAGCTCAGCTAAATCTCCAAAATTGCTTTTACGGAACGTGTGTGACCCAGTTCGGAGTGCCCCTGTCGGCATTGACAATTGCCAAGTATGATCCGGTTCGTGGCGATCCGTTCGTCGAGCTCGATATGCGCTTGGCAAAGAACATCAAGTTCGGCGAACGCATGAACTTGCAGCTCATCGCCCAGGCTTTCAACCTGACGAATCGCGCCAACTACGGCAATAACTTTGGCCTCAACGTCGCTGACCCAACCACGTTCGGTCACCCGGTCGGCTTCCTCAACCCGGCCACCACCATCATCCCGCACGCGCTGTGGGGTGAAATGGGTGTGCGCTTCACTTTCTAAGAAACGCACGGCACAAACATAGCAAGGGACCAAGAGCATAAGGGACCAACAGCACCAGGGACCAACAACATAAGGGATAACAGCGGGGCTGGCTTAAGAAAGCCGGCCCCGTTTCCTTTTGTGTCCAGCCACGACGCCGCGAACGAACGCTCAAATGGTGCCGGCGAAGCCAAATGGTGCCGGCAAAGCATTTTGCTGGCGAAGC
>Ga0307479_10001264_pt1 | contig 23067 bp, 17 predicted proteins | sample atmos_gasesECM4C_FD_203743 | JGI IMG/M metagenome (GOLD analysis project Ga0307479, IMG submission 203743) | Hardwood forest soil microbial communities from Morgan-Monroe State Forest, Indiana, United States - atmos_gasesECM4C_515 | ecosystem: Environmental > Terrestrial > Soil > Temperate...
CCGCCTTCCGCGGCAGCGCCGCCGCCGGCGCCGTCGTCGGCCGGCGGCAGGCTCCAGCGCGGCTTGACGATCTTGACGAACCCCTGGCGGTGCTGCTCGAACAGCACGCGGCAGACGTGGAACTCCGAGGAGTGGGTCTGCAGGCGGATCTCCTCGACCGTGCGCTCGTCGTCGATCAGCTCGAGGATGCGCCGCTCGCCGGGCCGCGCGTTGGCGAAGTCGAGCTCGCGCACGCTCACCGGGATGGCCTCCTCGGTGGGGATCAGCTGGCGGATGCGCCGCCACTCGTCGACCCGCTGCACCCCCTCCATGACGATGGCGGTGACGTCCAGGCTCATCGGCACCATCGCGCTCTCGGGCAGCACGTCGTCGAGAAAGCGGAAGTCGGCCTCGGTCCAGGCGAAGACGTCGTAGATGCTCTCCTCCGCCTTGAGCCGCAGCATGCGGTGGAGGTCGTTCTCGCGCAGCGCCCCGGTGGTGACCAGGATCTTGCCCAGGAGGGTGCGGGTCTTCTCCTGCAGCTCGATCGCCTTGCCGAGCTCCAGCTCGCTGATCAGGCCGTGGCTGACCAGAAAGTGCCCGAGGTGCTCCTCGGACTTGGAGGACGACGAGGAGAGGATGCGCCCGTCCTTGAAGTAGATCCGCTTGTCGACCTTGCCGCTGTTGATCTCGAGGGTGCCGCTCTTCTTGCTCTGCGACAGCCACTGCAGCAGCTCCTCGAGCGGCATGGTGCGGAGGTTGCCAACGATGCCCATGATCTGCCGGCGCCGATTATAGACCCCGGCCTGCCGGTGGTTACAGGAACCGCACCGGCGTCGTGATCTGATCGCGATGGATGGTGTCGACGAAGCGGATGAGCTTGCGCGACAGCGACATGAAAAGAGTCGAGGTGCGGCTGCCGCCGCCGAAGAACCGTACCCCCTTGAGCAGCTCGCCGTCGGTCACGCCGGTGGAGCTGAACAGGATCTCCTGGCCCGGCGCCAGGTCCTCGGTGTGATAGATGCGGTTGACGTCCTGGATGCCCAGCGCCCGCAGGCGCTCCTGCTGCTCTTCGTTCGTCGCCTTCAAGCGCGCCTGAATCTCGCCGCCCAGGCAGCGCATGGCCGCGGCGGTGATCACTCCCTCCGGGGCGCCGCCGGTGCCGATCACCGCGTGCACGCCGGTGCCGCGCACCGCCGCCGAGATGCCGGCCGACAGGTCGCCGTCGGGGATCAGGCGGATGCGGGCGCCGGCCTGGCGGATGTCGGCAACCAGCTGCTGGTGGCGCTCGCGGTCGAGCACCACGATGGTGAGGTCGGAGACGCGGCGGTTGAAGGCGGCGGCGATGTTGCGCAGGTTCTCGGCCACCGGCGCGTCGATGTGGATGTGGCCGCGCGCCGTCGGCCCGACCACGAGCTTGTCCATGTAGATGTCGGGAGCGTGCAGCAGGCCGCCGCGCTCGGAGGCGGCGAGCACGGCGATCGAGTCGGGGGCGCCGAGGGCGCAAAGGTTGGTGCCCTCGAGCGGGTCGACCGCGATGTCCACCTCCGGGTAGCGGGGGAGGGGGGGGCGGGTCGCCGGTTCGGCGCCGCTCGCCGGAGCGTCCCCATGGGCGCCGCCCTTGCCGGCGGCCGGCCGCCCGGCGCCCAGCTCCTCGCCGACGAAGAGCATCGGCGCCTTGTCGCGCTCGCCCTCGCCGATGACCACCCGCCCGGCCATCGGCAGCGAGTCCATCTCCTTGCGCATCGCCTCCACCGCCACCTGGTCGGAGTGCCGCCGGTTGCCGAAGCCCATGGTCTTGGCGGCGGCGATGGCCGCCTGTTCGGTGACGCGGATGAAGTCCTGCTCGAGCAGCTGGTCGAGGACCATCTCAGTGGGCTCCCCGGGTCGCGTGGGTCACCGCGGCGGTCGTCTCGGCGGCTGTCGGGGAAGCGCCTTCCCGAGCCGGAGCGGCAGGGCCGGCCGGCGGTGCCGGCGCGGCCGCGGGCGCTCGCGCGGCACCGGCCGGCAGCGGCGCATTGAAGGCCGGGATGCCGGTGATGGCCTCGCCGAGGATCAGGCCGTGGATGTCGTGCGTCCCCTCGTAGGTGTAGACCGACTCGATGTTGAGCATGTGCCGGATCACCGGGTAGTCGTCGACGATGCCGTTGGCCCCCAGCACCTCGCGCGCCAGCTTCGCGCACTCGCGCGCCACCCAGACGTTGTTGCGCTTGCCGAGCGAGACGTGGTGCGGCTTCAAGCGCCCGGCGTCCTTCAAGCGGCCGAGCTGCAGGCAGAGCAGCTGTCCCTTGGTGATCTCGCTGACCATCCACACCAGCTTCTCCTGCACCAGCTGGTGGCAGGCGATCGGCTGGCCGTTCCACTGCACGCGCTGCCGGGCGTACTCGAGCGCGGTGTGGTAGCACTCCATGGCCGCGCCGATGCCGCCCCAGGCGATGCCGTAGCGGGCCTGGTTCAGGCACATCAGGGCGTGCTTGAGGCCGGTCGTGCCCGGCAACACGGCATCGGCCGGGAGACGGCAGTCGTGGAAGCCGAGCTCGGAGGTGGTGGAGGCGCGGAGCGAGAACTTGCCGTGCTGGTCGGCGGCGGTGAAGCCCGGGGTCCCCTTCTCGACCAGGAAGGCGCGGATGCCGGAGTCGGTCCTGGCCCAGACCACCGCGACGTCGGCCAGGGTGCCGTTGGTGATCCACTGCTTGCTGCCGGCGAGCACCCAGGCGTCGCCGTCGCGGCGGGCGGTGGTGCGCATGCCGCCCGGATTGGAGCCGAAATCGGGCTCGGTCAGGCCGAAGCAGCCGATCGCCTCGCCGGTGGCGAGACGCGGGATCCAGCGGTCCTTCTGCGCCTGCGAGCCGAAAGCGTGGATCGGGTACATCACCAGGCCGCTCTGCACCGAGGCGAAGCTGCGCAGCCCGGAGTCGCCGCGCTCGAGCTCCTGCATGATCAGGCCGTAGGCGACGCCGCCCAGGCCGGGCAGCCCATAGTCCGCGAGGTTGGCGCCGAACAGGTTCAAGGCGCCCATCTCCGGCACCAGCTCGAGCGGCGTCCGCCCCTCGCGGTGGCACTCCTCGATGATCGGCTTGACCTTGTCGTCGACGAAGGCGCGGACGGTCGCGCGCACCATCCGCTCCTCCTCGCTGAGGAGCGCGTCCAGCTCCAGCAGATCCACGCCAGGAAAGCGGCTCACAGGGACTCCTCCTTCATCGATGTGCTCCGATGCGCTCGGACACGGCGGGTTTTGCGGGTGAAGGGCCGCGGGCGGGCGCGGCTTGACGAACTGAACTACACGGCACGCGATCATACCACGCGCCAGGGGGGCTCACCGCGCGGGGGTCTTGGGGTGCCAGGGGTCGGTTTGGCCGCCGCCAGGGGGGCGGGCGGGGGGCGCCCCGCTGGGCCTGAGGGGGGCCCAGCGGGGAGCCGCCGGCGTCAGTTGTGGCCTTCGCCGTCGGTCTGGAAGTCCGAGCCCGGGGGGCCGGTCTCGTAGATGGTCGTCGGCGTGGCGCCCAGCGTGCGCTGGATCTGTTTCGCCGCGAGCGGCCGGAACAGGGGTCCGGCGAGCCTTTCCAGCTTCTTCTTCACGGTGTGTCTCCTTTCGCTGATCCGGCGGCCGCGGCGGCCGCCGGCGGGTTCCAAGTGGCGGTGTAGGGGTCGTAGGTGCAGGTGGCGGGCTTCGAGTAGAGGCCGGCGCCCTCGCTCAGGTAGGCGCGGCAGTCGGTGCAGACGTAGCGCAGCTCGCAGTCCTTGCAGACCGCGATCTGGTCCTTGTTGATCGCCCACAGCGCCGGGAAGTCGCGGTGGGCCAGGGCGCTGTGCAGCGATACCTCGCGCACGTTGCCGAACGAGCGCGGCAGCGATGGGCAGTTGCGGATCTCGCCGCGGGCGTCGATGGCGACCTTGCGGTTGAGGCAGGAGTTGAACTGCCGGGCCTCGGCGAAGGTCTCGAGGTTCACCACCAGCTGGCCGGGATGGATCTTGCCGCAGCAGCGCGGCGAGTCGATCCTTTCCGTCACGTACTCCATCGCGGTGCCCAGGCGCTCGACGGTCCAGCGGTGCTGCCGCCATGGCGGCGCCGAGTGGACGACGATGCCGCTCAGCCGCTGGTAGGCGGCGGCCAGGCCTTCCAGCGCGGGCGGCACGAGCTCCTCGCCCCAGCCGGCCAGCAGCTCGATCGAGCGCAGCCGCCCGCCCTCCGCCGCGGCCAGCAGCGCGGTGAGGTCGCCGAGCCGGCAGGCATGAAAGAAGCGGGCCTCGAGCGCCTTGCAGCCGAGGTCGTCGAGCTGGCGCAGGATGGCCGGATAGTCGTGGGCCGAGCCGGCGTCGACGTCGAGGATGGCGTTGGTGATCCGCTCGGGCGGGTCCCAGGAGAGGTCGAGGTCGGGGAAGCTCTCCGGGTCGTCGCACCAGAAGCCGAGCTCCTCGCGCAGCAGGAAGTCGAAGTACTCGTCGATCTCCTCGTCCGCCTCGTGCGCGTAGTGCTCCTTGACCGCCGCGGTCGTCTTGCCGCGGTGCTCGGTGAGGATCTCGTAGAGCCCGTTCGGGATGAAATGCAGGGACTGACGCTGCAGGTCGCAGATCACGCTGCGCCGCGCGCCGCGCACCGGCACGCAGCAGGCGAACAGGGCGAAGGCCGCGGCTCCGGGAGCGCGCGGCGAGATCGCGGGGGCCGCCGCCTTCTCCTCCCCCGCGCGACGCTCGGCTTCCTCGCCGCCGGTATCGTCGCCGGGCGACGCCTCTGGGCCGGCCAGGCACTTCGAGATCGGCTTGTGGAAGGCGAAGCAGACGTAGCCGCGGGCACGGTAGTGGCGGCTCGTGGCGAGGCGCGCCGGGCCCCCTTCGCCGGCCGGCTGGCTGTGCAGGAAGCGGTAGGCCACCGGCGCCAGGCGCTGGCCATCGGCGGAAAGCAGGTCGAAGAACCGCTCCCCGGCGCCGCGGCTGCCGTTAGCGTCCACGCCGCGCCCGCCGTCACCGTCCGCCATGCGCCGCCTCGCCGGCGCCCGCCGGGCCGCTGCCGGCGAGGCGCAGGAGGTGCTCGGCCAGCTTGCGCTCGAGACCGAAGTTGCAAGGCTTCGACACCATCCCGAACTGGCCGACCGGATTGACCTCCAGGAACACCTCGCGGCGGTCCGGGGTGCGGATCAGGTCGATCGAGCCGGTCTCGAGCTCGAGCTCGCGCAGCAGCCGCGCCAGCGCCGAGGCGGTGCTCGGCCGCAGGCGGTAGGGCACGTTGCGGTTGGGCCGCTGCCGGTTGTAGTTGCGGAAGTCGATCCGGGTCTGCTGGTCTCGCTGCGAGAAGATGGCCATCGCGTGGCACTCGCCGTCCAGGCAGAAGACGCGCAGCTCGTACGACTTCTCGAGCCGCTCCTGGAACAGCGACGGCGCAAAGCGCTCCGGCAGCCGCTCGACCGCCGCGAGATCGAGCGCCGCGGTGTACATGAAGTGGCGCCTGCCGCCGTGCAGGAACAGCTCGACCTCGCCGATCGGCTTGGTCACCACCGTGCCGTGGGCGACGCAGAAGCGCCGCAGCTCGTCGCGCTCGGTGGTCACCAGGGTGGCGGGGACGGCGAGGCCCAGCCGGGCGGCGTGCGCCAGCACCTCGAGCTTGGCGGGGCTCGCGCGCCAGGGGTGGCTGAGCCAGGGGCGGCCGGCGAGGCGAGCGAAGAAGAAGTCGGCGAGCTTGCGCGACTCGAGGGTCAGGTGGCGGCGCAGGCGATGGTCGAGCCCCTGTGCGTCCGGCGGCGACGCGAAGAGCTCCGCACTCTCGTGACGCCGCTCCCCCAGCCAGCGCCGGAACCAGACGGCCCTCACCTCGGCCAGCGGCAGCGCGAGCGTGGCGGCTCCGGCCGCGGGCTCCGGGGCGGCGCCCGGCGGACCGCCGCCCATCCCGATGCGCAAGCGGACCTCGCCGCCGTCGACGCTCCAGGCGAGGGCCGCATCGCCGTCGAAGTCCTCGCCGTTCAGGCGCAGGCAGCGGCCGCCCAGGCGCTCGATCCAGTCCATGACCTCCTCGGTGCTGGCCTCGAGGTGCGCCTGGCTGAGGATCAAGATCATCCCGACGGGCTCCTTCCTCTCGCTCCCCGCCCCTTCTGTACTGTGCCTATGGGGAGAGGCCGTGAGACAGCCGCCTGCCCCTCTTCGGCAATCATTTCCACCGGGATGCCTCGCGGCAGTCCGGCTGGGGGTATCATCCCGGGCCATGGGCTTCCCCGGCGGCAGCGCCTACGCGATGAGCCGCGACATCGCCGAGGGCTACACGCTGGTGACCGAGCGCACCTTCCGCACGCTGACCGCCGGCGACCTCGACAAGCTGGTGTTCGAGATGGACCGCCACCTGCGCGAGCTGCGCGGCGACCAGCCGCCGCTGGAGGACATCCCGGCGATCCAGCTGCGCAACCGGCGCATCCAGCGCCTCAACCAGGCGATGCAGGTGCTGCGCAGCTTCCGCCTGCGGCAGAAGACGTGAACGCTCCGCCCCTGGCCGGGAAGGCGCCGCCGCCGCTCGGTCCGCTCTCTCTGCTGCTGCGGTTGCTCGGACCCATGGCGGCGGCGATCGCCGCCACCTGGGCGCTCGACTGGCTGTGCCGGCGCAAGGGGCTGATGCCGCCCGGCTTCCGCCGGCCGTGGCGGCGCGCCGCCGCCGCGGCGCTGGTCTTCTTCATCCTGTGGGTCGGCATCTTCGGGCCGCTTGGCGACCTCGGCCTCGAACAGAAGCTCGACCTGTCCTCGATCAGCACGCCGCGGCTCTTCTTGCTGCACGCGTTGATGGCGGTGGTGGTGCTCGGCTGGTTCGCGCTCGGCTTCGCCGGCGTGGGGAAGGGCTCCCGCGCCCCGGCGCCGGCGGCGGGCCCGGCGACGCCGGCGACAACGGCGGCCCCGGTCGCGACGGCGCCGGTCGTCGAGGTGCCGGCGGAGCCCGCCGCGCCCTCGCCGCTCCCGGAGCCCGCGGACCTCGGCTGGCCTGCGGCTCCCGCCATGCCCGCCGTCGCCGTCGGCCCCGCGGCGCCCGCGCCGGCGCTGCCGATGGCGCCCGCGCTGCCCCCGGCGCCCGCGCCCGCGCTGCCGATGGCGCCCGCGCTGCCCCCGGCGCCCGCGCCCGCGCTGCCGATGGCGCCCGCGCTGCCGGCGGCGGCCGCCGCCGCCGTCCGGCTGGCGTCGTTCGGCCGGGAGCTGGCCGCCCAGCTCGGGCTGGTGGCGCGCAACGTCCCCCGCGAGGTGGCGATCGGGCTGCTGCTCGGCGCTTGCGCCTGGGGCGTCGTGCTGCTGGCGCTCGCTGCCGCCGCGGTGGCGATCTGGGCGGTGGGGGGCGAGGAGGCGCTGCCCAAGCCCTCCGCCATCGTGCCCTGGATCGCGGCGCTGCCGGTCCTGGTGCGGGTGATGGTGAGCCTGTCGGCGGGTTTCGTCGAGGAGATCTTCTTCCGCGGCTTCCTGCAGCCGCGCATCGGCATCGCGCTGTCGACCGGCTTCTTCGTCCTGGCCCACCTGTCCTACGGCCAGCCGTTCATGCTCCTGGGCATCACCCTGCTGTCGCTGATCTACGCCTTCCTGGTGCGCTGGCGCCAGACGATCTGGCCGTCGATCGCTGCGCACGCGCTGTTCGACGGCATCCAGCTGCTGCTCGTCATTCCCGCGGCGATGCGGCTGATGGGGCAGTCGCCCAGGTAGACGCGAAGCCCTTTCCCGCTCGCCCGCGGCCGGCGGCGGCCCGTGCCGGATCTGCTAGACTGCGCCGGAGGGTCCCGGGCACATGTCCGACGAGCAGAGCTTCCACCTGGCCATCGGAAGCCGTTTCGAGAACATCGAGCTGGTTCAGTTGGTACTCAAGGACTCTCTGAATCGGCTGGGCCTGGACGACGACAACCGGCATTGGATCGACGTCGCGGTGCGCGAGGCGGTCGCCAACGCGATCAAGCACGGCAACCTGCAAGATCCCGGCAAGCAGGTGCAGATCGATCTGAGCGTCGAGGGCGACAGCCTGGTCATCCGGGTGCAGGACGAGGGGGTCGGCTTCGATCCGGCCGACCTGGAGGACCCGCTGGCGCCGGAGAACCTGCTCAAGCCGAACGGCCGCGGGATCTTCTACATGAAGAGCTTCATGGACGACATCCAGTACGGTGTGCGGCCGGGTGGCGGCACCGTGGTGACGCTGCGCAAGCGGCTACACCCGCCCACCCGGGCCGCGCAGCCGAGCGCGAACGCCAGGCGTGAATAGGAGAGGCCTACGATGAAAGTCAATGTGCGGCAGAGGGACGGCGTGACGATCCTGGACCTCAAGGGCAAGATCACCATCGGGGTTGGGGACGTGGCGCTGCGCAACGCGGTGCAGGACGCGATCAACGGCGGCGCCACCAAGGTGGTGATCAACCTCCGCGACGTGACCACCATCGACTCTTCCGGGGTCGGCGAGCTGGTGAGCGCCTACACCACCGCCACCAACCGCGGTGCCAAGCTGCGCCTGGCCAACCTACCCGCCAAGGTCACCGACATCCTGCAGATCACCCAGCTCATCACGGTCTTCGACGTCTTCGACAGCGAGGACGAGGCCGTCCGGAGCTTCTGACCTCTTTGGGGGAAGGGGCCCCCAAACATGAGATGAATGCTTTGGGGGAAGGGGCCCCCTCCTCTACGGTCGCCGGGGCGAGCCCCGGCGCGCGGTCTCTCGCCGGCGGGCTGGTGGCCCTGGCCGCGCGGGTGGACCGCCGGCTGCCGGAGCTGCTGCCGGCACCCGAGCAGCGGCCGGAGCCCGTCCACCGCGCCATGCACTACGCCTTGACCGGCGCCGGCAAGCGCCTGCGGCCGGTGCTCACCCTGGCGGTGGCCGAGCTTTTCGGCGCCCGCCCGGACACCGTCCTCGATCTCGCCTGCGCCGTCGAGATGGTCCACGCCTGCTCGCTGGTGCTCGACGACCTGCCGTCCATGGACGACGCCACCCTGCGCCGGGGCCGCCCCACCACGCACCTGGCCTTCGGCGAGAGCGTTGCGCTGCTCGCCGCCCTCGCGCTGCTCAACCGCGCGTACGCCCTGGTCGCCGAGAGCGCCCATCGCCTCTCCCTCAAGCGCTACACCAGCGAGGACATGGTCCATCACCTCGCCGCCGCGATCGGCAGCGAGGGGCTGATCGGCGGCCAGGCCCTGGACCTCCTGGCGCGGCCCGCCGACGTCGATCTCCAGCTGCTCGAGTACGTCCACAGCCACAAGACCGGCGCCTTGTTCATGGCCGCCGCCGAGCTCGGCGCCATGGCCGCCGACGCCCGCCGCCGCGACCTCGAGCTCATCGCCCGCTTCGCCAAGAACCTCGGTCTCGCCTTCCAGATCTCCGACGACCTCCTGGACGTCCTCGGCACCCCCGATACCACCGGCAAGGACGTCCACAAGGACGAGGCCAAGGTGACCTTCGTCAAGCTCCTCGGCGTCGCGGGGGCCCAGTCCTTGGCCGCCGAGCTTCTCGGCTTCGCCGTCGAGTCGCTGGCCCCGCTCGGGCGCAGGGGCGACCCCCTCCGCGCTCTCGCCCAGTTCGTCCAGCACCGCGCGCGTTGACCCCGCCGGAGGCCGGGCGACGATCCGTCCCGGCCGGGAAGAGCGTTCTCTGAGCAGGGCGGGAGGCGAGCTCCCTCCGTCCAGGAGCCGTACCATGCGATGCTGGCCGAGACCATGAGCGAGCGAGCGCTGCTCCTGTCGCCGCCGGAGCGCGCCACCCTGGAAGCCGTCTGCGAGACCTTGCTGCCGGAGCTGGCGGCCGAGGCCGGCGACGACCCGCGGCTGTTCGGCCTCGACGCCGCCGGCCTGGGCATCGCCGCCGAGATCGAGCGGGCGGCCGGCGAGATGAGCGCGGCGCAGCAGGCGGACTTCAGGCGCCTCCTGCGGCTGCTGGCGCGGCCGGCACTCATGCTGCCGCTGGCCGGCCTGGCGCGCCCGTTTGCCGCGCTGCCGCCGGCGCGGCGCGAGCGGGCGCTGCTGGCGATGGCCACCAGCCGGCTGGAGCCGCTGCGCACCGGCTTCCAGGCTTTCAAGCGGCTGGCCGCGTTCCTCTTCTACAGCCTCTGCCCGGAAGGTGGAGAGAACCCGACCTGGCGGCCGATCGGCTATGTCCGCTCGACGAACCCGCCGCCTCCTCCCGGCGTGCCCCGGCTGCGGCTGGACCCGATCGCGTCGCCCGCGGCGCTCGACGCCGACGTCTGCGTCGTCGGCTCGGGCGCGGGCGGCAGCGTGGCGGCGGCCGAGCTGTCGGCGGCGGGGCGACGGGTGGTGGTGCTCGAGGCCGGCGGCGGCCGTCAGGCGCCCGACTTCGACCAGGTCGAGCTCGTGGGCATGCGCACCCTGTTCCTCGACCGCGGCGCGGCGGCGACCAGCGACCTCGCGATCGCCATCCTGGCGGGAGCGACCCTGGGCGGCGGCACCATCATGAACTGGCAGACCTCGCTCGCCCTTCCCGACGCGGTGCGGGACGAGTGGGCCGAGAGCTCCGGCTGCGCGTTCTTCGCCGCGGCGAGCTTCGGCCGCTCGCTGGCGGCGGTCCTCGAGCGCCTGGGGGCCGGCGCTCCGGAGAGCGTGGTCAACGCCAACAACGCGGCGCTGCGCGACGGCTGCCAGGCGCTCGGCTGGAGCTGGCAGCCGGTGGCGCGCAACGCCCGCGGCTGCGATCCTCGGCAGTGCGGCTACTGCGTCTTCGGCTGCCGCCGCGGCGGCAAGCAGAGCGCCGCCGTCACCTTCCTGCACGACGCCCAGCGGCTGGGCTCGACCCGTATCGTCACCGGCTGCCGGGCGCGGCGCGTGCTGTGGCGAGGCGGCCGGGTGCACGGCGTCGAGGCCGTCGTGGCGGCCGCGAGCGGCGAGGAGGTGCCGGTCGAGGTCCGCGCCCCGGTGGTCGTGGTGGCGGCCGGCAGCCTTCATTCGCCGGCCCTCCTGCTGCGCTCGGGCGTCGCGCTGCCGGCGCTCGGCCGCCACCTCCACCTGCACCCGGCGAGCGGGGTGGCCGGCACCTTTGCCGGCCCCATCGAGCCCTGGAGCGGACCGCCGCAGAGCATCCTCTGCGACGAGCTGGCGGACGTCCGCGGCGGCTACGGCGTCCGCCTGGAGACGGCGCCGGCCCATCTCGGCCTCCAGGCCATGGCAACGCCCTGGTGCGGCGCGCGCGACCACCGCCGGGAGATGCAGGCCAGCGCGCGCAAGTGCACGCTCGTCGTCCTGGTGCGCGATCGCGCCGCCGGCCGCGTGCGCCTGGGCCGCGACGGCGCGCCGGTGGTCGATTACCGGCCCGGGCGGCAGGAGCGCGCGCTGCTGCGCCAGGGCATCGCCGCGGCGTCGCGCGTGCTACTGGCCGCCGGCGCCCGGCAGCTGCTGACCTTGAACCACCGGCGCCTCGGCCTGCGCGACGCCGGCGACCCGGCGGCGCTCGACGCCTACTTCGCGGGCGTCGCGCGCAGCCGCTCCGAGCGCAACTGGTCGACCCTCTGGAGCGCCCACCAGATGGGCACCTGCCGCATGGGCGCGGGCCCGCGCACCGCGGTCTGCGACGAGGGCGGCGAGGTCTTCGGCGTGCGCGGCCTCTTCGTCGCCGACGCCAGCGCCTTCCCCGCCTCCTCGGGCGTCAACCCGATGGTCACCATCATGGCCCTCGCCCACCACACCGCGCAGGAGATCAAGGCGCGTACCGGGAGGGCGGCGGGGTAGGCGCCACCCCTGTCGGGCGCGGCCCCGGGAGGCTGGCCGGGCAGGCAGCGACCCGGGGCCTGGCGGGGGGCAGCGACCCGGGGCCTGGCGGGGCGGCACCGACCCGGCGCCGGCCGGGCCGCGCCGCTCAGCGCGCGGCGGCGGCCCGCAGCTGCTCGAGGCGCGGCACCCGGCTCTTCGGGCTGTCGAGGCTGAAGGCGCGCACGTCGCCGAGGTCGGCGCGGATCCACTCCTCGGTGGCGCGCACCTGCCGGCGCAGCGCGGCGTCGGGGCGGACGAACGAGGTCCAGGCGATCTCTCCCGCCGCGGGATCGTATTCCCAGAGCCCGACCAGGCGCCCGCGGTCGAGGATGGCGTGGTTCGGCAGGTCGGCGAGGCCCGCCACCTCCACCTGGCCCTTGTCGCCGGCGGCTTGCCGCGTCCAATCCTCGCGCGGCAGCAGGCTCTTGACGTCGCGTCGCAGCAGCACGATACCGTCGAGGCTGCTGACCAGCGCGTACCGCGGCTCCCGGGGCGCCGCGAACGCCTCGAGCTCCTCGCGCTGCTCCGGCAGCAGCAGGCGCTCGCCGGCCTCGCTCGCCGTCGCGCCCTTCCCGGCGGCGGCCAGGGGCACCAGGCGCAAGGGCTCGACCGCCGCCTTCGCCGCCTTGACGCCGAGCGCCGCAAAGGCCTGGAACTCGGTGAGCCTGGCCGGCCCGATCCAGGAGAAGAACAGGCGCGCCAGCTCCACCTGGCACTCCTCGGGCGAGAGGCGGAACCCGTCCAGGGGGTTGGGCCGCCAGAGGGTGTAGCGATAGCGTTGCTGGTCGAGGCGGCCGTTGACCGGGAGGCGCCGGATCTCGCCCGCCGATTGCAGCCGCCCGAGCGCCAGCGGCAGCGTCGTGCTGAGGCCTTTCTTCTTGCCTTCCTCGCCAAGGGCGCGCGCCGCGCCGCCGGTTGCGGCGCGCAGCTCTTCCGGCTCGAGCGGCCCCTGGCGCAGGGCGTCGACGACCGCCTGGCAGAGCTTGTCGATCTCGGCGTCGGTCACGCCGAGCTTGCGGGCGAGCCGCATGTCCGCCTCCGGGCCGAAGGCCTGGCTCAGCGTCAAGGCCAGCGCGAAGGCGGAGGCGGGGACCACGTAGGTGCAGCCGCGGGCGCTGGGCAGCTCGTGGATCTCGAGCGCCGCCACCGCCCCGTCGATCGCCTCCCGCCCGGCGCCGCCGCGCGCGTGGAACCCGAGATACGGGCCGGAGCCGCCCACCGAGCGCGCCCAGCCAGTGCGCTCGAGCACCCGGGCCGGCGGCTGGCCGTCCACCCCGCCGTCCAGCCCCTGGCGATGAAACCACCAAGCCCGCAGCTTGCCCTCGTCCATCCGTCACCTCCAAGCTCAGGCTGCCAACCGAAGGCTATCTCTGGAACCTGTCGATCTTCAACGGAGGCGTTTTCAAGGTAGTGTCCTGCTTTGTCCGAGGACGGCGACTCGAGGCCTCGCTGCGAGCGCCATTTTCACCTCCAGCTCGACGAGAGATGAACGCGATCCCACGCGGCGCTTGGGTGCTGGTCTTGGTTGCGGTTGTCGCCGTCTTGGTGCCACCGCGTCGGGGCCTGGCGGTGGCGGCGGACGACCTGCCGGCGTGCATTCGGCTGTTCGAGGCGCGGGGCTACGAGGAGGCGCAGGCGTGCTTCGAGGCCTATGTCGCCCGGCAGCCCGCCGACGCCGCGGGGCTGTCGTATCTCGGCAGGACGTGCTTCGAACGGCGCCAGCCGCGGGCGGCGATCGACTGGCTCGAGCGGGCGTTGGCGAGCGCGCCGCAGCGCTCGGATCTCCACGATTGGCTCGGCAGAGCCTACGGCATCGCCGCCCAGCGCGCTGCGCTGGCGCGCCAGTTCGGCCTGGCGATCAAGGCGCGCCAGCAGTTCGAGCGCGCGGTCGAGCTCGACCCGGCGAACCCCGACGCGCTCGCGGACCTGATCGAGTTCCAGGTCCAGGCACCGGCCTTCCTCGGTGGCAGCCTCGAGCGGGCGCGCCTGCATGCCGCCGCGCTCGAACGGCTCGACCCGTTGCGCGGCCGCCTGGCCCGCGCCGAGGTGCTGCTGCACACGCCGGCCGGGTCCGCGGCGGCCGCAGGCGAGCTGCGGGACGCGGCGGCGGCCTTCCCGCGCGACCCCCGCCCCTGGCTCGCGCTGGCGGCCGCCGACGAGCAGGCGGGCCGCGTCGAGCGGGCCTTCGACGAGATCGAGACGGCGCTGCGGCTCGACCCCGACGGCGCCGAGGCACATCACGAGCTGGCCAGGGCGGCCGCGCTCTCCGGCCGGCCAGGAGACCTGGCGCGCGCCGAGGAGCTCCTCCTTCGCGACCTGAAGCGCCTGCCGCCCGGCGACGGCGCCGCCCTGGCCGACTGCCACTACGACCTGGGCGCCGTGCTCGAGCGCCGGTGGGACTTCGCCCGCGCCCGCGAGCACTACCGGCAGGCCCTGCAGCGCGATCCCGGCCTCGCGGCGGCGCGCGCCGCGCTGCGCCGCCTGCCCTGACGGCGCGGGCAAGGCGGCGGCGCGGCGGGCAGCCGCGCGCGGCAGCCGGACGGGAGTCCGGTACACTACGAAACCGATGAGCGCCGACGCCGGCAGCGAGGCGGAGCTCGAGCAGGCGCGGCTGGAGCTGCGCCGCCTCGGGTACCTGGACCACGGCCTGGAGCGCTTCCTGTTGCAGGACGCGCTGCGCCCGCGCCAGCCGCTGCGGAGGATGGCGTTGCTGGCCGTCAAGGTGGGGCTGCTCACCGGCGCCGTGCTGGCGGCGGTGCTGGCGGTGGCGCTGGTGGTGGCCAACGGCAGCGTCGCGGCCACCCCCCTGGACCTGCCGGTGCTCTTCGTCCATCTCTTTCCGCCGGCCGCGGCGGCGGCCGCGGCCGCGTTCGTGGTGCTCGCCTCGGCGGTGCTGCTGGTGCTGCGCTTCTACCCGGTGCGGCGCATCGAGGCGGTGGCGCTGGCGACGGCGCTGGTGGCGGGCCTCGCGGGCCTGGCGCTCGGGCTGTGGCAGGCGCGTGAGACCCTGGCGGCAAGCGGTATGACGCAGCGGCTGGCGCTGGCGCTGGGGGCGGCGGCCGCCGCCTATGCGCTGGTGCGCCTGGTCTACCAGGGGCTGCTGGCGCTGGCCATCCGTTTCACCGAGCGCCCGCCGGCCGCGGGCCGCGACGCCTGGCACTGGCGGCGCTGGGCGAGCGGCGCCGTGCTGGCGGCGGTGCTGCTGCTGGCGGTGCCGGTGATGCTGGCGGCGCGCGACGTCGGGGCGCCGCCGCCGCCGCTGCTGCCGGTGGCGCCGGGCGAGCGGGTGCTGGCGGTCGGCCTCGACGGCGTGCTGCCAGAGGAGGTCGAGTACCTGCTGCGCCGCGGCGACCTGCCGGCGATGGCGGAGCTGGCCCGCCGCGGCGGCCGGCTGCTGGCCTACGCCCGCCCGGACGAGCCGCCGGCGGCCTTCTGGACCAGCCTCGCGACCGGCCTCCTGCCGCCCGGGCACGGTGTCGCCGCGCTCGACAGCTTCCTGCCGCTGGGGGTGCGGACGCCGCTCGCCCGCAGCGGCTTCCTGCGCGCCTATCTCCACCGCGTCGAGGTGCCGCTGCACCTGGCCGAGTACCGGCCGGTGCTGGCCAACCGGCGCAGCGCCTTCACCTTCTGGGAGCTCGCCTCGCGCGGCGGCGCGCCGGTGCTGGCGGTCAACTGGTGGGCGACGTTCCCGGCGCCGCCGCTTCCCGGCCTGGTGCTGGCGCACGACGCCTACCAGCTGCTGCGGCAGGGCGCCGCGGGCGCGGTCTCGGCCCGGGAGGAGGCGCCGGAGCTGCAGCGCGCGGCGCGCGCGGCGGCGGCCGTGCCGCTCGCCCAGGCGGGGGACGGCGGCGACGGCGGCCCCGGCGGTTCCGGCGGTACCAACGGCGCCGGCGGTTCCAGCGGCTCAGGCGGTTCCGGCGCCCCCGGCGCCCGCCGCCTCCTGCTCTCCGCCCTGGCGCCGGCGGAGGCGGTGGCGGTGGCGGAGCGGGCGGTGCGGCCGGACGAGCTCTACCGCCAGGTGTTCGCCGACCGCCTCTTCCGCATGGCGTCGCCGCCGCGCGCCGCGGCGCTCTACCTGCCGGGCCTCGACATCGCGGCCGCCGGCTGGAGCGGCGGCGACGTGGCGTGGGCCGACCTGGTGCGCGCCGAGCTGGGCGCGGCGGACCGCCTGCTGGCACGGGCGCTGGCGCAACCGGGGTGGGGGAGCGTGGCGGTGGTGCTCGACCCCGGGCGCCGCCGGCGCGGCAGCGGCGGCCGGGTGCTGCTGTGGCAGCGCCGGGGCTGCGGCGGCGGGCCGGCCGCGACCACCCCGGAGGCGGTGGCCTCCGGCCTGCTGCGCACGCTCGGCTTGCCGCAGAGCGCCGAGCTGCCGGCGCCTCCCGCGCAATGCCGCTGGCCCGAGCCGCCGGCGGTGGTGGCAGGCTACGGCCGTCCGCAGCCGCGCCGCCTGCCCGGGGCGCCCGCCGACGGGGGCGACGAGTACCTGCAGAACCTGCGCTCGCTGGGTTATCTCTGATGACCGCCTGACAGGAAAATCTGCCTTCCCTCGGATGGAAGCGAATCCAGGAATGAGTGGGCGATCCGCCGGCCTCCGCCGCCGCCGCGGCAGTGTCCTCCCCGCGGTCCTGGCGCTGCTGGCGGTGGTGCGGTTGGCGGCGCCGGGAGCGGCCCCCGGCCCGGCGGGCGCCGCCGCGGCGCCGTCCGCCGCGGCTCCGGCTCCCGCGATCGCCCCGGCGGCCCCGGCGCCCCCGACCGCCCCCGAGACGCGGGCGCGAGAGGCGGAGCTCGCCGCCCTGCGCGGCGAGATCGCGGGGCTGGAGGCGCGCCTCGAGGCGGCGAAGCGGCAGCGCACCGGCGCCGCGGGCGAGCTGGCGGCGGCGGACCTGGCGCTCGAGCTCGAGGAGAAAAGGCTCGCCGAGGCGGTGGTGGCGCGCGACCAGGCGGCCGCGCGGGAGGACGAGAGCGCGCGCCAGGTGGACCTGCTCGAGCGCGCGCTCGCGCAGCGCCGCCGCGAGTTCCAGCGCCAGCTGACGGGACTCTACCGCCTGGGGCGGCAGGGCTACCTGCGGCTCTTCTTCCTGCTCGAGCCCGGCGCCAGCCTGCTGCCGTCGATCCGCCTGATGCGCTTCCTGGTGCGCCGCGACCGCGAGGCGGTGGACGGCTACCGCCGGGACGAGGAGCGGCTGGCCCGCCGCCGCGACCAGCTGGCGGCGGAGCGCCAGGATCGCGAGCGCTGGGTCGGCTGGGAGCAGACCCGCCGCGGCGAGCTGGTCACCGCGCGCCAACGCCAGGCGGCGCTGCTCGCCCGCGTCGAGCGCGAGCGCAGCCTGCTGGCGACGCGCGCCGTCGAGCTCGCCGACCGCGAGCGCAAGCTTGCCACCTTCTTGGACCTGCTCTACGGCCGCAACGGCACTGCTCTCTCAGGGACGCCGATGCAGCAGTTCCGCGGCATCCTCGACTGGCCGGTGGCGGGGCGGGTGGTCGAGCGCTTCGGGCCGCGGCTCGACCCGCGCTATCACACCCAGGTGCCGCACAACGGCGTCGACTTGGAGACCGCCGCCGGCAGCGAGGTGAAGGCGGTCTATCCCGGCAAGGTGCTGTTCGCGGCGCCGTTCGCGGGCTATGGCCTGACCGCGGTGGTGGTCCATCCGGGGCGCGTTTTCACGCTCTACGCCGGCCTCTCGGAGCTGAAGAAGGCCAAGGACGATATGGTATCTTTGGCAGAGACCGTGGGCCTCGCCTCGGACCGCCTCTACTTCGAGATCCGCGTCGAGAACCGCCCGGACGACCCTCTCTACTGGATGCATTGAGCCCGCCATGAACCGAAGCCGCCTGCTCTTCCTCGTCTTCTCCTCCCTGCTCGTCCTGCCGATGCTGATGGCCCTGGTGGTGGCCGCCGATCCTGGCCGCAGCCGCCATGCCGAGCTGCGCAAGGACGCCAAGGACAAGGAGGGGGACACCTTCGACACCTATCTCAAGTATCTCAAGGTCTTCAGCGAGGTCTTGGGGCTCATCCGCGACACCTACGTCGACGAGCCGAACACCGAAGCGCTGATGGCCGGCGCCCTGGAAGGCGTCACCGACGCCATGGACCCCTTCTCGGTCTACGTCCCCGGGTCCGCGGTGCCGGGCTACGTCAAGGCCTTGGAGACCGGCAAGAGCTTGAGCGGCCTGGCGCTGCTCAAGGAGCGCGGGGCGACGCTGGTAATGGCGGTCGAGAAGGGCAGCCCGGCCGACGCCGCCGGGCTGAAGGTCGGCGACCTGGTCGCCAAGCTCGACGGCACCTCGACCCGCACCATGCCGCTCTGGGAGATGCAGGAGCAGCTGGCCGGGGCGCCCGGCACCAAGGTCTCGCTCGAGGTCATCCGGCTCGGCACGCCGGTGCAGACCAGCTTCGAGCTCAAGCCGTTCGCGCCGCCCGCCGTCAGCCTGATGGAGGCGCACGAGGAAGGTGAAGGCAATGCCCCCGCTGCGAGCAATGCGGGCAATGCGGGCAATGCCGGCAATCCCGCCAACAACTCCGAAACCGTGAAGCCGCATGCCGCGCGCCTGCCGGAGCCGCACGGCAGGACCGCCACCGTGCTGCGCATCCCGACCTTCATCGCGGAGACGGCATCGCAGGTGCGCGGCGCGCTGGGTCCGCGCGGCACGGCCGGCAACGGCAAGCTGCTCATCGACCTGCGCGGCGTCTCGTCGGGGCAGGCGGAAGAGGCGTACGAGGTCGCCAAGCTGTTCGCGGGCGGCGAGCTGGGAGTCATGGTCCGGCGCAAGCAGGAGCTGCGCAGCTTCGACTCCGGCGAGACGCCGGTATGGCAGGGGCGCCTGGTGTTGCTGGTCGATCACGGCACCGGCGGCCCCGCCGAGGTGTTCGCCTCGGTGCTCCGCCAGCGCGCCAGGGCGGAGCTGGTGGGCGAGCGCACCCTCGGGTACGCGGGGCACCAGGCGACCGCCGATCTCTCCTCGGGCAGCCGCCTGTTCTTCACCGACGCCTTCTACACCGGTCCCGACAAGAAGCCCATCAACGAGCCGCTGAAACCCGACCTGCAGGTGAGCGAGCGCACCAAGACCTTCCTCGAGAGGGACCTGCCGCTGAGCGAGCTGATCTTGCGGCGCGGTATCCACCGCCTCCTCGAGGAGCCCAAGGAGGCGGCGACGCCGGCGAAGCCGGCGAAGAAGGCAGCCTGACGGGCGCCGCCGACGAGCTCGCCGCCCTTTGCCGATCCGCCACCACCTCGAGCCTTCAAGGGGCCGTACCGCCGCCCGAGGCCACCGGCCCTGGGCCGCGGTGCGCCTGTTCCTGCTCGGCGTGGCGGTGGGCGCCGCCGGCGTCTATCTCGCCGAGCGGAGCCCGCTGTGGCGCCCCGGCGGCCAGGCCGCGGCAGGGACGCCCGAGGCGCCGGCGGGCAGCGAGGCGCCAGCGCCGGCCTCGCGCCAGGCCGGGCACCGCGACGGCTCGGTTTCCCGGCGGCGCCACGGCGCGGACGCGGGCGCGGGCGCGGCGACAGGAGCCCACCGCACGGCCGCCGGCCCGCTCGTCGCGGGCGCGGCGGCGGCCGCCACGGCCGGGACGCCAGGGGCCGCGGCGCAGCCCGCGGCCGGCATGGCCCTGCCGGAGGGACCGGCCCGCGTGGCGCTGGTGATCGACGACCTCGGGCGCAGCCTGCAGGAGCTCGACGCCCTGCATCGTCTCGGCGTGGCGATCACCTACGCCGTCCTTCCCTTCGAGAGCCAGACCTCCGAGGTGGTCGCCGCCCTGCGCCGGCGCCACGATGAGATCCTCTGTCACCTGCCGATGGAGCCCACGAGCGGCGGCAATCCCGGACCGGGGGCGCTGCGCGCCGGCATGTCGCAGGAGGAGCTGCGCCAGTCGACCCAGGCCGCGATCGACGCCGTGCCCGGGGCGGTCGGCGTCAACAACCACATGGGCTCCGGCCTGTCCGCCGACGCCGGCTCGATGGCCACCATCCTGGGCGTGCTCGCGGCGCGCGGGCTCTACTTCCTGGACTCGCGGACCAGCGCCCGGAGCGTCGGCTTCCGCGTCGCCACCGCGCTCGGCGTGCCCGCCGCCGAGCGCCAGGTCTTCCTCGACGACGACCCCCGGCCCGAGGCCGTCGCCGCGCAGTTCGACCGCCTCCTCGAGCTGGCCCGCGCCCGCGGCGGCGCCATCGCCATCGGCCATCCCCATCCGCAGACCCTCGCCACCCTGGCCGCCGAGGTGCCGCGCGCCCGCGCCCTGGGCTACCGCTTCGTCCAGGTCAGCGCCCTCCTCGACCACCCGCCCGACGCCCCGCGGTAGCTCGCGGCCCGGCCGGCTGCCCTGGCAGCTCCTGGTGGCGATTAGAGGCGGGGGCAGCGGCGGGCCTGCACACCCAGCTCGGCGCCACGCTTCCAATGCCTGTAAGCACTACTATGAATAGACGCTAAATTTTTAACGGAACGGAGGCTAAGAATGAAATCCAGAACGAGCCTGATTTTCGGGGTGGTCGTCCTGATGCTGAGTGCGATGGGGATCTCCCCTGCGATTGCCGTTGTGGCACCTACCGTGAACGTCGTGCCGGCGGCGGCCGCGACGCCTTTCCTCGCGGGCGAGAGCTCCTCGCCACCGTCCTTCCTTTGCAGCCTGAACCGGTCGGTAGACCCTGGGCTACCCAAGGCGGAGGCCTTTCCGCCGCCCTCCGTGGCGGCTACGACTTTTCCTCCGCCGTGTGGCATCTGCAGCGACTTTGCGTGTCACGGGCAGTCCGTCAACAGTTCTTGCGGGCAGTCCCTTTGGTGCTATGACTTCGGGCGCACGTGCTCTCAGGATGGCGAAATCACATGCCGGTGTTCTGATCACGTGCCTTGACGTCAGGATGTGAGCCCTGAGACCTGAGCTGTGCTGATGACGAAGCGGCGGGCAGCCTGCGAGAGCGCGCCCCGGCGTCCTGGCGACGGCCTTGTTGCTGGCGCGCCAGACGGCTGACCGGCGCTACTCGGTGCGCAGCACCTCGATCGGGCGGCGCTGCAGGGCGCGGACGCTGGCGGCGAGGCCGGCGGCGATGGTGAGCGCGGCGGCGGCGGCGATGCCCGCGACGAGCGGCAGCGGCTCGAGCTCGCCGGCGAGGTTGAAGCCGCGGGTGACCACCGCCCAGGCGAGGGCGGTGGCGCCGCAGGCGCCGATGGCGCCGGCGACCAGGCCGATCAGGGCATACTCGACGGCGAAGTGGGTCGCCACGCCGCGCCGGGTCATGCCGAGCGTCTTGAGCAGCGCCACCTCGCGGCTGCGCCGCGCCGAGCCGGCGCTGATCGCGCCCGCGAGGATGGCGACGCCGGCGAGCACGGTGAAGCCGCCCAGGAAGCGCACGCCGAGCGAGATGCGGTTGAGCACCTTGCCGACCTTCTCGAGCAGCTCCCGGATGCGCAGCACCGTGACGTTGGGGTAGCTCGCCGCCAGCAGGTCCTGCACCCGCTGCTCGCCGCCCGGCGGCAGGCGCACCGCCGCGAAGCGCTGCTGCGGCGCCTGGTCGAGCACCCCTGGCTCGACCACCAGCGAGAAGTTGATGCCGAAGGAGCGCCAGTTGACCTTGCGGATGCTGGTCACCGTGAGGTCGATCGGCACCCCCTCGACGTCGAAGCGCAGCACCGATCCCAGGCGCAGCTTGAGGTCCTCGGCGAAGGTCTCCTCGACGCTCACCTCCGGGCGCCGCGGATCGCTCCACAGGGCGCCGGCGACGACGACGTTGTCCGCGGGCAGCTGGCGCATGTAGGTCAGGCGTTGCTCGCGGGTCAGCAGCCAGCGGCGGTTGCGGTCGCGCGGCCGCCTGGCGGTCAGGTCGTCGACGCTGACGCCGTCGATCGCCGTCAGCCGCGAGGGCACCACCGGCACCGAGTCGATGCGGGTGGCGCCGGCGCCCTCGAGCAGGCCACGCACCCCCAGCCACTGGTCGGGCTGGATGTCGATGAGGAAGGCGCTGGGCGCGTCGGTGGGCAGCTGGCGGGTGAACTCCTCGGCCAGCCGCCGCTCGACCAGCGACATCGCCAGCACCACCAGCACTCCCAGGCCCAGTGCCACGATGGCGCCGAAGGTGGCGGCGCCCGGCCGGGCGAGGGCCGCCAGCCCCTGCCGCAGCCAGGGACGGGCGAAGTCGCGCGGCAGCCGGCGCACGCCGCGGATGACCGCGAGCGCGGCGGCGGCGAGCACCGCCGTGGCCAGCGCCACGCCGCCGGTGAACTGGGCCCCCAGCAGCCAGGAGCGCGACTGCACGGTGGCGAGGCCGAGGATGCCGCCGATGAGAGCCACGCCGGTGACGAGCGAGGCCAGCGGATGGCGCGGCAGCGGCTCGGCCTCGCGCCGCAGCACCCGCACCGGCGGCACCCGCAGCACCGCCGACAGCGGCGCCAGGCTGAACAGGCCGGCCACGCCGACCCCCAGGCCGAGGCCGCGCAGCAGCGCCAGCGGCTGCCAGGGGTGCACCAGGCTGGCCGGGATGAGGTCAGGGAAGAGGCCTGGCAGCAGCTGCTGGACTGCCACGCCGGCGGCGATGCCGACCAGGCTGCCGGCGAGGCCCAGCAGCGCGGTCTGGCCGAGGTAGAGCAGGAAGATCTCGCGCGGGCGCATCCCCAGGCACTTGAGCACCGCGATCGCGTCCAGCCGCCCGGCGAGCCAGGCGCGCACGCTCTCGGCGACGCCGATGCCGCCGACGAACAGCGACAGCAGCGCCACCAGGCCGAGGAAGCGCTCGACGCGCGCCAGGTTCTCGCGCAGCGCCGGCTGAGCGTCGCGGTAGGTCTCGACGCGGTAGAACGCGGGATCGGGGATGGTCTGCTTGAGGCGGTCGGCGACCGCCTGGATGCTGGTGCCCGGCGTCCCCGGCGGGAACTTGAGCAGCAGGCGGTGGGAGATGCGGCTGCCCCGGCCCATGAGCGGCGTGCGCGCGAGGCCGGCGCCGGAGATGAACACGCGCGGGCCGACGGTGAACGAGACGCCGACCCGGTCCGGCTCCGACAGCACGACGCCGGCGATGCGGAAGTCGAGCCCGCCGATGCGCAGGCGGTCGCCGAGCCGCAGGTGCAGCCTGGCCAGCAGGTCCGATGCCACCACCGCGGCGTCGGGCGCCAGCAGCTCGGCGAGCGGCCGCGACGGCTTGAGCACCAGCGTGCCGTAGAACGGGTACTCGCCGGTGACCGCCTTGAGCTCGACCAGCTGGCTGGGCCCCGGGTGGCCGGCGCGGTCGGGCGGCGCCGCCACCACCGTCGGCGCCTCCTCGACCCGGGTCAGCTCGACGCCCGCGGTGCCCACGGTGGGATCGAAGCCGGCCGGCAGGGGGCGGTTGCCGACGATCGCCAGGTCGGCGGCGAGCAGCTGGCGCGCCTCGACGCGGATGCCGTCGTCGAGGCTGGACGAGAGCCCGGCCACGGCCACCA
>Ga0307479_10001265_pt1 | contig 23049 bp, 18 predicted proteins | sample atmos_gasesECM4C_FD_203743 | JGI IMG/M metagenome (GOLD analysis project Ga0307479, IMG submission 203743) | Hardwood forest soil microbial communities from Morgan-Monroe State Forest, Indiana, United States - atmos_gasesECM4C_515 | ecosystem: Environmental > Terrestrial > Soil > Temperate...
TCCGGTACCCGCAACCGCACCGCCGGCTTAGACTCTCCCGCTTCTCCCTCTCTCTGGCCCATGCATTCTTATAGCTCTGCCCCGCCACCCAACGCACCAAAAAAGTCACAAACTCTGAGCGGAGCAAGATGCGCACGAAGTGGGCGTCTTGCGGAGTCGAAGGATCCCTATCGCCACCACACTCTCGCGGGGAGCATTCGCGACGCTGCTAGCAGCCCCGCTTTACGCCTCCACCAGGAACTTCCCATCCCGCATGATCTGTTCGTCGTCCACCCAGATGTTGAACTTCCGTCCCACCACATCGATATGCGTAGACGAATCCCACTCCGCGCCGGTATGCGCGCCGTAAGGATTTCCAAACGCAATATGCACACCGGGATATTTTTCGTCCTGCAAAATCTGCCCGATCACATCCTTCAGATCGATGTTGGTTCCGATGGCGAACTCGCCGACGCGGTCGCTGTTTTCATCGGTGTGGGTGTATTTCCAGAAATCGTCTTCCAGTTCGCTATTCTCCGAATGCGCTTCGGTAAGGCGATTGTTTTTCATATGGACGGTGAGCGGTGTCGCCTCCAGATTGCCAAATTTCGTGCACAAGTAATCGCCGACAACGCCGTCGATCACAAACGTCCCGTTCACCTCGCCGGGTGTCGTGAAGATTTCCCCGCCCGGCAGGTTCCCCCATTTTTCCGGAGTGATAATTCCGCTCGTCTTCAACCAGCGGTAACCAGGATTCAGTTCGGCCGTCAGGTCAGTTCCCGCTGCGGTTTTCGCGCGCACGCGTTGCGCTTTGCGCACCATCGCAACCACCTTCGCGCTCAGCCGGTCCACTTTTTGGAAATCGGCTCGCATGCCTTCCAGCATGATTTGCCGGTTGATGTTCACCATGTGGGCGTGCCGGATTCTTTTCCGATTCACCACATCCGTCATCTGCATGCGGGACCGCAGTTCGTTGCGCTGGGCCCACACGGCAAAAATTGAAACCTGGCTGGTTTCGAGATCAGCGATGATTTCCGCAGGCAAGTCCTTCAGTGGACGCTCCGCCCAATCTTCCAGCACCCAAACGCGGTGCGGTGAGCCGAGTTTCTCCAATTCCCAGACGATGGCCGCCGCAATCTCCAACGTTTCCACGTCGGTGATTACGCAGACCTTCTCCTGCGGTTGCACGCGCAGGCAAACGCTCACCGCATTGTGCGCTCCAACGCTGTATTCAGGATCAAAGGAAATTGGGTTGCGGCTGCCCCATCCATGTCGCGCTTCTTGCGACTGAGCCTGCCCTGAGCTTGCCGATGGGGCGGGCGTTTTAACTTGCTCTGTTGGAATATCCATTAACCTACTTTTCTCACGGAGGCCGGCACATCTTCCGCCAAGCCTACCTCCGTTTCCTCAATGATGTAATCGACAACTTTCTTCAAATCTCCAGTTTCCTTGTACACGCGCAATTGCCGGTCGGCGCCGCTGCCCTCTTCGAGCATGGTGTGGATGTAGTTCAACTCTTCGCGCGAATCCAGTTCATCCACGACATCGTCAACAAACTCCAGATATTCGCGGATCAAATCCCGGGCGGGCACTTCCGTCTGCTTGCCAAAATCAATCAGCTTGCCGTCCATGCCGTAGCGCGACGCGCGCCACTTGTTCTCCATTATCAGAGCCCGGCGGTACAGGCGAAATCCCTGATTCGCCGTATGCAGTTTATACAGTTTCGCCACTGTGGCCTGGATCAGCGCCGCCAGCGCGATCGTCTCATCCGCGCGCATGGGGATATCGCACACCCGGAACTCGATCGTATTAAAGAATGGATGCGGCCGGATGTCCCACCAAATCTTTTTTGCGTTATCGATGCAGTTGGTTTTGATCAGCAGTTTGATGAAGTTTTCGTACTCGCCCCAGCTCGGGAAATAATCCGGAATGTTGGTTCGCGGAAACTTATCGAACACTTTGCAGCGATACGATTTCAACCCCGTATTCATTCCCAGCCAGAACGGCGAATTCGTCGACAACGCCAGCAGGTGGGGCAAAAAATAGCGCGCATGATTCATCATGTGGATCGCGGTCTCGCGATCGTCAATGCCAATGTGCACGTGCAGCCCAAAAATCAGATTCGCCCGCGCCACCAGCTGCATATCTTCGACAATATTTTTGTATCGATCGTCGGGATTAATTTCCTGCGTCCGCCAGTCCGAAAACGGATGCGTCGCCACCGACGCCAGCCGCAGCCCGTTCTCCCGGGCCAGCCGGATAATATCGCGCCGCAGCATCTTCACTTCCGCCTTGGCTTCTTTAATGTTTTTACAAACCCCGGTGCCCACCTCCACCACCGACTGGTGCATCTCCGCCTTCACCCGCTCCTGCAGGATGAGCTGGCCCTTCTGCAGGATTTCAGCCTGAATATGCGACCGCAGATCCCGCGTCTCCGGATCTATCGTCTGATATTCCTCTTCAATCCCGATGGTGAAAGTAGGTTTCATTGCCTTTTGTCATTCCGAGCCAAGCGAGGAATCTGCGATCGCCGGCAGCGCCACTGCTCTCGCTGTGCCCGTGCTTTCGCGTTCGTCGCGAAAGAAGTTCCCACACCCGACCTATCAGTATATCAATGACCCAGAATAACTCGGCGCGCTATCTCTCAGTCCCACTCCCGATTCTCCGCCACCCGCGCCTTCACAATCTTCTTCACCAGCGCATCCGCCAGCGGTTTATCGGAAGGGAACTGAATCGTCCCCTTGGAAGTCCGGTAGCCCTTCAATTCCTTCTCGAACTGATCGAGTACACCCGATCCCGTCGGAAACAAGCTGCAATGGTTCTTGAACGCCGCATACCCCACCAGCATCCCGTTGAACTTGAACATCGGAATGCCGTAGCTGATGACCTCGGTAGTTTCCTTCGGTACCACCGACCGAATCACCGCTCGAACGTGCCTCAATGTGCCCTGAGCAGGTTCCGGAGTATTCGCGAGGTACTCATCCACGGTCTTCGGAGCAGCTTTGCTTCTCATGGCAGAAACGCCGTGCCTGGAGTTCTTCTTCATATTGGGATTCATGTGGGGACAGCCGACCTCGGCTGCTCTTACTTCGCCACCTTGCCACGTTTCCGCTCCGCCACCCACTTCGGTTCACCCTTGCGCTCTGATTTCGGCGGCCCTCCCGCCAGAAACGAAGCCCAGCGCAACTCCCGCGCCGGATCTTCTCCAGTGACTGCCATCTTCACCGCCATCTCCGCCACGGCATTCACAATCCAGTCGAAATTCTCCTGCCCCACCGAGGTAATCTCCGCATCCGGCGCCGGATTCAGAAAATCAATCGCATACGGCACTCCACCCTCCACGGCAAACTCCACAGTATTCAAGTCATACCCGAGCACGCGGCACAAAGTCAGCGCGTCTTTTTCAATTCTGGACCTTAAGGCCGCCGACGACGGAGGCGGATTCCCCTTCACATACCGCTCGTGATGCGGCAGTCGCGGGTCGTACTTCATGATGTGCACTTTTTCCTGCCCCACCACATAGCACCGGTAATACTCCTCAAACACCACGCCATGCTGCAGCGTCATGCACAGATCGCCGGTGTTGTTGTAGTGCTGGAAAAACTCCTCCGGCGAATGCACGTGATACACATGCTTCCACCCGCCCCCGGAATAAGGCTTCAGAAAAGCAGGGAAGCCGACGTAATCGAATAACTCCTGCCAATTCAGCGGAAATATCAAATTCCGCATCGACCGATCGGTCGTTCCTTCGGGATGCTTGTTATGCGGCAGAATCACCGTAGGCGGAATTGCCACGCCCAGCTTGTGCGCCAGCGCGTAATTAAAAAACTTGTCATCCGCCGTCCACCAGAACGGATTGTTCACCACGATCGTCCCGTGCAGCGCGGCGTTTTTTAAATAAGCGCGGTAGAACGGAATATCCTGCGAGATCCGGTCGATGATGACGGCATATTTCAGCGGCTCATCCATCCGCACCCCGCCCACCTGCACAAACTCCGCGACGACATCATCCACCTTCATGGAATTAATCTTCTCCACCAACGCCGGCGGAAACGTATTCTCCATCCCAAACAAAATCCCAATTTTCTTCATCGCAACCCTTCCCATCTTTCTACTGTGTTTGTCATTCCGAACCGGGCTGGAAGCGCGGTGAGGAACCTGCTTCTTCTCTTCAGCGCGCCAGCTCCGCAGCACCGCCCTAAAAATACTTCTCCGCCATTCTCAACCACAGCGGCCAGTCGTGCTTCGAATTATCCCCAAAAATATCCAGCCAATGCGGCACCGCCTTGCCATTCAAAATCGCTGACAACTTCACATTCTGGTCCAGGCACATATCCCAATCCGCCGAGCCCAACACAATCTTCATCTGCCGGTAGCGGCTCAGAAACCAATCATCATTCTGATTCGGTAAATAGTCGGGCGGGCAATTGAAGTAGCAGTCGTCGTCGTAATATCCATCCAGAAATTGGTGGATATCGAACGCCCCGCTCATGCTCACGCAATGGGTCACCACATCGGGATGCTTCAGCGCAAAATTCACCGCGTGATACGCTCCGAAACTGCACCCCGTCACCGCCAGCCGCGCCGTCTGATTCTTCCACCGGATAAACGGCACGAACTCATGCAGAAGGTAGCGCTCAAACTGCAAATGCCGCATCACCCGCACCTTGGGATGGACGCCCTTGTTGTACCAACTCTCAGTGTCCACGGCTTCCGTGCAAAAGACCTGGAGTTCGCCGTGATCGATTTTCGACGCGAGCACTCCGATCATTCCACGATCTTCGTACTCGAAGAATCTCCCCATCGAGGTGGGAAACACTAGCAGTGGCGTGCCAGCATGGCCAAACACCAGCGCATCCATGTCACGATTAAGTTCCTGGCTATATCTCTTGTGATATTCGCGATTCATTTTTCCGGCGGTCCGGCAGACGAAGTATCTTACCTGAATCGAACGCAAATCAGCCTGCTTTTGTGCCGAACCCACAGCCGCGTCCAGACATCCAAAATGATATCGTGAGACGAGATATGTCGCGGACGCTCCCCAAACTCATCCCCCGGTCCGCACCGGTCATACTCCTCATGCTCACTCTCGCCGCTGCCGTCTCCTTCGCGGGGGTGAGCCATCTCGTAACTCGCTACAATCTGAACCAGCAAGCCCGCGGCCGCAAGCTATATGCGTTGGGTCTAGCCGCTGCCAACGCCGCCCGCTATGACGAGGCCATCGCCGCATTCCGCGCCGCTCTCAGCTGCGAGCCCACCAACTCTCAGTATCAACTCAGCCTGGCGCGCGCACTCCGCGACAGCAACGATCCTCGCCGTCTCGATGAAGCCGAATCCTACCTCATCGCCTTGTGGCAGCGCTCTCCTCAGGATGCCGCCGTGAACCTTGCTCTAGCCCGGGTCGCCGCTCATCGCGGTTCCATCGAGGACGCCACTCGCTACTACCACAATGCCATGTACGGAGCCTGGAGCTCTGACCCTGACGCCAACCGCAACCGGTCTCGGATCGAGCTTATCGAGTTTTTACTTCGCAAGAACGCTCACGCTCAGGCTGATTCAGAACTCATCGCTCTCGCCGCTGCTTTGCCGCCGGATCCTAACGCGCATCTTCAGGCCGCGCAGCTTTTCGAGAAAGCGCCCGATTACTCCGGCGCTCTCAAGCAGTTTCAAGAAGTCCTCCACTTAGATCCGCTGAACGCCGCTGCACTCGCCGGAGCCGGAGCAGCCGCCTACCAATCTGGCAACTATACGATCGCTCAGCGATATCTGCGTAGCGCTGTGAGTGCCAATCCTGGCGATGCCGAATCCCGCCGTTTGCTCGCCTCCACCGAAGAAATTGTCCGAGCCAATCCCTTCCACACTCACATCTCCGATGCTGAACGCAACCGCCGTATCACCGCCGCTTTCTTCCAGGCTGAAGACCGGCTCACTCATTGTGCTCAGCAGGCAGGCGTCGACTTGAAAAATGCCGACAAGCCAACTGCATCGCCGCTCCGGGGTCTGCAAGCCCGCTGGCTCCTGGCTGAACCAGAACTGAAGCTGCTACGCTCTCCCGCCGAAACCGATCTTCCTGATGCGATCATGGACGTGGTCTTTCAAATCGAGCAGCAGACGGCTCTTATCTGTGGCCCGCCGCAAGGGCTAGACGCTGCGCTATTGCTGATCTCGCAGAAGCGCGAGGCCGCGAGTCAATGAGTGACGAGTCAAAGATAGACCAGTCAATGGGTGATTCCGCGCCAATTGTCAATCCTGCCGCGCCTCCGTTGACCCAGTCCGTGGCGCGGGTAAAAAGTTCGAGCCGTTTGTTTTCCACGCTGGAAGGCGTCTTCCACGAAGAAGTATTCTTCCTCATTCTCTCCGTCTTTATCGGAATCTTTTCCGGCCTGGCCGTCGTTTGCTTCCGCCTTGCGATTGACTGGATGCACCTCGCCCTGCTCGGTCCGCTGCCGGAAACCCATAGTTGGCGGCTCTTTGTCGTGCCTTCACTCGCCGGTCTGGTAGTCGCGGTACTGGTCATGCGCGTTTTTCCGGGCGTTCGCGGCAGTGGAGTGAACCAGACCAAATCCGCGCTCTACATCTTTAACGGATTCATTCCTTTTCGCACCGCGGTGGGAAAATTTATTTGCGCCGCGCTCGCCATCGGGTCCGGCCAATCGCTTGGCCCGGAGGATCCTTCTCTGCAAATCGGAGCCAGCATTGCCTCCGCTCTGGGACGCCAACTGGAAATCTCCCGTGAAAAACTTCGTCTCATGGCTCCCGTTGGCGCAGCAGCGGGCCTGGCCGCTGCCTTCAACGCCCCAATCTCCGCCGTGCTGTTCGTCATTGAAGAGGTCATCGGACGCTGGAGCGCGGGCATCCTCGGTTCCGTTGTTCTTTCCGCCGTATCCAGCGTGGTGATCGTGCGCTCGTTTCTTGGAAGCGAACCACTATTCCGAATTCCGGTCACCACCTTCAAGCGCCCAAGCGAGTTGATCGCTTATGCCGTCCTCGGTATCGTTGGCGGCTTTGCCTCCGTTATGTTCGCCAAGTCGATTGGCTATCTGCGGCCTCGCCTCAAAGCGCTGCCGCGCTGGACTCAATATCTTCAGCCGGCGCTGGCCGGCTTCCTGGTCGGACTTATCGGTTTCCTCGGCGCTCCGCAGATCATGGGCGCCGGTTACGGCGCAATGGACGAAGCCATGCACGGGCAATACGCGTGGAAGTTTCTCGCCATCCTCGCCGTCCTCAAGATTCTTGCCACCACGGTTTCCTTTGTCAGCGGCACTCCCGGCGGCATGTTCGCCCCCACACTTTTCATCGGAGCCATGCTCGGAGGCGCTGTCGGCGATATAGAACGCATTTTGTTTCCTCACCTCACGGGATCCACCGGAACCTACGTCCTGGTGGGCATGGGTGTCCTCTTCGCCGGATTTCTCCGCGTCCCCATGACTTCAGTTTTCATGGTTCTCGAAGTCAGCGGCAACTACGAGATCATCGTTCCCGTCATCGTGGCGAATACTTGTTCCTACGTTGTCTCTCGCAGTCTGCAGAGCATTCCCATCTTCGATATGCTCACCCGGCAGGACGGCCTCATCCTGCCCTCTCTCGAAGAGGAGCGTGAAGAAGCCATCCTCCGAGTAGAAGACGCCATGCTCCCAGTCCCCGCCACCATTCTCAGCGCGCAGGACTATGTGGACGCCAACGCCCACCGGGTTCAGGACTCGACAGACTCGGTTTTCCTGGTTCGGATGCACCCCAGCGGTTGGAACGCAGTCAGTCGCGACCAACTGCAGCGCCTCTTCCGGGAGGGCAAAGGCGAACTTACTCTCGCTTCGGTTCTCCCAGCCCAATCCCTGCCCAGTCTTTATCCCGATCTTCCGCTCGACTCCGCCCTGCGTTACGTGAATGATTATCTAATCATCCCCGTAGTCAATCGCGCAGACTTGCACCGCCTCGAAGGCATCGTCTCCCGCGAATCCGTCTTCCAGAAGTACGGCGCGCGTTCACCACGCCAATAATTACTTGTCCGCGATTCGTGCTTTCGCGAAACAAAAAACCCGCCCCTTGCAGAGCGGGTTGTCGATGGGGGAAATACTACTTCTACGATCCGTTCTGGCACACCGTCAGCGATTCACCCTGGAAGGTGAAAAAGTTGTTCACCGATGTACTCGGCGGCGCTCCGAAGTAAGGCAGCGTCACCAGGTCTTGCAGGTTGTAAGTAAATCCGTGCAGCGAATAAGGATAGCCGCCAAAGTTGGGATTATTCTCCAGCGGATCGCCCACTTCCAGAATTCCGCACGGCGTGTTGTTTCCGTTGAAGTTCACGGTCAGCGGATCGTCCGCCCACTCACCCACTTCATGCGACAGCGCCGATACATCCTGAGAGAACGCTCCGACGTGGTCCACATACGTGAATTCGGCGTACGACTGAGGGTTGCTGATGCTGCCTTCCGAGCTGTGATAGCCGCCAATGCAGCATCCGCCGCCCTGGGTCAAGTAAACGTCATACGTCAGGAAGATGGGGAACGTATTCGGCTGAATGCCCAGCCTGCTGATAATGCCCGGTACTTGGGAATCGAACCAGTTAATGTCCACTTCGCCCGCCGTGAAGCCAAATGGATTTCCTGTCTTTCCGTTCGACCGCGTTGGGCTCAGCGTCTGTTCCGCCAGCACAGTCGCACCCAGCAGCAGGTGGTAGTTGGTGTTGCTCTGTACCGTGCCCCAGAAGTTGGCGCGCTGGAATGCGTCGATGTACTGAGTCGTCCCCACGTCCACTCCGCCCTGAACATAGGTCGTGGTCGAATCGAAAATCGGCGACGTTGTAGTATTGGTGGTCACCGTATTTCCGTTCGACAGCACGTGCGACGGATCAAACGTAGTCTTCGATCCGTTACGATTCGTAATCACGATCTTTACCGGGATTATGTAGGCTGTGATTGTGGTGGAGGTGTTGGTCGAGGGCGCCGTGCCCACCATGTTGTAAGTGTAGTTCGTTCCGTTGTAAGTGAACGAACCGTTCCAGCTCGGCAGCGAAGCCGCCGGAGGTGGAACAGCAGGGTTTAAATGCGCCGGAAGAACTACGAACATCCCTCGCGCCGGTTGTGTAGGCTGTGAATCATCCTGGGCAAATGCAGCGCTGGCGCAACCCGCCAACACCACGAAAGCCGCTAGTAAACTGAGACTAACGGAAATTCGATTCCTCATCACTTAACGCTCCTTTGGATTGGTCTGAACGTCGTGACGCAGCGAAGACTGCGGAGTAATCTGCAGTTGAACTCCTCCCTCGCAGGCGAGGGTTCGTGGCTTCATATTCATTAATACTGCGCTGTGAACCCGGCGTAGAGGTCAGCCTGTGGATTGTTCTGATTTCGTAAATCGCTCTACGAATTCCGCTTTTCGTAAAATTCTTCAAGCACAAAGCAGGCATAACGCGGGGCGGTTAGCGCAGGGTTGAGTCCTGGGCGAAAACAGTGCCGACCTCTCGGGCTGTCATCGTTCCTTCATGTGTGTAGCTGTCCTTGAAGTCTTTAATTGACCGGGCAGATTTCTTACCTTGACCAAGAAAAAAGCCCGTCCCAGTGGTTTGCTGGGACAGGCTGTTAGTTACGATCCGATGCTTACGGATTTTTCTATTGGCAGGTGGTGAACTTGAACGACGTCATGTGCGTGCTCCAGTTAAAGCTCCCCGTCGTCTTGTAGTACTCCTGCGTGTACCAGAACGTGCAGTCGTCCACGGGGTCGATTTGCATCGAACTGTAGTCTCCCCAACGATTGAAGCTGGAGGTCTGCACTCCTCCCCCGGTTACGACAGTGTGGGGCGCTTCCATCTTCCCGAGGGTATCAGTTGGAACCCGGCCGGTGTACTCGATACTCGGCTTCAGCGTGCTGCTCGATTTGCTATATCCGAGTGCGATGTCACCCACCTTGTCCATCCCGATGCTTGCCATCCAACGTGAGATTGGACTTGTACCCCCGCCTACAGAACCGGATTGAAAGACTACCGGGCTGGAGCCAGGACTTCGCACTTCATACCAGCGTACCGCCGACGGAGCCTTGCCCGTGCCAGCGGCTTTGATCGAGTGGTTCAGGACCATGGCTTCGTGGTCGGTGAAGTTTCGGTAGGCGAGGCGGTACATCAACCGATCCCCGAGCGCATCGAGTTTCTCGCCGGGAGAAGGCTGCACGATACATGTGCCGGTGGATGCGCAAGCGTCGGTGTAGGCCGGAACTGTCAACTGGGTGGGACCGGTGAATGTTGAGTTCCCGGTGACCACAAAGTCGACATGGAACTGGTAAAGATTCAGCTTAGTCGAGGTGGCCAAGTCCATCTCGTAGTTGGGTGCGCCCGTCGGAGGCGGAGTGCTGCCGTCAAGATCCGCCGGCAACAGGGCGAAGTCGGCGGTGCCTCGTTGGAAGCACACCGAGGTTGCGGGATTGCCCGCCAACATGTTCGTACGGTCGAGTGCGCAGGATTCCGCACCCGTGAAGAAACCGCCGCTCGGGAAACTGTCAGTGGTTAGGTAATACGCGTCCGGCCAAACTCCCAGTTTGGGATAGTCAGGCAACACAGTCTTGTAGTTGAAGGAATAGAGGTGATAGGTTCCGGTCGCATCGGAGGTCGTGGAAACCGCGACGCAAGCGTTGTTCTGGGTGAAGCTGTTATTGAACGCGATCATCGTGATCAGCCAGCGTTGCGCGGCCTTGTCGTAGGTCGCCACCGGGTCACTCAAGTTGCCGGTCGCGCACTGTCCGCCAAGCGGCTGGTACAGCGTTTGAATGCTCACCGGAGCCATGATCTGCGCTCCCGTTGTTTTGTTGTAAACGGCATAGGCCACGTTGACCGTCTCAACTACCTGGGTTGCACCCACGGTGGCGTTGGTGTCGGGCGGAACAAAGCTTCCGCCCTGCGCATCCGTGATGCCATCGAAACTCAGCAGGTTGGTGGTGCTGACCGGAGCAAAAACCTCAAACTGCGCCGCGGGATCAGCCAGCTTGCTGATGTGGCGGAATGGTGCACGGTCGTGTTCCGGCATCACTTTGCTTGCGTTGTGCCAGGGAACCGGGGTCATGTCGCGGAACGCCTGGGTGGTGGTCACATGTGTAGCGTGCATCACGATCGGATTTCTCTGTACGGGAACATCCTGGGCGAAAGCGGAGCCGGTCAGGCTGGTCACCGCCAAAAGCGCAGCTGGCAAGCTGAGCGGAGTCAATCTTTGCTTCATTTTAGAAATCTCCTTGGAGTCTTGACGTAACTTCGAGTAACAATTTCCAAACGAACGTAACGAGATGCTTGTTGGGATTCCAGAGTTTGAATGGAAGCACAGGGGACAACAAGATTCGCATGATTCTCCTCACTTTCGCGACCCCTGTCAACTGTGAAAATTTCTTCACACCCTCACTTTCTTCTCTGCCGTTCTCCGGGAGGCGGCGCGCTGGCAGCGGCTTTCGCGGTTTTGTGACCCCTGTAGAGTCAGTTCCGGCGCAGCGATTACGGGAGCTTCCGAACTCTTAAATACCCCGCGCAGATTGGATTTTTCCGTTCGCTCAGTGCTTCTCGACCCGTTTGTAGCCGGTGTACTTGATGATCTCCCGCAAATGAACCGGGCCCGTTCGAAAGCGAAGCGTGTCCTCCGACCGCGTATATGCGGGAAACCAATACCGGCCGTCCACCTGTTGCCGATAAGTCACGAACATCGGATGTAAGTCCGGCTGCTGGTGCTTCTTCACTTGAAGTTTTTCGGGACCGCTCTTGCCGCACACTTTTACGATCTGAAAATCCTGGGCGTCCACCCAGATCCGTCCTTGAAAATATCGCCTTCCCTTTTCTTCTTTCTTCGGCTCCATGTGAAACATGAATGTATCCAGATCGTCCACATGCTGCTGCCCGGCATAAGTCAGCGTGTACTGCGGCAGTTCCTCGCTCGTCAGCAGCAGAGGCATGAAGGAGCGAATATCTTCCATGTCTTCTTCCGTCAGTTGAATTCCCTGCAACGAAGACTGCGCCGCAAACGTTACTTCCTCCTGACGTTTACCTTTCGCGTCATAGGAGATGTTCGTAACTTCGTGGAACTCCCCGGTCACGCTCGTGCCCACCACGGTCTGCATCAGCACATCCTGCTTGTAGGTGTAGTGAAGGCGGGCTTCCTTCGCCACAGTCTCCGCTGCGCCAAACTTCTGGATCACATCCTGCACGCTCATGTTCTTGGGTTGAGCGAAATCCAGGAGCCCGTTACCGTCTTCGCAATTGGTCTGCCCCCAAGCTCTTCCCGGCAGAAGAGTAACCAGCACCAGCAGAACCACGGAAAAAGACAGAGACTCGCGTTCCCAATGTGCATCCGTCCCTAATACGAATCGCGAAAGCGAATTTGGCCGAAATCTCAAATCCTGATTCTTTTCCATGGTTTCCGCCTCCCGGCGCGGCAACAATATACCTGAGTTGCATCACCCGCAAGTGTGCAGTGGGAAAGCCCCGCGGAGCAGGTGGTTGCCGCTTTCCACATATGTGCAAACCGTTGCTCATAAGCTCTCCGCTGACCCCATAACTCGAATCCCGCCTGTCCGGGTTTGGTATGGTGATTGCCCAGTCTGTAGATGGCATCGCTCAATCATGCCGCGCATCCCCCAGACTGGACCATTATGAAGACCACCATCTTTGCTCTCGCACTCTGTTTTCTTTGTGTTACCGCCGCATTCGGGCAGACCGCCAGTGTCCTCACCAACAACCCGCAGCAACTTGTCGTGCCGGACCATCCTCTGCACGCCTCGGAGCACGCCATGGCGCAGGAGTCCAGTCTTCTTGGATCCTCGGCCTATACCTACGCTCAAGGCGAGCGCCCACTGTGGGAATTCGGATCCGTCAAGCAAGAAGTATCTCTTGGCGAAGTAGCCCGCGCCTACCGGAACGGCCACGTTGTCGAAAGAAAGGCCAGTAAAGTTTCGACAAACGACTAACAGTCTTGCTTCGCCGGTCGGCGTGCTGTGGGCGCAGTCTGGACTCAGTATCTTTAATCTTTAAGAGGGATCTTTAAGAGGAAAGGATCTGGACGCGCTATTCCCCTGCGCCCATCATTAGGATGGGTGAGGTCGGCGCCAGCGAACCGGCTTCGTTCTCCACTGTAATGGCAAACGCCTTGACCTCAGTCCCTGGAGGCAGCGGAGGATTCACCACCGTCGCGCTTCCATGCGCGTCGGGTTTGAACACCCCCGCGGGTATGGGATTCCCACTGGTCGGAATCAACCACAATTCATAAGCCTTCTGCGGCGGCAACGCCGGCATATTGTTGGCGAGAAATACCAGGCTGTTTCGCTTCCGCAGATAAAAAGCCTTGCCCTGCGGTTGCGGTGGAGTTCTGGCCGCCACCAGCGTAACCCGTTGCGCCTCCGGTTCGATAATCGGGGCTGCGATCTGCCGCAATTCTTCCAACTGCCGCTTGCTCTCGGCCGCCTGCGAACTCGCCGACGCCAGCGTTTCTTTCAGCGTGACGTTCTCGCGCCAAAACGACGCGGCCAATATCAATACAGCCGCCGTCGCGGCCCACCCTAGCCATCCCCACCATCCCCGGCCCGTCGAGGTCTGCTCCAGGACGGGCACGCGCGGCTCCAGTGCCACAGCATCCATCAGTCTCTTCCGAGCCCGTTGCGGAGGCCGTGGTCCCGCCGCTGACAGAGCCAGCAACGCGGTATCGCCACGCAGTTGCTCCAATTCCAGCCGGCAGGCCGCGCAAGTCGCCAGATGCTGGTCGAGCCTCGCACGCTCCTCTCCCCGCAACGCATCCAGCGCATACAAGGCGAGATCCTCGGCGTATTGTTCGTGTTCCGTCATTCGCCATTCACTTCAAGTCTGAAAGGCCTTCCGCAGTGCCATCAATCCCGCGCGTATCCGCGTCTTCACCGTGCCCAACGGTTCGCCTGTCTTCTCCGCAATTTCCGAATGGCTCATGCCCTGCCAGTAAGCCATTTCGAGAGCGCTACGCTGAGGCGCCGCCATGCCTCCCAGCGCTCCCCGCACTTTCTCCGCGACACGCGCACGATCCGCCTCCGCCGCCAAATCTGGCGCCACGGACAACACTACATCTTCAATATCGGTTTCTGGACGGCGCTTTCTGAGGGAGTCGATGGCCCGGTTGCGCGTGACCACGGCCAGCCAGCTTGCCAAAGTTCCGCGAGCCGCGTCGAAGGCGCTGGGGTTGCGCCATAATTGCAGAAAGACTTCTTGCAACACGTCCTCCGCAGCTCCCGTATCTCCGAGCACCCGCAAAGCCACTGCATACACCACGGAGGAGTAGCGGTCGTAAAGTTCCGCCATGGCCGACTGATCTCCGGTTTTCAGGCCGGTGACCATGGCCAGATCCGCCGGAATGCCTTGTCGTTGCGGGCTCGACAAACGCTCTCGCTCTTCCTTAGTAGATGTACGAAAACTCAGCCTTCGCCGGATTGCCTGTGCGTGCACGAGTTTTGAAAGGGATTGCCTTCAGGCGCGCCGCAGTCCGCCGTTCTACCCCGTGTACCCCGTGCCCTCGGTGATAAAGATTTTACTGGCTCAACTTGATCGCCAACTGCCGCTCCGGCTGTGTCATCTGCCCCCAAAGCTTCTGCAGATCGTCTTGCAAGGCCTGATTATCCGGCTCCTTATGCAGAGCGAGCGCAAACCAGCGATAGGCAGTCGGCAAATCGCGCGGCGCGCAAGTACCGATCGAGTAGAGCGTTCCCAGCTCAATCATCGCCTTCGCGTTCGATGTCGCCGCTGCACGCGTCAACACCCGCAGTCCGTGATCGCAGTCCTGCCGCACCCCACGACCGTAGATGTAGCGCGCCGCCTCCGACGTGGGATCGGCAGGTGTAGCTGGCGTTGGCTTTGGCTCTCGCACTTTCGTCTTGCCGGATACTTCCGCCTTAGGATTTTTCGCCGGTGCTTCGGACTCCGCAGCCGCATCTCCAGCCTCGGAGTCAGTTGCCTTCTCCGTTGCAGCATCTTCCGGAGGCTTCGTTGTCGATCCACTCGGCGCAGCCGAGTTCTGCGAAGCCGCAGAGTCTGACGCGCCACCACTCGGCGGAGCCGCCTGCTGCCCGCCGGTTTCCCCTTGACCCGCTCCCGTTCCACTGGTCCCTACGGTTGGTGCAGTCGCCGCGCCGCTAGCTCCCGCGTCTGGCGTTGTAGCGTTTGGAGTCGCGCTGGGACTCGCCGCATCCGGAGTCGCCGTCGCCACAGGCGCGCTTCCGGAGTCCGCTCCGCTTGGCGAAGTTCCCGCCGACTGCGCAGGTCTCTTATCATGCAGAAGCCAGTCAAACCCGCCCTGCTTCCAGCGCAAGTATCCAAATCCTCCCGCTAAGAGCAGCGCGATCACAACCGCAATCAGCTTGCCCCAACCTCGCCTCGGCTCCTCGTCATCTTCGAGCAAATAATCGACACTCGACGAACTCCCGCGAGAATCATGACCGGCGCTGGGTCCATGGGGTGGATCATTCAAACCGAGAAATGACGGCCCACTGATCGGCGATGCCCCCGAGCGCCTGACCACGGGCGGCCCGGAAGGCGCAGTCACTTCGTTCAAAGCTCGTGCCGGAACCCTCGGCTCCGCGAAAGGACGATTGTTCCCGGCTTCCGCTCTCTTCTCCGGCGTAGCCCCGGCGCCCACCGAAACGGCAGGCTGCGTCCCAGCCATGGCCGCGCCACACATCCCGCAAAAGCGGTTTCCCTCGTTATTTTCGTTGCCGCATCGTCCGCACCGCACTTTCCCTCCTCAACCAGCCCTTTTAACCTAACTCTACAATCGACACTATCCTTAATACGATGCCAGTCTTGGCACCCGCGACTTCATAAGTTTATCGGCAACAATCCAAATTACGAGCGCGCCCTTCAAGCAACCGCAACCCCCGTAAACCCCTGTATCCCGGTGTTAAGGGATTTTGGAATAAAAGTGAACTCGGCCCATTGGCTCCACCACTGATAGCTGAAAGCTCCCTGCTCCGCACAGCCTTTCATGCTATGCTGCGCAAAACTCTACATCGCTATTCTTAGGATGCTCTGTGCTGGTTGAACTGCGCTTGGAAAACTACGCGGTAATCGACAATGCCGCTGTCGAGTTCGCCTCCGGCCTGAACTTGCTGACCGGGGAAACCGGCGCGGGCAAGTCCATTCTGATCGATGCCCTGGCGCTCCTGCTCGGCGAGAAAGCGTCAAGCGATGTGATTCGCGCCGGGGCCGAGCGCGCCGTCATCTCCGCCGTTTTCGAGTGCGACGGCGATGCGCAGGCCGCCGTAGAAAAAACCCTCGAGCGCAACGGACTAGACGAATCCGACGACGGCTCCCTCATCGTGCGCCGCGAAATTGCCGCCGGAGGCAAAGGGCGCGTCTTCGTCAACAATCAGGCGGCCACCGTCGCGGTGCTGCGGCAGCTCTCGCCCCATCTGGCCGTCATCCACGCCCAGAATGAATCGATCTTGTCATTCGATTCGGCGGCGCGTCTGGAGCTACTGGACGGGTTTGCCGGAAGCCAGCTCGATCCCGTCTCTTCCGCCTACTCGGGCTGGAAGGAAATTCGCACCCGCATCGAAGAACTGCAGCACGGCGAGCAAGACCGCCTGCGCCTGGTCGATCTCTGGGTGTTCCAGAAGCGCGAGATCGAAGACGCGAAACTCCAACCCGGCGAGGACGAGCAACTGGAAACTGAAAAACGCGTGCTCGCCAACGCCGAGAAAATTTATAACGCGGCCATGCGGGCCTTCGATCTTTTGTACGAGGGCGACGCCTCCACCTCCGCGTCGTTGCGTTCTGCGCAAAAACAAATAGAAGAACTGGCGCGATACGAGCCCAAGTTTCAGGAAGCCCTCGCCGCCCTCGAGACCGCGCGCATCAGCGTGGAAGACGTCGGTGCCACGGTTCGCGACTACGCTGGCGGAATCCACGCCTCTCCAGAGCATCTGGCGCAGGTCGAAGATCGTCTGGCCTTGCTTGATCGCCTGAAGCGCAAATACGGCCCCACTCTCGACGATGTAATCCGCTTTGGCACCGACGTCGCAGGCAAGCTCTCCGAAGTCGAAAACAAGGATGAAATTCTTCGCGAGCTACGATCAGAATTGGCCCAGGCTGCCACACAATACCTGCGCGAAGCGCGGACGCTGTCGAAACAGCGTCAAGCCGCAGCCCGAAAACTCGAGAAACTGGTGGAAGCCGAGATCAACGATCTGGCCATGAAGTCCACCTTCCGCATCGAGATCACCACGTCAGAAGAAGAAGGGAACTGGTCGGCCAGCGGCATCGACCAGGTCGTCTACATGATCGCCACCAATCCCGGCGAGCCCATGCGACAGTTGGAACACATCGCCTCCGGCGGCGAACTATCACGCGTGATGCTGGCCCTGAAAGTAAGCGTGGAATCGGGACGCGATTCTCCTGACAGCAATTCCCGCGGTCGTGTCACCAGCAATACTCCGTACAGCAATCGTGGAAGAGCGGCCCTTCAGGGCCGCGTTAGCAGTTCCAACTTCTCCGGGGCTTTAGCCCCTGCGAAGCAACGCACCATGGTCTTCGATGAAATCGACACAGGAATCGGCGGCCGAGCCGCCGAAGCCGTTGGCAAGAAACTCAAGTCCCTGGCCCGCTCCAACCAGGTCCTCTGCGTAACCCATCTCCCGCAAATCGCCACCTTCGCGGATCACCATTACGTCATCGAGAAAAAAGACCGCAACGGACACACCCGCGCCACCATCCGCCCCGTAACCGGCGAAGAACGCACCGAAGAGGTAGCCCGCATGCTAAGCGGTGCGAAACTCACTGACACCTCACGCAAACACGCCGAGCAAATGATCAAGTCCAATGGGTAGAAGCGAAGAGGAGACCGCCAGTATTTGCGTTCGGCAGTTCTCGACAATAACCAGCTATCTTTGTACGTCGATTCTAATTTCAGGGATCGCAGCTTCGTACTTTTCTCCCCATAGTTCCAGGGAGAGTTCGAAAAAGTCTACCTTTGGGGGTATGGCGAGCAGCAGGTAGAAGGTGGGCAAGGAGAGTTCGATCGACTGTGGTTGGAGATCCTTGCCGTCAATGAGCACCTGACGGGATCCGAATTCACGCATCGGCTGGTGGTCATATCCGTCCTTAGCTAGACTCACGCCGATTTCGTCGGTTCCGGCAAAGGTGCCAATGGAGAAATGTGCGTTTCGAAGCACATCCGAGCCGGTATTGCGGAGATTCAGAATGCAGGGTGCATTTTCGCCGGCGCTGACCCTTAGCTTCTGCTTTTCACTCCAATGAGTGCGCATCTTTTGCACGAGGTCAATCCCGTCGCAAATCAGGATGAAATCCATATCGGGTTTCAGGCTCGCAATCCTTTCCTGCTCGGCGTGCTCCTTCTTGACAATTTCGAGTTGAGACTTGGCCGTGACAACGTCTTCTCCGAGCAGATTTTGTTGTTTCTTCGCGATTTCGATTTGCCGCTCCAGCCGCTGTTGTTGAGCGGAAGTCAGTTCCAACACTTGTTGCAGCGACTCGGACGATCTTGCCAAGGCCTCCTGCGAGTCTTTCAACGCCTTTTCCTGCTGGGCGCCCGAGGCTCGCGCGTCCCTTAACGTGACGTAAGCGATATACGTGCCAGCAAAGGCGATGACGAGCGATACGACCGTCAGAATGAATAGCGCCAAATTAAGAAGATCGCCTAATGGTACGCCGAACCATCTTTCAGCAGTTCTGGTGAGGCGTGACACGACCGGAGACTTAGGCTCGGCGGGCGAGTTCATAAGGCCGTCACTCCCGGTACTATTAAGGATTCTGCCTATAATAATTCGCTGTGAATGAATTCGCGAGCCGAGGCCCCAGAAAGGGCCCGATCCTGCTCCTTGGGAACAAAGCCTCCATTCGACGCCCCAAATTCCCCCTTCACTGCTAATCCCCGCCGTTTCTGTGCCTTACGTTGACCATACAGATGCTTTCCGGTAGTTTATTAGTACCGGGAGAATAGCAATCGTGTACCCTAGCTGTATCCTTTTCAAGTCCTCTTTTTGCATCTAACTGGGTCTCGGGAATATCTCAGCAGTAGGAGCTTAATGGTGCCAAACCGGCAGGAAAAGACTTTACTTTTACTCAAGCCCCGCGGCTTCTGCGCCGGGGTAGTCCGCGCCATCGACGTGGTCCGCATTGCACTCGAGGCCTTCGGTCCCCCAATTTACGTCCGAAAAGAGATCGTTCACAACAGCTTTGTGGTCGACGAACTCCGCGGCAAAGGCGCGATCTTTGTCGATAGCGAGGATGAAGTTCCTAATGGCGAGCGCGTGATCTACAGCGCCCACGGCGTTTCTCCCGAAGTCCGGGAACACAGTCGCCGCCGCGGCTTGCGTGTTATCGATGCCACCTGCCCACTTGTCACCAAGGTCCACGTCGAAGCCGTCAAGTTTGCCAAAGAGGGCTATTCCCTAATCCTGATCGGCCATCACGATCACGACGAAGTCATCGGAACGCTCGGCGAGGCTCCGCTGGTCACGCAAGTAGTCGGTAATCCCGAGCAGGTCAAGTCGCTTTCCGTGCCCGATCCCAACCGCGTGGCTTATCTCACCCAGACCACTCTCAGCCTCGACGAAACTAAAGACATCATCGCCGCGCTGAAGCTGAAGTTCCCCAATATCAAGGGCCCGGCGGCGCAGGATATTTGCTACGCCACGGAAAACCGCCAGGTCGCAGTGAAAGAAGTAGCCTCGGATGCCGACTTGCTACTGGTCGTCGGTTCGGAAAATAGTTCAAACTCGAATCGTCTGGTTGAGGTGGCGCGAAATCTGGGTACGAACTCCCACCTCATCGATAGTTACGAGGATATTGAGGCTGATTGGTTAGTTGACGTGAAGACGATCGCGCTGACCGCCGGAGCTTCCGCGCCGGAATGCCTGGTGGAAGAAACCATGAAGTTTCTTGCCACCAAAGGTTTCGACAACGTGCAGGAACTCGAAGTGATGCCGGAAAACGTCCGCTTCGGGCTGCCGCCGGAGATTGTCGAAGCCATCGCCGCCGCTCCGGCCACCGCTACCGCGGATTAACGGAGCCGCCTATTGATGGATACAAACTCCCCTGACTCCAACTTAGCCTCCGAACCACAACTTCGATTTGGCAAGATCGATGGCCTGTTCACCCGCGTAAGCGCCGCCATTGACGCCGCCCGCAAACTTCTTTTCTCCACTCAGCATGACGATGGCTACTGGTGCGGTGAGCTCGAAGCCGACACCACGCTGGAATCCGACTATATTCTGCTGCATACCTTGCTCGGAACGGGCGATCAGCAACGCTTCCAGAAGGCCGCGAACTGGATCATTCAGCATCAGAATGAAGACGGCGGCTGGAGCATTTACGAGGCAGGCCCATCCAACGTCAGCGCCTCGGTCAAGGCATATTTCGGGCTGAAGCTCGCAGGGTACAACGCCGATCATCCCGTGCTGCAACGCGCTCGCAAGAAAATCCTCGAACTCGGCGGCGTCACCGAAGTCAATACCTTTACCAAGATCTATCTCTGCTTCTTCGGCCAGTACGATTACGACGCCGTCCCCGCTATCCCACCCGAGATCGTTCTGTTCCCCAACTGGTTCTGGTTCAACATTTACGAGATCTCGTCGTGGTCGCGCGCTATTCTCGTTCCACTCTCCATTTGCTACGCCAAGAAGCCTTTTAAGAAAATTCCCAGCGAGATGGGCGTGGAAGAACTCTTTGTCGGCGGCATGACCAAGTCGCGCATGCATCTCCACTGGTCGAAAAAGCTGGTATCGTGGCGGAATTTCTTTCTTTGTCTCGACCGCATGACGCATTGGTTCGAGCGCGTCCACATCCGCCCGCTGCGCTTCATCGCTCTGAAGCAGGCTGAGAAGTGGATGCTCGAGCGCTTCGAAATGAGCGATGGCCTCGGCGCCATCTATCCCTCGATGATGAACGCCATCATCGCCCTGCGCTGCCAGGGCTATTCTCTCGACGACCCGCAGTTAATTCGTGCGCTCGATGAGTTTGAGAAGCTAGGCATCGAAGAGCGGGTAAATGGAGAAGACACGTTCCGCATGCAGCCCTGCATGTCTCCAGTGTGGGATACGGCGTATGCCATGTTCGCCCTCGGCGAAGCCGGAGTGCCGGCCAGCGATCCCCGCCTCGTGAAGTCCGCCGATTGGATTCTCCAGAAGCAAGTCCGCACCCCCGGCGACTGGCAGATCAAGAACAAGAAGGGCAAGCCCGGCGGTTGGTACTTCGAGTTCAACAACGAGTTCTACCCGGATGTGGATGACACCGCGATGGTTTGCCTGGCGCTCAGCCGCGTCGAGCATCCCAACGGCCGCTATCAGCGCGAGTCCGTCCAGCGCGCCATCGACTGGATTCTCTCCATGCAATGCAAGAACGGCGGCTTCGCCTCGTTCGACAAAGATAACGACAAGATGGTTTTCCAGCACATTCCCTTTGCCGATCACAATGCCATGCTCGACCCCCCGACGGTCGATATCACCGGCCGGATCCTCGAGATGATGGCAACCTACGGGTATGACCAAAACCATCCGGCAGTGAAGCGCGCGATCGAATTCATCCGCAACGAACAAGAACCGGACGGAAGCTGGTTCGGCCGCTGGGGCGTGAACTACATTTACGGCACAGCGTTAGTGTTGCGCGGCCTCGAAGCCATTGGCATGGACAACCACGAACCTTGTGTCCAACAGGCAGCCGAGTGGCTGCGCATGGTGCAGAATCCCGACGGCGGCTGGGGAGAAACCGTAGGCTCCTACGACGATCCCACCCTACGCGGCGTCGGCGAAAGCACGCCCTCGCAAACCGCCTGGGCGATTCTTGGAATCCTCGCCGTAGGCGACACCCGCAGCGACTCCGTAGCTCGTGGCATCGCCTACCTGCTGCGCACTCAGAAAGAAGATGGATCGTGGGACGAGCCGTTCTTCACCGGCACTGGGTTTCCGCGCGTCTTCTATCTGAAATATCATCTCTACCGCCAATACTTCCCGCTGCTCGCGCTAACGACTTATGCCAAGGTGATGGAGAAGAACGGAAATTAGCGCGTGCATGCTTGGATCACAATCGGCTTTTTGGCTCTAGCGCTGGTCCCGATCACCCTGATTTTTGCATGGAGGACGTGGATCACCGCTGTTCGTGCCGATCTACCCCAGTGGCGCAACGGTGTGTGCTGCGTAGCCCTAATACTCCTGTCCCTCAACTGGTGCGGTGCCGCCTGTCTAGCTTTCTTGGTTTGGGCGCACCAAGATGTGTCAGTCTTGACCGAAATGATGCTGACGCTGTTGCATCCTCTAGAAATCGTCGCGATTGTCCTCGCCACTGCCCTCAGGGGAGGCTCCAGAGTGGAAGCCCTTTTTGCTGGTTTGTTGATGTTCGCAGGCTGGCCGATCGGTTACGTCTAATCGGCGCAGCCAAGGGCTGACTATTGAAATGCTAGCTTTCCTCACAGGCGCCACCGGATTCCTAGGCAGTCACGTAGCCCGTACTCTCTCAGAGCAGGGAGCCAACCTCCGCCTGCTCGTCCGCCCCACCAGCAATCTCAAGAATCTCGAAGGCCTGCACGCTGAAACCGCCACCGGCGACCTCCGCGACTCGGCATCCCTTGAAAAGGCAATGCAAGCCTGCGACACCGTCTTCCACGTAGCCGCCGATTACCGCCTCTGGCTGCGCGATCCGCAAGAAATGTACCGCTCCAACGTCGAAGGCACTCGCGCCATCCTCGCAGCCGCGCGCAAAAATAATATCCGAGCCGTCGTCTATACCTCGAGCGTCGCCACCATGGGTTTCACCGGCAACGGCCGTCCTGCCGACGAAGATTCTCCCGTCTCTCTCGCCGACATGATCGGCCACTACAAGCGCTCCAAATTCATGGCCGAACAAATTGCGCTGGAAGCGGGCCGCAGCGGCCTGCGCGTCGTCACCGTAAATCCCACCACGCCCGTCGGCGAGCAGGACATCAAGCCCACTCCCACCGGACGCATCGTCCTCGACTTCCTCAAAGGAAAATTCCCCGCCTACGTCGAAACCGGCTTGAATCTGGTCGACGTTCGCGACTGCGCCCTCGGACACGTTGCCGCGCTCGAAAAAGGCAAGACCGGCGAACGCTATATCCTCGG
>Ga0307479_10001267_pt1 | contig 23042 bp, 16 predicted proteins | sample atmos_gasesECM4C_FD_203743 | JGI IMG/M metagenome (GOLD analysis project Ga0307479, IMG submission 203743) | Hardwood forest soil microbial communities from Morgan-Monroe State Forest, Indiana, United States - atmos_gasesECM4C_515 | ecosystem: Environmental > Terrestrial > Soil > Temperate...
TGGCGGGGACCAGCCGCGGCGGCACGATCGCCCGCATGATTGAGGAAGTACACCCGCAGACCAAGCCGTCGCTCGACCGCTGCTATGTCAACAACTTCAATCTGCCGGACCGCCCGCGGCTGCTCTCCCTGCCGCGCGGCCAGGCCACCTCCTTCAAGAAAGACGTACAGGCAGGTATCGATTTCCTGCGGCGAAGGATTCCGCAGGTGTTCGAAGGCGAGCCGTTCCAGCGCCAGAAAGGGCGAATTGTCGAACGCTTCACCGTGCGCGAGAAAGAGTTGATGGATGACTTCACGCGGCGGATCGCGCGCGAACAGTTCGCGCTGGGACACATGCAAGTTGGCGCGGTGGCGTTGCCGGAAATTTTTCCCGTGCTCGAAGGGCAGATGGTCCCGATCGAAGACATTTCAAAAATGGTGCACGAAGGAAAGCTCGATGCGCCGGTCGCGGAGGACATTGAGCGCAAGTACGAGCAGTTCCGGCAGGAGTTTACGGTGGTCTACCGCAAAACGCTGACGCTCTCGCGCGAGCTGGCAAGCGAGCTGAGTTACCTCGAGCAGGAAGCCGCGTCGGTGCTCGTGGACGGCGTCATCGAAGAGCTGAAGGAAAAGTATCCGGGAACGAGCGTCTCCGAGTATCTGGAGGAAGTGCGCCATCACTTGCTCGATAATCTCGATCCGTTCAAGGAGCGCGAAGGCGAAGCCGAGCAGGAAGGCGATGCCCCGGACGGCTCGCCAAAGGCGCCTCCTGGCGCGGAGCGCGATCCGTTTCGCGTTTACGGCGTGAACGTGATCCTGGCGCACAACGACGATGATACTTCTCCGGTGATTTTCGAAACCACGCCGACGTACGCGAATTTGTTCGGGACCATCCAGCGCGCCTACGACGCCCGCGGCGGCTGGACCAGCGACTTCATGGACTTGCGCGGCGGCTCCTTGCTGCGCGCCGACGGCGGATTTCTGATCATGTATTCGATGGAAGCGCTGTCGGAGATGGGCGTGTGGCGCGCGCTGAAGCGCACACTGAACCACGCTCGATTGGAGATTCAGCCGCTCGAAATGTTTTATCCCTTTGGCGGAAGCGCGCTGAAACCCGAGCCCATCGAGATCAATGTGAAGGTGATTTTGATCGGCGACCGCCAGATGTATGAGCTTCTGTACGAGTACGAAGAAGACTTCCAGAAAATATTCAAAGTGCGCGTGGAGTTCGACGAAGAAATGCCGATGAGCGACGGCGTGATTGCCGAGTATGCGGGGCGCTTGCGCGTGCTGTCCGAAAAGGAAGGCTTGAGCCCGTTTGATCGAGGCGCGTTCGCGGCCATGCTGGAATACGGCGTGCGCAAAGCGGGGCGGCGCAACAAGGTGACGGCGCGATTTGTGGATATCGCCGACCTGGCGAGGGAAGCGCATTATGCCGCCGTGGCCGCGGGAGAGAATGTGGTGCGCGCCGCCCACGTCCGGAGCGCATTGAATTCCAAGGTGGAGCGGCACAACCTGATCGAGACGCGCATCCGGGAGATGATCGAGGAGGAGACGCTGCTCGTCGATCTTTCGGGGACGCACGTCGGCCAAGTGAATGGTTTGAGCGTGCTGGAGATCGGCGGATACTCGTTCGGCAAACCGGTCCGCATCACGGCGACCGCGGCTCTCGGGAAAGCGGGATTAATCAATATCGAGCGCGAAGCAAACCTGAGCGGGCGTTTTCACGATAAGGGCGTGCACATCATCGCGGGATTCCTCCGCAGCCGTTTTGCGCAGGATAAGCCGCTTTCGCTTGCGGCGAGCATTTGCTTTGAACAATCGTATTCGGGCGTCGATGGGGATAGCGCCAGCTCGACGGAAGTTTATGCTTTACTCTCGGCGCTTTCGGGGATTCCGCTGCGGCAGGACATTGCGGTAACCGGATCGATGAATCAGCAGGGCGACATCCAGGCGATCGGTGGAATTAACGAAAAAATCGAGGGATTTTTCGATGTGTGCCGGATCAAGGGGCTGACCGGGACGCAGGGCATTTTGATGCCGGCATCGAACGTCGAGGATCTGATGCTGCGCGACGACGTCTTGGACGCCGTGAACGCCGGAAAATTCCATATCTGGCCGGTGGCGAAAGTGGAAGAGGGCGTCGAGATTTTGACGGGCCGGTCTGCGGGCCAGAAAAACGGAGACGGGACTTTCGAGGCGGCGACGGTCTTTGCGCTTGTGGACGAGAGATTGCGCGAGATGGCGAAGACGCTGAAAGAGTTTGAGTAGCTGCTCCCTACTTTGTGATCTAGCGCGTGAAAAGCGGAAGAGGGCAAGCACAACTTTGCCTATTGCGGATCAGGCGGCGGAGCAAGGTACGCTTGGCGATGATCCACGCGATACGAAGAGCGTTTCACCTTAACTTCAATAGAGTGAAGCCTGTCATCGTGTGAGGGAGGGACAAAGGCGAGGCTGTACTCGTGACGAACAAGTTGAGCTATCTCAGAGTACGCGCGATCGAACTCTTTCGTGTTTCTCGGGAAATAGACGCGGCCACCGGTCGCCTCGGAAAGTGCGCGCAGCGATTGGTCGGCCTGAGCAAAGACCTGTTTGACCACTATTCGATCAGATTTTTCATCATGGGATATTTTTCTACCTTTAGGAGGTTTGCGGAGATCACCAGATACCGACACCGCCAAAAGGCGGATGTCGGAAGTGTTGAGTTTTCTCCGGAGGATCTCCCAGTTTTCCGGGGATGAAGTATCGACGCCGCTGGAGAGAAGGATGATACTTTTCTTTCCCGGAATAGACGCGAGCCAGTCGAGAGTTGCGGCAACGCTGGAAGACAAATTTAGCTGACTGAAGCCGGCCATGAAATTCACATCGTAAAGCGTGAGCCGAGCTTGAGACTTATCCGACGTGAAGTCGAGGAGCAGTTCAGGCTCTTTCGAATAACTGGCAATGGCGACGCGGTCGGCGGGAGAGAGACTGTTCAGAAGACTGTCCGCGGCATGCAACTCACTTTTTCTCAGGAAATAAGCGGCGGGACCGCATTCCAACAAGAGAATCAGTTGGGCAGATTCTTCGATCGGAAGAAAACCTGTTACAGACTGTTCCGCACCGTTGTCGAAGACTTGAAAGTCCTCCCGGTGGAGACCTTCGACAAAGTGGCCCTGGGAATCGGTAACGATCACGCCGACATTGACGCGATCCACACTGACGCGAATCGTCCCTTGGGGCAGCGGAGATGCTTGCTGCGATTGCGCGCGCGAAGGTATTGACTGAATGCAGAAGCAAAAACTGGCCAACGCCAGCCCGGTGAAGCGCAACAGCCACATCACTTCGCTATTCAAGCCACCCATCGTAGTGAAGTCCCTTGGCATCCTTCCACGAGGCGCTCGAGGCGAAGTGCAGATGGCGAGAGAGAACCTGGGTGTTGATTTGTTCCAGCCAGTCCAGCCCATGAGGATTGCTGCTTTTCGTTCCCGTCTTGGGAGCCTTGGCTTCGGCGGTTTTTGCTTCGGCAATCCAGCGATCTCTTAGCGCTTGCCAATCGAGCTTCTGAAAATCGAAAAAGCTCACCCCATTCAACTTTTCAGGAAACTGAACGCGGGCTGTTTGAAGCTGCGGCGATACTGAAAATCCCGCTTCGGCCGGCGTCAGCGTCCGGCGGGCGAGCAGATCCCTCAGGGTTTGGCTGCGGCTGGCGCCAAGAATTGCATCCGGAGTTACCGCGAGGTTATAGAAGTTCCATTGCGCGACGCCGGCATCGTTCTGTCCGCCGCGCAGTGAGATCTTCAAATAAGTTGTATCGCCTTCATTGCGCTCGGAAGTGAGCTGGTCGCCAAAAATCGTGCGGATGAGTTTCAAAACTTCCAGCTTCTTTCGAATGCCCAGGAAGATGACCTGAGTGGCGGGGTCCAATGCCGGGCTAGTTTGCAAGGAAGCAAATTCGCCGGTGACCAGAGTCAGCGCCTCCGGAAGGGGCATGCCCAAGCGCGTTTGCGCGAGGGATTCCAGCAAATCAGCGTTGCCCTGTTGGCCCTGCGGAAAAAACGCGCGAACTGCGCGCTTTGCCGCGTCGTAGACGCCCTGCGCATTGATTTGCGTATCGTTGTAGGAAATGGTGCCGGGCGTTACCAAAGCGAGGGAAGCGGGCGACGGCTGTCCCTCGGCCCAAATATCGAACAGCGTGCCAGGAGAGGCATCGCCAAGCACGGCGCCTTGCACGCGAGTCTTTGTCCCAGCGAGCGTTACGCGGCCGCAGAAGGAATGGACGGACTCGATCTTCAGAGCCTCAAGAATCGGCTGAAGGCGGAATCCCGACGCGCTGGCGTCTGAGGTCAGGTTCTTCAAACCCTGCACGCGCCCAAAAAATTCCAGAAGGCCTCCGCCGAGGAGAGGCGCTGCCTCTTTGTAAGCGGCTGTTTGCGCGAGAGACGAGCTCGCGGGCGCTTCTTCCTCCAGCCGCGAGAGCACTTCTTCGAGGACGGAGCGTTCATTCGCGCTAACGGCATACTTGCCGGTTTCGGTCCAGTACGTAATGCCGGTCTTGCGTTCGACTTTCAAGACCGGCGCGCTACCGACGGAAATTTGTGAAATCTGCGGCGCATCTTTTTCCTGGGCGCGCAGGCGCAGGACGGCCTTTGCGAGCAGAGCTTCTTTTCCCGTGCGGTCGTAGACGAAGAATGTGCCGGTCCAGGCATGCGCGGGTGTTTTTGAGGGTTCCGCCGCGGCGGCAGCATCCGCGCGTTTCTCCGGCTCGCTGATGTAGCCCAGGCTAAATGGATTTTCGAGCAGGGTTGAATACTGCTCCAGCTCTTCTCGTGTGAGTGGCGCCGATCGCGAATTGTCTTTCTCGGAGCCACTCAATAGATTATCCAGCAGAAGAGCGCGCGTGGGCGCGAAGTCGGGGTCTCCCCATAACGAAAGCAGGGCGTTCGCCTTCGTGGCGTCGGAAGGGGGCGCGCCGCGCCAGATGAAATAAAAGACCGTGCGTGGAGGCATTTGGGCGGGTTCGAGGGGCGCCTGGGCGGAAGCGCATCCGGAATGGAGGAACAACGAAGCGACAAGAAAAAGGAAAACCTTGCGAAGGCTGGCGATTTTCATGGAGATTCCCCCGGGTCCAAAGCCGCCGAGAACAGGCCGCCTTGAAATCGTAGCGCCGCGCCGGAAAAGACAAAAGCTCCGTCCCACGCGTAGTTTCCAAAATGGAGAGCAGGGCCTACTTGAGCGGCAGATTTATTTCTTTTAAGACTGCGGTTTGGCAGTGCTGACGGCCGGATTTGCAGCCCCCGTATCCTTGGGAGTCGCGAGATAGCCGGTTACTTGGTCCTTGCCGACGTCGAAAACGACCATTTCGTAAGGAGCCATGCGCGTGCCCCGCACATAAAACTGCACGGGTTCACCGGCGGTTCTGTCCTTCTTTTCGATAGCGCGATCATCTACGAAAACGGTCATCGTGTACTTGGATCTTTTCGGGTCCGTCTTGGTGAGATTCACCTGGACCGGTCCGACCCGCTGCGGCATCTTGGTTCTTTTCAGCGTAAATTCATAATAGTTGCGGTCGCCGCGGCGCCTAAGCTCATCGAGGTCGTCGCGATTGTGCGCGATAAGGCCGCTCATGACGCCCAGGTCACCAGTGGCGCGGTCGAGTTTGCTCTTTGTCGCTTCCAGATCGCTCCTGGTAGCTTCGATATCTTTCTTGGCGCCTCCCACTTCGGTCGCCACCGCGCCGATCTTTTCTTCGCTTTCCTTCTGGACCTGCGTCAATTGCGCCGTGAGTTTTTCATCGGAAGCGGTTTGTTCCTTGAGGATCGTTTCGGCGCGGCTCTTGGTGCGCGCAAGCTCGGCTTGGGTTATCCCGACTTTTTGCTCCGTGACCTCGACGTGGGCTTTGAGATCGGCGAGGCGCGAGTTGGCTTGTTCGAGCTGGGCGGAAAGAACCTTGTTCTGCTCCTGTGCCTTGGCGAGGCTCGCCTCTAGACGCGACTGCCCGGAATATCCGAAGTAGCCGAACGCGGCCAGCCCGGCAAAAAGGATGACGAAGAACACGACGATCCAACGAGGGGTGCCCATGTTTTCGTAATTATAGGACTCTTGCGCACTCGGAACATTTGGAGAAATACTCATTTCCCCTCCTAAGACGTCGGTTCCACGCTCAATGATGGACCGCAAAGAGATTATCGCCTGCAATCCTACGCGTGTCCAATCCCCGGTCAGCGGTTCTTCTTCCTGCGCCCCTTCGTGCCGGTGTTGCGAGCAATACCCCTCGGCCATCGGGTGAAAATGGAGGTGGTCAAGCCGCCACGTGGCGTAAATTCGCCGCGCACGACGCACCATTCCGGGTCGACCGCTTCGACAATGTCCCGGAGAATCTTGTTCACCGCATTTTCGTAGAAGATGCCGAGCTGGCGATAGGCCAAAAGGTACATTTTCAGGGCTTTCAGCTCGAGGCATTCCTTCTTGGGCATGTATTGGATCGTGATTGTGCCGAAATCCGGGAGGCCCGTCTTGGGGCACACCGAGGAATACTCGGGGAATCGGGTGGTAATCACATAGCCGGGGAATTGATTTGGCCAGGTTTCGAGCTTCGGCAATTTTGTTTGGATGCCCGCGCGCGCGTGCTCAGCAGTGTAGTCGGCCATGACTGCTCCCACGCTGCATTGTACCGCGACCAAGCAGGCTTTCTTTTTTCAATTCTTCTTTTGTGGCCACGCTTGTGAGAATTTACCCGCAAGGATTGGTAGCCCGGACGGGAATCGAACCCGTAGTCTCCGCCTTGAGAGGGCGGCGTGTTAAACCGATTACACTACCGGGCCACGATAGACATTCTATCGTGCAGAGGACCTTTCGGCAATCGGCGTGACTGTCGCAGGTTTGGACTGGCCGACGTCGAATCCCGGTATCGCTACCAAACCCCACTCGCGATAAGATTTGGTCCATGCTGCCTGAGGCGCGTGTAACCCAGCCTGTCACGGAAGCGGAAGCAACGCAGCTCGCGCGCGAAGTTTTTGGGGTGGAAGCCGACGCTCGTGCGCTGCCCGGCGAGTACGATGACAATTTTCATCTGACGGCGAAAGACGGCCGCGGCTACGTCCTCAAAGTGATGCATGCCGGGAGGGAGCGATCGTTCGTTGACATGCAATGCCGGGCGCTGCAGCACCTGGCGAGCCGGGCGCCGCACCTTGCTGTGCCGCGCGTTTGTCCCGCGCCAAACGGGGCTGCCTTCCAGAATGTCCTCGTGGCGGACGGCTCCGAGCGCCTGGCGTGGCTGCTCACGTTCTTGCCTGGGACCGTGCTTGCCGATGTTAAGCCTCACGAGCCTGAGTTGCTGGAGGGCTTGGGCCGTTTGCTCGGTGAAATGGACGCCGCGCTGCAGGATTTCTCGCATCCATCGGTAGAGCGCGAGTTGAAATGGGATCTGACTCGCGCGGCTTGGATTCGAGACTATTTGCACCATATCCGAGACGCGTCCCGGCGCAAACTTGTCGAGCAATTTTTTTCTCTTTACGAAGCCGAGGTTGTTCCTGCCCTGACCCACCTGCGACGCAGCGTTATCTACGGAGACGCCAATGATCACAACGTGCTCGTCAGCGCTCCCTGGCCGCAGCCGCGAAGGGTTGCCGGCGTAATTGACTTCGGCGATATGCATTATGGTCTCATTGTCTCTGAGCTTGCCATCGCTTCCGCATACGTGATTCTTGGAAAGAAAAATCCACTCCAGGCTGGAAGCGCTGTGGCTGCGGGATATCACAAAGCCTTTCCGCTGGAAGAAGCGGAACTCGCCGTGCTTTTTCCCCTGATCGCCATGCGGCTTGCGGTGAGCGTCGTAAATTCCGCTCACCGTAAGACTCTTATACCGGACGATCCCTACGTCACGGTCAGCGAAGCGCCCGCCTGGGATGCCCTCGAACGGCTGGCACAGATTCATCCACGCTTTGCCCACTATTGTTTCCGCTCGGCGTGCGGAATGCCGCCCGTGCCGCAGAGCGAAGATTTCCGGCGTTGGCTGGCGGTCAAGGCCAAGACAGCTGCTCCGATTCTCGATGTGGACGTTCGCACTGCACCATGCCGCGTCTTTGACCTGAGCGTCGGCAGCGCCTATTTCGGGTCTGATTCGCGAGACGCTGACGCGTCCGCATTCACAGATAAAATTTTTGGTGACATGAAGCGTGACGGGGTACGTGTTGGCGTGGGCCGGTACGATGAGCCGAGGCCGTTCTACACCTCATCGCTCTTCAGCGCCGGCGGCAATCCAACCGATGAACGCCGCACCATCCATCTGGGCCTCGACCTCTTCGTCGAGCCTGGAACCAGGCTCTATGCGCCACTGGAGGGTGTCGTCCATACCGTCGCGAACAACACCGTGCCATTGGACTACGGGCCCGTGGTCATCCTGCGGCACGCCATCGGAGACAATCAGGAATTTTTCAGCTTGTACGGCCATCTCAGCAAAGACACGCTCAGTGAGCTTAAAGTGGGACAGCGCATCGCGCAGGGCCAGCAGTTTGCGCGCGTGGGTACAACGCTCGAAAATGGCGGATGGCCGCCGCATGTCCACTTTCAAATCATCCTGGATTTGCTCGAATGCGGCGCGGATTTTCTGGGTGTGGCTTACGCGAGCGAGCGCGCCGTTTGGACGAGTCTTTCCCCCGATCCTAATTTGCTCCTCGGCATTCCCTCCGAGCGCTTTCCTGCGAAAGAGCCGGACGCCTCCGAAACTCTGGCTCAGCGAAAGGCGCTTCTCGGGAAAAACCTCAGCATTTCCTATCATCGTCCGCTCAAAATTGTGCGCGGCAGCATGCAGTATCTCTACGACGACACCGGCCGCGCCTATCTCGACGTTTACAACAACGTGCCGCTGGTCGGACACAGCCATCCTCGCGTGGTGCGCGCCGCGCAAGAGCAGCTTGCGGTGCTCAACACCAACACGCGCTACCTGCACGACAACGTGAACCGCTATGCGCAACGGCTCACGCGTTATATGCCGGAGCCTTTGCGCATCTGCTACTTCGTCAATTCGGGCAGCGAGGCGAACGAACTGGCGCTGCGTCTGGCCCGCGCGCACACACGCCAGGAGGGCATCGTCGTCCTCGAGCACGCCTACCACGGTCACACGAACACGCTCATCGACATCAGCCCTTACAAGTTCAATGGACCCGGTGGTGGCGGGCGCAAGCCCTGGGTCCACGTCGCGCCGATCGCCGACGACTACCGGGGGCTCTACCGGCGGGGCGATGCCGACGCCGGAAAAAAATACGCCCGCCACGTTGCCGAAATTCTTTCGCGGCTCCGTGCCGAGGGCCGAAGCGCGGCTGCGTATATCGCGGAGACGCTGCCGAGCGTCGCCGGCCAGATTGTTTTTCCGCCCGGGTATCTCGCCGAAGTTTATCGCCACGTGCGCTCCGCGGGAGGTGTCTGTATCGCGGATGAAGTGCAAGTTGGGTTTGGGCGGCTCGGCACGCACTTCTGGGGATTCGAAACACAAGGCGTGGTTCCGGATATCGTCGTTCTTGGAAAGCCCATTGGCAATGGTTTTCCGCTGGCCGCGGTGATCACGACGACGGAAATCGCCGCTTCTTTCGACAACGGCATGGAATTTTTCAGCACCTTTGGCGGAAACTCCGTTGCCGCGGCTGCCGGTCTGGCCGTACTCGATGTCCTCGAAGAAGAACGTTTGCAAGAAAATGCTCTGCGCGTGGGGAACTATTTGATCGCGAGGCTGCGAGAATTGCAGGAAGATCACGCGCTCATCGGCGACGTCCGCGGTTCGGGGTTGTTCCTCGGTGTTGACTTTGTGCGCGACCTCACGACCCGCGAGCCTGCGCCCGACGAGGCTTCCTATATCGTGAACCGTCTGCGCGACTCCGGCATCCTGACCGGCACAGATGGTCCGCATCACAACGTTATCAAGCTGCGCCCGCCGCTGGTTTTTTCCCAAGCCGATGCCGATCTTCTTGTGTCCACGCTCCATTCCATTCTTGAGGAAGACGCGGCGCGGCCCCCGCGCTGAAAAGTTTGCATGCGTTTTTCCAGAGTTGAACCGAATGAATGAGATGATGTCACACGAGCAACGCGAGCGGACCTCGAAATGAACGCGGTTGTATCTCGCAAAGCGCAACAGGACTTGAGATGGCTCTAAACGCAACCGATTGGATTGTCGTTTCAGCCTACCTTCTCCTCAATCTGTTGATCGGTCTTTACTACCGGCGGCGTTCCGCCGGTAGCACTGAAGAGTTCTTCGTTTCCGGGCGCAACGTTTCTTGGTGGCTTGCCGGTACCTCCATGGTGGCGACAACGTTTGCCGCGGATACTCCCCTGTTGGTTGCCGGGCTGGTGGCGAAGAACGGCATCTCGGGAAATTGGTTGTGGTGGTCGCAGTGCCTCTGCGGCATGATGACGGTTTTCTTTTTTGCACGGTATTGGCGCCGCGCTGAAATTCTCACCGACGTGGAATTTGTGGAGTTGCGGTATGGAGGCAAACCCGCCGCATTTCTTCGCGGCTTTCGCGCGGTCTACCTGGGCGCCTTGATGAATTGCCTGATTCTGGGCTGGGTCATCAAAGCCATGATCAGCATCATTACCGTTTTGCTCGGCGACGCCATCGCTCAGGGGCGTGTATTGCAAATGGCCATTGGCAGTCATGCGTTGTTTCACTACGCGCTGGGTTCACCCGAACATACGGCTCTGCTGATTTGCGTGCTGATTCTGGTTCCTTTTACGGGGCTCTACACATTCATTGGCGGGCTCTGGGGCGTTCTTATGACGGACCTGTTCCAGTTCGCGCTGAAGATGAGCATGATCATCGTGCTCGCCTGGATTGCCGTCGCGCGAGTCGGGGGCATGACTCTTCTCAAGATTCAGTTGTCGCAAGTCGACAGTGCAACGCGAGCGAGCGGCCCAGCCACGGGTTCTGTCCTTTCCTTTTTCCCATCGTTTCACCTGGGGTGGACCACCGACGCGATATGGACGTTGCCAATTATTACTTTTATCTTATATCTTGCAGTACAGTGGTGGGCGAGTTGGTATCCGGGCGCGGAACCCGGCGGCGGCGGCTACGTCGCACAAAGGATGCTCAGCGCCAAAAACGAAAATAATGCATTGGGCGCGACGCTGTGGTTCAACATTGCGCACTATGCGATGCGCTCCTGGCCCTGGATCGTCACCGGCCTGGTGGCCGTTGCGGTTTATTCGCCGCATGGAGGATTGCGGCCCAGCCTCGAATTTGCCGCCGAACCCGAAAAAGGTTACGTCATGGTGTTGCGCGATTTTCTGCCGCCCGCGTTGCGCGGCTTGATGGTCGCGGCGTTTCTCGCCGCGTTCATGTCCACGGTCGGGACGCAGCTGAATTGGGGAACTTCTTATCTCCTCAACGATTTTTACCGGCGCTTCTTCGTGCGCCGCGCGAGCGACAGGCATTACGTCGTGGTCAGCAAACTTTTCATCGTTTTGCTCGTCATCCTCAGCGGTTACGCGGCCGCGAACATCACTTCGATCAAATCCGCGTGGCAATCGCTGCTGGGCATGAGCGCGGGAACGGGCGGCGTGCTGCTCCTGCGATGGTACTGGTGGCGCATCAATGCGTGGAGCGAAATTTCCTCGATGACCGCGGCGTTTGTCGTTGCGGTTTCTCTGCGGCACGCAAAAGTTAGCGGGAACGATTCTGTAGTATTTGCCAAGACCGCGATGATCACCACGATCGCAACCACCATCGTCTGGATGCTCACCACCTTGCTCACGAAGCCGGAGTCTGAAGAACGATTGTTGCGATTTTACAGACGCGTGCGTCCGACGGTCCATGGGTGGAAGCGCATCGCCGTACTTGCTCCGGAAATTCGACCTGTCCGGGATCTTGGCTCCAACACTTTTGACTGGATCATGGGTTGCGCCCTGGTGTATTGCAGCATGTTTTCCGTGGGTGAACTTGTTCTTCAGGAATGGCTGCCCGGATTCCTGCTTCTGCTGGCCGCAGCGGGCTCGGGCTGGTTTATTTATTGGAGTCTTTCGCGCCGCGGCTGGGAGGCTCTGTCCGATGCCTGATACTTTTCCGCGAGCATCGAAGACGTTCCGCGTATAATCGGTTTTCTCGCTGTGCTTTTCGCCAGAGCACGATCCCGACAGGAGTCGGGACAAGTTGTAGCGTGCTCCAACGGACGAATACAAGGAACCTTTGCAAGGAACCCTGTGTTGATTGAACTCGCACCTTCGATTCTTTCCGCTAACTTCGCGCGGCTGGCCGATGACGCGAAAGCTGCGCTTGAGGGCGGCGGCACGCTGCTCCACGTGGACGTGATGGACGGCCACTTCGTGCCGAACATCACCATTGGGCCGCCCGTCGTGGCTTCTCTGCGAAAAGCGCTTCCCGGCGTTGTCTTTGACTGCCACCTGATGATCGAAAACCCCGACGACTACATTCCTGCTTTTGCTGAAGCCGGAGCGAACTGGATTTCCGTGCATCAGGAAGCCTGCGTGCATCTTCATCGCACGCTGCAGCTGATTGCGTCGCACGGGTGCAAGCCCGCAGTGGTCATCAATCCCGCCACGCCGGTGCACATGGTTGACGAAGTTTTGGAGATGGTCCACCACGTCCTGGTGATGTCCGTGAATCCGGGGTTTGGCGGGCAGCAATTCATTCACGGCGCGATCCGCAAAATAAAGACCCTCGCCGAAGTGCGCGAATCGCTTGGACTGACGTTTCGGATTGAAGTGGATGGCGGTATTGCGCTCGATACGGTCGGCGACGTGGTTCGCGCAGGAGCGGAGCTCCTGGTTGCGGGCAACGCCGTCTTCGGCCACGGCAACATCCGCGAGAACGCAAAAAAGCTTCTGGAAGCGGCGCGCGCCGCCACGCTCAGCCACGCCTAACCCGCAGTCCACAGTCGACAGTCGAAAAGGGCAGGAGGGAGGATGCGGACGGCGGTGGACGGAATGAGAGTCGCAATCGTATCGGATGTTCACGGCAATCGGCGCGCCTTCCAAGCCGTTCTCGACGACCTGCGGCAGGTTGCGCCTGACCTCGTTCTCCATGGCGGCGATTTAGCTTCCGGTGGAACTCAGCCGGCGGACATTATCGATCAGGTGCGCTCGCTCGGGTGGCCTGGGGTCCGGGGGAATACCGACGAGATGCTTTGGGCCCCGGAACGTCTGGACGAATATATTGCCGCAAACGCGAAGATCGCGCCAATTCTTGCCATGGTCCAAGAGACAATTGCGCCGACGCTCGCCAACATTGGCGAAGAACGGTTGCGATGGCTTGAAGGGCTTCCTTCCCTGTACTCCCAGCCCGGCTTTAGCCTGGTTCACGCCAGCCCCAATGACCTGTGGCGGGCTCCCATGCCCAATGCCAGCGATGAAGAATTGCGGAGCACGTATTCGTCTCTGCGTGCTCCCATCGTGGTCTACGGACATATTCATCGTCCGTACGTCCGCCGGCTTACAGGCATGACCATTGCGAATACGGGCAGCGTCAGCCAATCGTATGACGGAGATCGGCGCGCATCCTATCTGGTGATTGACGGAGAGAGCGTCACTATTCGCAGGGTCTCGTACGACGCGGAGAGTGAGGCAAAAGAACTCTTGCGTTCAGGGCTGCCCCATGCCGACTGGCTGGCTCGGATTCTCCTCGCCGGAAAATACTGCCCGCCGGAGTAGTGTCGTGCCCCGGAAATACAAGAAAGAACGTAGAACGGCGGCCTAGGCGACGGTGACGTCGGGGCTAAGGTAGACGTCCTGAATGGCATTGAGGAGCTGGACGCCTTCTTTCATGGGGCGTTGGAAGGCTTTGCGGCCGGAGATGAGGCCGGTGCCGCCGGCGCGCTTGTTGATGACGGCGGTGGCCACGGCTTCTTCAAAATCGTTGGCGCCGGAAGCGCCGCCGCTGTTGATCAAACCCGCGCGGCCCATGTAGCAATTGGCCACCTGGTAGCGGCACAGGTCGATGGGATGGTCGCTCGTCAGCTCGGTGTAGATGCGCTTGTCGAATTTACCGTAGCTCACGCCGTCGGTGTTCAGCGCGATGTAGCCGCCGTTATTTTCCGGGAGCTTCTGCTTGATGATGTCGGCTTGAATGGTCACGCCGAGGTGATTCGCCTGCCCGGTCAGATCCGCGGAGAGGTGATAGTCCTTGTCCTTCTTGAACGCGCTGTTGCGCAGATAGCACCAGAGAACGGTGGCCATGCCCAATTCATGCGCGTGAGCGAAGGCCTGGCTGATCTCAACGATTTGGCGCGTGCTCTCGCCAGAGCCAAAATAAATGGTTGCGCCCACTGCTGCCGCTCCCATGTTGTAGGCTTCCTGCACCGTGCCGAACACTACCTGATCAAAACGATTCGGGAAGGTAAGCAGTTCGTTGTGGTTGACCTTCACAATGAAGGGGATTTTGTGCGCGTATTTGCGCGCCACCGAGCCAAGCACCCCGAATGTGGAGGCCACGGCGTTGCAACCGCCTTCCACGGCCAGCTTCACGATGTTCTCCGCGTCGAAGTAGTCGGGATTCTTTGCGAAGCTCGCGCCCCCGGAGTGCTCGATGCCCTGGTCCACCGGGAGAATCGATAAATAGCCGGTGCCGCTGAGGCGGCCTTGACGGAAGAAGCGTTGCAAATTCGTCAGCACGCGAATGTTGCGGTCGGAAGCCGCCCACACGCGGTCGATAAAATCGGGTCCCGGCAAATGGAGCCGGTCTTTGGAAATTTTCGGTGATTTAAATCCCAACAGGGATTCTGCTTTCGCGCCAAGAAGCGTTTCCAATTTTCCCGAGCTCGCAGTCGTGGCCATATCGTCCTCCTCTTTTTACTCGCGAATCGCGCGCGTGAGCAAGCCGCCGGCGGCCGTGTCCACCAACCATAGTAAAGTACCATTCGCCGGCCGAATCAACTGTGCGGGCAACTGGTCCGGTTCGTAAACGCGTTCGAGCACCGCTGTCAGAGCCGGCGCTTTGCCCGCGCCCGTGACCATGAAAATCACATGGGCGGCATGGTTGATCGCGGGCGGCGTGAGCGTGATGCGCTCCGCGAGCAATTTTCCGACCCAATTCGAGACGGCGATGCGCCGCTTTTCATGCAGCGCCTTGGCGCCCGGAAAGAGCGACGCGGTGTGGCCGTCGCTGCCCATGCCGAGCAGAACCAAATCGAAACGCGGAAACTCGCCATCCGTCAATTTGAAATACGAGCGGATCGACAGCTTATATTCGCGCGCCGCCTGCTCCGCGTTGGGATACTCACCCTTGATGCGCGTCACTTGTTCGGGCTTCAGGGGCGATTTAGAGATCATCGCCTCGTTTGCCATCCGGAAATTGCTGTCCGGATGATCGGGCCCGACGTGGCGCTCGTCACCAAAGAATACCTGCATTTTATCCCAGAGAGCCTGCGCGCGCAGCGCGGGATCGTTGACCAGCAGTCCATACAGCGCTTTGGGAGTGGAACCGCCAGCCAAGACCACGCTGAAGGAGCCCTTTTCGTTTACCGCGGCGGTTCCGGCTTCCACAAATTTCTGGGCGGCGCGCCGGGCGATGGCCGCGCCATCCTGCAGAATGCGGACTTCGCAGTTCGTGGCGCTTTCCATCATGCAATTTCAGTCCTCGCGTGATACGGCACGCCGATTAATGCCCGGCTGCTTTTTCGATGTGCCCGCCGAACTGATATCTCATCGCCGACAGAACTTTGGCCGCGAAGTCACCCTCGCCGCGCGAAGTGAAACGCTGGAAGAGCGAAGCTGTGAGTACAGGCGCGGGCGCGGTGGACTCAATCGCAGCGAGAATCGTCCAGCGGCCTTCACCGGAATCAGAGACGCGGCCGGAGAAACGCTCGAGCGTGGGTTGTTCGAGCAGGGAAATGGCCGTCAAATCGAGAAGCCAGGAAGCCACGACGCTGCCGCGGCGCCAGACTTCGGCGATGTCCGCCAAATCAAAATCGTATTGATAATGCTCGGGATTTCGCAGAGGAGTCGTCTCCGCATCGGTTTCGCGGTGCGTTTTGCCCGCGTTGGCGTGCTTCAGGATGTTCAACCCCTCGGCATAGGCCGCCATGAGGCCGTATTCGATTCCGTTGTGGACCATTTTGACGAAATGTCCCGCGCCAGACGGGCCGCAATGCAAGTAACCCTCTTCGGCGGTGCCGCCGACTTTTTCGCGGCCGGGAGTGCGGTCGACGTTGCCGCGTCCCGGGGCCAGCGTTTTGAAGATGGGATCTAGACGCTTCACAATCTCGGTCTCGCCGCCGATCATCTGGCAGTAGCCGCGTTCGAGTCCCCACACGCCGCCGCTCGTGCCCACGTCCACATAGTGCAGGCCTTTGGCCGTCAATTCTTTCGCTCGGCGGATATCGTCGATGTAGTAGGAATTTCCGCCGTCAATCACGATGTCGCCGCGTTCCAGCTTTGCCGCTAATTCACGGAGGGTCGCGTCCACGACTCCCGCCGGCACCATCAACCACACCGAGCGAGGTTTTTGCAGTTTCTTTACGAAATCGTCGAGCGATGCCGATCCCGCGGCGCCTTCCCCCGCGAGTTGCTTCACCGATTCCGCGCTGCGGTCATACACGACGCATTGGTGGCCGTTTTTCTGCAAGCGGCGCACCATGTTGGCGCCCATTCTTCCCAGCCCGATCATCCCGAGTTGCATGGCGTCCGCTCCTCTGTGAGTCGTTTGTTGCTTGTCGTTCGACGTTTAGGCGAGGGCCTGCCGAATGGCCTTCGCCAGCTTCGCGAGCTCGCCCTTTAGATTTTTGCCGAGGTGCACGCGCAGGGCGCGCCGTCCACGCTCGGCAAGAACGGCAAAATCGCCGCGCGCCTGCGCCGCCTTCACAATGCCGAAGGTATATTTCTGACCCGGGACAGGCAAATCCTTTGCATCGTCGCAGGTGATCTGGAGAAAGACACCGCTGTTCGGGCCGCCCTTGTAGGCTTGTCCGGTGGAGTGCAGGAAGCGCGGGCCGAAGCCGAGAACGGTGCCAACTTTTTTTTTGTCGCGCACAGCGTGCCGGATTTCTTGTAGGACCTTCTCGTTCGCGGAGTTCATTGTGAGGTAGCCAAGGACGGCGAAATAATCGCCCGCGCCCAGGCGCGAGAGATGCGTCTGCAATAAGCCGGCAAGTGTCGTGCCGCCTTTCAGCGCGCTGGCGTTTTTTTCGTCGGCAAAAAGCTTGATGCCTTTATCTTCGAAGAAAGGCGCTTCGGGCGGCAGCTTTCCTGTGGCTTCGTATTCGCTGGTCAGCTTGCGCGTTTCGATCTTGCTGGCCTCGACGTCGGGCTGATTGAACGCGTTGATGCCGATGATCGAACCAGCCACGGCAGTGGCGATTTCCCAACGAAACAATTCCTGGCCCAAATTGTAAGTATTCGGGAGTGTGATTCGAACGACAGGATGCCCCCCTTTTTCGAGCGTTGCCACGGTGGCATCTTGAGCTTTGTTGGGCTTTGAAGCCAGACGAATGTAAGCGAAGACGCGATCGTTGCCATAGATCGCAGGCCTGGCAGGGCGTTCGCGATCGACGGGAATGATGCCTTTGCCATTTTTCCCCGTAGATTCAGCGATCAATTGCTCAAGCCAAGCGCCGAGGTCAAAGATGCCCGGTGAAGCGATGATGGTGAGCTTGTCGCGGCCCTGAGTGGCGGCAACGCCCAAGATGTTCCCGAGGACCACACCTGGATTCGCGTCGGCGAGCGAAGATGCGCCGCAGGCTTGGACCATCTCTTCCGTGTTTTTCAAGAATTTCGCAACGTCGAGGCCCATTACGGCGGCGGGCACCATGCCGAAATTCGACAGTGCCGAGTAACGTCCGCCAATGCTGGGGACACCCAGGAAGACTTTGCGGAATTTGTCGCCCTCGGCGACCTGCTGCAACTTCGAGCCGGGATCGGTGATGGCGATGAAACGGTTTCCAACTTCTTTTTCGCCAACCTTGGTTTTCACTCTCTCGAAAAAATATTGCTTGTAGATATTGGGTTCGAGAGTGCTGCCGGACTTGCTCGAAACAATGCAGAGGGTGCTTTTGAGATCCAGTTTTTCTTCGACCGCCTTGATTTGAGCGGGGTCGGTGGAATCGAGAACGTGAAGCTCTGGATAGCCTCGGATTTTCCCGAAGGTCATGCGCAGGACTTCAGGGCAGAGGCTGGAGCCGCCCATGCCAAGCAGGAGGGCATGTTTGAAGCGAGCTTTCCTGATGTCGTCGGCAATCTGCTTGAACACGGCGATGTGGGCGAGCTGTTCTTCAGCGATGGTTAGCCAGCCGAGCCAGTTGCTTTCGTCGGCGCCGGTCCAAAGCGAAGCATCCTTCTGCCAGAGATGCGCGACTTTATTGTTTCTTTTCCAGTCTTCGAGAGATGCGGAAACGGCGTTTGCAAGCAGGCCCGGCAATTTGCTGGTCTGACGATTCAGACTCACACGTGAACTCCCGCGCTCTTGCCCGTCGCCTCCAGTACCTGTGTGAAGGCATCCGCGAAGAGTTTCACGCCGTCCACCAAAAGTTTGTCCGTGACTTCTTTCATGGAAATTCCGGCCTTGGCGAGATCGGCCATGGTCTTTGCGGCACCTTCGATATTCTCGGTGAGGCTGGGACGCAGCTTTCCGTGATCGCGGAAGGCATCAAAGGTGGCTGGAGGAATGGTGTCCACCGTATCCGCGCCGATCAGTTCTTCGACGTAGAGAACGTCGCGATACTTGGGGTTCTTGGTGCTGGTGCTGGCCCAGAGAAGGCGCTGGGTTTGCGCACCTTTGGCAGCCAGGGCTTTCCACCGCGCGCCGCCGAAAAGTTCCTGATACTTCTTGTAAGTGAGCTTGGCATTCGCAATGGCAATCTTGCCGCGAAGGCTCTCGAGAAGCGCTTTCGCAGCGGCGTCTCCGGCGCTTTTGAGCTGTTCATCAATTTTACTGTCCACGAGAGTGTCAATGCGGCTCACGAAGAAGCTGGCGACGCTCGCGATGTGGCTGATGTCCTGGCCCTTGGCGGCACGAGCCTCCAGCGCGGCCAGGAAAGCTTCGGCGACTCGTTCATAGGCGGACTGCGCGAAGAGCAGCGTGATATTGATATTGAGGCCTTCTTCGAGAAGCTGGCGAATCGCGGGGAGGCCTTCCGGAGTAGCGGGGACCTTGATCATGACGTTTTCACGCGCGACGGTTTTCCAGAGGCGGCGCGCTTCGTCAATGGTGGCCTTGGTATCGTTGGCGAGATAGGGCGAGACTTCGAGGCTGACATAGCCGTCGCGGCGGCGGGTCTCCGAGTAAACAGGCTTGAAAATGTCGCAGGCGTCCTGAACGTCGCGGATGGCGATTTTTTCAAAGAGTCCCTTGGGGTCGAGCTTCTTGGCGTCGGGAGAGGTCAGAATGTCGGCGTACAGATTGCCGCCGAGGATGGCCTTTTCAAAAATGGCGGGATTCGAGGTCATGCCGCGGAGACCGTCATTGTCTATATATTTCTTCAATTCGCCGGTGGTGAGCAGATCCCTGCGGATATAGTCCATCCACGGCGATTGTCCGTAGGCCAAGAGCCCCTTGAGCGGATTCGCGCTTTGATCAGCGCGGACACTCGGAATCGTCGTTGTAGTGGTCATGGCACTTCTCCTTCAATTCGAAAGCTGTCCCAGTTCCTATTTTACGCTCAACGGGCAGCGCAAATCCGGCATGATCGGAACCAATCACAAGTTTCATGCCGCGCTCACTTTCCCAGAACTTCTTTCGCGGCCGCGACTACGTTGTCGAGTTCGAAGCCGAATTTTTTCAATACGTCTTTCAGCGGCGCAGAGGCGCCGAACGTGCGCATCCCCATGATCTTTCCCATCGGGCCAACGTAGCGCTCCCATCCAAACGTGGAAGCCATCTCCACGGAAACCCGCGCCGTGACGTTCGGAGGAAGAACGCTCTCCTTGTAAGCGGCATCCTGGCGCTCGAAGAGTTCCCATGAAGGCATGCTGACGACGCGGGCTTTGACGCCGCCGACGGTCAACTTTTCAAAGGCCGCTACGCACAGTGACACCTCACTGCCCGAAGCCATGAGGATCAACTCAGGCTTTCCGCCAGGGGCATCGGCCAGGACATAAGCACCTTTGGCCACGCCTGATGCGGGCGCATATTTCGAACGATCGAGCGTGGGAACTGCCTGACGCGTTAACACCAGCGAAGCGGGCCCATGCTTATGCTGCATGATGATCTTATAGGCTTCCACAACTTCATTGGCGTCGCCCGGCCGCAGAACCAGCATGTTCGGCATGGCGCGCAGCGAGGCCAATTGCTCGATGGGCTGGTGCGTCGGCCCGTCTTCGCCCAAGCCGATCGAGTCGTGAGTGAAAATGTATAGCGCGGGGATTTCCATCAGAGCGCCCAGGCGCATGCTGGGACGCATATAGTCGCTGAAATTGAAGAAGGTGGCGCTGAAGCTCCGAAGCTTCGACAACGTCATGCCATTCACGATGGCACCCATGGCATGTTCGCGCACGCCGAAATGGAGATTCCGCCCGCGATACTGGCCTGCGAAGAAATCCCCCGCGCCGTCGAACGTCAAATTTGTTTTGTTGGAGTGGGCCAGGTCCGCCGATCCTCCGACCATCCAGGGAATATTTTTTGCCAGCACGTTGAGAGTTTTGCCGGAAGAGTCGCGGGTCGCCATGCCCTTGGAATCGGCGGGAAAGACAGGCAAGTCCTTGTCCCAGCCGTCCGGCAGTTCTCCGTTTTGCATTTTCGATAGCTGATCGGCGAGCTGCGGGAACTGTTTCTTGTATTCCGCGAATTTCGCCGCCCACGCAGCATGCGCCTCGCCTCCACGCTTGCCCACGCCGTTTTTGAACTGCTCGTAAACACCGTCCGGGACGAGAAACTTGGCATCTTCGGGCCAGCCATAGTTTCTCTTTACCAGTCGGACTTCCGCTTCGCCCAGCGGTTCGCCGTGCGCGTCGGAGGAGTCCTGTTTGTGCGGCGATCCGTAGCCGATGTGGCTATCCACCACGATAAGAGTGGGCCGGTCCGGCGTTTTCAAAAATGTTTCATACGCGCGGGCCAGCATGTTCGGATCGTTCGCATCCGCTACTCGCGTCACGTTCCAGCCGTAGCCGACAAAACGCGTCATCACATCTTCGCTGAAGGACCAAGCCGCGGGACCGTCCAGCGTCACCCGGTTGTTGTCGTAGATCCAGCACAAATTAGAGAGCTTCAGATGGCCCGCCAGGGAAGCGGCTTCGGAAGCCACGCCCTCCATGAGGTCCCCGTCTCCACAGATCGCATAAACGTTGTAATGGAAGATCTCAAAGCCCGGCTGGTTGAAATTGTCCGCCAGCCATTTTCCAGCAATCGCCATTCCCACGCTGTTCCCCGCGCCTTGGCCCAGAGGCCCGGTAGTGGTTTCCACTCCCGAAGTAATATGCGACTCGGGATGTCCGGGAGTCTTGCTGTCAATCTGCCGGAAGCGCTTGATCTCTTCCATGGGGACGGCAAGATCTTTCGTAACTTCATTTCGTTGATTGACGGCGCGAACACCGGCAAGGTGAAGCGTGGCGTAGAGCAGCATGGAGGCATGGCCCGCGGAAAGGACAAACCGGTCGCGATCAGGCCATGTGGGATCTTGGGGGTCGTAGCGCAGGAAGTGCTGCCACAGGGAATAAACCACCGGCGCAAGCCCCATTGGTGCGCCGGGATGGCCTGAATTGGCCTGCTGAACGGCATCGATTGCCAGAGTACGGATGGTATTAATGCTCAGCTGCTCGAGGTCCAGTTGAATTTTCGGCTGGCTCACTTGATCTCCTGCGCGAGTCTGTCGAAGCCTCGCAGTCTCCGGTCAGGTTTTAGATGCGCCGCAATTCGCGACGGATAACAAATTTTATTTTACGCTAAAACGAATGCATTGGGCCGCCGAGCTCCAGAGGCCCCTCGGGCGCGACGCCTGAGCAAGTTCGCTTCCGCATGCAATTCCTTCAGGAGTGCCACGCGGGTTGAAGAGAAGCGCGAAGCTATCGCGGCGTGGCGTGCTTGTCAATAAATGGAGTTCTAATTCGCTTGGGGCACGGCGGGGCCGTTTGCAACCTGACTTCTTCGCGCCGGTGGCAAGGTAGTGCGTCTACAGAGCTGATGAAACCGACGTGCCGGCGGCGGCGAAGACGGGCGACATCTCTGCTTCCGCGAAGGAGAGGAAGGACTGGACGACAACAGGGTCGAACTGAGTACTGCTTGCCTCATTGAGGCGGCGTACGGCTTCCTTGTATGGCAGGCCCTTGCGATAGGGGCGAGAAGACACCATCGCGTCGAAGGCATCGATAACGGAAACGATGCGCGAGACGATGGGAATCTCCGTATCCTTTAAGCCGGCGGGGTAGCCCTTACCGTCGAAGGATTCGTGATGGTGGAGAATATCGAGAGCAGCTCGATCGAAACCCGGAAGCATGCGCAGCACAGCCCAGCCATATTCCGGGTGCTTCTTCATTAGTGCATATTCTTCCGGGTCGAGACGCCCCGGTTTTCGGAGAATCGAATCGGGAATGCCCACTTTGCCGATATCATGCAGGAGCGCAGCAACTTCCAGATTCTGCAGCACAGCTTCTTCCAGGCCGAGTTCCTGTCCGACGCGTATGGCCCATTCCGCGAGGCGGGTGCTGTGCACGCCGGTGTTGAGATCCTTCAGGTCGAGAAGCTGGGTGAAGGCGCAAATGACCGAACTGCGGAGAGCGGATGCTTGCTCCTCGAGTTGTTTTATCCGGAGAGAATCCAGCGCCCCGAAGGACGGGGAAACCATCGTAAGCGCTGGAGCCCGGTTGTTCGACATTGCAGCTACAAGCAGAGCAAGAAGCAGGAAGTAGAGCCGGAAGTGGTTGTGGTGGAGCTAGAGCCAGAGCTGTAGCTATTCACCCAGGCGGAAACCGCCTGATACACATCGAGACGACCGTGATTGAGATCGGGTGTGAGAACCTGAGCGTGTGACAGAGCGCTGGCCGCACTCGCCTGGTTGAGCCCCGATTTCGCATGGAGGAGCAGATCGACCGCACCGGCCACGAGCGGCGAACTGAACGACGTGCCGGAAGAGCTGGCGTAGGTCCCGCCGGGGTAAGTGCTGATGACGTATTCGCCGGGGGCAGCGATCCAAACGTCATAACTGCCATAGTTGGAGA
>Ga0307479_10001268_pt1 | contig 23035 bp, 17 predicted proteins | sample atmos_gasesECM4C_FD_203743 | JGI IMG/M metagenome (GOLD analysis project Ga0307479, IMG submission 203743) | Hardwood forest soil microbial communities from Morgan-Monroe State Forest, Indiana, United States - atmos_gasesECM4C_515 | ecosystem: Environmental > Terrestrial > Soil > Temperate...
AAGCCAACATCTTCGACCACAGCGCGCGATTTTCTGGCCATCCTGTTCCGGCAGCGGCGGCTGGTCATTCTATCTTTCATCGGGATCCTCACGGCCACGGTGCTCTTCTCGCTGTTTTTAGCGGACCGCTACGAAGCCCGAATGCTGGTCCTGGTGCAGCAGGGCGAGCGGGAAGACCCTGTCGTGACTCCCGCCAATGTTGCCAATGTGCAGCCTTTTACTAATCGCAATGGCGTAACCCAGGAAGAGATGAACTCTGGAGTTGAGTTGCTTCGGAGCGAAGACGTGCTGGAACAGGTGGTGGTCGCCTGCGGACTGGACTTGAAGCCAGGCCTCTTCCAGAAGATCCTTGGCTACCGGAAGCTGTCGAAAGAAGAAAGAATCTCGAAAGCCGTTCGGGTGTTGGCGGACAAGCTGGAGATACAAGTCGTCAAGATGAGCAACCTCATCGCCGTCAGTTACAGGTCATCGGATCCGCAGTTAGCGGCGCAGGTGCTGAGAACCCTGTCCGATCTTTACCTGCAGAAGCATCTGGCCGTTCATCGGCCGGCGGGCGCGTTTGATTTCTTCGAGCAGGAAACCGACCGGTACCGGCGACGGCTTTCGCAGACCGACGCACAACTGGTCCAGTTTACCCACGATCACGGCGTAGTTTCGGCACAGCTACAGACGGACGCCACCCTGCAGAGGCTGACCGATTTCCAGGCCATGCAGGAACAAACACAAGCGTCCATCGCGGAGACCGAACAGCGAATCCGCGCACTCGAGACCCAGCAGGCCGCGCTTCCCTCTCGCTTGACCACGCAAGTTCGGACGTCCGACAACGCCCAGTTGCTGCAGCAACTCAAATCCACGTTGCTGACTCTGGAATTGAAACGGACGGAGTTGCTGGAGAAATTCGACCCGACCTACCGGCCTGTTCAGGAGGTGGAGACACAGATTGCTCAGACTCGCGCCGCCATCGCCGACGCGGAAAAATCTCAATTGCAGGACGTAACCACCGATCGCGATCCCAACCTTGAATTGGTTCGGGAAGAACTGACCAAGGCTCAGGCAGATCTGGCTGGTTATCAGGCTCGCTCGACGGCGTTCGGGCGAGCTGTGCGTGACTATGAGGCAAAAGCGCAACGGCTGCAACGGGAGGGAGTCACACAGCAGGATCTGATTCGCGATGCCAAAGCCGCTGAAGACAATTACCTGCTCTATCTCCGCAAACAGGAGGAGGCCCGAATCTCGGACGCACTTGACTCCCGGCGAATCCTGAACGTGAATCTTGCAGTGGCCCCTACCGTGCCTTCTCTGCCCGTTCATTCTACCCTGTGGTATGTCGTGCTCGGTGGCCTTCTCGCATGTGTGAGTTCCGTCGGATTGGCCTTCTTGTTTGACAACCTCGACCCCACGCTTCGCACTGCCGACGAAGTGGAATCGGTTCTGAATATTCCTGTGCTGGCTGCTTTGCCTAAGAAAGCCAATGGCGAGATGAGAATCCATATTTCTTGAGTTCTATAACCTTTGCCGACAACCCTTCGGTGTGACGCCGGACCCCGAGTACCTTTACCGCAGCCCGACGCACCGTGAGGCGCTGGCTTCGCTCATTTATAGCGTCAAATGCGGTCGTGGGAGTTGATAGCGCTGATCGCAAAGCCACATGAGCAAGACAACCTTGCTCTTTCACCTGCTGGAGCGCCCGCGAGACTCCGCTCGGACAGCATTCCTATTCCACCCGCAATGCAACTCGCTGGAACTTCTCAGGCACTTGTTAGCAGATCTGGGCATCGAAAGCGATACGCAAGACGTGGTCGAGATGCATCACCAATTGAACAAGCTCGTGCCGTTAATGCTTCCGCCCGCCGCAGCCGGCAGTCCGCCGGTGATGTCAACGTTAAAAGATTAAAGGCTCTGGACGTGCTCTCACTACGATTTTCAGAATCCAGTGCCGATAAGGGTTGGAAGTGAATGCAAACCATCCCACTTTCCAGTGATGCCTCTGTGCGAGCCAACGGCGCTGTGACTGCAAGAACTCACAACCGGCCGCCTGTCGGGGCCAGCGGCGCTCGCTGTATTGATGAAACCCACGGCGAATTGGCAAATGCTACAGAGTCCGGGGTAAAGCGCGGATCGTTTTTGCGGGATGTAGCATTGACGATGGGGACTGAATTCACGGTTATGGTCTTCGGCTTGGTGCTGGTCTCCCTCTCGGGTAGATGGCTCGGTCCGACTGCACTGGCCGAATTTCTACTATTGCGCAGACTTACTGCTTGGTTGATATCTGCAACGCTTTTGGGACTAGCAACAGGTCTTCCGCGGTACGTTGCCCGGGCCACCGCCAATCACACACGGCAGTGCAACACCTATTTTCTAGGAGCTTCGGCCTGCTTGATGCTCTCATCCATTTGTATCGGATTGGCCTTGATGGCCGGCCGTCGAATCTTCGCGGGGTGGCTTTTTGGCGATAGTCACAGAGCGAATCTCGTCTTGGCCCTCTCACTCATGGTCATAGGCTTGGCTGCGCAAACCGCTGTGTACGGATACTATCGGGGACTTTTGGCCATGGTGCGCGCTAACACAATTCAGGTATGCAACCTCGCTCTCATTCCGTTGGCCGTCGTGTTAGTGCTTTACCGATCGCACTCCGTCGCCCTGATGGTGAGCACGATAGGGTGCCTAACGGTGGTTTCTGCCGCTTTGTTCGCTGTTCCAATCTTTCGTCGGCTCACGAGGCTCCACCTATCGGAACTGGCGCCATGTGTTTCCGAGCTTTTGCACTATGGGATTCCCCGGGTCCCGGGCGATTTCGGGGCTGCAGCGCTGCTCGCGCTCGGCCCCGTCGTGGCCACCCACTACGTTCCGATGGCGCGGGTCTCGTCTCTGTTGCTCGGGCTAAGCATGTTGATGGTGACCGGTTACGCTGCGGGCCCACTGGGCGTGGTCCTGCTCTCGAAAGTGAGCATGATGCTTGCGCAAGGTCGCATGGAGCAGGTTCGGGTCCGTCTGGGACACCTTCTAGTCGCTGTTCCAGAGCTTTCCGTTTTCGTCTGTGCTCAGCTCATTGTTTTTGCCGATGTCGTGGTGCGCATTTGGGTAGGCCCGCAGTTCTTGCAAGACATAGACGTCATTCGCTTGCTCGCCCTGGCGGTCCCCCCCTATTTGTTCTACATGGCATTGCGCAGCACGATTGATGCGGCCACGGTCAAGCCTTTGAACGCAGGGAATGTCCTGGTCGGCCTGATGACCTATTTCGCGTTGGTTGGCGGGTCCGTAAAGCTCCTCCCGGTAAAGTTCGTGCTGTTAGGCATTGCGGGCTCACTGTTTGTAACCCTTGTTGTGCTCGCGGTGCTCACGGTGCGGACTTTCCGCCGGCTCTATGGCGTGAGCTTACCTTGGGGTCGAACTGCGCCATCTCTGATTGCCGCGATCGTACTCGGCGCTGTGGCCTTCGTTTGCCGGTGGCTACACAATTCCCCGATCACTGCGGTCCAACTAGTCCTCTTGGAGTTGGGGCTGAGCTTTGCTTACCTGGCCATATTGGCGATGCTTGGCTCTGGGTGGCTCCAATATGTTTGGAATGCGGGATTGCGTGGTCGAATAGGCTGGATCATGCGCTTGAAACCTCCCAGCACTGAATGCGGATAGAACATGAACAAAGGATCTATAGGGATTTTGGTTTTGTTGTTGTTGGCATCTCTGGCCGCTGTTGTCGGTCTGCGCCAGGGTTTGGGTTTGCAGATAGATCCTTTTTGGATTTTCTCAGGCCTTTTGGCGATGGTGTTTCTTCTTGTTGTCATCGCAAAGCATCCAGCCGCCTTCATGGCTCCGATGCTCTTCGCGCCAAGGCTTAAGGATCTACCAATTGTGAGCCGGTTCGAAGGCACCCGTGACTTTACAGCGCTTACTTTGACGGCAGGAATTGTATGTGTGGCCCTGTTCCTGCGTCTGATGTGCTTATGCAGACGCCCAAGCTCACCGTCGGATCCTTTCAAAGGCCAAGGGAAAGGAATCCTGGCCTACCTCTTGTTCGCGACGTTAGTTTCGCTCAGTTATCTCTATAGTCCGACACCGGACTACGGGGGCGACAAGCTTCTGAGATTTCTAACCTTCGGGACCATGTCATTCTTCGCGCCGTTCGTCCTGGTGAGAGGAGAAGAGGACCTTCGGGATTTTGCCGCCGGGATCGTATGCTTCGCGTTGGCTGCAGCGACTAAGAGCCTGGGATTCAGCCACGAGGGGGCAACCGGGGTGGGCGAGAATGCCACCCATATCGGCGTAGGGCAGCTGATTGGAATGGCGATCCTGATCCTGCTTTATTACCGGTTCGCCAATCGAAGACTTCGAGCCCTCTCGCTCCTCATTTGTATTCCATGGCTGGCGGCCGGACTGGTCTCAGCCGAGGCGCGTGGGCCAATATTTTCAGTATTGCTCGTACTGGGCCTGGGAGTTCTCGTTCCTCGATGGGATCCGAACCTGATTTCACGCAAGCTGATGGTCGTCGTCTCGCTAGCAATCGTTGCGGCGGTTTTAGTTCTAGCTCCCTATTGGTTCCGTGGGTCGACAGAAACCAGGTTCCTATCGAAGACCACCGAACTCACGGAGCTCGCAAAAGGCTCGACAGAGGCCCAAGGTACCGCGACTCGGAGATTAGTGTGGTACGGGGCGGCACTCGACGCGATGTCAAGGCACCCCGTCTTCGGCTGGGGTGTGGGCGGATGGAGTATGTATTACTGGAACCAAGACGATCGACACTATCCCCACAACCTGTTTCTTGAGGTAGGGGTCGAAGAAGGCCTCCTGGGTGTTGCTGCTCTGCTTGTTCTCCTCGGTACGGTTTTTCAGACAGCAAAAAGGGGGGCCGAGGAAGTCGGCAGCCGTTCTGGATCGTTGCTTCCCGTTCTAATCTATGTGCTCTCCGTAGCCATGTTTAGCGGAGACATTGACGATAATCGATTCCTATGGTTTTGGTGCGGCATGGTGCTCGCCTGTTGCCGGTTCGCAAGACCCGACTTGGCGGAAAACCAGCCCAACTGGGAGTTGGCGGACGGGAGGAACTTTGAGGGTGCCGATGTTATCTAATCTCAGTAGCCGTTTCATTCTAGCAAGACTTTGAAACCTTTCGAGTTGCAGAAGAAAGATCGTATCGAATCTGAGACATCTCCTTACATCCTTACACGCCGCTTCGTTCAACTCTCGGGGTCGTGAGCATGCGCATCTTTTTGGAATTCGCACCTGAATCGGGGCCCGGACATCGTGCCCGGCTTACCTATGCCTTTCGATTGTTCTGTGCGGTATACGGACACGAACCCCTGCTCAGATTGGAGCAAGCTGAGAGCGCCGAAGTCTGCATTCGATACGCCCCCTCAACTGATTTGGGTGCGGATAAGCTAGGTCTACAGTTGGATAATCTTTATATTCCTCGGTCACCTTATGAGCCGGCACCTCCACCGAAAAGGTTCGTCCAAGATGGCGAAGCAATGGTTCTCTTCTATCTGCCCCTCCGCGGCCATCAACCCGATTGGTTGGCGGAGATTTTCGAGTGGGTTTCGTGTGCGGATGAATACAGCGTCAAGGTGCGCGACTCCTTGGGCCGGATTCCCTTTGCGGCCACCTTTGCAGGACGTCATAACTTGGATGTGCGTGTACCTTATGCCGCCCTTGCGATGCGGTTTCTCCAGCGCGCGCTCTGCCGGTTACTGCCTCGAGCGGCCACGGAACCGCAGAGCCCCGTCAAATCAGTGGGTCATTTTATCGTCCAAACGCACGACGTTGACTACCTTCCCGTCGGCCGTCTCGACGGCGTGCTTCGCCTGGCAAAGAACGCAGCCGTTTCGTGCCTGCTCTCTCACCGTCCGGCGCTGGGCATGCAGCAAGCAAAAATGGCTCTGCGGATGGCGGTCGGAGGGCAAAACCCGTTGGACCAGATTCCCGACTTGGCGAAGGGGCAAAGGCAGCGAGGCGTCAGCGCCAGTTACTACTTTCTATTGCGGCATCTGCATCGGAAAGATGCCAACTACACGATCGAGCAGCCTGGACTCGTGGATTTAATGCATTCCCTGGAGGCCCGCGGTATGGAGGCTGGCGTCCACGGGTCTTATACCTGTCTCAACAAACTCAGTGGCCTCGCCAACGAGTACTATCGCCTGCGGGAGCGGGGGTTCCATCCGCAAGGTGGCAGGCAACACTGGCTGCGGTTTACGCTCGACCGTTTGATCCCTGCTCTCGAGCGCGCTAAAGCGCTCTACGACACATCGCTCGGTTGGTCGGATCGCATTGGCTTCCGCGCCGGAGCGTGTTTCGCGTTCCCTCCTTACAACTTTGAGCAAGAACGCCCCGCCACTTTTGTCGAGGTTCCCATGGCGATGATGGATCAGAGCTTGCAGGAAGGACCTGGCAAACAGGCAGGCTGGTACAACGAGGCGGCGGAACTGCTCTCAGCCAGCAGGCGGTATGGGTGGGGCGGCATCTCACTCCTTTGGCATCCCACCGCGTTTGGCGGCGGCTGGCTCTCTGCCGAAGTGGGCGACATTTTCTGGCGCTTATTGGATAACCGCGAAGAGTGGAACGACACCTGGCTGAGCGCTACGACCTTCGTTCAATCGATTCGCCAGAGATACGTGGAGGTCGGACTGTTGCCCGAGGACTACGGGTCGGCAGTAATGGAAGAGCAGGACCGACAGCCGAGTCGAGCGGAATTGGTGAATGCTTGATCATTTGATTTCTTCCAATCCTCGAACTTTCTACTGAGTCTGGAGAGAGCGTTGCACGTCCTAGTTACTGATGACGGTTACAGAGCCTCGCTGGGCGTGGTGCGCAGTCTTGGCAGCAAGGGGATTCGCGTTTCGGTACTGTCCGACTCCCCTCTTGCGCTAGCGTCACGCTCTCGGTACTGCTCCGCGAAGTGTGTCGTTCCGCCTCCCAGCGACGAACTCTTTTTCACTTCTGTCGTTGACCTTCTGCGCCGGATTCACTTCGACTTGGTTATCCCGGTTGGGTACACAACCACAGTGTCACTGGCTCAGCACAAGGCGGAGCTGAACTCCCTCACCAGATTGGAAGTGGCCGATTACGAGAAGATTCGCGCGGCCGCTGATAAGCGCTGCGCGCATGAAATGGCAAACACCGTTGGCGTCCCTGCGCCACGAACCGTCTCGCCGATCGAGTATGACGATGCGGTCCGGCTTTCGGCCGAGCTCCAATATCCTGTGGTCATCAAGGCGCCTTGTGAAACACCGGGAGATCCGGTCCATTACGCGCGAACGCGGTTCGAGCTGCTCAGTCTATACCGGAAGATATGCGAGCGGAGAAACATCGGTAAGGGCCATCTTCCTATGATCCAGGAGTTCATCCCCGGATTTGGCTGCGGATTCTTTGCACTGTACCAGGACGGTGTCTGTAAGCGTGTATTCATGCACAAACGGATCCGGGAAGTTCCTCCCAGCGGAGGAATGAGCTGTTGCGCGATGAGTTTCTATGACCCAAAGCTCAAGGAGTATGGAACTCGCTTGCTGGATCGGTTGGGATGGCACGGTGTGGCTATGGTGGAGTTTCGTTATGACGAGCGTGACGGCGATTACAAACTGATGGAGATCAATCCAAAGTTTTGGGGTTCGCTCGATCTGGCGCTGGCCGCCGGCGTCGACTTCCCCTACTATCTTTGCCAGATTGCGCAAGGTCAGAAGATCGAGTACTCGGAGGAGTACGCCAGGAACTTGCGCTACCACTGGCCCTTACTAGAGATGCAGCACGTCTGCATGCGGCCCGCGTCGCTCCGAGCGGTGTTGGCCGATTTCTTCAGTCCGCGGGTGAAGTCGAATTTCTCCTTACTCGATATGAAGCCAAATCTGTTCGAGCCCATTTCACGGGCCCGCGCTCAGGTGCCCAGGCTAGTAAGAGGAAAGAAGCCACGCTACGGTGGCCATCCTGAACTTCGGAAATCGAACCCATAAGAGAAGCAAAGGACCCGAATCATTTCAACCAGACGGAGAGCCATCGGGAGGCTGAATGCGCCTAGCGGGTGACAGTGTTGTCGCGAGTTGTCCGACAGAAACAAACGCAACTGTAACGAACGCAGAGGACTATTACGCCTTTGTCTGGAAAAGGATAAGGCAACTGGCTCCCCGGGCTATCCTTTTGCGCGGGCCGGCTCACCTCAATCCTGCTCAAGCGTCCTCGGGTTCAAGCGACCTCGACATTCTGATACTGACGGATGATCCTGCCCCCGTCAAGGGCTTCCTGAAAGAGCAGGATTTCTGCCGCGTCTACAAACCACAAACGTATCTAGAGAGATTCCGGCGTTGGGTTCCCGAAGTTCGAGAGCCCTACAGCATCGATCTCTACAGCGCCGAGCGGTGGGGACTGGGCTTTCGTCTTGCGAACTACGGCCACGTTCCCGCTGATCCGCGGCTGGCGTGCCTGCTACATGCCGTAGCCGACGGAAAGGGAGCGGCCTACTTCGAAAGAAAGCAGAACGGAACTCCTTGGCAACAAGAGAACAATGGGAAGGTAACCTTTGGCCCTTTCGGGCGGGCGTTGTGGCGAACGGGCCGTTCGGAATTGGTCACTGTGTATTTGCTCCTTACGGGCGTAATCCGTCCCGAGCCATCCATGATCCTGCGGAATCTTTGCCGAAGAATCGCCTACCGGACTTGGCAATTGGCCAGGAAGACCGGCTTGGAAGTAGCTCTTCTCGGAGTGGACGGAACGGGCAAGAGCAGCGTGGCGAACGCTCTGCTCGGCCTTCCCGCACCGGTAACAGTAGTCTACATGGGACCCCACGATTACCGGACACGCATTATGCGATTCATCGTCAAGCACAAGTTGCCGGTGCCGTTCCGCCAAGTAGTTTTTCGGTATGACCTCCTAGTGCGACGCCTTTCCGGCTGGCTTTACGCTCGCAGAGGACGGATCGTCATTTACGATCGTCACCCCGCAGAGCGCCTCGAACCGCGGCAAAGGTCTCGCAGAAATATGATCAAGAACGTGCTTGAACATTTGTCCGCTTGGCCGGTGGATCTGACCTTCTGGCTTAGTGGAGATTATCAGGCCCTATATCAGCGAAAACCAGAGTACTCGCCAGCGCAACTGCAGGCCACCGAGGAGCGCTACCGTAGCGTGCTTGAACGCTACAGAATTCCTTTCGAAAAGATTGACGTTACGAAAAACGATCTGCACTCGGTTACGGAAATGGTCAGCAAGGGTGTCCTGGCAAAGTACCACGAGCACACTTCAATCAACAGCTTGCCGCGCATCTTGAGGGAAATGCTGACATAGCCTGCCGAGGAGTAAGGCAGTCCCAATGTCGCTCCCCGGTTCGTAGAGGGGTCGATCCCCAGTGTCAAATCCATCCGAGTGTGTCAGGAGCCAGTTGAATCGAAGCGTTGCGCACAAAGGAGGAGGCAACATGGCAACCCGTGGAGTCGTAGTTGTGGTTGGCATGGGCGAAGTTGGACGGCCGCTATTGCGAATCTTGAGCAAAAGATTCGAATGCGCCGGAGTCGACATCAAGCCTGTGGACGTAGCTCAACCCTGTTCCGTCATGCATGTCTGCTACCCGTTCCAGATTCGCGACTTCATCGGGACGACAATGCGATATGTCAACAAGTATCAACCCGGATTAACCATCATCAACAGCACCATCGCCCCGGGAACAACTCGGATGTTGCAGGAGGCCGTCGGCGATCGGGCGGTGGCTTATAGCCCTGTGCGCGGAAAGCACGCCCGGATGGAGGCCGACATGTTCCGTTACAACAAGTTCGTTGCCGCGCTTCGCCCGAATGCCTTGCAGCAGGCCCTCGACCATTTTCGTGAAGCGGGCTTCGAGACCGCTACCTTCCGGACTCCGGAGCTGGCCGAACTCAGCAAGCTTCTCGAAACCACTTACTTGGGGATACTGGTTGCCTGGGCCCAGGAAGTTGAGCGATTCGCTGCGCGATACGACGGAACATTCGACGAGGTGAAAGCCTTTATCGAAGAAATCGATTTTCTGTCATCGCACATTTTCCCAGGACACATCGGCGGACATTGCGTCCTTCCGAATATCGCTATTCTCCAAACTCAGTTCAGATCGAAATTCCTCGACACGATCGTGGAATCAAACGAACTCAAACAGCAGCAACTCCTGTCGGCTGCAGCGGAGGCAAAACAATGATCAAAGTCGGATTGATCGGATTGGGATATTGGGGGCCGAATCTCGCCCGGGTGCTTAGCCAGACCAACCGGTGCGAGTTTACGGCCTGCTGCGACATCGATTCTCGAAAGCTCGAAAAAATCACGCGTCAGTATCCGAGCCTCAAGGCGTATCGAAAAGCCGAGGATCTTTTGGACTCCGATGTCGAGGCAGTGGCGATTGCCACCCCGATTTGTACGCACTACGAGCTAGCCCGCCAGGCGCTTCTTCGCGGCAAACATGTGTTTGTCGAGAAGCCTCTTGCGGACAACCTCCGCAGAGCGCGGGAACTGGTTGAGCTGGCCCGAATGGCCGATCGTAAGCTGATGACAGGCCACACTTTCATTTACAGCCCTGCGGTGGTGAAAGTGAAGGAATTGATCGACTCGGGCACCCTGGGCGACCTGCATTATTTGAGTTTTTCAAGAGTCAACCTGGGGCTCTACCAGAAGGATGTCGACGTTGTGTGGGATCTTGCTGTGCACGACGTATCCATTCTTCTTTATTGGCTGAATGAGTTCCCCTCATCCGCCTGCTCGTTCGGCCGTTCATGCGTCCAGAAGGCAAAGCGCGACGTGGCGTATCTCTGGTTTCAGTTCCAGAGCGGTCTCGTCGCGTCGTGCGAGATGAGCTGGCTTTCGCCGCAGAAGATGCGTCGAACGTGCGTGGTGGGTTCGAAACGCATGGTCGTCTATGACGACACAGAGCCCAGCGAAAAGGTGAAGATCTATGATCGCGGCGTAATCCTGCACCAGCCGGAGACCTTCGGCGAGTTTCAGCTGACTTATCGCATGGGCGATATGGTCGCGCCCAACCTGCCCAACACCGAGCCCCTGCTCATCGAGATCGAACACTTCCTGGAATGCATTAAAACGGGCGAGACACCTCGCACCGAAGGCAAATTCGGGGCCGATGTCATGGCGGCTATCGAAATGGCCATCGACTCCCGTTGGCAGCCCGAAGAGCCTCTGGTCATGCAGGGTGAGACCCTGTTAGAGGAGGGAGGAAGATGAACGCCGCAGCAAGCAAGACGACGGTCGGGAGAAGCTTCCTTGCACATCCGCAGGCCCTGGTGGACTCCACCGACATCGGGCCGGATACAATAATTTGGGCTTTTGCGCACATCATGAGGGGCGCGCACATCGGCGCCAATTGCAAGATCGGAGACCACGCCTTTATCGAGAGTGGCGCGATCCTGGGCAACAACGTCACCGTGAAAAACGGGGTAGCCATCTGGGACAGGGTCACGATCGAGGACAACGTTTTTCTGGGGCCGAACTGCGTCCTGACCAACGACCCAACCCCCCGAACCTATATCAAGAAATCCGGTGTTGAACTCACGCCGACCCTGATTCGTGCCAACGCGACCATCGGTGCCAATGCAACCATCGTGTGCGGCGTTGCGATCGGACGGTACGCTTTCGTCGGTGCCGGAGCGGTGGTGATTCGGTCCGTGCCCGATTTTGCGCTGGTCGTAGGCAATCCGGCACGGCACATCGGCTGGATTTGCATTTGCGCGGAGAAATTGCCCTTGCCGGCTTCTGCTCCGCTCGACGCCAGCGTGAACTGTCCGCATTGCAGAAGGTCATTTGCCGTCACTCCCAAGGGTTTGTCAGCTCTTGATGATGTCGTCGCCGACGAAGCGGGCAGCATATGACCACGTCAACACAAGTACGAGTCCCCTTTCTCGACCTGAAGGCGCAGTATGCCTCGATCAAGGACGAGGTGGACGATGGCGTGCGCGCAGTGTTCGAATCCGGGCACTTCATAGGCGGAGAATGGCTCGAAAGGTTCGAATACGAGTTCGCTCAATACGCAGGGGCCAAATACGCGGTCGGGGTTGGCTCGGGGACGGCGGCTCTGGAGCTCGCTCTCAAGGCCGCCCAGATTGGCCCTGGTGACGAAGTGATTGTTCCCGCGAACACATTTTTTGCAACCGCGGAGGCGGTCTCGAATGTCGGCGCCACGCCAGTGTTCGCAGATGTTAATCAATTGACTTTTCACCTGGATCCGACCTGGGTCGCAAAACTGGTCACACCAAGGACTCGCGCCATCGTGCCGGTGCACCTTTATGGACGGGCCGCCGACCTTACTGAAATTGAGCGGCTCGCGAAGATTCATGACCTTCAGATTATCGAAGACGCATGTCAAGCTCACGGAGTGCGACGTGACGGAGTCAAAATCGGCGGGTCTGGCCGGCTGACTTGCTTCAGTTTCTATCCCGGAAAGAACCTCGGAGCGTACGGTGATGGCGGAGCAATAACCTGCAATGATCTCAAGTCTGCCCAGACACTGCGAATCTTGCGCGATCACGGAAGTCCGTCGAAATACAACCACCTCACCATCGGGACGAATTCCCGTCTTGACGCAATCCAAGCCGCTGTTCTTTCCGTAAAACTGCCCCATCTTGACGACTGGAACACCTTACGGGTGCGTCATGCCAAAACGCTCGCACATGCCTTGGTAGGCTCCGGGCTCCTCCCACCCGACCTTCCTCCTGACGGGGAACACAACTTTCACTTGTTCGTCGTCCGTAGACTCAAAAGGGACGCCCTGAGGGATTTTCTTGGAGAGCGGGGCATCGAAACGGGAATCCATTATCCGGTGCCACTTCACTTGACGCCCGCTTACCAGGCGTTGGGTTACCCCGGGCGCGGGAGTCTACCCGTGGCCGAAGCATTGGCCGAAGAAGTCCTCTCTTTACCAATGTACCCAGAACTTACGCAGGAGCAGATCGGCCACCTCGTCTCGACGGTGCGTGATTTCACAAGCCATTGTTGACCCGCCGGAGTCCCTTGCGCCAACCCAAGAGCAGCTTGCTGACCGGTAGAAGGCATCCAATCGCAGACCTCAAAACATCATGAGGTTCGAAGTCTGGCGGTCTGGGATCGAGGAGCTAACTATGAGTAAGGACTCGTCCACGCAACGCCCGGTCGTCTCGGTAATTCTCGCCACCTTCAACGAGGCGGCCTGCATCGGAAGGTGCGTTAAGTCGTTACTCGACCAAGAAGCCCCTGACTTCGACTTGGAAATTCTGGCCATCGATGGGAACTCGAGTGATGGGACGAGAGAAATTCTGGAGGAAGTCGCCGCTGTCGACTCTCGAGTGAGGGTGTTGGTCAACGAGAAAAGGAAGGCGCCATTCGCGTTCAACCTGGGTTTGAAAGCAGCCAGAGGAAAGTTTGTCTGCATCTTCGGAGCCCATACGGTTTACAAGAAGGACTACATCTGGGTGTGCCTGAAGGAACTCATTGCCCGCGGCGCCGTAGGGTGTGGCGGGCGCGTGATCACTCGGCCATCCGATAGCACCTTGCAGGCTCGCCTCGTCGCCTGGGCCTTGGGCCATCCCTTTGGGTCGTCACGCAAATCATTTCGAACGCAGCCCGAGGGGCTCACTGACACGGTTAACTATCCGGTTATGCTCAGAGACGCCTTGCTCGAGGTAGGAGGCTACGACGAAGAACTGACCCGAAACCAGGACAACGACATGAATCAGAAATTGCGGGCAAAAGGGTGCAAATTGGTTTGCACCTGGAAAACTCAATGCCTCTACCATCCCAAAGGCACTCTTGAGGATCTGCTGGGTTACGCCTCGCGCAGCGGATTCTGGAACGCGATTTCCCTCAAGAAGAATTGGAGGTCGATGGGTGCTCGGCACTTTATACCCTTTCTTTTCCTGATGGCCTTGCTCTCCGCCTTTCTACTCGCCCTCGCCGGAGTGTGCTGGCCCACTCCTTATCGAAATGTCTTGCTTACGCCCTTCGTGGCCCTTCTTTGGCTGCATCTGTGTGTGGGATTGATTGCCGCTCTCCAAGTAGCCGTCCGCGAGAGGTCTTTGGGAACCTTGTGGCTTCCGTTCCTCTTCGTGGCTTTTCACCTGGCCTACGGCCTCGGAACACTTTGGGCTTTTCTTACTAGTGCCCGGCCCGCGTCGCCTGAAAGCCGACGCACCAGTAATGCGGTGACGCTGTAAGGACGAATCGGATGAAGCCAGCGCGGTGACAGCGCTCTCTGTGCGTCTCAACCAGTCAAACTGAGAGACCGCTGCTACGGGAGATAGATCATCTTGGTGAAAAATGCAGATTGAGAAATCCGCAAAACTTGAGCAAGGTGGAGGTCAGCTGAATGCGTACTAGCTTTCTACCATTTTCCCCGCCGTTCATCGGGGAGGACGAAATCGCGGAAGTTGTGGACACACTGCGCTCTGACTGGATCACCACCGGTCCAAAAGTGAAACGCTTCGAGCAGGAGTTTGCCGAGCTGGTCACGGCTCCGGCAGCCTTAGCCGTGAACTCGTGCACGGCGGCCCTGCATGTGGCTCTGGCGACCCTGGGAATCGGTCCTGGCGACGCCGTCATCACAACGCCTATGACCTTCTGTTCCACCGTTCATGTCATTGACCACGTAGGGGCGCATCCAATTCTGGTCGATGTGGAGCCGGATACCCTCAACATGGATCCTGTTAGAGTAAGGGAGATTATGGACGGGCTGAGGAAGCGATCTCGGGGTGAACGCATCAAGGCGATCCTGCCCGTTCACCTTCACGGCCACCCGTGCCAACTCGATCCGCTCCTGAAGATCGCCAGGGAGCACAAGCTCGCTGTGATCGAAGACGCTGCTCATGCCCTGCCCGCAAAGTACAAGGGGCACAGCATCGGCTCGCTGGAGACATTTCCTGAGGTTCCTCGCTTAACCTGCTTTTCATTCTACGCTACCAAGAATCTAACCACTGCCGAAGGTGGGATGCTGACCGGTGCTCCAGAGCTTGTAGACGAAGCCCGCCTTTGGAGCCTTCACGGGATGAGTCGAGATGCCTGGAAGCGGTATAGCTCCGAGGGCTCCTGGTACTATGAGGTTATCCGCCCGGGCTTCAAATACAACATGACCGACATTCAGGCTGCCATTGGCTTGCATCAGCTCCGCCGACTGCCCAATTTTCGGGCCAGACGCCGGGGGATTGTCCACCGCTACAACACAGCCTTTTCTGAGATGCCGGAACTGCAGATCCCTGTCGAGCATTCCGAGGTCGAGCACGCCTGGCATCTGTATGTTTTGCGCTTGAATACTCACCGTTTCGATATTTCCCGCAATCGATTTATCGAGGAACTCAAGGCCCGGAACATCGCTACCTCGGTTCACTTCATTCCTGTTCATATACATCCGTACTACAGGGATAAATTCGGTTACAAGCCTAGTGACTTTCCCGTCGCGTACGGCGAATACCAGCGGATGGTCTCTTTGCCGCTGTATCCGAGGATGAGCGACCAAGATGTGGACGATGTAATTGAAGCCGTGCGTGACGTTGTTGCAAAGTCCAAAAGCCGGGCCGCCTGAACAAAAAGAGATGATGCCGATCAGCTCGACTGAATAGACCTATCGTTTTACCTTGCCGTTCTCGCCGTAAAGGCGTTTGAGACCTCCAAGACCCGCACCTCGCGTTCGGATTGTGGTTATTCGCAAGGACGGCTACGGAAATCAGTCGGTTAGCCTGTGAAGGAATTCTTACAAGGAAGGAATCTTCCATGCGACGTGTACTTGACATTGTTTGCGCGACAGCTGGCTTAGTTTTGCTTTTCCCGATCTTCGCAGTCATCGGATTGGCGATCAAGTTCGAGGATGGAGGTCCAGTTTCCTACCGCCACCGGCGAGTGGGAAAAAGCTTTCGAAAGTTTGGCTTGCTTAAGTTCCGCAGCATGGTTCCTCACGCTGAGAAAATCGGAGGGCCGGTTACCGTCAGTGGAGACCCGCGTGTAACGCGGGTCGGTCGTTTTCTGCGGAGATACAAGCTGGATGAGCTACCGCAATTGATCAATGTTCTAAACGGAGACATGAGCCTGGTTGGCGCCCGGCCCGAGGTGGAGCGCTACGTAGAAATGTTTCGCTCTCACTATGCAGTGATCCTTCGCGATCGGCCGGGCATTACGGACCCTGCCACGCTGGCGTTTCGCCACGAAGAAGAAATGCTGAGGTCTTCTGACGTGGAAGAGCAATACGTCTTCGAGATCTTGCCTCGCAAGCTGGAACTGTCGTTGGAGTATTCGCGGCAGCGGAATTTTCTCTCAGATCTCAAGATCATTGTCCGGACATTGCTAGGCATCTGTTGGACTCCACGCGAGTCGAAAGGTTTCCGCGGCATCGAAGATCGCCGAACTGAAGCCCTAGTGCGATTAACGCGTGACTAAAGGTCCGGTTCCCAATTCCACCGCCTCCAAGGAGTGCACCATGAAACCTCGCACGCTCAGATCAGCTAGGCCCTGCAGACCGGTTAAAAACGTTCTGGTTATTGGGGGGGCTGGCTACATCGGGTCGATACTTGTCCGGCGCCTGCTGGACGACGGCTTCAAAGTTCGGGTCCTGGATTCATGCGATTTTGGGGAGGCTTCCATCGCTTCCCTCTTCCACCATCCCAGATTCGAGTTACTTCGCGCCGATTTTCGTGATGTGGACTCGGTAGTCAGGGCCGTGCAAGGTACCGACGCCGTCATTCACCTTGGCGCTATCGTCGGAGACCCTGCATGCAAACTGGACAGCGAGCTCACCATCGAAACGAACCTGGAGGCTACCTCCATGATTAGGAGCGTCTGTCACGGAGCGGGCATCGCGAGGTTTTTATTTGCTTCGACCTGCAGCGTGTACGGAGCCAGCCAGTATCTTCTGGACGAAAAGTCCGCAGTCGCACCCATTTCGCTCTACGCCTGCACGAAGCTTGATTCGGAGCGGGTCATCCTAACCGAGCGGAGCCCAGATTTTGCACCGACGGTTCTCCGGCTGGGCACAGCATTTGGATGGTCCTGTCGGCCTCGGTTTGACTTGGTCGTAAACCAGATGACCGCCCGGGCGTTTTTCGAGCGTCGCATCACAGTATTTAATCAAAGCCAGTGGCGACCCTTTGTCTCTGTGGACGATATTGCTCGTGCCTTTATGGCTTGTCTGACAGTCCCAACTCCGTTGGTCGCGTACGAAATCTTCAACGTGGGGTCCAATCGGATGAATGCTACCCTGGGTGAACTAGCATCACTAGTTGCCAACCAAATTCCCGGCACCCAGATCGAGTACGTCGACAAAGCCGCCGATCATCGGAACTATCGCGTGTGTTTCGACAAAATTTCCACAACGTTGGGCTTCACCTGCTCGCGTTCGCTTGAGGACGGTATATCAGAAATCAAGAAGGCTATCGAAAATAAAATGGTTGCCAACTATCTTGACGCCATATACCACAACGATCAAATCCTCCAACAGATAAACATCGGAGCCGTCGCGCTAAAAAAAGACGGACTGCTGAGTATTTCAGAAAGGTTCTTACGTGGAGAAGTTTTTTCGCCGCAACTGGTTCCAGACCCACATCGGCCCTCTGGTGAATAGCGCAACATTTCAAGCCGGCGACTTCCTGGTCATCGTCTTTGATGAAGCCGCCCAAACCAGCACGACCAACGGTGGAGGTCACGTGGCAGCCGTCAGGCAGTCCTCAGAACAGCAGCCTGACCGGCTCGGGAATGTAACACCCTGAGTTGCGCATGATTTGGAAGGAGGTAAGGTCATGAAGAAGCGGCTATATCTCACGATATTCTTGGCCCTGGCCCTGGGTGGGTCCTTATTCTGGCAGCACGACGAATTGAGATCCCAGACCACCGACGTCACTCTGATCGGAGCTGGCGACATCGCCGACGCGGTTGACTTTCAGCTGTCCGGTGCAGTGGCCACGGCGGCGCTGCTCGATTCTTATCCGAGTGCTACTGTGTTTGCCGACGGGGACCTGACCCACAACGACGGGACGGATGGCGATTACACGAAGACTTACTCCCCTACCTGGGGACGCTTCAGGGCCCGTACCATCTCAGTCCCCGGCAACCACGAATACTTTACCCTGCACGCCGCTGGATACTTCAACTATATGGGTCCAGCCGCCGGCGATCCGACGAAGGGCTACTACAGCATGCGCCTCGGCGCCTGGCACATCATCGTTCTGAACAGTAACTGCTCGTTCGTGAGCTGCGCGGCAGGCGGGGCGCAAGAGACCTGGCTCAAAAACGATCTGGCCGCTAACACCCAGCTCTGTACGTTGACCCTGTGGCACGAGCCGCTCTATACCTCTTCCACGATAATCACTCCCAACACCAGTGTGCAGCCGCTCTGGCAAGACCTTTATAACTACAATGCGGATCTCATTGTGAACGGCCACGCCCACGTCTATGAGCGCTTTGCGCCGCAGGACGCGGGAGGAAACTTGGACGCAGCCCGAGGGATCATCGAAATTGTCGCGGGCACCGGCGGAGCCAGCCATTTCGCCTTCAACTCCATCATCGCCCCAAACAGCCTGGTCCGCAACAATACAACTTACGGCGTGCTCAAGCTGACTCTGCACCAGTCGAGTTTCGATTGGCAGTTCGTACCCGTGGCGGGCCAGACGTTCACCGATTCCGGTACGCAAGCCTGTCACTGAACGCGGTTAGCCGGTGTGCCGGGTCTTGAGCGGTGCGCCAGCGTGGCGCTCCGGTTGCGTTCGGGGTGAACATCCCGAGCTGTCCATACTGCTGTTCTCGTCGCAAACGATGATCAGCAAGCCATACTTCTGGAACAGCGCGCTCCTCAACAACGGATCGACGTTGTTCTCGAGCCAGGTGTCGGCGAAAGAAGCGTCTGGCTGCGCTTGTGTGCTGGAGAGAACCCTCAGCACAGAGGCCGGATGCCTGGTGTGATTTCTTCAAAAACATATGACCAGCAGACTGAGTGAACGGATCGTGTGGCGGAGAAATTCGTTTGTCTCCTGGGCCCTATGGATAGGGTTCGGTCTCATAATGGCGTTGGTGCTGAAGAACGACCTAAGGTTATCTCACGTTCTTCGCCAATCCCACACAACGATGCGGCTCGTACCCGGAGCAGCACCGGCCAACCCGCCCGGGTCCAGTGCGCCAGTCCGAGCGCAGGTGACGGTGGGTTACGGAAAATTGCCTCTCAGTTTCGAGCCCAACCGCGGGCTGACCGATGATAAGGTCAAGTTCCTAGCACGCGGGCAAGGCTACACACTCTTCTTGACCGGCACCGAGGCGGTGTTCTCCTTTACGAATTGCGCCGGGGACCAATGTGGGGACAAGGTAAACCGTCAGACGGCTGCTCTCGGAACTCACGCCTTACCCGCTGACGAACCTTCCCTTGGGGCGGTGGGCATGAGGTTGGTCGGCTCGAACCCTGCGCCCATAGTCTCAGGCTGGGAGAAGCTACCCGGAACCGTAAACTACTTCATCGGCAATAACCCCCAAGAATGGCACACCGGGATTCCCACCTACGCCAAAGTGCGTTACCTGGGCGTGTATCCAGGCGTTGACCTGATCTATTACGGAAACCAACGCCAACTGGAGTACGACTTTGTGGTCGCGCCGGGAGCCGACCCAAAGGTCATTCGCGTTACCCTGCAAGGCGTAGATGCACCGAAGCTGGATGCACAAGGTGACCTCGTCCTCCTCGGTCGGCAAGGCAGAGAGATTCGTTTGCTTAAGCCCCATCTCTACCAGAAGATTGGCGGAAAGAAACGGGATGTCTCCGGACATTATGTCCTGACGGCCTCTCGCCAATTCGGTTTTCAAGTGGCCTCCTACGACGGGAGCCGGCCGCTGATGATCGATCCGGTCTTGACCTACTCGACCTATCTCGGCGCTCCGAACTACGAGCAAGTCAACGGTATCGCCGTGGATTCCTCCGGCAGCGCCTACCTGGCAGGGTTTACCAGCTCGAGCGCCTTCCCTACCACCGCAGGGGCCTTTAGGACCACCGCCAGTGGCAGCAGCAATGCCTTCATCTCCAAGTTGAGCCCAGGCGGTTCCTCGCTCATCTACTCGACCTACGTGGGAGGCAGCGCGTGGGACCAGGCGTCAGGCATCGCCATCGATACCTCGGGAAACGCGTACATAACCGGCCAGACGTTTTCCAGCAACTTCCCCACGACGACCGGAGCCTTTAGCAGTACTTACAGTGGGAACGGCGACGCCTTCGTCACAGAGCTGAGCGCTGATGGCTCTTCGCTCCTCTATTCCACCTACTTTGGCGGCAGCGGGCTTGACGTGGCTTCTGGCATCGCCGTCGATTCCTCGCATAACGCCTACATCACGGGCCGCACATTCTCCACGAATTTGCCCACGCTGAATGCGGTCCAGTCCGCGCTTAAAGGTAATGACGACGCCTTTGTGGCCGAGTTCCGTAGTGGAGGTTGGCTCGTCTACTCCACTTATCTTGGGGGAAGTGGCTTCGACACAGCCAGCGGCATCGCAGTAGACTCTTGGGGCAATGCTTATGTGACGGGTTCTACGAACTCGTCTGACTTCCCTGTGGCCAACGCTCTACAAGGAACGTGCAAGAGCTGTCCCAACATCAATGACGCCTTCGTGGCCGAGGTAGCAGCCAATGGCGCAGGCCTCGTTTACTCCATCTATCTTGGCGGCAGTGGCGACGACGAGGGCACGGCTATTGCAGTTGACGGCCAGGGCAACGCCTACGTGACGGGGGCTACGTACTCGACCGACTTCCCCACCACGGCGGCAGCCTACCAGCAGTCCCTGCTCGGTGGGAGCAGCGCCTTCGTAACCCAGATAACCGCGAACGGAGCTACGCTGGGCTACTCGACCTACCTGGGAGGCGATTCCTACAGCTACGGTGAAGCCATTGCCGTTTTAGGCGGCAATGCCTACGTAACGGGCTTAACCCATGCAAACAGCTTTCCCGTGGCGAATGCGACCCAGTCTACCAGGGCTGGCTACCCGGATGCCTTTGTGTCGGAGGTCAACGCTGTCGGGTCGTCGCTATATTTTTCCACGTATCTCGGCGGGAGCGCACGCGATGAGGCAACCTCCATTGCCCTCGACTCCTTGGGGAATGCCTACATCGCCGGTTTAACCAGATCGACTAACTTTCCTACGGTAAGCCCGTTCCAGAGGGGATTCGCGGGCGGAGACGCCGACGCCTTCGTCACTGAGATTCACGTTTCACCGATCACACTGTCACCCACATCTCTGACTTTTTCCCAGAACGTGGGCAGTAACAATCAGCAGGTTACGGTGACCAACAACGGCAGCTTGGCACTGACGATCACCGGTGTGACGATCGCCGGCGCCGACAGCGGAGACTTCTCTCAGAGCAATAACTGTAGCAGCTCGCTCGCCGCTGGGGCGAACTGCAACATCCAAGTACAGTTCGCGCCCACCGCAGTGGGAACGAGGACCGCGACGCTCAGCGTCGCCGCCAACTCTTCAGGCAGCCCTCCCCAGAGTGTCAGCCTGACTGGCTCGGGAACGCAAGTAACGACCGCGAGTGTTTCCCCGACCACTCTAACCTTTGCCGGTCAACAACTTGGCACAACTGGCGCTGCGCAAAACGTCACATTGTCGAACACCGGTACCGCTTCCCTCACGATTAGCAGCATCGCGGTGAGTGGCGACTATGCGCAAACCAACACCTGCGGCACCCCCCTGGCGGTCGGAACAAATTGCACGATCAGCGTCACCTTCACACCAACCACGGCGGGCACACGGACAGGGACGCTCACCAGCTACGATAACGCCACAAGCAGCCCGCAGACGGTCAGCCTAACCGGCAGCGGCATCGGCCCAGTCGTGAGCCTGTCTCCGACGAGCTTGACCTTCGCCAGTCAATCAATCGGCAGCAGCGCGGCGCAGACGGTGACGATAAACAACCCGGGTAACGCCGCGCTGAACATCACTAGCATCGCGGTGAGTGGCGACTATGCGCAAACCAACACCTGCGGCACCTCCCTGGCGGCTGGAGCGAACTGCACGATCAGCGTAACGTTTACCCCGACCGTAACCGGCACACGAACCGGAGCGATCACCATCACGGATAACGCCCTCGGCAACCCGCACACGGTGAGCTTGACGGGTAACGGAACGGCGCCACCCACGTTCCAGTTCAACCACGTGTTTCTGGTGGTGGACGAGAACCAAAACTACTCCAGCGTGATTCGCTCCTCCTCGCCTATGCCCTACTTGAACGGCTTGGCGAATCAATATGGGTTGGCCACCAACTATTACGCTGATACGCACCCTTCGATTAGCAACTATTTCATGCTCACCACCGGGCAGATCATCAGCAACAACGATTCCTTCGCCGGGCCGGTGACCGCGGACAATATCGTTCGCGAGCTCGTGGCTGCCGGGATCCCCTGGAAGGCCTATCTTGAAGACCTGCCGTCGGTGGGCTACAGGGGTGGAGATGTAAACGCGTATATCAAGCACCATGATCCCTTTGCCTATTTCTCGGACGTTCTGAACAGCCCGGCGCTGGCTCAGAACCTGGTGCCGTTCACGCAGTTTGCGACGGACCTGAGCAACAACGCCCTGCCGCAGTACGGCTTCATCAAGCCGAACGCCAACAACGATACGAGTCACGGTACTTTGGCGCAAGCGGACACCTGGCTGCAGCAGAACATCGCCCCGCTGATCTCGAGTCCAGCGTTCCAGAACAGCCTGCTGGTGATCCTGTTTGACGAGTCGGGGTCGGACAACACGAACGGGGGCGGCCGGGTTGCCATGGTGCTGGTTGGCTCGAGAGTGAAGCCCGGTTACAAATCCACGACGTTCTATCAGCACGAGAGCACTCTGAAGATGATCGAGAACGCAGTGGGGCTGACCAACTTCATGGGAGCGGCGGCCACGGCTACCGACATGTTTGAATTTTTTGTGCCTCCGACCCCGAGCATCACCAGCCTGTCGCCGACCTCCGGAGCGGTGGGGGCCGCGGTGACGATCGCCGGGACGAACTTCGGTACGACGCAGGGAGCCAGCACGGTGCAGTTCAACGGGACGGTGGCGACGCCGACGAGCTGGAGTGCGACGAGCATCGTGGCCGCGGTGCCCAGCGGGGCAACGACGGGGA
>Ga0307479_10001269_pt1 | contig 23035 bp, 17 predicted proteins | sample atmos_gasesECM4C_FD_203743 | JGI IMG/M metagenome (GOLD analysis project Ga0307479, IMG submission 203743) | Hardwood forest soil microbial communities from Morgan-Monroe State Forest, Indiana, United States - atmos_gasesECM4C_515 | ecosystem: Environmental > Terrestrial > Soil > Temperate...
CGCACGCTTGGAAAGCGTGTGTAGGCTAACCCCTACCGTGGGTTCGAATCCCACCCTCTCCGCCATACCGCACCAGTCAGAAAAGCGTTCGAAAGCCTTACTTGATTCCTGCTCAAGTTTTTGGATACCTGCGAGTTCTAGGAATCTGCTAAGTCGTGATTTGCGCAAGCGGAACTTGACTTGACTTTGCAGGGTGAGTTCAGTATCAAGCACATATCTTCCCAAGCAAGCATTTGACCGCGAAGCGGTCAGGCAAGGAGTGAAACCCCATGCGAAAGGCAATCTTCAGTCTGCTCATGGCGACAGCGTTCTTGATTGGAGGTCCCCGACTTTGGGCCCAGTCCGCGCCGGGCAAAGCGGACGACAAAAAGCCCGCTGCCGACCAGAAGCCCGAAGCCGATAAGAAGTCCGGCGCGGACCAAAAGCCTGAGCCGCCGAAGGAAAAGCCCTTTGCCGACGTCGTGAAAGACGCGCAGGTCATCAAAGGACTATTCACGTTCTACAAAACGGACGACAAGGTCCTGCTCGAGATTCAACCCGACCAGTTCGACAAGATCTATATGTTTTCGCTGACCTGTGAATCGGGCCTGGGCGAGGGCGGGGTTTACGCGGACGATTCCTGCGGGGAGACGCCCATCGTCTTTCATCAAGAAGGAAAAAGCATACGGATGATCGCCAAGAACACGCGCTTCGTGGCGCTGGAAAACTCGCCAATGGGGCGCGCGGTGGCACACTCCTTCAGCGATTCGATTCTCGGCTCGACCAAGCGCGAAAGCCTGCCGCACCCTGAGCGGAAGAGTGAGCTGATTGATCTGGGAGCCATCCTGCTAACCGATGTGCCCATGATGGCTTATCAGCTGAACGCCGTGTTCCGCATCCCCTACCACTACGACGCGAAGAACAGTAATTTCGGCATACTCAAGGCGTTCGACCGCAACGTGGAAATTGAAACCGTGAACCATTTCGCCACGGAACAGCCACCTCTGCCTCCGATTCTGCCGCCGGGGACCCCGCCCCCGCCAACGCCCCCGCCGCCGCGCAACCTCCCCGACGTGCGCAGCCTGCTGCTTCATTTCCGCTACAGCATTTCCGAATTGCCTGGGCCGGGATTCCGCCCGCGTTTGGCGGATGACCGCGTGGGGCATTTCTTCACGCAGATAGAGGATTACGACAGCGACCGCAGTTTCGAGTCCAGCCGCCGGTACATCCACCGGTGGAGACTGGAGAAACAAGATCCGTCAGCTCCGCTCTCTCCTCCAAAGCAACCTATCGTGTACTGGATGGAGAACACGGTTCCCGTAGAATACCGCGACGCCATCCGCGAAGGAGTTTTGCTGTGGAACAAGGCCTTTGAGCGCATCGGGTTCAAGGATACGATTCAGGTCAAACAACAGCCGGACAACGCGGATTGGGATCCGGCGGACGTGCGCTACAGCACCCTGCGGTGGTTCACCGGCTATCCCGACCCGGGATTCGCCGAGGGGCCGTCGCGCGTGAATCCGCTTACGGGAGAAATCTATGACGCGGACATTCGCTTCGACGCGGGAATGACGCGGTTTGTCCGGCGGGAGGCCAACGAGTACGTGACTCCCGTGGGAATGCCCTGGATGGAGGAGCCCGAGAGGCCGTTTCTTGCCCCTTGGCACAACGGGCCGAGCGAATTCTGTGACCTGGCGCGCGGCGCCGTAAAGGACGCGGAGTTTGCCTTTGACCTGCTGACCGCCCGCGGGATGAACCCCGAAGGTCCGGAGGCGGACAAGTTCGTCCACGATTTCCTGGTGGAGATTGCCGCGCACGAGGTGGGCCACACCCTGGGGCTGCGCCACAACTTCCGAGCAAGCACCATCCATACCCTCGAGCAGGCTCAGGACGCCTCGCTCACAGAAAAAGAAGGTTTGTCGGGCTCGGTGATGGACTACATCCCCACAAATATCTCGCCGCATGGCGAGAAGCAAGGCCAATACCACCAAACGACGCTTGGTCCGTACGACTATTGGGCCATCGAGTACCCCTATAAACCGATTGCGGCGTCAACGCCTGACGAAGAGTTGCCGGAGCTGAAGAAGATCGCCTCGCGCGCCGCGGAACCGCAGCTCGCCTACGACACAGATGAAGACGCAGGAATCGGCGGTGGGCCCTTCGACATGGATCCGGTGGTGAACCGCTTCGATTTCGGGAGCGACCCGCTCAAGTACTACGCGCTGCGCGTGAAGCTGGCGGACGAGATACGCGGCAACATGGAGCAGAAACTGGAAAAGCCGGGAGAAGGCTATCAAGTGCTGCGCCGCAGCTTTAACGAGGCCCTGAGGCAGGAAGGATACTCGTTGTACTTGGCTTCCAAATATATCGGCGGCGTTTACCATTACCGCTCGCACGTGGGCGATCCTGGAAACCGGCTGCCGTTTGACCCAGTGTCGGCGGCGAAACAAAAAGAAGCACTGGACCTTCTGCGCGAACATTTGTTCTCGCCAAAGGCGTTCCAGTTCTCACCGCAACTCCTGAACAAGCTGGCCAGCCCGCGGCATTCGGACTTCACCGACTTTCTGGCCATGCGCACGCGTTTCGACGAGCCCATTCATGACATGGTGCTCTCATTGCAGAACCAAGTTCTGGACCGCGTGTTCCATCCGATCGTACTCAGCCGGATTCTCGATTCCGAAGTGAAAGTGGCACAGCCGGCGGAAGCGTTCAGCCTGGGGCAGTTGTTCGGCGGAATTCAGGACTCCATTTGGGCGGAGACGAAGGCGCCGGCCGATACGCTGAACATCAGCAGCTACCGCAGGTCGTTGCAGCGGGCCCATGTGCGGAAAATGGTGGGCATGGTCTTGCGCGATTCGGGCGTGCCGGAGGATGCGCAAACTTTAGCGCGGCAAGGATTGATTAACCTGCGGAGCCAGTTGCAAAGCGCATTGGGCAAGCCCGGAGTCAAGATGTCCGTGGAGACGCGGGCCCACTTGAGTGAGTCCGTGGCGCGCATCGATGAGACCCTCAAGGCCAACATGCAGCGCTCCGGCTTTTAATCCGGATCATTACAACCAGCTAGCGTGAGCCGGGCCTAGCCCCAGCTAATCCTTGGGGGGCTGTTTGTGCAGCGTGGTGCAGAGGGTGAGGGCGGTGTTGGGGTCGACGGCGTTATCGCCTTCATCGATGAGCCGGATGACCCCTTCCTTGTCGATGACGATATTGGCGCGCAGCGCCCACTGGTAATCTTCGTTTTCGACGCTGTAGGTCTTGAGGATGCCGTAGGAAGTGAGCATCTTGTGGTTCATGTCGCTGAGGAGGGGAAAGTGGAGTTCGTTTTTTTCGGCGAAGGCGGCGTTGGCCGCGGGGCTATCAAGGCTGACGCCAAACACAGCAGTTTCAGCAGTGGGAATCTGGCCCGAGTCGATGCCAGCCTGCACGGCACGCATTTGCGCAGTGCACCCTTCGGAGAATGCCAGAACGTATACCGCCAGGAAAACATTCTTCTTGCCGCGATAGTCGCTGAGTTTGACGGTTTTCCATTCGTCTGTGAGCAGGGTGAAATCGGGGGCCGTGTCGCCAACCTTCAAGGAGATGCGCGCAACCCGCGCTTTCTGAACCTGATGGGCCAGCGGCGGGGCCGCCACCGCAGCAGCCAGGATAAGTCCAACTGCAAAAGCACGTCTCATAGCCATTCTGCCTAAACTCCAAATCTCCGGCGCGGTTGACAAGATGACTCCTGCCAACTGGTCAACCAGCATTTATACGCTATAGACCATTAAAACTGACATGAAATTCCACAAAATTTAGAAAAAAATGTGAAGGCCAAGCGAATGGCCCAGGGGCGAGACTGGCGGATGCCTGTGCCGGGGCAACCCCAAAGGGGTGAAGGAGGCATCAGAGAAAAGGGGCTGAAGCCGGGGCGGGAGCCTGGCCGAAGGGGCAGATTCATATTCTACCCGGCCCTTGGTTCAGGGTATAATTCAGAGCTTGCGGGATGAGCCTGCTAGCAAGCAGGATTCGTGCAGACAGCGATTGGGGCTGGCTAGTTTCAGCAAGAGAGGTGAAGTCTTGCAGATTCAGAATCAGTGGCGAGTTGCGAATGACCCTGGCAGGATCGCGGCAAACGAGTGGCGAGCCAAGCCGGGAGTGATGCGGCTGGCAGCGGCCTTGCTGGTGGCCGCGTTCTTCTTGCTCCTGAGCGCTACACCCTGCGACGCACAAATCTTTCATAAGAAAAAAAAGGTCAATAAGTCCACGAGCGCGGACAACACTGCCGAGCCGGACAAAGTTCTGTACGAAAAAGCGTTGGATGCGATCAAGCACGGCAAACACGAAGTGGGCCGGCTGAACATGCAGACGCTGATCAACACCTACCCGGATAGCGAATACCTGGCGGATGCCAAGCTGGCCATCGCCGATTCGTACTTCAAAGAAGGCGGTACGGCCAACACCACGCAGGCAATTCAAGCGTATCTGGACTACGTTGTGTTTTTCCCCATGCTGAAGCAGGCGGCCTACGCACAGTTGCAGGTAGCCATGGCGCATTTCCGCGAGATGGAGAAGCCGGACCGCGACCGCACGCAGGCCCATGAGGCGGAAGAAGCGTTTCAGACGTTCTTGCAAAAGTACCCGAATGATCCTCTGGCGCCGAAAGCCGAGCAGCATCTGCGCGAAGTGCAGGAACTGCTGGCGGAGGGCGACTACCGGATCGGCTATTTCTATTACTACGGGCGGGGGGATAAGCGAGCAGCGGCCTCCCGGCTCGTCGCGGTAGTCAGCCGCTATCCACTCTACAGCAAGGCGGACAGTGCGCTGTGGATGCTGGGAAATATCTGGGAAGGCACGGAGAAGAAAGAACTGGCGGCGCCTTATTACGCGCGCATTGTGCGGGAGTACCCGCTATCCCCGCTGGTGCCGCAAGCCAAGGACAAGCTAAGAGCGCTGAAAGCGCCAGTGCCACAGCCAGACCCGCAGGCCGTGGCGTGGATGACCGCGGAGCAAAACGCACCGCGCAAGCGCCAATCGTTCGCACTGAAACCCCTGGCGCTCGTGAGCACCAAGCCAAAGGGGGAGCTCACCGCGGCGGCACAGATGGGAAAGCCGACGATGACGCCTGAGTCCGAGAGCGACGCAGGCTTGGATATCCTGACGGGCGGAGGCCAGCCGCGGGGCACTGGAACGGGCATTGTAGCTACCGTTTCGCCGGGAAGCACCGGCGGGACGACGGAGGGCGCAGAAAATGTGGCTCCGGCGGGGGAGGAAACTCAGTCGAAGCCTGAAGGGCAACGCGATCCGGCCGCGCCTGCAGCAAGCGATGGCGCAGCAGCAACAGCGGCAAAGGACGCGGCAACGGATAGCGGCCAAAATTCAGATGCTACCCCGGCAGGCCAAACCACCGAAGGAAACAAGACCGATGGCGCCGCAGCCCAGGATGGTTCCCAAACCGGGAATCAGGCTGCCGACAAGGACACTAAAGACAATAAGAAAGAATCCACCAGCAAGAAAAAGAAGGGGTTGAAGAAAATTATCCCCTGGTAGTCGGTTGGCGCTGACGCAGATTTAGCGGAATAAATAGCATGTGGGGTGCGACCTAGATGGCCGCACCCCTCTTGTTTTGTGGGCCAAAATACGGCGGATCGAACCAAGTAGCCAGTATTACTTTGCGACACACGCCCTTTCCGTTGCGATTGACGCATACCTCTGCGAATGCTCCAATAAAATGAGTGGACCGCACCTCGCTTGAGCCACGGTGCTAGAGGGGTGGCTTGCGCGGTGAGGCATCGCCGGAGGGCCTCTCGTGGCGAAGATTCTGGTTGCCGACGACAACAGCAACATCCAGAAGATGGTCAGCCAAGCGCTGAAAGATCAGGGCATTGACGTCGTCGCCGTGGGCAATGGCGAGGCGGCCGTGCGGAAGATCGCCGATGTGCGCCCGGACCTGGTTCTCGCCGACGTGTTTATGCCGGTAAGAAACGGCTACGAGGTTTGCCGGTTCGTGAAAAGTGATTCTGCGCTGGCACATATCCCGGTGATTCTGCTGGTTGGGGCCTTCGATCCCTTGGATGAGCAGGAAGCGCAGCGTGTGGGCGCGGACGGGGTGCTGAAAAAGCCATTCATTCCCCCGGAGCCGCTCATATCGATGGTGAAGTCGGCTTTGCAGCGCGCGGGAGTGACAACGGCACCGCCCGAAGCAAAGCCTGCCGAGTCGCCAGCAGGCGCCCCTATCCCGTTTACGCCAGACAGCGCTGGCATGCCTCTGGTGGGCGTCGAAGGAAGCGGCACGGCGGCCGCCAACGAAAGCTTTCAGCGCCCAATGTCGGCGCGTTCCGGGCCAACCCAGATTGATTCGGGGGCGCAGCCGATGGCTTTTGGCAACCCGTCGGAAACGTCCACGGAGGAAACAGACGAAGACTTCGTGACGGGGACCGCGCCCGGATTCGCCATGGAGCACGATTGGCAGGCCGGCGGCGAAAACGATACCGACGAAGAAGAGCCCGCAGCGTGGAGACCCTCCGGTAGCGGGGAGGAAGAGGTTTCCACGGCCCAAGGGAAGAGGACAAAGAGTTCGGCGAGTGATTGGCGCACCGGCGGATTCGAGCAAATTGCAGGGGGCAAGTGGCAGGGCACGGAATGGGTGGCGGAGGAACAAGCACCGGAAACAGTCGAAAGCGCTCTTACAGCAACCAATCGCGCAACGGAAACGCCGGCCGCTCCTCCGGCCGCGCCGGAAGAACCGACTGCCATCCCCGGTAAGCCATTTGGAACGGATACGTGGGGGACGCCAGTTTCAACGGTTTCGGATGAAAAGCTCATGGCCAAAACGCCAACCGTCATTGAAGATCGGACGCACGCAGAAAGCAAACCAACGTCCGTCCCCGAAACGAAGGAAGGAAAAGAGACCAAGGATTCCTGGTATTCGGTCTCGCACAGCCCGTGGGATGCGGAGCATCAGAGGGCAAGCCGTTTGGCCTCGTCGTGGGATGCGCCAGCAAACGTCAAGACGCCTGCCCCGCCGACAAATGGCGCCGAAAAGTTCATCTCAGGCGTAAGCGAAGAAACCGAAGCGGCCATCGAAGAGGCTGCACTCCCCCCAGCCGCAGTGGAGGCAATCCGCGAAGAAGCTGCGCATGTGGCCGAACACGCCGCCAACGCCTCGAAGAACGAAACTTCCTCAGAGGGAACGAGCTTCTTCACCAGCACGGAAGAGGCAAACGCAGCGCCCGCAGCCCCGCCGGCCGCGGCTCCGAACGTCGACGAACTGGTAGCCAAGGTCCTTGCGAAAATGAGCCCCGAAGTGCTGCAAGCTGTAACCAGGGAGATTCTGAAGCCGGTTGTCGAAGCCATGGTCAAGGATGAGTTGAAGTCCAAAAAGTCTTAATTCCCTGCCCTGAAACTCTCCAGCATTTCCTTGCCGCTGCGCACGCAGCACCGCGAATTGACGCAGCCGCTTTTGGCCCCGTATAGTCGAAAGATTATCTTGAAGAAGAAATGAGGCGCGTGCAGTAGCCGCGCCGGGATTTCCCTGGAGAACTGCAGGCATGGCTCGCGAAATCGCGAAAACCTACGAACCGCAACAGATTGAGCCGCGCTGGGCTGAGTTTTGGGTGAAGGAGCAGCTCTTTAAGGCCGACGCCCAGGCTCCGGGGCCCGTGTTTTCCATCGTGATTCCCCCGCCCAACGTGACCGGTTCACTGCACATTGGCCACATGCTGGAGCACACGGAAATCGACATCCTGACGCGCTGGTACCGCATGAGGGGTTACAACACGCTGTACCTGCCGGGAACCGATCATGCGGGCATCTCCACGCAACGCGTAGTCGTGAAATACCTTGCGGACCAAGGGATCAGTTACCAGAAGATAGGGCGTGAAGAATTTGAGAAGCAGGTGTGGAAATGGAAGGAAGAAGCAGGCGGACAAATTACGCAGCAGATGAAGGGGATTGGAGAGAGCTGCGACTGGTCGCGGGAGAGATTCACGCTGTCGCCAAAGCTTTCCAAAGTGGTGCGCGAAGTTTTTGTTCGGCTCTATGAAGAAGGATTGATCTACCGCGCCACGCGTCTGGTCAACTGGTGCCCGGACTGCCTGACGGTGCTGAGTGACCTTGAAGTGGTGCACGAAGAGCGCCAGGGGCATCTGTGGTACATCAAGTATCCGGTGGTCGGAACAAGTGAATTCCTCACTGTGGCCACCACGCGGCCCGAAACCATGCTGGGAGACACGGCGGTTGCCGTTCATCCGCAGGACGAACGCTACAAGCACCTCATCGGTAAGAAAGCCCTACTCCCGCTGATGAACCGCGAGATTCCCATCGTCGCCGACGAAATGGTCGATCGCGAATTCGGCACCGGCGCGTTGAAGATCACGCCCGCGCACGATCCCAACGATTTCGAGCTGGGCAAGCGGCACAACCTGGCCGAAATCGACGTCATGACCGATGACGCGCGCATGAACGCCAATGCCGGCGCGTATGCGGGGCTGGACCGCTTCGCCGCGCGCAAGAAGATTGTCGAGGATTTGAAAGCCCAGGGCTTGCTCGAAAAAATCACCGACCACACCAACGCCATTGGCCTGTGCGAGCGCAGCAAAACGATCGTCGAGCCTCGCATTTCGACACAGTGGTTTTGCAAAATGAAGCCGCTGGCCGAACCGGCGATTGCCTCCGTGGAGCGCGGAGAAATCCTCATGGTGCCGGAAAACCGTCGCCAGGAATACTTCAACTGGATGCGGAATATCCGCGACTGGACAATCTCGCGGCAGCTCTGGTGGGGCCACCGCATTCCGGCATGGTACTGCAGGGAGAACAAGCACATTACTGTGGTGCGTGAGACTCCCGCGAAGTGCGCGACATGCGGCTCAGTGAATCTCGAGCAGGATCCCGACGTGCTCGATACGTGGTTCAGTTCGGCGTTGTGGCCCTTCTCGACCCTCGGCTGGCCGGAGAAAACGGAGGACTACAAGAAATACTATCCGACGAGCTTGTTGATCACCGGCTACGACATCCTGTTTTTCTGGGTGGCCCGGATGATCATGATGGGCTTCCATTTCACCGGACAAGTTCCCTTCCACGCGGTTGCCATGCACTCGCTGGTGCGCACGGGAAGCGGCGAAAAAATGTCCAAGTCCAAAGGCACGGGACTCGATCCCGTCGCATTGAACCAGCAGTATGGCACCGATGCCATGCGCTTCTGCCTGGCTGCGTCGGCCGCGCCCGGAACCGATATCGTGCTCTCCGACGACAAGCTGGCCAGCGCCCGGAATTTTGCCAATAAAATTTGGAATGCCGCGCGCTTCTTGTTCGTGAATCTCGATAAGTTTGAGCAAGGCGGCGCGAAACTCGAAGAACTGGCCGCCCCGGAAGTTCGCGCGAAAGCGCCCTACGCTGTCGCCGGCAAAGTTCCCTTGGTGGACGCGTGGCTCTTCGCGCGTCTCGCAACGACGGTCGACTTGGTTAACGACGCGCTCTCGAATTACCGTTTTCACGAGGCCGCGCAAGGCGTCTACCAGTTTTTCTGGGGCGACTTCTGTGACTGGTACATCGAATGGGTGAAGCCGGAGCTGCAAAGCGCCGATCGCGAACGCGCCACAGTCGCGTGGAAGAATCTCTTCGCGGCTTTCGACGCGGCTTTGCGGCTGCTGCATCCATTCATGCCGTTTCTTACGGAGGAGTTGTGGCACCAGTTGCCGCAAAAGAAGGGCGCCAAATCCATTGCCCTGGACCGGTTCCCGGAAGTCGAATCGCGATGGAAAAACGCAGATGCTCTCGGCGATGCCGCGCAGATTCAGGAAGTGGTCAGCGCCTTGCGTACGATTCGTGCCGATTTAAAGCTGGATCCCAAGAAAAAAATCATGGCCGAATTCGCAACCACGGAAAAGGAAACAAGCCGTATCATTCAAGCCAATCGCGAAACCGTGGAGCGCTTCGCGGTGCTGTCGGAACTCCTCGTTGTCCCCAAGGAGGCCTTCGCCGCGAAGAATGGCGCCGTGCGCTCCACCGCGGCGTTTGATATTCGCGTGACTCATTCCGATGCCGTACATGTACCTGCCGAGATCACCCGGTTGAAGAAAGAGATGGATGGCTTGCAAAAAGCCATCGCAGCAAAGGAAAGACAACTGGGAGACGACACCTTTCGCAGCCGCGCGCCGGAAAAGATCGTCAAAGGACTCGAAGGAACGCTGGCGCAACAGAGAATTGAGCTGGGCAAATTGCGGAACCGGCTGCGGGAGCTCGATGGCGGCAGCCAAGCCGCGGGGAATTGATTCTGTGAACTGGCATTCCGAAGAAATCGAGCGAATCGTCCGCCGCGCGCTGTCGGAAGATATCGGCCCGGGCGACGCGGGCACTGCGGCAACGATACCGCCACAAATGGAAGCCCACGCGCAGATTCAGGCGCGGCAGACTCTGGTATGCGCCGCATTGCCCCTGGCCGAAAATATCTTCCGCGCTCTCGATCCGGAGATGGAGGTCGTTTGCGTGCACCCCGACGGATCGTTCGTGGAACCAGGCGCCACGCTCGTGGAACTGAAGGGCAATGCGGCAGCCATTCTCACTGGTGAGCGCGCCGCCCTGAATTTCTTGTCGCGCTTGTGCGGTATCGCAACGCTCACCAGGCGCTTCGTGGAACAACTGGCGGGGACCAAGACGCGCATCCGTGACACGCAGAAAACCGCGCCGGGCCTGCGCGTATTGGAAAAGTATGCCGTTAAAGTGGGCGGCGGCCTGAATCACCGCTTTGGCCTCTACGACGCCATTCTCCTGACGGGGAATCACGTTGCGCTGGCCGGCGGAATCAAAGCGGCCCTCGACAAAGCACATACGTACGTGGCGCCGAAGTCGCCGCCGCCTCGGACCGCCAGCGCTTATGACGCCGCGGGATTGGATCCGGAAGTGGCCGGCCCCGCACCGCTGAGCGTACAGATTGAGGTGCGCGATGAGCGCGAACTGCGCGAGGCGCTAGGAGCGGGCGCTGAGGCCGTGCGTTTGGATGGCATGGCGCCGGAGCTGGCTTCGGAGTGCGTGAAGCTTGCGCGCGAGATGCGCGCGGATTGCGTCATCGAGATTTCGGGAGGGATTACTCTCGAAAATTTGCACGCGTATGCGCAAGCCGGAGCCGATTTCCTCTCTTCCGGGATGCTGACGCATTCGGCGCCCGCCGCACACCTGAGCCTGCTTGTGGACAAAGCGGAGGAAACGTAAGCTTAGCAGGCTGCTGAAAACGCCCAGTGGCACAGGTTTCAGCCTGTGCGCGTCATGCAAAGCCAGGATTTCTGTACTGCTGACTCGTTTCTAAGGACCAGCCACGTGCTTCGCGGACTTTTTCTGCAAGCTGATAGGCGGCGCGCAGGCGCATCGATATCCCTATGAATCAAGAAACCTTGCCCGGAACGACGGACCGGAGAGTAGCGGGCTTGCTGACGCTGCTGGCGGAAAATGCCACTATCGAGATCAGCGGCGCGCGCATCGCCCGCCAAATCGGTGTGTCGCGATTCACCGTGCACCATTGGGTCGATCGCCTGCGCGAGCTCGGCGTGAAGGTCAAGGGCCGGCCGGGCAGCGGCTATCATCTCGAGAAGATTCCCGATATTTTGACCCCGGACATGCTGCGGCAGCGACTGAAGGGCAGCCTGTTCGGGAAGCGCATCTATCATTTTTTCCGTACGGATTCCACCAATCGCGTGGCCTTCGAGCTCGGCCAGGCGGGTGAGCCGCAAGGCGCGGTGGTTTTGGCCGAAGAGCAAAGCGCGGGGCGCGGCCGGGCCGGCCGCACGTGGCAGTCGGAACGCGCTGTCGGGATCTACGTCACGCTGCTGCTGCGCCCCAAGCTCGCGCCGGTGCAGGCTCCACTGCTCTCCATGATGGCGGGGCTTTCCGCGCATACCGCTGTCGAGGCCGCCACCGGCTTGGCGGTCGACTTGAAGTGGCCGAATGACCTGATCATTCACGGGAAAAAAGCCGGCGGCATCCTGACGGAAATGCATGCGGAGCCGGGTCTCGTGCGCTTTGTCGTCGTGGGCCTCGGATTGAACGTGAATCAAGAACGCTTCCCCGGTGAGCTCGCAAGCACCGCCACTTCCCTGCGCCAGGAAACCGGCAAGCCGCAATCGCGCCTGGAATTGCTCGTGCGGTTGCTGCGTGAATTCGAGAGCGACTACAATCGTTTCGTGCGCGAGGGCGTTGCCAGCGTCGTAAAACGCTTCGAGGTTCTTTCCAGCTATGCGCACGGCAAGCGCGTGCGCGTGACCAACGGCACCGAGAGCTACCTGGGAACGACCGCCGGGCTCGCACCCGAAGGCTTGCTGCAAGTCGAGCGCGACGATGGCCGCCTGGTGACCGTCATCGCAGGCGACGTAGCGGAGGCGCGCTAGATGCTGCTGACCATCGACGTGGGAAACACCAACACCGTGTTGGGCGTGTTTCGCGGCGAGGAGCTGATCGCCAATTGGCGGCTGACCACCGCTCGCGAGCAAACCGTCGACGAATACGGCGTGCTGACGCGCAATCTGTTTACCTTGGCGGGATTGGACCGCGACGCCATCACCGGCGTGATTATCAGCTCGGTTGTGCCGCCAGTGAACTGGACCCTGGCGGAAATGTCGCGCGTATATTTCGGCAAGAAGGCCTTGTTTGTGGAAATGGGTGTGAAGACCGGCATGGCCGTCCTGGTGGACAATCCCGCGGAAGTGGGCGCGGACCGTATCGTGAACGGCGTGGCCGCGTTTCATGTCTACGGAGGCCCGTGCATCGTGGTGGATTTCGGGACAGCCATCACCTTCGACGCAATATCGGCGAAGGGGGAGTATCTGGGCGGCGCGATCGCGCCCGGGCTAGGAATTTCCGCGGAAGCCCTGTTTGCCCGGGCCGCAAAATTGCCGCGCGTCGAGGTTAAAGACCCGGGAAAAGTCATCGGCACGGACACCGTCACGCACATGCAAGCAGGCTTGTACTACGGCGCCGTCGATATGGTCGACGGCATGCTCGCGCGCATGAAGAAGGAGCTGGGCGAAGGCGCGAAAGTGATTGCCACCGGCGGGCAGGCCCGGCTTGTGGCAAAAGGATCGAAGTACATCGAGCACACCGATGACTTTCTGACGCTGACGGGTTTGCGCTTGATTTGGGAGAAAAATCAGCCGGCGGAACGCGGCCAGACCGTGGCGGCGGATGCGCGTGGCCCACGAAGCGTGATGCCGGCTAAGAAGGCGCAGACGTAAGGGCGCCGCTTTTGCGCAATCTTCGTAGCCTGAGCGGCACGCGCAACAGTTCCCAAAAAATGGACGGCTGGAACTATTTCAATTACTTCACGGAAATCGAGGAATATTTCTGGAAGAAGCGGGGTGCCCACCTGCTGGTATCCCCGCTCGACTGGGCCATTATGGAAGCTTGGCAGAAAGCCGGCGTGCCTCTGGAAGCGGTGTTAAAAGGAATCGACCGCGCGTTTGAGAGCTATGGCCGGTCGCGGCGCGGCGGCTCGGGAAAACCCCTGAAAAGCCTCGCCTATTGCACCGATGCGGTGCTGGAAGCGGCGGAAGAACAATTGGAGTCTTCTGTTGGGGCGCAGCAGGCGGCCAAGCCTGGCTCCACGGCCGAAACTTTTCCGCGCGAAGAACTGAAGAAGTATTTTGAAAAAAACATCGCGCAACTGAAATGCGCAGTAGAAATAAATCAGAGTGCACAACCGGCGCTGGGCGCGGCACTGGCAAACATCGCAAAGTCTCTGGAAAGCGCCGCGACTTTGTTGGACACGCCTGCCGCGCTCGACCTGGAGGATCTGGAGCGGCGCCTGACGATTCTGGACGAAAAACTGCACGCCCTGCTCGCCGGCCTTGCGCCGGAAGAGTTGCTGCTGAAAATCCAGCGCGAATTGGACGGGCAGCTTGCGGCCCACCGGCGAAAAATGAAAGCCGCGCAACTGGCGCTGATTGAGGAACAGTTCGTGCAGAAGCGGCTGCTCGAAGAGTTCGGCCTCCCGCGCCTCAGCCTTTTTTACTTTTCCTAGGCTGGCGGTGCAACGGATTTTGCGGTCTCAACAAGTTGAGGACTTCTGATGGCGGATGAGTTAAGATTATCGATTGAGAAGCTTGTCTACGGAGGCGACGGCTTGGCGCACGCCGACGGCAACACCGTTTTTGTTCCCTACGTCCTGCCCGGGGAAGAGGTGCGCGCAGCCGAAAAATCGCGCCAGAAAAAACTGGTGTGGGCGGAACTGCTGGAAGTCACTTCCCCGGCAAAGGATCGCGCCAGGCCGCGGTGTCCACATTTTCAAAAATGCGGCGGGTGCCACTACCAGCATATTTCCCCCTCCGAACAAGTGAAACTGAAAAAAGAGATTCTGCGCGAAACGCTTTCGCGCCTCGGCGGCATTTGCTGGGACGGCGCCATCTCCGAACACACGGCTGAGCCGTACGGTTACCGCAATCGTGCACAGTGGGCCGTTCGCGACGGCTTGCCTCGCGCGCTGGGATATTTCCTGGCGGAGAGCTCGGTGGTTTTGCCCATCGACGAATGCCCCGTGCTCTCGCCGCTGCTGGCCCAGACATTTGCCACGCTGCAGGATATGACGCGGTCCGGCGCACTGCCTGCCGGCGTGCAAGAGATGGAAGCGTTTGCGGATTCCGCCGACGAAAAGATTGCTCTGAATATCGCATTCGAAAGATTTCCGAAGCCAGCCGAAGAACTACCGGCGGCTTTTCGCGCGGCCGTGCCGAAAATCGAAAGCCTGCTTTTGCTGGACCAGAAAAAGAACAGGTTTGAATTGAGCGGCCCGGGACACCTCATCCACAAGGCGCTCGGGTATGAGTATCGCGTCAGCCATCTTTCGTTTTTTCAGGTGAATCGCTTTTTGATCGAAGATCTGCTCAGGACGGTCGTGGCCGGTGCGCGTGGCGGCCTGGCCCTGGATTTGTACGCCGGAGTTGGCTTCTTCACACTGCCTCTGGCGAAGACTTTCGAGAAAGTTCTAAGCGTCGATGCGAATCTGGCCGCGACGCGGGATTTGCAGGCCAATGCCGAACTCGCCGGAGTGGCCGTTACCGTGCACAACGAGCACGTCGAAGACTTCCTGAAAAAGACCGGCGAGAAGCCTGAATTCGTGGTCTTGGATCCGCCGAGGGCTGGCCTGGGAGCAAAAGCAGCAAAGGATCTGGCGGCGCTCGGCGCGATGGAGATTGTTTATGTCTCCTGCGATCCATCCACGCTGGCCCGCGACTTGTCCGTTCTGACGAACTCCTCGCGAAAGCCCCAGGAGATTCCGCAACCGGCCAACCGCTACGAGATTGCGGAAATTCACTTGTTCGACCTTTTTCCGCAGACCTTCCACATCGAGACCCTGGTGAGGTTGCGAAGGGCGCCATGAGGCTGCCGGCCGTGGCGATTGCCGCAGCCTTTGCTTGCGGCATCACGCTGGGCCTGCATCCCGCCGTAACGCCGCATGTCTCGTCTGTCTCACTCCTCTCTTCCTGTTTTCTATGCGCAACTGTTCTCATTCTCGCGGGGCTTGCCCTCGCAAAAGTTGGCCGCCTCTTCCCTGCCGCAGTCGTTTCTCTTCTGAGCTGGGCCTTGCTCGGCTTTCTCGGAGCCTGCGTCGCCGGACAGCCGCATTCTCCGGAACACGTGGCTTCACTCCTCGAGCGCGGCGAATTGCCTTTGGGCTCGCCCTTGCGGTGGCATGGAAGGCTGCGTGACGAGCCCGCCAAACTCCCCTGGGGCTATGGGCTGGAAGTTGAGCTGGCGGGAGTGGATTTCCAGGGCTCATTCCGCCCTGCGCGCGGCGGCTTGCGCGTCACCTTCACACCCCATGAGGATGAAGCTCCGCTCCCGGAGCTTCACGCCGGAGATGAAATCGCAGTGCTGACGGACGCGCGCCTCCCTCAGGTCTTCCGCGACGACGGCGCATTCGACAGGCGAGCGTACTTGGCGCACCAGAATATCGACTTGGTGGCGACGCTACGCGCTCCTGAACTGATCGAACGAGTCGCGGCATCACCGCCAACGCTCGCGACACGCTTGGCTCGGCTGAGAAAACAGTTGCGCCAAGAAATTGACGCGCTCTGTGGCAGCTCGCCGCAGGCCGCCGGTGTGTTGCGTGCCATGCTGCTGGGCGACCGCAGCTTCGTGGATCGCGCGGAATCCCTCGATTTTCAGAAAACCGGGGCGTTCCATGTGCTCGTGGTGGCCGGCTTGCACGTCGCTGCCATTGCGGCACTGCTCTTCTGGGCCGGAAAAAAACTGCGTTTGCCGCGCCACTGGACCATGCTCATCACTTTGTCGCTTCTGTTCGCCTATGTGGCCATTGTCGAGCAGCGGCCGCCCGTCTTGCGCGCTGCGCTCATGACGGCAATCGTGGTGCTTGGAGGATTTTTCTTTCGCCGCCTGGAATTGTTGAACTCCGCCGCCATCGCCGCGCTGGCTCTTCTCGTAGTCAAACCGCTCGCGCTTCGCGACTCAAGTTTTCAGTTGACCTTCGCAGCGATTGGCTGCATCGCGGGGCTGGCCGTGCCCTGGCTGGAGAAAACCACTCAGCCCTACGTGCGCGCTCTGCGGGGCTGGAGGGATGTCACACGAGACGCTGGCCACGAGCCACGCGCCGCGCAATTCCGCATCGACCTGCGCGCGCTTGCGGCGTGGCTCTCTGCGCGCATGCCCGCAAGGGTCGCCAATGCAGGAGGCAATGTGCTCGCTGGCGGATTGTCGCTGGCTTTTCGCGTCTGGGAGTTGCTGGTCATCACGCTCGCGCTCCAGATGGCGCTGCTGCCGCTGATGGCGCGCGATTTTCACCGCATCACCTTGGCCGCCCCGCTGGTGAATCTCGCGGCCGTGCCTCTGATTGGGGTCCTGGTCCCGCTCGGCTTTGTCACGCTGATCGCCGGACTGGCTTTCCCGGCGGCGGGCAAGCTGCTTGCCGCTCCGTTGGTGTGGCTCACATCCCTCCTGGTGCAGGTTGTTGAATGGTTCGCGCATTTTCCGCGATGGAGCTACCGGATTCCGGAGCCGCCGTGGTGGCTGGTGGTGCTTTTCTTTGCTGCTTGCATCGCTATCGCCGCCGGGCTGCGGCGCAAAGACTCAGCAGGCCGGATTCCCGTTTTGGGAACTAGTCTTAATTTAACTAGTCTAAATTTAAATAGTCTAATTAAGACTAGTTTCGCCCACCCCGTTTGTCATACCGCGGTTATTATCATGTGGCTTATCTTCGCATTGCTGATTGCGCTCTTCCCGTTTCATCCCAGATGGTCCGCCGGAAAACTGGAAGTGACGGTCCTTGACGTTGGCCAGGGCGATTCCCTGTTTGTCGTTTTCCCGGGCGGCCGGACGCTCTTGGTGGATGGCGGAGGAGCGTTCGGCGGTTTCACAGGCCAGGAAGAGCACGCCGGTGTGGACCCGGGCGAGGAGGCGGTATCTCCGTACTTGTGGTCGCGCGGCTTTCAGAGACTGGATGTAGTCGCGCTGACGCACGCGCATCAGGACCACCTGGGCGGGCTCACGGCCATCCTGGAGAATTTTCGCGTCGGAAAATTATGGATCGGGCGGGAAGTGTCTTCGCCGGCGTTGGCGCGCCTGGAAGAATTGGCTGGAAGCCGAAACATTCCGATCGAGCACGAGCTCAAAGGAAAGTCGTTTGAATGGGATGGAGTGACCGGCGAATTTCTCTGGCCGGACAAGACGTCCGGCAACGTGACGTCTGCGGCGAAGAACGATGACTCTCTCATCCTCCAGTTGCACTACGGCAAAAGAAGCATCCTGCTGCCGGGAGACGCGGAAAAATCATCGGAGCGCGAAGTGCTTGCGGAAAATAGCGAGGATGCGTTGCACTCCGACGTCCTGAAGGTCGGCCATCACGGGAGCAAGAATTCGACGACCCCGGCATTCCTGGCCGCGGTCCACCCGCGGGTGGGAGTTATCTCCGTGGGAGATGCAAATCCGTACGGACATCCCAGCCCGGAACTTCTTGAGCGTCTTGAGGCAGCCGGCGTGCGCATCCTGCGGACCGACCGCAACGGCGCGGTTCACGTGCTTACGGACGGACAAAGTTTGGAGATCACCTGTTTCGCCGCTTGTCCTGAACGAGAAGGCACGGCGACCTTAGCGCGGGCGGAAATAGGACATCAAGAGCAGAACGGCGAGAAGAAGTAAAAGGCCGAGCGCGGCTTGCCATTCACGATTTTTCTTGTACTGCGCAAAGGAAAACACGCCGGCAGATTCCCCGGACAATTTCGCGGCCCGCAAGCGCGGGAGAAACAGCGGAACCGCAGCTGCATATTCGGCGAAGGCTTGGCCGTAGCGTGCCCGCAGTTCTTCCTCTTCGCCGCGCATCACCGGGGAATAGAAAATTGCGAAATACGCAGCGATGATTGCTGCCGACAGCCACGACCCTGCGGCGACGGCAGCACCGAGCGCGAGGATGGCGCTGCCGAGATACAGCGGGTTGCGCGTGCGAGCATAGGGACCCGTCACCGTGAGGACCTCATGCTTGCGCAGATAGCCGGCAGCGTACCCGCGCAGCCACAGGCCCAGCACTCCGGCCAAACCGCCGAACAAGATGCTCCTAGGAGTGGGCCGAGAAAACCATAGGACCACGAGAGCAAGCGGATAGCCGAGGCGTACGCGCCAGCGCACGAAGAAACGGCCCTGGGCGCTCGCGCTCACCGGCGCGCCTCGACTTGACGCCGCACGGCATCGAAGACCTCGGCGACTTCGAGTTCCAGCAGAGAAGGATCGGGCCGGTCAGCGCGCTTGTAAGTGGTCACCGCATTCGGGCTGCGCAGCACAATGTCCTTCCCGGAATCGGCTCCGAGTCCATACGGGCCGTTCCGCGCGGGATCCGTCGGCCCGAAAAGCGCCACCACCGGAGCGCCCAAAGCCACGGCGAGGTGCAGCGGGCCCGTATCACCGGCAACGACGCAAAGCGCATGACGCAAGAGAATCATGAGTTGTTCGAGGGAACAGTGACACGCAATGGGGCCGGGATCTCCGCTGGCCGCCTTGACGGCGGCAATGCAATCCTCATCCCCTGGGCCTTGATTCAAAACGCAACGCAGCCCGAGAGTCTTGTGAAGTTGCTGGCAGAGCGCGCCGTAGTGCTCTGCAGGCCAACACTTGGAGCGCCATCCTCCGGCCGGGCTCAGCACTACGTAGCGGTCGACGTTTTGATCTCGCAAGAGCGGCAAGCCACAAACTTCTTTCATTGAGGGTATGGAGACCGAGAAGGCGGCTACGCCGCGATGCGCTCCAGCGCGCTGCGAAAGCTCGCCGTTTTGCTCGGCAATATGCGCATTAGTCGAGCGGACGCGGTCGGTGTAAAGCACCGGCACGCCGAATTCGCGAACGGAGTGCGAAGAAAAGCCGATGCGGCGCCGCACGCGGCCCAGGAATGGCAGCGCAGCGGACTTCCACAAACCTTGGTAATCAATTGCCGCGGTAAAGCCTGCTTTTCGAATGCGGCTGAGAATGCCCCGCACAGAACTGTAGGCGCGCGTCTCCACCTCCCAGATTTGGGTGGCGAGTCGGCTGCTTTCGACCAATGTTTTCCAGCGCGGATGCGTGAGCCAGACAATTTCGGCCGTAGGAAACGATTCGCGCAAGCCGGCCACCGCGGGAAAAGTGTGGACGATATCACCAAGGGAACCGAGGCGCACGATCAGGAGGCGCTGCTCACTCATGCGGTGCCTTGCGGATGGAGTCGAAGAGCGCGCGGGTCGAGTGGTCCTTCGGGTCGCCCACGATAGCCACGCGAATACCCAGCCGCTTGGCCGTCGCACGCTCCGGCACTGTTTCCACCGTGTAGTCGGTGCCCTTCGCATGCACGTCCGGCCGCAATTCCTCAAGGAGAGCTTCGACGGTGGCTTCAGGAAAGACGACGACGTAATCGACGCAACGGAGCGCCGCAACCAGCAGGGCGCGCGCCTTTTCATCGAGAACCGGACGGCCGGCGCCCTTCAAGTTCCCCACGCTGGAATCGGCGTTCACACCTACGACGAGAAGGTCGCCTTCGACCCGAGCGCTTTCGAGATAGCGAGTGTGGCCGGCGTGGAGAACGTCAAAGCAGCCGTTGGCAAAAACGATGCGCTCGCCCCTGCGTTTGTGCTTCGCCAATTCTTTCCGTACAAGTGCGCGAGAAGCAATCTTGCTTGCGGCCGCGCGCATAAATCAGGAAGCAGCCCCGGACGCTTCTCTGCGAATCGCATCCAGAAGTTCCTGGCGTGAAACGGTTGCGGTGCCGCGCTTCATGACCACGAGGCCGCCGGCAATATTGGCGATATGCGCAGCTTCCAAAGGCGAAGCGCCGCAGGCCAGCGCAAGAGTATAAGCGGCAAGAACCGTGTCGCCGGCGCCGGTAACGTCCACGGCTTGGTCCGGGCCGTGAACCGGGATGTGCGTGAGGTGGCCGCCTGCTTCAAAGAGCGCAGCGCCATGGCGCCCGCGCGTCACGAGGAGCGCATGCAATTTCATCGCCGAGAGCGTCGCGTGGCCTGCTTGCGCAAGGTCCCGGGCGTCGTCGCTGATGGTGATATGGTGCTCAGCCTCCAATTCCGCTTCGTTCGGCGTGGCCGAGGTGACTCCCGCTCTCGCATAGCTGTGCAGCCGGTAGCGCGCGTCGAGCGTAACCGGCAGAGCATTCCTGAGCTTCGCAGTCGCTTGGCGGACCAGTTCGGGAGTGGCAACACCAAAGCCATAATCAGAAACGGCAAGCCCATCGGCATGACGCAAGCTCGCGGCCAGCTTTTGCTGAATTTTTCGGCGAATCACCTCGGGAAGAGGCCCGTGGGGTTCATCGTCGACGCGAAGAACTTGCTGCGCGACGGTATGCGCCCAGCCAGCAAGGAAACGTGTTTTTCTTGGCGTCCGCCGGCCTTTGACGCGAAAGGCGCCGCTGGTGTTCATCTTCTTCGCGCGAAAATAGCTCAGCAGCGCATCTCCGGCCTCATCGTCTCCAACTACGGTCACAGGCAGCACTTTGGCGCCAAGCGCAGCAAGATTGTTCGCCGCGTTCGCTCCTCCGCCCGGAACCACCTGCGTCTCACGATGCTTCAAGATCAAAACCGGGGCTTCGCGCGAGACACGGGTGATATCGCCATACAGGAATTCATCCGCGACAAAGTCGCCGAGCAGAACAATCGTCTTGCCGGAGAATTTTTCCACGCACTCAGCAAGATCGCGCAGGTCCACCGATGCGGACATTTCCTCCTTGGCGGTGCGGCGCTTCATCGCGGTTGCCTCAGAATCCAATCGACAGCCTGGGCCAAGTCCTCGGCTACGAAATCCGGCGGAGCAGGCCACTCCGCAGCGTGCCACGCCAGGTCACCTTCCCCATAGCCAGTGCGCACCAGGATACCGCGCGCCTGGGTGTTATGAGCGAGCTCCACGTCGATGTAGCGGTCTCCAACGACGAAAGAGCGCCGCAGATCCACGCCATGCTCGCGTGCGGCCTGCTCGAGCATGCCGGTTTTCGGCTTGCGGCAGGCGCAGTTCTCCGTCGAACCGTGCGCGCAGTAGTAGAGCGCATCGATTTTTGCGCCGGTCTCGGCAAGCTGCCTGGTCATCAGTCGCGTCACGTCGTGCACCAGCGATTCCGGAAAGTATCCGCGCGCCACACCCGATTGGTTGGTCACCACAATCGCGGCATAACCAGCTTCATTCAGCCGCCGCAGCGCGGCTGGGACAAACGGGAACATACGAAATCGGCTGACGTGATTCAAGTATCCGACTTCTTCCGCGATGGTGCCGTCACGGTCGATAAATACCGCGGGGCGTGAGCTAGAGCGCTCAGGCATGCTGCGCCTCGGTTGCCGGCAGCCAGTTTTTCGCGGCGGCTTCAACCAGGTCTGCAGTGATATTCCTCATACAGCGATGGTCGGTGGGGCAGTGCCGGAGAAAGCAAGGGCTGCAGTACGGTTTTTGCTGAACGATGTTACATCGCGGCGTCACCGGCGCCGTGCCATTGGGATCGGTCGGGCCGAACACGGCCACGACCGGCAGGCCCACAGCGGCGGCCACATGCATGGCCCCGGAATCGTTGCCGATGAAGAGATGACACTGCGAGAGTAGAGCTGGAAGATCGGCAACGGCCGTTTCGTTCGTAAGGTCGATGGGCGGCCGGCGCATTTCCGCAGCGATGGCACCCGTGACGGCTCCTTCCGTCGCGGTTCCGAAGAGAATGACGTCGGCGTCGGTCTGTGATTGCAAGCGGTTTGCCAGTTCGGCAAAGCGCGCGGGCGGCCAGCATTTCGCCGACCCGTAGGAAGCGCCCGCGCCGATGGCGAGGCGCAGCGAACCGGGCCGCACGCCGGATTGCGCGAGAAACTCCGCCGCTCGCGCTCGATTGTGCTCCGAGACATTCAACGTGATAAAAGATTCATCTACCAACGCGTCAATCCATCCCGCCCGGCGCAGAAGCTCCAAGTAATAGAACTTTTCGTGCGCCGGAATTTCTCCCGGCCGGGGGACTGCGATGGGCTTGGTCAATAGGAGGCTTCGCCCGTCGCGGGCGTAGCCGATGCGCTCTGAAATGCGCGCCCGCCAGGCCAGCCACGCGGCGTCGAATGCATTTTGCAGAAGAAGCGCGGCGTCGAATTTTTGCGCGCGCAACTCGGCAGCCAGCCGCTCGCGGCCCAAAACTCCCGCGTGCGCGCCCGAAGCATCGTAAAGAATCAGCCGATTGCAAATCTGCTGATCGCGGTAGATGTCCGCGACGTAGGGCCTCGCCAGAATCGCGATCTCCGCCTCGGGGAACCGGCTGCGCACGGCCCGCAGCGCCGGCAAGGCCATGATGGCATCCCCCAACCAGTTCGTCGCGCGAATCAGAATCTTCATGCGGCCACTCCGCGGCTTGCTGCCAGCAAACGCTCCATGGTGGCAAGGAATTCGCTTTCCGAAGAAATTACGAAATCAATCACGGCGATGTAGACGGGAAGTTTGAACACGTGATTTAAACTCAGGTTCTGCTCATCCTTCTCCGTGGTGATAAACGCTTTTGCTCCGACTTGCTCCGCGGCCGTTTCCAGCCCCCGCACATCTTTGCTCGTGTAGCGGTGATGGTCGCGGAATCGTTTTTGGCCTGCAAGGGGAACATGCCAGTGCGCCA
>Ga0307479_10001270_pt1 | contig 23013 bp, 18 predicted proteins | sample atmos_gasesECM4C_FD_203743 | JGI IMG/M metagenome (GOLD analysis project Ga0307479, IMG submission 203743) | Hardwood forest soil microbial communities from Morgan-Monroe State Forest, Indiana, United States - atmos_gasesECM4C_515 | ecosystem: Environmental > Terrestrial > Soil > Temperate...
TCTTCGTTCCAAACAGGTCAAGCGCGGGGTTGAGATAAGAGGTTAGACAGGTGAGAGATCACCCGACGATCAAGATTTGAGTATAGGAGAGGGGAGCGGGATTTTCAAATGGAGACGCTTTGTGCGCGGGCATCACGATTACGCCTCGGTGTTGGACCTGGGCCTTGAAAGCGTGTGGTCGAAGAGTTCTGGCCAGATATTCGGAGGAAAGTTTTTCGACAAAAATAGGCTTCGCAGGCGTGTACTTCGGCAGAGCGCATTTTTGTGTGAATCGGAAGTGCAAGAGCGGCGCAGCGTGCTGCGCCACTACAGGGAGATGCGACGCAGGCGCTGTTGCTGGCCGGCAAGGACTGGGAGGCGCCCTTCCTTCGTCAGGATAAACTAAAGCAAACACGCCCCCTACAACGTTGTGCGAACTCAGTCGGTGGAGGCGGTGCGGGGTAGGGCGGAGGTTAGGTCAGCGTGGAGGAGGCGATGGAAGAGGTGCTCGCCAGCTTCGCGGCGGACGGAGAGGCGGCCGGCAACGTAGGCGCGTGAGCCGAGGCCGCGCTGGACGGACTCGCAGATGGCCATGTCTTCGTCTTGCACTTTTTCGCTCACGGCGATGCTTTCGCGATTGTGGGCTTCGGCGGCGGGGCTGACGTCCGCGAAATAGTAGTCGAAGACCACTGCACACTTATCGACGGCGAGTGGAAGGACGAGGTTGGTGTCCATCACGCCCTCGTAGGCGTTGATCATGAAATTGGGATAAATCCAAAGATAGAAGGCTCGCCCTTGACGCGTGGCGGCTACGCCGGGCGTGGAATTTGCGTCGGAGGAGAGCGGGCTGGACTGCAGGCAGGCGCGCTCGAAATTTTCGATGGTGTATTGGGTGTACTCGATGACGCTGGCCAGCCCTTTGTGTGCGTGAGGGACGTGATAGCCGCCGTCGAGGTAATTATCGACGTAAACCTTCCAGTTACAGTCCAGGGTGTAGATGCGGCGGTCGAAATAGTGGAGCTTGGCGGTGAGCTCGACAGGCGCGACGAGCTTCGGTACGGAACCCAGAAAGTCGCACAGCGGCGCGGCGCGGCCATCGAGATTGACGAAGACGAAATTCTCCCAGGTATCGAGGCGAACGGGGACGAGGCCGTTCGCGGCGCGGTCGAAATTGCAAACGCCCTCGAATTCCACCATGCCTTTGAGGGCGCCGTCGATACCGTAGGTCCAGCCATGGTACGGGCAGCGAAATTGTTTGGCGCAGCCGTGCGGCTCGGTTACGACAGCGGCGGCATGGTGGCGACAGACGTTGTAGAAGGCGCGGAGCTTGGCGTCATCGCCGCGCACCACCACGATGGGCTCGCCGGCGAGATCGGCGGTGAAGAATTCGCCATTGGTATTGACTTGATCGAGCCGGCCAGCCACCTGCCAGGTTTTGCTGAAGACGCTGGAGCGCTCGAGATCGGCGATGCGCGGATCGCGATACCATGGCGTGGGAATGGTGGAGGCGCGTTCAAGCGGGTTCGTAGGATTGTAGAGATTTAGGATTTCACGGACGCTTTGTTCCATGACTCGTGGCGATTCTCACGCTGACAAAATCGAGACGCCCTTCGACTCGCGTTGTTCGCTCAGGGCAAACTTTCCTCGTCGGAAATTTGGTGCGGGAGAGAGGACTTGAACCTCCACGACCTTTCGGCCACAAGATCCTAAGTCTTGCGCGTCTGCCAGTTCCGCCACTCCCGCAACGGTGTTACCAATATAGCGGGATTGGCCGGCAAATCGCCAGACGGGAGTTGCGAGTCTGACGCTGGATTGGGGGTTGCCGTAGGAGCATAATAATAGCAACGGTAACACTCTGCCAGCTGACCTCGCGGTCGGTGGAAGTGTTCTCCTTCTGAAGAATGAAGCTACGGTTCGGTGCTCCGAGGACAGCCGGATGATCCTTCAGGAAGACAGCGATCAACTCATTCTGATACGGCAAACCGATCATGCGGTGCTGGCGGGCGTCTTTGCGCGCGAATGGGGCAATAACCTTTTCCCGCGGCCGGAACCGTTTGAGTCCTTCTGCACCGCTGTTGCGGAACACGACAACGGCTGGCGCGATTGGGAATTGTTGCCGCAGGTCGACCCGAAAACGCGGCTTCCCTACAGTTTCATGTCGATTCCTACCGAGGCGCACATGGCTCTGTACCAGCGAGGAATCGACAGAATGGTGAAGGAGGACACCTACGCGGGGCTGCTGGTGGCGATGCACTGCCAAGGTTTATATGACCGGACGCGCGCTACGATTCCAGGTTTCTCCGCGAAATACGTGAAAGCGACAGAGAGCGAGCAGGTCACCAGCTTCGTAAATAATTTGAAGCTGCAGCATCTGCGGATGAAAGTGGAGCTGCGCGCGAACCTTACCATGCGCGATTTCGCTCAGGATAAAACGTTAGAGGCGAACGTCCGGCGGCTCGAGGCGCTGGACCGCTTGTCGCTGTATTTTTGCATGGGCACCCCGCACGACACGACCATCGAAACGGTACCTGTCGACGACCAAGGCAGCGAAGTCGATTGGGAGATTCGCGCCCACGGGAACAATATCGTGTCGCTCGGACCCTATCCATTTCGGCGGGAACCCCTGCAAATCAGCATCTTGACGCGAGCGGTCCCGAAGCGGCTGTATGTGGACAACCTCGATTTTCAGAGGACGCTGGGTCGCGCGCCGTACGTGGCGATGAAATTCACCTTGCACGCGGGAGGGGCATTGTCCTCGGCACGTATCGCCGTGGCGTGATTTAAGTCAGTTCGTGGCCGCGCGTCTCCGGCAAGGCGAGGGACAGCATCGCTGCCAGTACGAACGCGGCAGCCTGCAAAAGAAATGCGGGACCAATTCCGTATTTCACGGCCAAAGCTCCCACCGCGAACGGCGCAAATGCAGAGAACAGACGACCTCCGTTGTAACTGAAGCCCATGGCCGCGGCACGAATCTCACCAGGGAAAATCTCGCTTGCTATTGCGGCAAACCCAGAGAAGAACCCTGTCCCAAAGAATGCTACAAATGGCCCGAGAATCAGGAGGACGACCGGACTGTGCACGGCACCGTAGATGGGCACCAATGCGGAAGCGATCAGCAAGTATATGAAATAGGGCTTGCGGCGGCCGAACGCGTCCGCGAAAAAACCAAACGAGGCATATCCCAGCCATTTGCCGGCGCACAGAACGATAAAAAATGTGGTGGTATTTACCAGGCTGAGTCCACGGCCGCCCTGTGACGCTGGCCCGGACAGATAATACGGAATCCAGGTGAATAAGCCCCAATAGCCGAACATGCTACAGGCGTTCATCAGTGTGGCGAGCAGACCCGTGCGCCATACGCCTTTGGACAGCAGTTCTTTCAGCGGGAGACGGTTTGCGGGGACGCGCCGCTCTTTCCAAAGGGCGGGTTCCGGGACGCGGGATTGGATCCAAAAGACCAGCAGCGCCGGCAAAACGCCGACGAAGAACACCGCTCGCCAACCAAAGTGCGGCAACACCATGGCGACGACAAGCGCAGCGATGGCTTCGCCGATGGCGTAGGCGGATTGCATCAATCCGAGGGCTTTGCCGCGGTGCTCGGGGCGCCAGGTCTCGGCGATGAGGGCGGCCGCCGCGGTCCATTCGCCGCCCATGCCAAGGCCGAGAATGAAACGAAATACGGCGAGCTGCATGACCGAATGCGACAGCCCGCAGGCGGCGCTGGCCAGCGAATACACCAAGATCGAAGCCATAAGCGACCGCGTGCGACCGATGCAATCCGCCACAATGCCGAAGAGAAGTCCACCGATAGCCGAGGCCACCAGCGTCAACGAATTGAGGAAGCCGGCTACACGCGTGTCCATGGCGAACTCGCGGATGAGATAGGCGAGAATCAGCGAGTACAGCATCATGTCCATGGCGTCGAGCATCCAGCCGAGGGCGCCGGCCAGAAGGGATTTGCTTTCTGCGGCGGTGACATCGCGCGGCCAACCGAGGAAAGGAGAGCTCTGAGCGGATACCCCTGATGCAGCCGAGACGGGATCGGTTGAAATTGGCATGTGCGCGAGATTCTAGACCGAGAGAGAGGGGACTGGCGTCGGGAATTAAAGGGTCGTTAAGTCAGCGTTCACGTCCGGCAAAGTCGCTTCAGCGGCGCGATTTCCTCTTGACATTCGCGTGACCTGCCGCCATCGTTAAGGGCTTTGTCCTCGAAAGTTACCGCTCTGAAAGGATGAGAAAGGCGCATTCCGCTCTCATGACCCGGGTACGGCTCTGTTTCCACGATCGCTGCTTTGATGGAACGGCTTCGGCCGCATTGTTTTACCGGTTTTATCGGGAGCGTTTTGACCGTAGCGCGGAATTTCATTTCAGCGGCATGACTCATCGAGCCGCACACCCCTGGGAAAACGGCCTGTTTGACGGCGACGAGAACCTCATCGTGGATTTCAAGTATTCCAATTCACCAAAGCTGACGTGGTGGTTCGACCATCATCAAAGCGCGTTTCTCAATTCGGAGGACGCGCGGCATTTTCGCGAGCATCCGCGTCCGCACCTGTTCTATGAACCGGAGTATAAATCCTGCACAAAACTGATTGCCACCGTTGCGAAAGAGAAGTTCGGTTTCGACACCAAGCCGCTCGAAGAACTGATTCGCTGGGGCGACATCATCGACGGCGCGCAGTATCCCACGCCGCAATCGGCGGTGGAGATTTCCGAACCGGCGACGCAGCTCGCGCTGGTCATTGAGGCGGCGCCAGAAGATGGTCTCCCTGCGCGCATTATTCCGGAGCTGGCCTACCGGCCTTTGGCAGAGATGATCACGCTTCCCCTGGTGGCGAAGCATTTGGGACCGCTGCTGGAACGCCACCGGCGCTCAATCGAAATCCTTCGCCAACGCTCGGAAGCGCGCGACAATGTGATTTTCTTCGACGTGAGCGATTTAGATCTGGAGGGCTACAACAAATTCATCCCTTATTTGTTGCATCCCGAATGCGTGTACTCCGTCAGCGTAAGTTCTTCTCCGGTGCGCGCGAAAGTCTCCCTGGGCACGAATCCCTGGAATCAGGCCGCCGCCGATAAAAATCTGGCCTCGCTCGCCGAAAAGTATGGGGGTGGCGGCCATCCGCGCGTGGCAGCAATTTCGTTTGAGCCCGGTGATCTGCCACGCGCGCGGCAAGTGGCTCGCGAGCTTACGGCGGTTCTTCGGGCATAGACTTCAAACGAGATAGTGTGCGCTGCGGCTCGCGTTTCTTTCTCCGGTTCGTTTCTGCCGAACGGGGGCAGACGATTCCCATGGTTCGACAAAGGTTGGCGCGCCGTGTAAGATTTTAAGATTGCGGGCGCGTAGCTCAATTGGCAGAGCAGTTGACTCTTAATCAACGGGTTGAAGGTTCGATTCCTTCCGCGCTCACCACCTGTTTTCAGTGGCTTAGCCTCTTCAGATTGAACCGATCCCTGATGCTTCATCATCGCTCTCATCATGGCTGAGCCGTGACGTTCACCAAATCGCGCTCATAGTAAAGCAATTGCACACCTATCCCCGAAAGTCCCTCGGGCATATTCTTCGATTCGATGTGCGCGACGCGCCCTGCAAATCGCCGAATGCCTTCCTTCGTCCCAGTGACACGCTTTGGCATTTCTAGCAGAATTTCCACGGCGTCACCAACACGCAGTACGACACTTGTGACGAAGTAAACTCCTCTCGTTGAAATGTTAATTGCCTTAGCCTGATGCTCGCACTCCGATAGGCTCTCCATTCGCTGAAAAGATAGCTTAGTGTGCAGTTTGAAGCGTGGCGTGACGCGGTGCTCGCATGTGAGCATGACTTCTCCTTCTTGCGCCTGTAAAGGGTGAAGCAGGCAGGAATCTGGTAAGGGGAGCACCACTCTCACAAAGTATTCCGTACAGGTCAAGTAACATCGCGTTGGATTGTTCTAATGTGCCGCTTCTGTACCCAATGACGGTAAACGCGTACCTGCTCGCGAATCCCGTGGACCATCAGGCATGACGAATCTCGCCTTTTATTGCGAGTGGGAAGACGAATTGGCAGTGAACTGCGAAGACACTGTTCGAGGATGCCCGCCGAATCTTGTTCGTCCAAGGTTTCTCCTTGCCCCGAAACCACACGAAGAGAAAGCGGAGCACCCTCGAAACGGGTTCTATATTCTTACTCGGATTCCTGAAGTTGAAGATTTTTGAGGCGGAGAAGGCGGCGGTCCCTGAGCCAGATGATTTAGTCGTCGCTTTCCTGACTGGCGAGAATTAGTTGCCAAAAATTGAGCGGCTTTTTCTGCAGCGTCGTAACAACTTTCTCCGTAAAAGGTTTTCGCCTGAGAGCCAGAGGAGGCAGGAAGTTTTATCCTGAATCTGTGCGGCCACCCTGCTAGCCCGTTGACCAACTCCTCGATTGTAAAGAAATAGGTTTCAGTACCCGCAAAGAACTTGAATCGATGTTCTTTGAGCAGCATTTAGACCAGTCTCCCTTTTTGGATTTGGAAGGGGTCGCTCTTATTTTTGCCAATCTTCGGCGAACCGCAAGTACCAAAAGCGTACCCTGAACGTGAGAGATCGCGCACAATCGTCTAACGGCACGCTTATCGGAGACAAGGACTCTCCAGTGCGTCAGCGTTTTTTCAACTGAATCGTAAACGTAACACTGGGGGTTAAATCTGCCCTTCCGGACATGTCATTTCAGGTCGTTTCCAGGACGTTGCCAAACGCTTTTGAGTTGTGACATGCAAGGGCGCAGAAGAGGCCCCACGAGACGAACTTCCGTATTTATGCGTTTCCGCCTGGGTCACAGGGCTTTGACGGCGGGCGCATCGGGGCGGACGGTGGTTTTCCACTCGAAGTTCCTGGTCTGCGTACCATCCGCCAATGCCAGCTTTTCTAGTAACAGCTCTCCTTCAAGCATCTGAATGCGTAGAGTGCTGGCATCCAGAATGATCGTGCCGAAGCCGGAAGCGGTGCAGAAAAAAGTCTTGAATGGGCGAGTGCTCAACTGGGGACCAAGCCAGAGCGTTCGCAGGGCGGCGGAGTAACGGAAACCCGTCAGCGCCCCGAGCAGGGCATAACTGGCCATGGCGCGAGCGTAATAGTTGCCGCACTCATACTCATTCCAAGGGTTGCGAATGCGGCCGTCATAGCGGCTGCGCAGGGCTTTAACAATGGTCAATCCTTCTTTGACGAAACCTTCCGCGATGAGATGGGACGCCACCTGGTATTCGATGCCAGTCCAAACTTCGTCAGAGTAGACGAAAGGCAGCGTGGGCTTGCCGCCGCGGGGCCAAGTGCACAAGAGCAGGCCCGGTTCGTGCCCCATGGCGTAGCCAGGACGTTGTGCGTTGGCGTGCTCGCTGAGGTCGGTCTTGAAATTGTGCTTGAAGATGGCTTGCAGCGTCTCGCGAACGTTTTCCTGAGCAAGCGGAGTATCGATACCGTAGATGCGCGCCATCCACGCGCCAATGACTCCGTCAGAAAGGCATCCGTTTCCATATTGATATTTCGGGCCCTCTCGTTTCAGAAGTTTCTGCATTTCGCTGCTGCCTTCATCGACCTGGGCGACCATGCTGGCGAAGGCGGTGTTACGCAACTCCAGGTATTGCACCTTCTGCTGGAAATACTCCCCATTAAAGAGTTGTTCTTCCATGAAGCGCGCACAACGATGGGCCAGATCGCCGTAGAACGCGGCTTCTTCGGCCTGGGCAAGAACTCCAGCCATCTTTGCCAATGCCGAGAGGGCGCCGAGATAAATGCTGGTGCACATGCCGTCCGCTCCCCAAAATTCAATATCGTACGTATTGTGATGAGGCTCGAAGAGGGCTCCCCGATGATCGGGATCCCAAGTGCGAATGCAATAGTCCAGGCTGCGCTTCGCCAGGGGATACATTTTCTTAAGCCAGTCGAAGTCGCCGGAGATCTGCCAGTCTCGGAAGACTTTCATGATTCCGCCCAACTGGCCGTCGGAGGCAGCGTGAAAGTCGTGTTTGACCGGGCCTTCAGGGAGCGCCGAGCGAAATGTGACGTGGCCGCTTTCGTCCATAGAGCGGCCCAACTCCAATTCGCGGAGACTGGATTCTAGCTTCGGGTAAAGGTGGGGAAAGGCCTGGGCATAATTCCACACGTGCGTACACGAACCATGGCAGCAGCCGGCTTCGGGAAAACACCCTTCCCAACCCCAAAGATCCCCATTTTCCAGACGCAGCACCGTGGGAGACTTGAGGATGGCCAAATTGGCGGAAATGGCATCCAGCACGTAGGGCGGCAAAGTTGAGGAAAACAGGGCTTCCTTAAATGCAACAGTGCGTGCTCGCAAAGAGGCGTAATGTTCTTCGACATAGAAGGCCGTTTCGCGCGCATCTTTCCAAATCGAGGCGTAGAAGGGGCGCCAGGGAGGAGACTTCTCTTCCGGAAAGGAGCGGCATCCTGGAGCGCCTTGAGCTTCCGGAAGTGGAAGACCTCCAACTTGTTGGTAGCAATTGGGGAAATGCCAAGTGATGACGATGGGATAGGTTTTCGATTTGCCTGGGGCCAGGGCACCCTCAAGCAAAATCGAGCAGCCATTCCGGCCACTGGTATCGATCGCGTTCGATCCCTCATTAGCGGTGAAATTCCCCGTGGAAACCTCGCGCCAGAGTGCCGAGAGCGAGTCGAATTCCCAACCGGGGCTGCGCAGCCACATGCCCTTGATGCGCGGCCTATTGCCGATGGCGATCAGTGCGGCGCTGCCGAAGCCTTCGGAATTAGGTTGCTCGGCGTTGTGCAGAAACACGCCGAGGTTAGGAATCACGCTATTGCGGCTTGCCGATTCCTCTCTGCTGCATCCGGGAGCCAAATGGGAAAGATGGTAGGAGAATTCATATTCGACAGGATGCGGTGAAGGATTGTGAAGGGTGTATTCGAGGATGGCACAGGGTATGCCGGAGTTCTTGTCATCCAGCGGGATGAATGGGTTCCAAGCGGTCAGTGTGACCTGCAACGGGACCGACGAATCGCTGAGGGCGGCTTCTCCGAAGGGGTATTCTCCTTTGAAAATGCACTTTTCAAAGCGCGGGAAGCCTTCGAACCCTCCGCGACGGTATCCCTCTCCCTGAAGTCCCTGGTCGTAAATTTTCAGAGCTGGGAATGGTCCCTCCACAAGTTTGGTGACGGGAGAAGCCCCCTTGATATGGAGAATAGCGAAAGCGGCTCCGGAGGGGGCGAAGCCCTCCGGCAACGCGGTCGTTGAGGGATGGTTCCGTATAGAAAAATCCTGCAGGCCGCCATAGCCGTTCAGACAGATGCAACCGGCGCCGATCCCTCCCAATGGCATAGCAATTTGGACAGCCCGGTCGCCGGTGAAAGTTTGTTGAGGCCCACTTGCGAGAAGTTCTTCCGAGGAGTAAACAAGCGCTTCGGGAACCGCGGTGCTGGGAGACTCTGCGACTGGGGAATCCGGTCGGGTGTTGGACAAAGGGAGTGCCGCGCCAAGAGCGGCGGAAGACGTAGTGACTAAGAACTCCCTGCGCGTGGGTTTGTCCAAAGGCGGCATGGAACCTCCTCCACGGAATCACGGTCAGCTCGGAAACTGCTCAAGGTGGCTGCGTAGTAGCAGTATTCGACTACTTTTGTTCCAGTCTTTCCAGGCAATGGCCCGTTGTGTTTGACCGCCCTTCGCGTAGTCGCCGGCCAATCTCGAGCGTTCACAAATCACAACTGCGGTTCCAACGAGTGAGGAATTCTGCGTTAAGAATATGCCTGCCTTAATTGTTCAGATCTGGGAATTGGAGCTGGCTTGCACCTTGGCAAGGACTTCTGTCCCGGCAGTGCCTAATCGCCGCCACAGAATTGCGAACCGATGCGGATATATACAACGTCTCCGCGTCCGCTGGCCGAGTGCGCAAAAGCTTGTCACCGAAGTCTAGCGAGGCGCTGAATTCCCTTTGCGCATCTGCGTATTGTGCTGCTCTTGCGAACACGACCCCCTTCGCAGCGTGGATCTTGGCAATGCTTAGGCGAGATTCGAGGTCCTGGGGGTCGTCTTGGGAAACGGCCGCTGCTGTGGCAAGCGCGTGTGAATAATTCGCCTGCGCACCAGCCCGGTCGCCCATCAACGAGAGGATTTCTGCTTGATACGAATAGCCTATTATCAATAGGCTCTTGTAAAACGATTCGGACGTGTTCGAGGCTAGCAGCCGCTCTCCGTCTTCGATTGCCGTCTTTAGTTCGGTCAATGCCGCCGATTTATTGCCCAACCTGGCCTCTTCGATTGCGGCGTCTCCCTCGAGAATATCGATATCGATTTGGGCTACAAGATCCCGCGGATCGGCTTGAAGAAGCGATCGAACAATCCGTGAGGCCGCTTGGAAATTGACAAGCGCTCTCCGCCAGTCTCCGCGGCGGTCAAACATGAGCCCTCGATAGTTAAATGTGAGCTGCGTATCTCGTGAGGTAGGAAGGGACTTCTGATCCGAAACTATCTCATCAAACAGCTGAGCCGACTCCTCAAATTTCCGCGCCCTCGCAGTGTGAAAGGCAAGCGCAAGCCGCGCAATCGTGAGCGCCCTTTGTATCCTCGCGTCGCCAGGTACCATCGCGAGTTGCGTCAGGATGTCTATAGCCTTGCGGTCGTGAAGTATTGCTTCGGGTATCTCTCTTGTGCTGGGTGAGGAACCCGAGCCGCCCATTACGGTGGATAAGTGCAAATGTGCCCGAGCTGCATCTGCTCGAGCCCCCGAGTCCTGGGGTTGCTTCTGGACGACCTCTTCCGCGATGCTAAGCTCTCGTCTGGCTATCCGGGAAGCTTCGTCCGTCCTTCCAGTGGAGAGAGAGCATCTGAAGTATCCTCCCAGCAATGGCAATTCAGCTTTAAGTTCTCTGAGATCGTCCTTCGAGCTCGCGACCATCTCGTCTCGGATTGAGAGTGCTTTCTGATAGCTGGCGAGCGCTGCTTTGGAATCGCCGATGCCAGGGCCGCTAAAATTTCCCTGCAGCCCGGCAATTTTTTCGTAGCCTACCGCCAACTCGCGCAGGAGTTCGTGATTCCCAGCCGCTTCCTGGCTGAGTTTATCAAGGTATTGCAACGAACGCTGAATGACCAGATGCCGGGCCGGGGCCGAACCCGGCAATTGCTGAATGGCATCATGGAGCTCAAACAAATTGGACCTTGCAAGCTCCCGCACGTCGTTGAATCTTTGCTCCGCCCGCGCACTCTCGGCGCGCGCAATGCGCGCCTCCCGTAGCGTCACAATCAAACCCGCCAGGAGCATCATGGTTACGACTCCCGTAGCGGCCACTCCCACCTTATTCCTGGCGACGAACTTCGACGTGCGGTATCCCATGGTATCCCGGCGGGCTGTGACAGGGAGATGCTCGAGATGGCGGCGAATATCCTGCGCAAATTGCTCAACGGAACCATAACGACGATGAGGATCTTTACGCAGGGCCATGAGCACAATATTGTCCAAGTCCCCTCTCAGGCGCTTGCTGAGCCTCCCGGGGAAGCCCTCGCGCATTGGGCCGACGCCTGTCGCGTCTGGTGAACCTGGTTTTTTGTCAAATGTGGAAACGGTTGTCCGGCGAACTGCTGTACTGGGTTTCTCTGGCTCTGCCTCACAGACCGCGCGACAAACCTCGTGAGGCGTGTGGGTCAGTAGGTTATAAGGAGTGCGACCGGTAAGCAGTTCATACAAGACCACACCCAGCGAGTAGATATCGCTTGCGGTGGTGATAGACTCCCCCTTGACTTGTTCAGGGCTGGCGTATTCCGGTGTCAGCAACCGTAACACGCTGATTGTTTGGTCTGGCTGCGTGGCAAGGTCGCCTGATTCGAGAATCTTGGCGATCCCGAAATCAAGCAGTTTTGGAACACCATCTGCATTGACCAGAATGTTGCCCGGCTTGATGTCGCGATGGATGATCAAGCGCTGATGTGCATATTGCACCGCGGAACAAACCTGAAGAAAGAGATCAAGCCGTTCGTTCGTAGGTAACCCTTGGGTGTCGCAGTACTCATCAACGCGCCGACCTCCAATCAGCTCCATAACGAAATAAGGAAGGCCGTCGGCAGTGCTACCGCCATCGAGGATCTTGGCGATATTGGGGTGATCGAGATTCGCAAGGATTTGGCGCTCGTTCTTGAACCGGGCGCTCGTAAACTCCGCGCCTAATTCCGAGCGAACTATTTTGAGCGCGACTTGCTGTTGGTATTGTCCGTCCGCCCGAACGGCGCGATAGACGGCACCCATGCCGCCGACGGCAATTTCTTCAAGAACTTCGTAGGCACCGATGCGCTTGCCCGGGGGCAGCCGGAAACGCGGCTCATCCTGAGTGTCGAAACCAGGAACAGGGCCGAAACTAAGGGAATCTGTACCCGCCTGGTCGTGCACCGCAATCAAGGATTCGACTTCACGCCGCAGAGATCGGTCAGCGCAGGCATCATCCAAATAGGCAGTGCGGTAGGCGGGATCCATCTCCAGGGCCGATTCGAGAAGGGGCCGAATTTTTTGCCATTCTTCGGGGGTCATGCGCGCGTTTCTCCGCGACTCATTTCGCGCAGCAACCAGGCACGAGCCGAGGCCCAACTGCGCTTGACCGTGGCCGGCGAAATGCCCAGAAATTCCGAAGTATCTTCAATCGTAAGCCCGCCGAAATAGCGCAGCTCGATGATCTCGCTTTGCTGGGAATCCATCTTGGCGAGCCGGCGGAGCGCTTCGTCGAGTGCCAGAAGGTCCACCCCTCGGTCTGTGGTGCGGGGCGTGGCAAGACACTCATCAAGCGTCACGCGTGTAGCCCCAGCGCCCCGTTTGGCAGCGCGCCGGTTGCGTTCGTAATCCACAAGAATCCAGCGCATGAGCTGCGCGGCAACGCCCAGAAAATGGGCGCGGTTTTCTACCTGCGGTACCTTTTCGCGGGCTAATCGTAGGTACACCTCATGGACGAGCGCGGTGGTTTGCAGCGTGTGGTTCGGGCGCTTCCGTTGGAGGTGATAGCGAGCCAGACGCCGCAGCTCGTTGTAGACGAGAGGCAAAATCGTCTCCAAGGCCTGCCGGTCTCCATTTCCCCAATGGAGAAGCAGTTCGGTGAAAGGGCTGGAGGTCTCTAGAGCCACTGGCTAGGCCTCTCGTTCGTGAAGTGAGGATGTGCCCCGAGGATACTGAAAAGCAGAGATGGATTTCAACGGATTTATGCCCTTGGCTTCATTGAAAGGGATGAGTTGCCAACCGAAGAAATATCGCCGGCCGTCCACGCGGGAATCTTTTCTGGCCCTGAGCCAGTTTCCCCTTTTTCTGCGTTATTTCATGTAAAGGGAAAATCCCAAGGAGTCGGTTCGCGCGTCGTTTTCCGTGAGAGTAAGCGATAGGCAACTGCCGCAGGTTTTCCAGTGAGGACGCTGCGAGGACCATTGAGCAGGCCTGCTGTTCAGCTACGACTGGTGGTTCTGGGTGAAGCAGTGCGCCCGTGCGGGCGACCCCTGGAGGATGGCTATGGAGAGTGCGTCATCAGCTCTTTTGAGAAGAACGCTCCACAGGTCTTTGCTGGTGATCCGAGGTCTTCTGGCGTTGTGGATTGCGCTCTTCTGGTTTCCCACGGCGCCGGCAGTCGCGCAGTCGCCAGCGGGTCCATCCTATCAGTTCCCTCCCGAAGCAAAGCCCGTAATCCCGCCCGGTGACGACATCATCCTCTACATTCACGGCGGACCTGGTTCTAAGCTGGAAGAGGCCAGCGACTTGGCCAACCCCCTTATTCAGGAGGGCCTTAAGAGAGGAAAGAGATTCACGGTCATTTCCTTCGATCAACTAAGTCAAGGGTACTCCTCCATGGTGGACCCTGCGTGTTTCGTTCCCCAGTTGCCGACTTCACCGCGGCCAGCGGCGCCATGCCCGCGTGTGCACCCGGCCGCCCCAGACCCGCCGACTCCATCCGGCCCACACCAGATCACGTTTCCGATATCGGCGACCCAGCGCGACGTTATCCACAATGGTTGCTTTCCCTGCGTCGACGGCACGATGAAGACCGACGTAACCATTTCCAAGAACAGCGATGGCTCTGGTCATATGACAGCGACCACTACCACGATTAACACCAATCAATTCTTTGGATTTCGAGGCGGTGTCACGGTGGCACTCCTGGATGGAAACGGTGCTGTTGTCTGGAATTCTCCTGTCCAAACATTTGGTGTAGATCTGGCGCTGGCGGGGGCTTCGTACTCGCAACAACCTAGTGTGGACTGGTCGAACGACATCCCCCCGATTCCCCCGGATAAGCTGCTCCAGACGCATTATGTTGCCATCGCACAGAGATGGGACCCGAAGAGTCTTTTGGACGACATTAAGAGTTGGTTCAATGCAGCTACGAGTGGTAAGGCCTGGGCTGAGTTGGGCCAGGTTGCGAAGAATGTCGTGCCTACAGTTGTAAATGGGGCCGGGCCTGTCATCACCCCCGTCGAAGCGTTTCAATACAATACTCTGCTCGCGTTCAGCGAGGAGAGTATCATCGCGTTCCTGAAGCAGCTCGGCCAGGCCTTAGGCGCTGACGCCCATTTCCCAGACGGAAGAAACATCCACATCATCGGCGGCAGCACAGGCGGAGCATTGACTCTGCGGATGGGGCACCGCCAAGAGCCATGGATTAAGAAGATAATTGCATGGAATCCCGCCAGCGTGTGGACCACTTTCGGTTCTGACCCCGACATCACAAAGACGATCGCGCTCTACGTAGGGTTTGCCAGGTCTGAGGAATCTGAAGACCTGGGTACCAGCCGCGTCGGCTACTTTAATAACGTGTTTGACAAGCAGACCAGAAGTTCACAACCAAATCCGGAAGAGTGGTACCGCGGCAACAGATATCCCGATTACCAGGCCAATGCTGACACTCACCGTCCATTTCGTCCAGAATGGCCTTGCAAGTGGGAATACATTGCGGGCGCCCGCCTCGAGGGCCAGGAAATATACAACCCGGTTAATCGTCGGTGGCACTGGCGGCTGGGATCGGAAATGCTGCTGTTCAGTTTCTTTAATAATGATTGGCTGGGTCCCGTCACACCCGTGTCATTCGGAGGCTTCGCCTCCAAGCCCTTCAATTACCTGGGCATCCACAAACCGACATTGTTGGCTGCTGGCGACGACGACGATTGGAATGAGGGTATGGACGGGATTTCGACTTCGGCAGGCACTGATTTGGATAAAGTGTTGAATGCTGGGTTTTCGGGGTTGAATGATGCGTTTTCTTCGCTGACTGGAAAATCTTTGCAAGGTGTTGTCTCGGGGCCAAAGGGTACGGGTTTCCCTCGCCACTGGGAAAACCGCTGGACGCAAGTCCACGTGATGGCACCGTTGATGCGCAACACCCCGCTTTCCACGTTGTATCTACCTAACACAGGCCATTCCATTCATAACGAACGCCCAAACTTGTTTGCGGCCCAAATCGTGCAGTTTCTTACGAGTGGCCCTCTGACGACCTCATATGATTCGAATTTGCCGGATGAAATCGTCCCGGGCTGCCAGCCAAAAACTTGCTGCAAACCACAGGTTTCCCAACCCTCGAATGCACAATTCGCGCTGCCGAATCCGGCTCTGCTCGATGCTGTAACACCTGAATATGCCAAGCAAGCGGTCAAGTACCTGATGAAGCCGGCACAGCCGGGAGGCAAATTCAGTGATGGTGCTGACCCAGGGACGTACAGTACGCGTCTTAGACCCGAGTTGCGTGTAGTGGCACAGGCAAAGAGTCCGGCATTTGCGTTAGGGGCCGCCGCGGCGAGCTACTATCTTGGCGACATCGTTATGGGGAAGGCTTTTGCGGACCTCTCTGTTACGGGCCGCGATGTGTATGAGACCTTTCGAAGCCATCCTCCATCGGACGCGTATATCGCGACCGCTGCGGCGAATATCTTGCCTATCTCGGCCTCACTTCAATCACCGGCATCCCAAACGGCGAACCAAGACAACGGATTGGCAATGGCCTTGGCACCGCTCGGACCGCTCGCCCAAACAGGGGTAAGTAAGAACAATCGACCACCGGACCAAGTGAAGATGACGCAGGCTGTCAGCCAAGCAAAAGATCGAGCCAATCAAGTTGTCTGGGCATTGCGGAATCCGGACCGACAGGCGGCTTACCAACTCCGCAGCAAATTGGGCTGGATCGCTGTTTCCGGAGAGGACGACCCGCCCGATCGCCCGGTGAATGTCCCAAGCGGCATTCCGATCTTCGATGCTAACGGCAACCAGGTCTCTGCGTATCCGCAATACGATCTCCCAATTACGATGTGCCCACCGCAGACTGGTTCGCCCTATCAACCATATGCTTGGTGCCCGCAGGGAACGCCGAATGGCATTTCTTTCAAAATTAGGTACACCATAGCCAGTTTGTCGCAGAACCAAGCTGGCACCGTCGTCGCTGCCGGCCCAGTCATCACAAGCATTACTCCCTCCCGTGGTCCAATCACGGGGGGAACGTTCGTGCATGTTGCCGTCGCTGGCGGCTCTACCAACAGTACGACGGTATCTTTCGGCGGCGTAACTCCTCCTCAGGCCCGTTGCGATAACGAAAACTGCTGGTTTACGACGCCCGCCAATGCAAACCCCGTTCCCGTAAACATTGTTGTCACCGCCGCGGGCGCCTCCGCGATCGTGCCGCGTGTGTCTAGTGTGCCGTCACCATTTACCTATACACCGAGTCCTGCGCTGGGAGGCTTCGGACACGAGCAGTCGTCCACTGACCCATCTGCTTATCTGGTGTCGCTCGATGGGAACGCGCCGAGTAGCGGAGCGGCAGTCGAGCTAAAGAGCAACAAGCCGAATGTCATTGGCATTCCACCGGGTGTCAACATTCGCGGCGTTTCCGCGCCAGTTCAGTTGACGTTCCTGCCGGTACCCCAAGAAGAGACTGTAACGCTTACCGCGACATACGGCGGTAAATCCCTCCCCATAAATGTAGTCGCTCCTGCGTGGCCTCCAATCAGCGTCAGCATAACGCCAGGCGCCAACATTGCACAGGCTACCGTGACCGTGATGCTGGGCACGCGTGCCCCGGCGAACGGAACGGCCGTTACACTCAAATCCAACGATCCGGCAATAACGATTCCCAACGCCCGCAACGTCATAACACCAGGAGCCTACTCAACTACATTCCCGATCGTGGCCCACTTCACGGTGAACCCCAAGACAGGTACGCCGATGGGTAAAACGGTGACCCTCACCGCCACATACACCCTCAACGGTGCGTCTACGCAGATTTCGACGCCAGTGCCATTTCAAATGGGTCATCGTCCGCCCCCCGAACAAGGCCGTCCGCAATGATGGCATTGAAGACCGACATGAGGAGGAACGCAAAGGGGAGAAACCTAACCAACCTTCTAGGAGGTCAGTAACGAAGGCGGGGGCACTGGGGGCCCGTAATGCGAACAATTGCGAGAACGCCATTAACCTGAAGTAGGGTGCGCGCGTGAGCGTTCGGCCCTAACCGGATAGGCGCTTAAAGGAGTGACATATGTCTTCGCGGTTTGCGATTGTCACAGTCTTACTCGCGTTCGCTTCCGGGGCGCCCGCTCAGACCCCCACCACCATCGGTGATGTGAAGTTTGACACTCCCGCGGGTTGGTCGGCCGCGCGGGACGCCGGCACAATGAAGCTGACCCCGCGTGATTTGCCTGCTGGAAGCACGTGCGTCGTGATCCTCAAGCCGGCCGAAGCGCTGACTGGAGATTTTTCTGCGTGGTTCAACGAGAAGTGGCATGCCGTGCTGAACATCGGAACGAAAATCGTCCAGCGGAGCGAACCCAAACACAAGGCTGACACAGATCCTAATCAGGACTCAATCTTTGCGTCGGCTGTCGTTCAGGATGCGCAGCAGAAACCTGTTTGGCTGCTGCTCTTCGGTATTCGGGTCGGACACCGGGCGTTTCCGATTCTGTGGATGGCGAACAGCCAGCAGTTGCTAGGCCAGTACCAGCCGGCAGTCCTGCAAGTGGTGGGGAGCCTGAAAATGAAGGCTGCGACAGCCGACAGTAGCGTCGCTCCCAGCACCGGCGATGCGACTTTGGTTGACAACCCCACGGGCCGGACCAACACAGGCGGCAATAGCGCGGTCCCGCCGGATACACCTCCCCAAGCGGATCGCCTCAGTGGTGTATATGCGGGATTCTTCATGGGCCATGGCTTCGGATCCAGCGGCTTTGAAATGAACGCGTTCGTGTTCTATCCGGACGGGACAGCCATGTATCTCCCTGAAAAAGGACTGGACGGATACAACCTTGCGGCGCACATCCGTGCCGGACTCGACGGCCTGATGTATGGCACTTACGAGTATCACGAAGATGGACGGCTGACTTATACGGCGCATAACGGGGTCGGCCGCGACATGCTCGTCGACACCAGCGCCTCCGAACCAGGGCTGAAGTTTGCGCGCGTGTGCCACTGCAACGATGCCCGTTTTAGCGGTACTTACTACTGGGGTAGCAAGTTGAAGACACTGACATTCCTGCCAGACGGCCGATTCATCGACCATGGAGCCATGCAGGATGCTTTCGAGTACTCCTTTCCCAATCAACCAGGACTCACGAAACCCGGGACGGGAACGTACCGCGTCGCCAATTACACCATTTTTCTGAATTACTCCGACGGCCGTAAGGTGAGGCATTCCTTCGTAGTAGCAGCACACCCGCGGAAGACGCCATCCGGCATGTGGATTCGCGGTTACTCATTTCATCCGCTCAGTGGGAGCGATGCAGGAGGAGGTGGCGCGCGTGATATGTCGCCAGCGGAGCCCGATGCTCCTCAACGCGGGTCGTCGGGTTCGTAAGGAAATATGGCCGTAGATGCTACGGTCCTGCGCGTGCATCAGCGCGACGCCGTCTTGAAAATGCGGCTGCGCACGAATCGCGGTATCCGCAGTAGCCGAGGAGGCGCGTGTGAGGCTCCCTAACAATCGATTGTTGTCCTTTCTTCTGCGAGGACTGGCTGGTCTGGGTATTGCGCTGAATGCGGCGGCACAAACGGCACCGCCTACCCCGAGCGCGGCGAATGATCCGCAAGCCGTACGCTTTGCGCTGGCTCACCAGCACACCATGGGGTGGTGTTTCGGCTATCTATATGTATCGCCCACCACTATCAGCTACGTGGAGAGCACTCCGGCAACCGACCAGAGCCATTCGTTTGATTTCCAGCTGTCACAAATCACTAGGCTTGATCGATGGATCTATGGCCAGCAGAGTCTTAATGCTGTCGAACTGAAATTTGGCAAAGCAACCTATCACTTCTGGTGGATGCCGAATGAGCAAGTGGTGCAAACCGGACGACCTTACCAGTGGAATCCGCCGGATGCCGCCGATCCGCAGCAGCTCATCGACATCATCCGAAAATGGTTGCCGGCCGGCTCGCAGGTTGCGGTTACAAACTCGACCGCGGGGCCACCTACACCGACGCAGAGTGCGCAAGACCCACTGGTTTCCTCAGCCGTCGGGGCGTTAGGCGGCAGCGGGAACAAGCTTGCGCCTGGAAGCATCGGCGGACGAATTGGTGTTAGCCTGGGGAATCTCACGCTGGCGAAGAGCAAATCACTAGGACTCTCCGCGACAACCGGTGCCTTGGTGGAACAACTCGAAACGAATGGGCCTGCTGCGAAGGCCGGAGTGCGAATCGACGACGTGATCACCACGCTCAACGGGGCGCCCATCGCCAAAGCCATCGATGTGCGCACGGCGTTGCGCCACTTAGCTCCTGGCAGCACCGCGGAACTGCACCTCTTGCGACAAGGCCAGCCAATCAAGATCACAGTAAAAGTGATCTCAACAAGCACACCGCGTCAGTGACACGCGAACCTTGTGGGGCCGGATCTTACGACTTCTCCGCGCTCATGATGTTTGCGTGACGCTCCCCGTGCTCCTTGCTATCCTAGCTCGTCGCAAATTCGATCACAGTGAGGTGACCCCATGCGCACATCCGTGCCCGTAGCTCTTTGTTTCGGCTTGGCTGTGGCTTGCCTGGCACAGCAAACTTCGCTTTCCTCGCATTTCGACGGCAACTCCTGGTGGGCCCACGTCAAATTCCTAGCCGACGACTCCCTGGAAGGCCGCAACACGGGGAGTGAAGGTCTGCGCAAGGCCCAAGCCTACGCGGTCGAGCAACTCCAGAAAGACGGCGCCGAACCCGCGGGCACCGATGGTTTCTACCAGCGCATCCGCTTCAGCCAATTCCAAGTGGACGAATCCAAATCCTCCCTGGCCCTCGTTTCCAACGGAGAGTCCAAGGCGCTTTCCTTCGCTGACGACGCTTTCATCAGCTCGCGCGCGACACGTACCTCCGTTAAGCTGAACGCGCCCTTGGTCTTTGTCGGCTATGGACTGAAAATCCCGGAGAAGAATCTGGATGAACTCGCGGGTCTCGATCTGAAGGGGAAGATCGTCGTCTATCTGGCAGGGTCTCCCGCCGATTTGCCCACGGCGCTCGCGTCGCACTATCAGACTCCCGTAGAGCGCTGGAAATTTCTGCGGGCAGCCGGAGCCATCGGTACCATCAACATCTTCAATCCCGCGTCGATGGACATTCCTTGGTCGCGCATTTCCCTGAATCGCAATCAACCGACGATGGATCTTGCCGAGCCGGAGTTTTATGACACGCCTGGACTGCGGATCAGCGCGGTATGCAATCCGGCTTCGGCGGAGAAACTTTTCGCCGGCTCCGGCCACACTTTTACCGAGATTGCCGCGCTTGGGAAAGATCGCAAGCCCCTGCCGCACTTCCCGCTGGCGGTCTCGCTTCAGGCGAACGCCGTCATCCAAACGACGTCGCTCGAATCCGCAAATATTGTTGCGAAACTTCCCGGGTCCGACCCGACTCTAAAAACCGAATTCGTCGTCCTCTCTGCGCACATGGATCATCTGGGCATCGGCGCGCCCATCAATGGGGACCGCATTTATAACGGCGCAATGGACGACGGTTCCGGCAGCGCGCTGGTTCTGGACATGGCCGCCAATTTGAAGGCGCATCCGGAGAAATTGCGGCGGTCGGTCCTGCTGCTGCTGGTCACGGCCGAGGAGAAAGGACTGCTTGGCTCAAAATATTTTGCCGCCCATCCGACGGTTCCGCTGAAATCGATTGTTGCCGATATCAATGTGGACATGTTTCTGCCCATCGTGCCGATGAAAATCCTGAAGGTCGAGGGTATCGAGGAATCCGACCTCGGCTCGCGTGCTGCGGCCATTGCGCATTCGATGGGGATTAAACCGATCGCCGACCCCGAGCCGCTGCGCAACGCTTTCATCCGTAGCGATCAGTACAGCTTCATCAAGAAGGGAGTGCCCGCCGTTAAAGTGGACGTGGGTTTCGAGCTCGGCTCGCCGGACCAGAAGATTTTCAAGGAGTGGCTCACCAATCGCTATCACGCCCCCTCGGATGACGTGAACCAACCCGTCGATTTGAAAACCGCCGCGCTGTACGAAGAATTCACCCGCCGCTTGCTGGTCGAAACCGCCGATACCGCCGCTCGTCCGCAGTGGAAGGCCGAGTCGTTCTTCCGTCGCTATGCCGGTAACTGAGCCATTTCAGGCGTGCTCTTAGAACACACACAACGAACCTACCTGCAGAACAGATATTCCCATGGGCCACAAGCGTCTGCCGTGAGGACTCCCAACTAGCGGTGCAGCCATCTTCCGATAATGGCATAACGAACAAAGACGGCCGCGCCGTACAAAGTTACGATCACAACTCCGCCAATCAGCATTGGCCAGGCTCCCCTCCTCTGCGTGGCTGCAACCCTTTCGCCACGCAGATGCGAAGCGAATACGTAGACGCGTCACCAGTAATTCACCTAAGCAGGCATAAAAGTTCCCGGACTTCATCCAGAAGTGAAGGACGTTGCCGCCGAAGCGCAAGTTTCGCCTTTGGCGGCGTGTCTGCCCTTTGCTATAGTCGGCAACTTGCAAAGCGCAGTTCGCGTCCCATTCTAGGGTTGACCAGCAGGGAGGATTTTTTCGTTCATGGCGGAAACCGAAGTAAATCTGAACAAAGCCTACGACGTGTTGATTATTGGATCCGGCGCCGCGGGTGGCATGGCAGCGCATGTGCTCACTGCCCACGGCTTGCAGGTTTTGCTGTTGGAAGCGGGAAAGAAACTCAACATCGAGCAGGAGTTGCGCTCGATGGAATGGCCTTACGATAATCCCCAACGTGGACTTCTTCCACTGGACTCACATTCGCTCAGTTTCAACGAATACACCATCCGCAACCCGCCTTATGGGCCTGGCTTTGAGAAAGCGAAGCACCTGCGCAACTACATCGGCGGCAGCGATTACGTCAAAAACATTGTTGTCGACGAGCGCGAGCATCCCTTCACCGGCACCAATTACGCGTGGGTGCGCGCGCGCTGCCTCGGCGGAAAAACGAATATCTGGGGCCGCCTGGCGCTGCGCCTTTCCGATTACGATTTCAAGGCCAAGAGCCGCGACGGTTACGGCGAAGATTGGCCGATCAGCTACGCCGATATTGCTCCGTACTACGACAAAGTGGATTTGTATCTGGGCATCACCGGCGTGAAGGAAAACCTGCCCTATTTGCCGGACAGCCTTTTTCAGCGGCCGCACAAGCTCAACTGCGCCGAAGTCACGCTGAAAGAAAGCCTGCAGAAAATGGGCCGCGTGGTGACGCAATATCGAGCCGGCGTCACTACCGACGGCCTGAAGCATAACAAGTACCGCAGCCGGTGCTACGGACGCGGGGCTTGCGAACGCAAGGGCGGTTGCGACATTCACGCCGCCTTTGACTCGCCCACCGGCTTGATTTATCCGGCCATGGACACCGGCAATTTGACTCTGCGCACCGATGCCATCGTGCGGGAAGTCACCGTTGACCCGCAAACCGGCAAAGCCACCGGTGTACATTTCATCGACTCGCAAACGATGAAGGATTACTCGGCGCGCGCGAAGGTGGTGATTGTGGCGGCGTCGACGCTGGAGTCCGCCCGGCTCCTCTTGCTCTCCAAGTCGCGGCTGTATCCCAACGGACTAGCGAACTCCAGCGGGCACGTGGGCCACAATTTCTGCGAGCACGTCATGGGGCCGGG
>Ga0307479_10001271_pt1 | contig 23010 bp, 16 predicted proteins | sample atmos_gasesECM4C_FD_203743 | JGI IMG/M metagenome (GOLD analysis project Ga0307479, IMG submission 203743) | Hardwood forest soil microbial communities from Morgan-Monroe State Forest, Indiana, United States - atmos_gasesECM4C_515 | ecosystem: Environmental > Terrestrial > Soil > Temperate...
CGATAAAATCCTGTGTATACGGACGCTGTGCGTGCCGCGCAATCTGCGCTCGTTGCCATGGTCCCAGATGCGTATAGAACTCGCGCCGCAGCTCCGCCACTTCTCCGCGCAGCCGCTCCAGCTCCGCGTCGGCGTCCGCCGTTCCCGCAAGATGCCGCAACTCTTCGACGTCCTTTTCCAAACGGTCGATCTGCCGCTGACGTTCTCCCGTTTCGACCGCCGGTGTTTTGGATTTACTCTTGGCCATCACACTGCTACTTCAACCGCCTGCTCGCCGCAGACCTCGCGCACGGATTGTATCAACTCTGGGCCCACGGTGACGCGCTGCTGGGCGTGCAGCAGAGCCACCGAGCCATCCGGAGAACGCAGCTCGAAAACGACAGGGCTTGTCCCAGGGAAAGTAGACAACAACTGTTCCAACTGATCGAGAAAATCCTCGCTGAGCGACTCCGTCTTCAGCCGCAGTTTGAACGGGCGCGACACTTTCGCTTCCGCCAGGTCCTCCAAACGCCGCGCCTCCTGCAATGACAATCGTGTCCCAGACTCCTCCACCTGCACGCGCACTTTCAACAGCAGCGGCGTTCCGGCCTTCAAGATATGCTCGAGCTTCTGGAAACTTTCCGGAAACGCCAGCATTTCCTGCACGCCGGTCATGTCTTGCACGGTGTAGATGGCCCAGCGCGCGCCTTTCCGCGAACGCATCGGCCGCGCGCCCACAATCAACGCGGCTACCGCAATCTCTTTCCCGTTGCGCTGCCCTTCCACCTCGGCCAGCGAAATGGCCTTCAGCTCCTGCAAGCGCGACGCATATTTCTCCAGGGGATGCCCCGACACATAGAAGCCCAGCATCGCGTACTCGCTGGCCAGCCGTTCTTGCTCGCTCCACGGAGCTGCGTCGCGCAGCTCGAATGGAATCGCCGCGGGAGCCGTGCCCACTCCAAACAACCCGTGCTGCCCCGATTCTCGCGTTCGCGTAGCGCGTTGCAACGCCGCAAGCGCGTCGTCCACGGACTCCAGCATGCTTTCGCGGGGCCCCAGCGAATCCATTGCGCCGGATTTGATCAAACTCTCGAACACGCGCTTGTTCAAAAATCGTGATTCAATGCGCTCACAAAAATCATACAGCGACCGAAACTCACCGTGGCTCAAGCGCGACTCGCGAATTGCCTTCGCGGTGTTCTCGCCCACATTCTTGATCGCCGCCAGCCCAAACCGGATCGCTTCGCCAATCGGCGTAAAATACAAATCGCTCTCATTCACATCCGGGGGCAAAATTGAAATGCTCATCCCGCGCGCTTCGTTGATGTACTTCACCACTTTATCGGTGTTGCCAGCTTCCGATGTGAGCAGGGCGGCCATGAATTCCACCGGATAGTGCGTCTTCAGATAAGCCGTCTGGTAAGCCAGCAGCGCATAAGCGCAAGAATGCGACTTGTTGAACCCGTACCCCGCGAACTCCTCCATCAAATTGAAAATGCGCTCGGCTTTCTTCTCAGGAATCTTGTTCGTCGCGCAACCCGCCATGAACTTCGCGCGCTGCGCCGCCATCTCCTCTTTCTTCTTCTTTCCCATTGCGCGGCGCAGGATGTCCGCTTCGCCCAGCGAAAAGCTCGCCAGGCGATTGGCAATCTGCATCACCTGTTCCTGGTACAGAATCACGCCGTAGGTTTCTTCCAGGATGTCCTGCAGTTGCGGCAGTTCGTAGGCAACTTTGGTGACGCCATGCTTCCGTTTGATGAAGTCATCGATCATTCCGCCCTGAATCGGCCCGGGCCGGTACAGAGCGTTCAGCGCTGTCAGATCCTCGATGCGCGTTGGCTGATACCGCCTGAGAATGTCCCGCATCCCATGCGACTCAAACTGGAAAATCGCCGTCGTATCGCCGCGCGTGAACAGCTTGTACGTCTCCGCGTCATCCAGCGGCAAATTATCGAGGTCAATTTTCGCTCCGCGATTCCGCTCGATCATGCGCACGGTATCCTGCAGCACCGTCAGCGTCGTCAATCCCAGAAAGTCCATCTTCAGCAGCCCGATGCGCTCCAGCGCGTTCATGTCGTACTGCGTGGTGATTTCATCGCGGCTGGTCTTGTAGAGCGGCACGATGTCCGTCAGCGGTTGCGGCGAGATCACCACTCCCGCCGCGTGCGTCGACGCATGCCGCGCCAAACCCTCGAGCTTCTGCGCCACCGTCATCAGATCTTTCATCTGCTGGTCAGACTGCACCGCCGCTCGCAGTTGTGGCGCATCGGCCAGGGCCTTATCCAGCGTGATCTGCAAGACGTTTGGGACCAGCTTGGCCAGCCGGTCCACCTCGCCGTAAGGAATATCCATCGCGCGCCCGACGTCTTTGATGGCCGCCTTCGCCGCCATGGTCCCGAACGTGATGATCTGCGCCACGTTCTCGCGCCCGTATTTCTGCGTTACGTACTCGATCAATTCCCCGCGCCGCCGCATGCAGAAATCAATATCAATGTCCGGCATCGACACGCGCTCAGGATTCAAGAATCGCTCGAACAGCAGGTTGTACTGCAAAGGATCAACGTCCGTAATCCGCAGCGCATAGCTCACCAAGCTGCCCGCGGCCGAGCCTCTCCCGGGCCCCACGGGAACATCCTGCGTCCGCGCATAATGAATAAAATCCCAGACAATCAGGAAATATCCCTCGTAACGCATCTTCTGAATCATTTCGATTTCGAAAGTCAGGCGCCGCTCATAGTCAGCGATGGAATTCCGGAGCAGTCCCTGCTGCGCTTGTCGCTCCAACGCCGGCACGCGCGACGTAAATCCTTCCCTCACCACTTTCTCGAAATAGCTGCCCGCCGTGTGCCCCTCGGGCACCCTGAACTCCGGAAACGGATTCGGAATGCGATCGATCCTGACATTGCAGCGTTGCGCTATGTCCACCGTCCGGCTCAGCGCGTCCGGGAGTTCCCCAAACACCTGCGTCATTTCCGCGGCGCTCTTGAAATAAAACTGGTCCGTAGCGAATTTCATCCGATGGGCATCGCTCATCGTCTTACCGGTCTGGATACAGAGCAGCACTTCCTGCGAATGCGCGTCGTCGTGATGAATGTAGTGGCAGTCGTTCGTGGCAATCAGCGGAATTCCCGTCTCTTTGGAAAGCCGCACCAGTTCGCGGTTTACGCCTTTTTCGATTTCGATCCCCTGGTCCTGTATCTCCAGGAAGAAATTCCCTTTTCCGAAAATGTCACGCAACCGGTAAGCGTTCTCGCGCGCTTGATCGAATTTTTCCTCGACCACCGGCTCCGTCACCGGCCCCCGCAAACAAGCGGAAAGCGCGATCAGCCCCTTGCTGTGTTTAGCCAGCAGGTCGTAATCGATACGCGGCTTGTAGTAGAAGCCTTCCAGGAATCCGGCGGAGACCAGCTTCATCAGGTTGTGATAGCCCTCGACGGACTCGCACAACAGCACCAAATGATTGCTGCCCCTTGCGCCAGGCTCGATCTCGCCGCGATCCGAGCCATTGCCGCCATTCACCTTCTCTCCGCGATCGTGGCGGCTGCCTTTGGCGACATACACTTCGCATCCAATGATCGGCTTGACGTCGCGCTTGCTCGCCTCGTAGTAAAAATTAGCCGCCGCAAACAAATTGCCGTGGTCGGTGACCGCCACCGCCGGCATTTTCTGCCGCGACGCCTCATCCAAAAGTTTGGAAATATCGCAAGCGCCGTCCAGAAGGCTGAAGTCGGTATGGACGTGCAAATGAACGAACTGCGGTTGGCCCATAATTTAAATTCTAATTCGCCCTCGCACAAATTGCGACTCTACATCCTCACGTTTCCCACAGGATTTACCCGCCGCCATGCCACTCCGTCTAGTAGGAGTACAGCGCCGCTGCGCCCCATCTCGGCAACGCGTAAGCACTTGCGCAATCCGCTTTTAGGCCCGCCGAGCCGTTGTAGGGGCGCGCTTGAGCGCGTCCCAGTCCCGCAGGGATAGCCCGGATGGTTCGGTGTTCTTTGCCGAACCCAATCCTGGGTTACGAACCCTCCAAAAGATCCTTCGAGTCCCGAAGGGCGGCTGCACCTCATCAAGCCGCACATGGCCGTCGCGGTGAATCTATTTGTGCCCCCGGCTCTTCTTCGCCCCACTCTTCACGTGAACGCCAGAACTCGGCTTAACGATGCGTTTTGCTGCACCCGCCCGCTCCTTGTGCCCCGGATGCGCGGGACCCTTAGCTTGCGAAGTCGGAGCCTCGACATGCTTCCCTGGAGCCCCCGCGGCTGCCGCTTTGGTCTTGCCGCCTTTAGCCACCTTCTTCTCTTTCTCTTTTTTCTTCGGCGCCTCTTTAATCCCCGAAAGCTTCCGCAGGATTTTCTCGCGCTCCTCGGGGGTCTTGCCCCTGCCAGTGAGTTGCATGGCGAAGACTTGCTGCACAATCTCATCGAACTTCGGCCCGCGCGCCATGCCCAACACCTCGAGTTCATTCGCCACGGCTGGCAAAGCACTGCGCACTGGCCGCCATTTGTTCAAGTACGCGCGAATCTTGGAAAGCGCGCCGGAATTGCTGGATTCCGCCAGCAAATACGCGAGCTGTTCCAGCGGCATCTTTTCCAAGTAGCGGTATGCGTCAATCGGCGCGTTCGTCTTTTTCCCTGTCAGTTCCTTTTGCGCCGCCAGCGCTTCTCCGGGGAAGCCGAGGACCTCCTCGGTTTCGGCAGAACGATATCCCGCTTTGGACAGCACCGCCCCCTGCTCGCGATCCTTCAGCCGCCCCAAAACGGCCAGCATCATGGGGGTGGCCAGGCGCGGCCGCAAACCTGCCGTGAACAAATCTTCGCGAACCTTCATCAATCGTGTAATTGCATCGTAATCCGGATGCCTCTTCGCCAACCCGGGATTTACAGCCTCGAGGAGGTTGTGTTGCTCCCAGGCTTTCAACACCACCACCGGCCGTTCTTCGCGGGCCACTGCCCGCAATTCTTCCCCTGCGTCTTCAGGAGTGATGCTCTTGTGCAAATCGCGCTCGATGGCCAGGTCAAACCATTCCTGCGTTCGCGTCTCCAGCTTGAAGCCCATGCGCGCCGCGTAGCGGAGCGCCCGCAGCAAGCGTACCGGCTGGTTCGTGAAGCTGTGGATCGTCAGTGCGCGGATTTCCCCGCGCTCAATGTCCGACAAACCATTGGTAGGATCGAGCAGCAATCCTCGTGAAGCCGGATTCAGCGAAATGGCGATGGCGTTAAGAGAAAAATCTCGTCGCCGCAGATCCTCCATGATCGTCGACCAGCGAACCTCCGGCCGAGTCCCCGGCCGCACATAATGATCGTCGCGTGCCGCCGAAATGCTGCCTTCCACGTCGCCCGCAAACAAAATCTCGATCTGCCGCAGCTTTTCGTCCTCGACAAGGATTTTCGCGCCGCCCTTTTCCAGCTCTCGCGCCATTCTCGAAGGGTTGCCTTCAATCGTGAAGTCCAGGTCGCGCAGCGACGCCCCGGTGATCAAGTCGCGAACCGTGCCTCCCGTGAGATACAAATTTGACCCAACTGAGGCGGAAAGCTCTTGCATGCGCATCATCACCGCGCGCTGCTCCGGCGACAGCCGGCTTTCCAGCAGAAACATGTAGTCTGGCATTGCGCTCCTTCAATCCAGGCGCCTGCGCTGTTGCCTCGCAAACGCCGCTGTGCATTCCCGGGGTTCCGACCCGCTATGCGCGCGGGTGGTGTGCTCTGTAAATTTGCTTCAACCGCTCCTCGACCACGTGGGTGTAAATCTGCGTCGTGGAAATATCCGCATGGCCCAACATCAATTGCACCGATCGCAAATCCGCGCCGCGCTCCAGCAAATGCGTCGCAAAGCTGTGCCGCAGCATGTGCGGCGTCAACGCCACCCGCAGCCCCGCCTTGCGTCCATAAGCCGAGAGAATCTTCCACACTCCCACGCGGCTCAAGGCCGACCCTCGGCGATTCACGAAGAGCGCCGGATTCGCCGCGGCCTTAGCCTGCCGCACCAGTTCCGGCCGCCCGTCGCGCAAATATTTGTCGACAATGCCCAGGGCTTTCTTGCCCACCGGCACGATGCGCTCCTTGTCCCCTTTTCCGGTGCACCGCACGCAGCCCACCTTACTGTCCAGGTCACTCACGCCCAGGCTGATCAGCTCCGAAACGCGCAGTCCCGTCGAGTACAAAACCTCCAGCATTGCCCGATCGCGCACTCCCGTGGGCGTCTTCGCATCTGGCTGCTCCAGCAGCTTCTCCACTTCCTCCAGCCGCAAATACCCCGGCAAGTTCCGCCGGATCTTCGGCGACTCCAGGTTGATTGCGGGATCGCTGCTGATCATCTCGTGAGATTGCGCGAAGCGGAAGAAGTTGCGCAATGTCACCAAGTGCCGTGCTACCGTCCGGCTCTCCAATTTTTGCCGGTACAAGTCGGCCAAGAAGTCCACCAGATCATCCCGGCTCACAGACTCCATCGACACCTTTCTTTTCTTCGTGAACGCGTCGAATTTCTCCAGGTCGCGGCGATACGCCGAAACCGTATTCGCGGAGAGCCCCTTCTCCACCAGGATGTGCGTCAAAAACGACGCTATCGTCGCGGATATTTCCATCACGCCTCCACGTACGCCGCGCCGCCGCGGCCCCGGCGCGTCGCGATCCCGTACACTTCTTCCATCTCCGGGCAGCGGAAAATCCAGGCCAGCGCCAGATAGAGCGCCGTCGCCCCGACTAGAAGTCCAGTGAACACCGAGAGCTGCACCAAAAACCGGGAATGCATGGTGAATTGCGTGTAGTGGTTCCCAAGCCAGCAGGCCGCGCTCATGATTCCTGAGCACAAGAATATCTTCGAGAAGGATCGCAGAATTTCCATCGTTCCCAGTTGGCCGTACCGCAGCCGGAAAATGATGAACAGGGCGAAAAAGTCGAAAAAGCACGCAATCGCCGTTGCCAGTGCCGGTCCTCCGTTTTGCACCCTCCGGAAGAAGAACTGCAAGAACACAATGTTCAATACGATGTTTAGAATCAATGACATGGAAGCAACAATCACCGGTGTCCGCGTATCCCGCGCCGAATAAAACGCCGGCACAATCAACTTCACTGAAGCCAGCGCCGGCAGCCCCATCGCATAGTACAGCAAGGCCCGCGCCGTCAATCGCGTGGACGCCACATTGAAGAGTCCATGCTGGAACAGCACTCGAATAATGGGCTCGCGTAGAATGATCAGCCCCAAGGCGGCCGGTACTGTTATAAATGCCACAATTCGCACGGAAAATGTCAGCGTTTTCTTTAGTGCCTCAAAATCTTTTGCCGCGGCCTGGTGCGACATCATCGGCAGGATGGCCGTCGCCACCGCAATGGCGTAGCCGCCCAGGACCAGTTCCATTACCCGATCCGCAACGTACAGGGCGGCCAAGCTGCCTTCCGGCATCTTGCTCGCCGTCGAAAAGTAGGTGTCGACGAACAGGTTGATCTGTCCGACGCCAATTCCGAAAAATCGCGGCAGCATCAACTGCGCTACATCCCGGATTCCGGGGTGCGAAAACGAGATGCCGAAATCGAACGTCATCCCTTTCCGCACCAGCGTCGGCACCTGCACCAGGAACTGCAGCGCCCCCCCCACCAGCACCCCTACGGCCAGCGAGACCGCCGGATCCTTGAAATACCGCCAAACAAGGGCGGTGGAAAACAGAATCACTGACAGGTTCAGAAAGACGGACGTCGCCGCAGGTAACCCAAAGACATGAAAACAATTGAGAATCCCCGCAGCCAGCGCCGCCAGGGCCACGAAATACAAATACGGGAAAATGATGCGATTCAGCGCGATGGCTTGGTCCCAGGATACGTTCTTTCCGCCCGAACTCGCCGTAAACGCGTGGATCACTGCGGGTGAAAACACCATCCCCAGCACGGTTATGAGCGCCACAAGCAGCGCCAGCGTCCAAAAGAGCTGGTTGGCGAATTTCCAGACGTCTTCCCTCGGTTTCTCCCTCATGTATTGGGTGAAGACTGGGATGAAGGATGCGGTCATCGACCCTTCGGCTACCAAACGGCGAAACAGGTTGGGAATCCGGTAAGCTAAAACAAAGGAGTTAGCCGCCAATGACGTTCCCAGCAGGTACGTGTACCGCTGGTCGCGCACATAGCCCAAAATGCGGCTGAAGATGGTTACCAGGGATATGATCGAGGCCGATTTGAGGATTTGCTTCTTTTCGGTCAACGGGTCTGGCTCCGGCCCTAACCCCAATGAAAACAATGACTTGACAGGCTAACGCCGCTTAACATAACATACATCAAACGATTTCGCAAATAGGCTCGACAATGCACTTTTGGAAAAGGCTTTGCACTGCCTTTGTATCGCCCGCTTTCTGAAGCGGGCGCTTGTTTTATCTAGCAAGCCAGGATTTCTTAGCGATTTGTGAGGATTAATTTTGGACTTCTAGCCCGGGCTCTGAAGGTCGTACTCTTTCTTTGTGAAAAGCCGAACCCCAGCCTCGACCCACAAGAAAGTCGTCGTTGTCCTCGCCGACAAAACGAATGTGCGCGGGTATTTGAATCCGTCTCGGTTGGGCCAGTCCGATACCATTGACTTGCTCACGCCGGATGGCGAGCACGAACAGATCGGTCTAGCACGCGTGCGCTCCGTTTACTTCGTCCGTGAGTTCACGGACGACTTCGAGCCTGAGCGCAAAGCCTTTCTGAGCCGCCCCAAGCTCGATGGCTTGTGGGTCCGGCTCCGTTACACCGACAACGAAACAATAGAAGGTGTCGTGCCCAATGACCTGCTGTCATTGCTCGACAACGGTGTGCAAATCACGCCGCCAGACCTGAGTTCGCCAACAGACCGCATCTTTGTACCGCGCTCCGCTCTCGCAGAGCTGACCGTCCTAGGCGTAGTCGGCATCGCCCGTCGCAAACCCGCTGCTGCTGCCGCCGCCGCAGTCCAACCCCGCCTCTTCACCGAGTAGTTGTTGGAAGGGTCTTTCAGTCTTTCCTAGGTAGGTGCGCCTCAGCGCGTCCCAGCAAGCGAAGCAAGCATATCTTTGTCGCGGCGCAGCATGCTGCGCCAGTTTTGTGCACTGACGGTTCTTCTGACCGCCAGCGCGCGAAGCTGGGAAGTCCGCCCAAATCATATTCTTGCAGACCGCCACTGTAAGCCGCCCGGAATCACACTCTTGCAAAATACATAGCCTCGTCCCGGGGGGACCGTGCTTTCTCTCCCCCTACCCACTGCCACTACCCACTACTCACCACCCACGTGCCTATGCGAGACTCGCACTCAGCAGGTCGTGAGGAGTCTCCGTCTATGAAACTTGGTCAAATTGCGCAGAAGCTCGGCTGCCGGCTCGAAGGCAGCCCTGAAACCGAAATTCACGGCGTCGCCGGCATCGAGAACGCCGAGCCCGGCCAAATCACGTTTCTCGCCAACCGCCGTTATTTTCCACTGCTCAAGACCACACGCGCTTCCGCGGTGCTCCTGGACGACCGCATCGCCCTCGACCGCGCCCCTAACGCTCCTCCCCTCGCGGCGTTACGCACAGCGAATCCGTATCTCGCCTTCGCGCGCGCCATCGAGCTTTTCTACAAGGCGCCAAATTACGCCCCCGGGGTCCACCCCACCACGGTCATCGCCAACACCGCCCGCATCGGCAACGGAGCGCACATCGGCCCGTACTGCTTCATCGATGAGAACGCCGAGATCGGCGACAACGCCGTGCTGCACAGCTTCGTGACCATCTACCACGGAGCAAAAATTGGGGACAACTTTTTTGCTCATGCGCACGCGGTAGTCCGCGAGTTTTGCCAGCTCGGCGATCGCGTGATTCTGCAAAACGGAGCCATCATCGGCGGGGACGGCCTGGGTTTCGCCAAGCAAAAGGACGGCACCTGGTACAAGATGCGGCAATCCGGCCCGGCTATTCTGGAAGATGACGTTGAGGTGCAGGCCAACGCTTGCGTCGACCGCGCGACCGTAGGCGAGACGCGCGTTGGTCGTGGCAGCAAATTGGATGATTTGGTCCTGGTGGGCCACGCCTCGCGTGTAGGAGCGAACACCATGCTCTGCGGCCAAGTTGGGCTGGCCGGCTCGACCAGAATCGGCGACGGCTGCATTCTAGCCGGCCAGGTCGGCACTGCTGGCCATCTTACGGTTGGCGATGGCGCCGTAGTTACCGCGCAGAGCGGCATCCCCAACGACGTCCCACCCCGCTCGCTCTATTCCGGTTATCCCGCAGTAGAAAATCGCCAATGGCTGAAGACCACAGCGGCCCTGAACCGCCTGCCAGACCTGCAGCGCCGCGTCTGGGAGCTAGAATCCGAAATCGAAAAGCTGAAATCTCGTAGGTAGCGTCGGCATCCTTGCAGGCGAGCATGTGCACCGCCGAAAGAGGCGCGCGTCAGTTTTATCCCGAGGCACGACCGGCATTTAGCGGCTCAACGAATTTTTCCGCGTAGCCTCGGCGTCTCTCCGGCCCGCATCGGACCCGGTCCCAACGCTACGCCGCGCCCGGAAAGCCAATGGGCCGCTGATCCGGTGGCAACGCCGCGGCCATCGCATCGTGCACGCGGTCGTTCAACTCGTCGCGCAGCTCGAACGAATATGCCGACGCGTCAATCGGGTCGAGAAACTCAACCAAAATGTCCCCCGGATCGAGCACCAAGGACCGCTTGCGCATGACTCTGTGAGCGCCTGAGCAAACCATGGGTACAATCGGTACGCCGGCCTTGATGGCCATCACCACCGCGCCCTTCTTGAACTCCTGCAGCCGACCATCCGGGCTGCGCGTACCTTCGGGGTAAATCAAAAACGATTGCCCGCCCCGCAGTGCAGCCGTAGCTTTCTCCACGCTCGAAATTGCCGATTCATGGGAGGTGCGATTCACAGGAATGAACTGCGCCAACGTAAATGCCTGTCCGGCAATCGGCCACTTAAAGAGAGAGGCTTTCAGCAAAATGGCGATGCGCCTGGGAATCGCACCGACCACCGCGGGAGCGTCGACCGTGCTGGTGTGGTTGGCGACAAACAGGCACACGCCGCGAGGAATCCTCTCCGTGCCTTTGACGTGAATTCTCACGCCCGCGACTTTGACGAAAAACACTACGCCTTTAACGCCGGCCCAGTACAGCGCATTGGGATTGCGTGAAAGCAGCGTCCAGAGGAGCAGCGGCGGCCCCAGCAGCAGCGAATATAGCGAGAGAAGAATGGCGACGAAAAGAGTGCGGAACATCCGTTTGCAGAACTCTCCCGAATCTTCCGGCCCAGGTCAAGTCCCCCGCAGCCACGACATCCTCACTGATTCATAGCGGTGACCGGCTGGGTCACGCCGTGCAGGATGCCCTCGCGAATGCGCTTGGCCTTTTCCGAAGCGTGCGAATCCTCAGCAATGCGATAAAACGTCTCTGTCGCCTCGCCGAGCCGAAACTCCACGCTCACATCTTGCTCCTCGCGCCGCACGGTGAGCCGCAAAGTGCTTCCCAATTTCTGTGGATTGACCCAGCGCTCCGGATTCCGTGGCGGGTCGCCGCCATTCCAGCTGACAATTGCATCGCCGACATGGAGCCCGGCAGCCGCTGGACCGTCGGGATCGATTTCCCGAACCACGAGACTTCCGTTGGAATCGCGCTCAGCGTAAAAGCCCAGAACAGGGCGCTTGTGCTCCGCGCTGCGCAATTCGAGCCCAGCCAACGGCAGCACTGTTTGGTACGGCAACGGCTCGGCGTTCGCGACGTATTTCTGGAAAAAATCTTCAAACGAAACGCCGGCAACCTTCTCCGTGGTCAAACGTACGTCGAGGCTGTCACGATACATCCTGTGCTGCTGCGCAAATTCCACGTTCATCGCCCGAAGCACGTCATCGAGACTTTTCTCATCGTTGGTGCGGTCGCGAATCAGAATGTCCAGCAGCACTCCCAGCACCTGTCCCTTGGCGTAGTACGAAACGCTGTGCTGCGGCCGGTTGTATATGGGATATTTTTCCAGCCAGGCGTCCAGGCTGGACTGTTCCGCGCTTTGCCAGCGGTTGGCGGGGCGCGACTCAAGCTCACTAATCTGCGCGCCGAGATCAAAGTAGAACTGTTCTTTGCTCCAAAGCTGGGTCCTCACGAGGGTGTACGCAGCGTAGGTGCTGGTGACTCCCTCGGCGAACCACAACGCGCGAGTGTACTGCTCATTGGCGTAGTCCACTGGCTCTAGCGTCGCCGGACGAATACGCTTCACGTTCCAGAGGTGAAAAAACTCATGTGCGGCCACATTCGGCAGATCCTCTTCCGAGCGCACATAAATTGCCGTGGAGTTGGCGTGCTCCATGCCGCCGCACGCGCCCGCGGCAGCTTTGCCTAGGTGAAGAATAAACGTGTAGTGCTCATACGGCGCGCCACCCATCAGCTTCACTTCGTAAGAGCAGATGCGCCGTAGCGCGTCTTCGAGGTCTTTCTTTTTCCATTTGTCGCCATGCACCACAACGGAAATGCGAGGCGCTAGCCCGGAAACCTCGAACTCGTCGAACCTCGCAGCTTCGATAGGTGCATCGACGAGGGCATCGTAATTTTCAGCGGTAAAGATGAAACCCCGCCCGCTGCCCACGGATTCGATCGCGTGACGTGACGCGCCTTCGGCTTGCCACTCGAGGGGCACATCATACATCCCTAGCTGCACATCCTCGTAACGGCGATCCGGCGAATACATCAGGACCATCGCTGGGTTGACGAATGCGTGCTCGCTATTGACTTGTGCGGCGAATGGACCGGGCTCATCCCAGTAGGTGTCGTAGCGAATGGTGATTGTTCCAGTTCCGCTGACTCGCCACGCCAACTTGCCGAGCTTTTCGATAGGCGTTTTTTCTGATCCAACGAAGGCCTGCACCTCTCGGACGTGTGCGCTGAAATCGCGGATGGTGTAGAGCGCGTTCCAGGCCGGCATCTGTACAACCACTTCGCGCGAAACGTCGGGGATCTGCATGGTCACATGGAAGAGGTGCTGCTCCGGATGGGCAATTGAAACGGTGTACTGAATGGTTGCTCGCGCGGCGGGCGTAGCTAGAACCGCTGAGGCTATCAGGAGAGCGCCCGCCATCAAGTAGCGGCGCACTACATTCCGTGAGTTCACCGCGTGGTGGCTCCGGTTGGCTGCGGGGCGCCGTGCGCAAGTTTGTTCAGCAGCTTTTCGCAGAGGCCATCGAAGCTGCCGTTGGACATGATCAAGAACAGGTCGCCGCTCCGCCCTTCCCTGGAGAGATAGTCGGCGATTTGATCTGCGCCCGTGGTGAATGCGCGGGCTTCGCGGCCCAACGCGCGCACGCTTTCCGCGACGGATTCAGGATTGAGACGATTCTCGTCGCCGAGTTGTTGGGCGCGGAAAACGCCGCCTAAAATCACGCGATCGGCCAAGGCCAACGCCTGGGGCAGCGAGTCCTGGAACACTTTGCGCCGCATGGAATTCGAGCGCGGTTCGAGAATGGCCCACAGCCGCCGCTCAGGCCAGCGCGAGCGGGCCGCTTCGATGGTGGCGCGCACGGCCGTAGGATGGTGCGCGAAGTCATCCACCACCAGGATGCCGCCAGTTTCTCCTTTCACATCCAAGCGCCGCTTGACGCTACGAAATGTCGCCAGTGCCTTGCTCAAGGCTTGCACGTCTATCCCGCGCCCGTGTGCGACCGCAATAGCCGCCACGGCATTCAGCACGTTGTGACGGCCCGTCGCGGACAGAGTAAAGTCGCCAAAAGCTTCGCCCCGATGCGATATGCGGAAGGTGGTATTCGCTCCATCGGCTCGGACTTCCGTCGCGACCCAGTCGTTCTCGCTAGAGAATCCATACGTCTCCACGGGGCAGAATGCCTTGCTGGCCGCGCGCCGCAACGCCGGGCCGGATTCCGTAGTATCGCCCCAGATCACCACGCGGCCGGTGCGCGGCACAAGGTTCACCAGCCGGCGAAAGGCCAGTTCATAGGTCTCAAAATCGGCGTAAATGTCGGCGTGATCGAACTCCAGCGAAGTGATAATCAGGTCATCCGGATGGTAGTGAAAGAACTTGGGGCCCCGGTCCCAAAACGCGGTCTCGTATTCGTCGCCTTCGAGGATGAATTCCGCGCCGCCGCCGAGGCCGTAACTTTTGCCAAAGTTTTCGGCAACGCCGCCGACCAAAAAGTTGGGGCGCTTCCCCGCTGAATGGAAAATCCAAGCCAGCATCGCGGTCGTGGTGGTCTTTCCGTGGGTGCCGCTGACCACGATGGAATGACGCTCTGGCAAAAACACTTCTTCCAAAATTTCTGGCATCGATCGGTATGGAATTTTGCGGTCGAGGACTTCCTCCAACTCGGGATTGCCGCGCGCGATAATATTTCCGACCACGACGAGGTCTGGCGCGGGGTCGAGATGCACCACATCAAACGTGTTGTAGAACGAAATCCCCAGGCTCTCCAGGAGGGTTGAAGCCGGAGGATAGACGCCAGAATCCGAACCAGTGACCCTGAAGCCGTGCTCGCGCAGCATGCCCGCCAGTGGCGCCATGGCCGAGCCGCCGATTCCAATGACGTGCACGTGCTTCACCTTGCTCATGCGACCACCGCCGGTTCCAAAATCTCCAACTCACCTTCTCCTTGCGCGCGCAGCCGCGCCTTGACGCCCAAAGGCACCGTCAACATGGGACGCGCGGTATGCCCGATGGGCGCACCGAAAACGATCGGCACCTTCAACGCCCCTAAAATTCGCGAACACACATCGCGTACGGTAGGGCTGCCCGCAACGGGCGGCTCGCAATCAGGAAAATCCCCCAGAACGAGTCCGCGAACGGAGTCGAACTTTCCTGCCTGCTTCAGGTGCATCAATGCGCGATCGACTTGCCAAGGTTTCATTCCCCGATCTTCCAGTACGAGAATCGAATTGCGAGTATCCAATTCCCAGGGCGTGCCGATGGTGGTCTCCAGCAAGGTCAGGCAGCCGCCGAGAATGCGGCCTTGCGCCTCTCCGCGAACCAGCGCCTCGGCCTGCAAATTCAGGCTCCAACCATTTTCGGTTTGACGCACGGCGTTGAGAAATGAGGGTTCATCAAAGCCGTGTGGATTTCCGGTTCCGGCATCGAAACCGGCAGCGGCCATTGGCCCATAAAACGAAATCCAGCGGCGGCTCTGCCACAAGAAAATCTGCAAGGACGTGAGATCGCTGTAACCGATGACCGCTTTAGCGGCCTTGAGCGGCTTGGCAAGCGCTTCGTCGAGCAAGTAATTTGAGCCATAACCTCCACGAAGACCGACTAACCCGGCGATATCTTTCGCCGCAATCGCCCGCAGCAAATTGGCGCGCCGCTGCTCCAGCGTATCGGCGAAATACGTATCCGGGCAAGGCGGCGTGCTACTGACCGAACGAAAACCGAGCCGGCCCAATTCCGTCTGCCCTGCGGCAAGGCGAGCCTGTTCGGCGGGAGAAGCGGGAGCCACGATGGCCAGTCGCGAGCCGGGCCGAAGGGCACGCGGCTTGAGAGGTACCCCGGAGGCCTTCTTCATTCGAGATGGCCTTGCACTGGAATAATCTCAGTGACCACGCCCGGGCGGTTGAACTTTTCAAGGACTTGGCGCTCCTGGTCCGGCTTGATATCCGCCTGGAATTCGACGATGGACTTGGCGCCCTCCATTGAAACACGCAGGTAGTCGAGAGTAATTTTCAATCTGTGCACGAGTTGCTGCACGTCACCAAAGATATTTTCGGTTTGGCTCGTAATAATGCGGACGGCGAGTAGCCTTGGCTTCACGCCGGTTCGCTTGGTGATAAAGCCAAGAATCACGAGTGAGAAGAGGACGAGCGCAGCGGCATATCCCGCGACGGAATAGAGCCCGCCTCCGGCGGCCATGCCGATGGCGGCTTCGACAAATATCGTGGCAGCGGTGGTCAGGCCGACGATCCCGCCGGTTTCGCGCAAAATCGCACCCGCGCCTAGAAACCCGATGCCCTGCACGAGGTTCGACGCGATGCGCGTCGACGATGTGTCGCCGTACCGATGCGCCAGCTCAAAGGAAAGCATGGTGAACAATGCGGAACCAAAGCAGACAAACGCGCTGGTGCGCACGCCAGCCGGCCGGCGGTGCAGGTCGCGCTCGACTCCGATGGCGGCGCCTAGCAACGCCGCCAAGCCAAGACGCAAGACAAATTCGCGGAGAGGGAACATGGATTTCGCGTTCTTCCGACTGCCGTCCGCGATTGTAACCGTCTAGAGTGTGAATTGCGTCAGTTTCGCGAAATGGCGTGCCCTGGCGTGTATCTCGCTACGTTTGAGGGTGCGCAGGCGATCCAGCCCAAATTTCTCAACGGAAAAGCTGCCCAGCACGGAGCCGTACACCATGGCTCGGCGCAGGGTCGTGTCGTTTTTCTTGCCGGCGCTGGCCAGATAGCCCATAAAGCCGCCGGCAAAGCTGTCGCCCGCGCCGGTAGGGTCGTGCGGCTCCTCCAAGGGAAACGCAGGAACGCAGAAGACGCCGCGTTCGTCGACCATCATCGCGCCATATTCGCCACGCTTTACCACCAGCGTAGATGGCCCCATCTTGAAGATGTGCCGGGCGGCGCGCAGCAAGTTGTGCTCGTTGGAGAGCTGACGCGTTTCGGCGTCGTTGATCATGAGGACGTCCACGTGCTTGAGGGTTTCGCGCAGATCGGCGTTGGTGCGTTCGATCCAATAGTTCATGGTGTCGAGCGCGGCGAGCTTGGGCTTTTTCTTCACCTGATGCAGGACGTCCCGCTGCAAGTCCGGCGCGATGTTAGCCAGGAAGACGTATTCCGAAGTGCGGTAGCGGTCGGGAAGACGCGGCTTGAAATCCGCGAAGACGTTCAACTCGGTCGCGAGGGTCACGCGTTCGTTGAGGTTCTGCGAGTAGCGGCCGGACCAGAAAAATGTCTTTCCGGTGGCGCGCTCAAGGCCTTCGACGTCGATGTGGCGCCCGCGAAAAATCTTGGCATCCTCTTCGGTGAAGTCATCGCCCACAATGGCGACCAGATTGACGTCGGTGAAAAAACTGGCGGCTACGGCGAAGTACGTGGCCGCCCCTCCCAGAGCACGATCCACTTTGCCGAGCGGACAATCCAGGCAATCGAAGGCCACGGAACCTACAACCAGTAAGGACACTATTTTCTCCTAAGAAAGATATTTCCCGATGATGACACGGAGGCGCTTCTTGGTCGCAGCGGGGACGAGCTTCGGATCCGTAATCAAAGCATGACGTAACGCGAAGCCGCATTTGCAGGTGCGTTCCGCGGGCATGGAGCGCACCGCTTCGCGCAGCACGCGCTGGGCATTTTCCGCATTTTGATTCAGTGTGGCGATGATCTGCGTGACCGTTACAGATTCATGTTCCGGATGCCAGCAATCGTAGTCGGTGATCATGGCTATGGTGGAATAACAGATTTCGGCTTCACGCGCGAGCTTGGCTTCGGTGACATTGGTCATGCCGATGACCTCGAAGCGCAGTTGACGATGCACGTGGGCCTCGGCGAGAGTAGAAAATTGCGGCCCCTCGATGCACACATAGGTGCCACGGGCGTGCACTTTCACGTTGCAGCCGTTGCAGGCGTTGGTCAAAACGGCCGAGAGTTGCGGGCAGGTCGGCTTGTCGAACGCCACGTGCGCGACCAGGCCTTCGCCGAAAAATGTGGAGATGCGCTGTTTGGTGCGGTCGAAGAACTGATCGGGGACCAGAAATTCGCCGGGTTTCAGATCTTCTTGAAGAGAACCGACGGCGCTGACGGAAATGATGCGCTCGACGCCAAGCTGCTTCATGGCGCAGATGTTGGCGCGAAAGTTGATCTCGCTCGGCAGTAGCCGATGACCACGGGCGTGGCGTGCGAGAAAGGCGACGCGCTTGCCTTCCAGCGTACCTAGCACTATGGCGTCGGAGGGATCGCCGAATGGCGTCTTGACGCGAATCTCGCGAATATCTTTGAGGCCGCTCATGGAATAAAGGCCGCTGCCGCCGATGATTCCGACGGAGGCCATAGCGGTCGTCTTCGCTCGAACACTGTTCTCCTTTTGGGTTGCCGCCATTGCACCTCTTTCTGAGTTGAATCTACACACCAGAGGAACACACAAATCTACATGGTCCGGAGATGATTTGGAAATTCAGTCGCTTAGGCCGCTGTCGGCTAAGATTTCGTTCACGGCCGAAAAGGGGTCTTTCTTTCGCGCGGCTACTTGCGCGGCCAGTTCGTTGAGCCGCGCTTCACCGCCGGCACCGCCGAGCGCGCGCCGGAGCAAGCGCGACTCCAGTAGTTCGATCAGGCGCTGCTTCCAGTGCTCAACGTGCTTGCGCTGGCGCTCGCCGCTGGACTCGAAGTGCTTGCGAAATTTAGCGATCGTGTCCGCGAGCACATCGATCCCTTTGTTCTCGGACGCGACGGTTCGCACCACCGGCGGATGCCAGCCGTCGCGAGGCATCACCAGGGACAGCATGGCATGGAGCTGCTGCTCCAGACGGTCCGCGCCTTCGCGGTCGGATTTGTTCAGCACAAAAATATCGCCGATCTCCATGAGACCGGCTTTCATGTTTTGTATGTCGTCGCCGAGTCCGGGGACGAGCATGACCACCACGCAGTCAGCCAATCGGACGATATCGATCTCGTCCTGGCCGACGCCGACGGTCTCGATGAGGACCTGCTGCTTGCCGGCGGCGTCGAGAATGAGAGCCACTTCTGCCGTGGCGCGCGCGAGTCCGCCAAGAAAGCCTCGCGTGGCCATGGAACGAATGAACACGCCGGAATCGCCGGCGTGGCCTTGCATGCGGATGCGGTCGCCAAGAATCGCGCCGCCAGAGTAGGGGCTGGTCGGGTCCACAGCGATGACGCCGACTTGTTCTTGCTTGCTGCGGTAGTGCCCTGAAAGACGGTCGACTAACGTGCTCTTGCCGGTGCCGGGCGCGCCGGTCACCCCGGTGAGATAGGCTTTGCCGGTGTGCGGAAACAGAATGCGCAGCAATTCTTCGGCTTCATGTTGACGATTTTCAATGGCGGTGATGGCGCGCGACATAGCGCGCATGTCTCCCCCGCGGACGCGCCGCGCCCAATGCTCAATTGGCTGTGATTCCGTTTTTGTGTGGGGTTCTGGCGAAGGCGCGCTCATCACCCTATTATTTCGTGCGGCTTACTTCTTGCCAAGTAGCTGGCGGGCGATGACCAAGCGCTGAATTTCGCTGGTGCCTTCGCCGATGGTGCACAGCTTCACGTCGCGATAATACTTTTCCGCGGGATAGTCTTTGATGAAGCCATAGCCTCCGTGGATTTGCACGCATTCGTTGGCGACGCGGACAGCGACTTCACTGGCAAAGAGTTTGGCCATGCTGGACTCGCGGGTGAAGCGGGCGTTGCCCTGATCGGCGAGCCAAGCGGCCTGATAGACCAGCAGGCGCGCGGCCTCTACGTGGGTGGCCATGTCTGCGAGCTTGAACTGGATGGCTTGGAATTCGCTGATGGGCTGGCCAAATTGCTTCCGCTGCTTCGCGTATTTGGTCGCAGCCTCGAGCGCGCCTTGGGCCATGCCTAGCGCCAGCGCAGCGATGGAGATTCTGCCGCCATCGAGAATTTTCAGGCTGCCGATGAACCCTTCGCCTTCCGCGCCGAGCAGGTTAACGTGTGGCACGCGGCAGTCGGAGAAGATCACTTCCGACGTGTCGCTGGCGCGCATGCCCAGCTTGTTTTCTTTCTTGCCGGGCTTAAATCCAGGCATTCCCTTTTCTAATATAAACGCGGTGATGCCGTGCGAATTCTTGGATTTATCGGTGACCGCCATGGCGACGCACACGTCGGCGTAATGACCGTTGGTGGTGAACGTCTTCGCGCCGTTGAGCACCCAGCAATTCCCCTGGCGCGTTGCAGTGGTTCGTGTCCCGCCGGCATCGGAGCCGGCTTCGGGTTCGGTCAGGGACCAGGCGCCGATCTTTTTGCCTTGCGCGAGCGGGACGAGATACTTCTGTTTTTGCGCTTCGCTGCCGAACTTGAAGATGTGGTTGCTGCAGAGTGAATTGTGGGCGGCGACGATGAGGCCGACCGAACCGTCGACCCGGGCGAGTTCTTCGACGGCGATGGCGTACTCGATGTAGCCAAGGCCCGCGCCGCCGTACTGCTCCGGGAAAATGACGCCGAGCAGGCCCATCTCACCGAGCTGCGGGAGGATCTCGATGGGAAAGTGCGAAGCTTCGTCCCACTCCATCACGTGCGGCGCGATCTCACCTTCCGCGAAGTCGCGGACGCTGTGGCGCAACTGCTGCTGTTCCTGGGTGAAGGCAAACTCCACGTTGACCTCGATGCTCTAAGCCAAATCTATACTCAATCGAAGTTTATCTTATGGCGGGAATTTCTGCATCGCCGCGCTTTCCGGGCGTCTCGTAAAAGAAACGACTGGATGGCGAGAACATTTTTTGTAGTGGCGCGGCATGCTGCGACACTACGAAGAAATCGTCGAATCAAGCGTCAACGATGGAGCGTTTTGCAGTCCTAGGTGGTCTTACCAGCCGACCGGATAATTGTTCTTGCGGTTCTGCTCGTCGAGCCAAACCTTCAGTGGCGCGAAATAATCGGCGATGGCATTGGCATCCATTTGCTTTTCTCCGGTCAGGGTATCGAGCGCCTCCGGCCAGGGCTTGCTCTCGCCGAGTGAGAGCATTTCGTTTAGCCGTTTGCCGGCGACTTTGTTGCCGTAGATGGAGCAGCGATGCAGCGGGCCCTGAATCCCCGCTTCGCGGCAAAGGGCGCGGTGAAATTGGAATTGCAGGATCCGCGCCAGGAAATAACGCATGTACGGCACATTGGCGGGAACATGATATTTCGCGCCAGGATCAAAGTCGCCCTCGGTTCGCGCGACGGGCGGGGCAACGCCTTGGTACTTCAGCCGCAGCGCCCACCACTCTTTGTTGTAGCTATCGGGCTTGATTTGGCCGCTGAACACTTCCCAGCGCCACTTGTCGATCAGCAAACCGAACGGTAAGAACGCGACCTTCTCCAGCGCTTGTTTGAGCAAATAGTCAGTGTCGCCGGAAGCCGGCGGCACGGCGTCGATCAGTCCAATCTGCTTCAGGTACTCGGGTGTGACGGACAGCGCGATGGTGTCGCCAACGGCTTCATGGAATCCGTCGTTGGCGCTGTTCTGGAATAGCGGCGGCTGGGTGTCGTAGGCGCGCTGATAAAAATTGTGGCCGAGCTCGTGGTGAATGGTGCGGAAGTCTTCCTCGGTAGTCTGAATGCACATCTTGATGCGCAGGTCGTCTTTGGCATCGATGTCCCATGCGCTGGCGTGGCAGACCACGTCGCGGTCCGCAGGCTTGGTGAACAGCGAGCGTTCCCAAAAGGTCGGCGGCAGCGGGGCAAAGCCAAGTGACGTGAAGAAGGCCTCGCCATAGCGCACCATGCCGCGCGCGTCGGTCTTACGATCTTGCAGAATCTTGCCGAGGTCATAGCTTTGCGGCGGTTTGGGCGAGTCCATTATCGGATAGATGTTGTTCCACTCCTGCGCCCAGATGTTTCCGAGCAAGTGCGCGGGGATGGGACCGTTCTGCGAGACAGTCTCCTTACCGTATTTCTTGGCGAGCTGCCCCCGGACGTAGGCGTGAAGCGACAGATACAAAGGCCGCAACTGACCCCACAAGCGGTCGAGTTCCTGGGCAAACGCATCGGGCGGCATGTCGTAATTCGAGCGCCAGAGAGCACCCGCATCGGCAAATCCCAGCTCGCGCGAGCCTTTGTCGCCGAGTTCCACCATACGAGCGTAACGCTGGCGCATGGGCGCGCCGAGGGAGTGCCAACCAATCCAGGCGCGCTTTAATTCCTCGGGATCGCGGCTGCTGGCCATCAGCTTTCCGACGGCGGTGACGTCCAGGCATTTGGTCTTGTCGCCGCCCGGACACCACTTCCCTTTTCCATAGTCACCATCCAGCGAAGCCAGGACCGCAGCGAGCTCCCTTTGTTCCTTGGGATCATTGGGGGCGGGAAAAGTTGTGGCCAGCTTCAGCAGGAGCATCTTGCGCGCCAGCGCGGGCTCGAGCTGCAAGCCATCAAAGCGGTGCGCTTTCTTTGCCAGGTCGGCGCTAAGGGTGTTGAGCTCCTGACCGGCATCGGCGGCAATCTGCTCGGTGTCGTCGGTGATGAAATTCTCTTGGACCCAGGAGGCACGCGAGGCCTTTATGCCCAAGTCCAACAATTTCGATTCGGCGTCAGCGAGGAACGCGCGTGCTTCCTCAACGGTAGGAGCGCTGGTTTCTGCCGATTTCGCGTTTGCCACTTTGCCTGTGGACGTGATGGAAACTGCGCCCAGACACAAGACACTCATCACCAGCAAGCCAACCGCCTTGCGGACTATCATGCGCTCACTCTTTGTGGCTGCGCGGCAACTTGCTGCAGCACATTCAAGGCGCGTTCAATGCCTTCGCGGCCTACATCGCAGTGCGTCACAAAGCGAACGGAGTGAAGCGCAGTATCCTGTGCCCAAACGCCGCGCAAACTCAGAGTTTCGCAGAACTCCACTGCGGTTTTGCCGGTTTTAGAGCAATCGAAAATGACAATGTTGGTGCGCACCTTTTTGGGATCGATGCGCAAGGCCGTCATTTCGGCGATGCCTTCAGCCAAACGGCGCGCATTCTCGTGGTCAATGTGCAGCCGCTTTGGAGATTCTTCCAAGGCGACCAAGCCCGCGGCGGCGACAACCCCTGCCTGCCGCATGCCTCCGCCGAACATTTTGCGATAGATGCGCGCCTTTTCGATGAACGCGCGCGTGCCCACAATCATGGAGCCCACTGGCGCGCCCAGCCCCTTAGACAGACAGAACATTACCGAATCGACCTTGCGCGTCATGCGAGCAACATCTTCGTCCAGCGCCACAGCCGCATTGAAAATTCGCGCGCCATCTAAATGGACCTTCAGCGGGGCCGCGTGCGCGTGATCGCAAATATCTTCGAGCTGCGCCGTGGGGTAAACGATGCCTCCGGCCATGTTGTGCGTGTTTTCCAGGCAGATCAGCGCGGTCTGCGAGTCGTAATAGATTTTCGGACGGATGACGGCCTCAATCTGCTGCCAGGTGAGGATTCCGTCTTCTCCCCGT
>Ga0307479_10001272_pt1 | contig 23007 bp, 16 predicted proteins | sample atmos_gasesECM4C_FD_203743 | JGI IMG/M metagenome (GOLD analysis project Ga0307479, IMG submission 203743) | Hardwood forest soil microbial communities from Morgan-Monroe State Forest, Indiana, United States - atmos_gasesECM4C_515 | ecosystem: Environmental > Terrestrial > Soil > Temperate...
GGGGCTGACTTACGGCATTCAAAACCGGAAGGGCTTCATTCTCCTGACGGGCGAAGTTGGCACCGGGAAAACGACGCTGCTGAATCGGCTGCTGGACTGGCTACACGGTCAGCGCGTAGCGACTGCGTTCGTTTTCAATTCGCAACTGAACGTGAGCCAGCTCTTTGATTTCATGATGGCGGACTTCGAAATTCCGTGCGAGTCGCAGGAGAAGAGCCACGTTTTAATGCGGCTCAATCATTGGCTGCTGGAGCGCTATCGCGCAGGTGAAACTGCGGTCCTGATCGTGGACGAAGCGCAAAATTTATCGCTGCCAGTGCTCGAGGAAATTCGCTTGCTGACCAATCTCGAAACTTCGACGGAAAAACTTTTGCAGATCGTATTGACGGGCCAACCTGAACTAGAAGAAAAATTGAAATTGCCCCAATTGCGACAGCTTCGCCAGCGCATCACCCTGCGTTGCCGCACCGCGCCGCTAACTCGTGAGGAAACATTCGGATACATCGCGGAACGACTGCGGATCGCCGGAGCGAATGGCGAGCCAATTTTTTCAAAGGAAGCCGTCCAGTCTGTCCACACGTATTCACGAGGCATTCCTCGCGTTGTCAATCTACTGTGCGAGCATGCGCTGATTAATGCATACGTAGACCATCTGCGGCCGGTGCCCGCCGATTTAGTCGAGGAGGTGGCGCGCGAGTTTCAACTGGATGAAATCGAGCCGATCGCGCGAACGGCAGTTTCCAGCGGTGCGCAGCAGACCCTGGACGCGCAGTCATTGCTTCAGAACTTAGAGGAACTGCTTAGCCGCCTGCGTGAGACAAATATTATGCCGTCCACGGTTCGCGAAAGGAAACCATGAGTCGAATTCACGAAGCTTTGAAGAAGGCCGAACAAGAGCGCGCGGCTGTTCAGACGACTAACGCGGTCGCGTTGCCGATCGATTTGACAACGGCAGCACCGGCACGAGGCCATGGCGCACCAAACATGACCGCGGCCGTCCACGCGGGGGCAACGGTCGGTAGTTTGTCGCCAGGTCAATATTTTCGTTTTGATGAGTTGTGCGCTCATTGTGCGAATCCGCCTTGGCATCTCGACCCGAATGTAAACGTCTTCGGCAGTTCGAACGGACACGGGGCCGAACAGTTTCGCTCGCTGCGCTCGCGGCTCTACCAACTCCGAGGCAACGGAAGCAATCTGCTCCGCACCCTGCTGATCACGAGCGCGATGCCTGCTGAGGGAAAAACATTTGTGGTGAATAATTTGGCGCAGGGCATCGTCCGTCAACCGGACCGCCGTGTCCTCATGATCGATGCGGATCTGCGCCTCCCGCGTCTGCATGTAGCGCTGGGCGCCCCGACCACTCCTGGCTTGACCGATTATCTTCGTGGTCAGGCCGATGTGATGGAGGTCATCCAGCACGGCCAAGTGGGGAATCTTTGCTTTATCCCCGGTGGAAAGGAAGTGACGAACCCAAGCGAACTGCTCTCCAACGGTCGGCTCAAGACCCTCCTCGATCGTCTCACGCCCGTCTTCGATTGGGTCATTCTAGATTCGCCACCCTGCTTGCCGGTTGCGGACTCGAGCATCCTTGCCGATTTCTGTGACGGCGTGCTGATGGTTGTAGGAGCGGGGTCGACGCCCTGCGAGGCAGTTCAGAGGGCTTGTCGAGAATTCCGGGAAAGAAATCTGATTGGTGTCGTACTGAACCGCGCAGAAGAGAATCCGAATTACGGTGCTTACCATTATTATGCCGACTACGGTGAGTCCGAGCAGAACGCAAGGTAACCATCCATGATTCGCATCTTTAATCGGTACATTCCAAGTCGGATCCTTATCTTGCTGGGGGGCGAGTTCGCAGTAATCAGTATTTCTTTTTCGCTCGCGATACTGATCCATTACCGACAAGGCAGTGCCTTGGTATTCTATGATCAGCACACACTCTGGAAGATCCTGACGGTTGCGGCGCTGGCATTGCTCTGCTCGCACTATATGGAGCTGTACGATCCGCGCCGGCTGGCGAGCCCGGCTGAAATGTATCCACGTATTCTCAAACTAGTCGGGGTGCTCTCTTTCGTGCTCGCCGGACTCACGTACATTTTTCCGCGGTTTCTAGTAGGCCGATACGTTTTCCTGACAGGGCTTTTTTTCCTTGCTCTTACTTGGATCCTCTGGCGTTGGATCTACGACCGGCTCATTTTTCTTCCGGTGCTACGAGAGCGAATTTATCTCCTCGGCAACGGTGAGCGAGCGAGAAGGATCCTCGAAGCTGTCCGCAACCGTGGTGCCCTGGGAATGGACGTCATCGGTTGGGCGGGTGAAGCCGGCGACAATAGCCTGACGTGCGAGTCGACGGGGAAGATTCTCCAAGACCTAGGGAAAAAGAGGGCTGTGGACCGCGTAATCGTTGCTCTGACGGACAGAAGGTCCAAAATGCCTGTCAACGAGCTACTGGAGCTTCGTTTGAAAGGCGTCCGCATTGAAGACGGAACGACGCTGCTGGAGAAAATTTCCGGCCAGATTGAAGTCGATGAACTGCACCCGAGCTGGATGATCTTCGGAGATGGCTTTCACTTCAGCCCGAGGAATCGTTTCCTGCGGCGCACGCTCTCGACGCTTCTGGCACTGACGCTGTCCATCCTTACTCTTCCTCTGATTCCGATCATCGCGCTTCTCATCAGGCTAACCTCACCGGGCCCGATCCTCTACCGGCAGAAGCGGGTCGGGCTGCGAGGCGAGGTATTCAATTGCTATAAGTTCCGCACGATGCAGCCTGAAGCCGAAGCGGACAGTGGTCCTACTTGGGCGAGTGACGAGGATCCGCGCGTCACAACGGCGGGCAGATTCTTGCGCCGAACGCGCCTGGATGAAATCCCGCAGTTATGGAATGTGATTCGTGGAGATATGGCTTTTGTTGGACCTCGCCCGGAGCGGCCGGAGTTCGTCGCAGAGTTAGGTCGTGAGATTCCTTACTACTACTTGCGCCACATGACGCGTCCAGGGATCACGGGTTGGGCACAGATCAACTATGGCTACGGCTCTTCGACGGAAGAATCCAAGGAGAAGCTGCGCTATGACCTCTACTATCTTCGCAATGCGTCAGTGATGCTCGACGTTCTTATTGTCTTTTACACGATCCGTACCGTGCTGGTCGGTCGTGGTGTTCGCTGAAAGCCAGAGATCGGGTGGGCTCAAAGGGAATGACGAGAAGCTATGTGTATCTCGAACGAGGGCGAAAAGAATATCTCCGTGAAAAGGGAGGAACCCCGACATGCTGATTCGGAGAGAAACCAGGTCTCTGGAAAGAGCGGGTGTCGGTTGAAGGTCCTGGTTCTCGATGAAGAAATCCCATATCCACCCAACGCGGGAAAACGGATCCGGACCTGGAATCTCTTGCATCGCTTGGCTTGCCGACACTCCATTTCCCTACTGTGTTATGGCCGTCCGAGTGATCCCGCTGCCACGGTTGTTCAGAACGCAGGAATCACCCTGCATCTAGTGGAGCCGCAAGCCGATCTCACGCGTTGGCGTCTTCATCTTTGCCTGTTCCTTAACCTCTTTTCGCCCTATCCCTTCTCGGTGGCGAAGCACTTTTCATCCCGGTTTCAAAGGGAGCTTCAGGCGCTTCTGGAAGGCGAATCCTGGGATCTGATTCAGTGCGAGTGGACGCCCTATGTGCGCTTCGTCTCCGAACCAGGGCGTGTTCCCCTTTTGGTGGCAACCCACAATGTGGAGTCACAGATCTGGGCTCGTCGGGCGCGACACACCCAGAATCCGTTTGCGAAGGTGTTTTTCAAGACACAAGAGTGGAAGATGCGATGGTTCGAGAAGCGCGCGCTGCTGCGCGCATCGGCCACAACGGCAGTTACAGCGCCAGATGTCGAAACGCTGCGAGGCTGGGGTATCGGGGCCATCACACTGGTGCCGAACGGAGCAGACTTGGAACCCTCTTCTCCTGTTCCGGACGTTGAGCGCGAAAATGAAATCCTTATCCTCGCCTCGCTCGATTGGTATCCGAATGTCGATGCACTGGAGTACTTCATCAAAAATATCTTCCCGATCGTGCGAACTCGACGGCCGGAATCAATACTCCGAATCGTGGGCCGGAAGCCGCCCGAATCGCTGAAGAAGTGGCTAACAGGGATGCCCGGTGTCGATTTCGTTGGCGAAGTCGAGAATGCGCGCTGGCACCTCGACCGCGCGACGGTCGTTATAGTTCCTCTTCGGATTGGAGGGGGAAGCCGTATCAAGATTCTGGAGGCCTTGGCGGCCGGGAAAGCAGTTGTCTGTACCTCGATCGGGGCGGAAGGTTTGGAGGTCGTTTCTGGGGAGCATCTCATCATCGCCGATTTGCCCGGTGAGTTCGCTCTTCGTGTCGAGGAGCTGCTCGCTTCCAAAGTTGCCCGCCGCAAGTTAGGGAATCGCGGACGCAATCTGGTAATCGACCGATACGGGTGGGACGGCATTGCGAGGCGGCTGGAATCTGTCTGGCAGCAAATGTCAAGAAATCCAACAGCTGCAGAGTCGATTTCCTCAAAGCAACCTGAGGTTCAAGTGGCTCCATGAATCACCCTCGCATCCTTCATTTGCGCCCGAGCAACTTTGTCGGAGGACCGGAGCAGCAATTGTTGCGCTACGCCGAATTGGAGCGCGATGGCGCCTGGGAAATCTTGTTGGGAACCTTTGTCGGCCAGGAAGAGGGCGCAGATTTCCTTCAGGCCATCGAGGTGCGCAGGTTGAGAGCTGTTTCATTGCCCGCCGGTAGTTTGAGAACTTCTTTCCATGCTTTGGTCCAAGTCCTTCAGGAAGAGCGAATCGCGTTGCTCTGCACGCACGGGTACAAGGCAGATATTCTTGGTCTCTTAGCGGCGCGACGTGCGGACATTCCGGTGGCGTGCTTCCTTCGCGGTTGGACTGGCGAAAATCGGAAGGTCGAGCTTTACGAAGCTGTGGATCGTTTCGCGCTGCACTTTGCGGATCGCGTCATTTGCCTCTCGGAAGCGCAGGCCAAGAGACTCTTCACACGATCAGCGCTCAAGAAAAAGATTCGCGTCGTTTGCAATGCCATCGACGCGCCCGCCATCGACCCGGAGAGCAGACTTCACGCGCGAAGCGAGTTGCGTGAGCGCTTTGCTCTACCGCAAAACTGCGTCGTGGTGGCGACGGCGGGCCGACTGAGCCCTGAAAAGGGTATTGCTGATTTCCTGCAGGCGGTTTCAAAAATCGAGAATCAATTCCCGGACGTTCGATTCCTGATCTTTGGCGATGGTTTTCTCCGACAACAACTCGAATACAACGCTCACAGGCTCGGCTTGCAGGCGCGGGTCCTCTTCACCGGTTTTCATCATGACTTACGAACCCTGCTACCGGGCTTGGATCTTCTGGTCAATCCATCGCTTTCCGAAGAGATGCCCAATATTGTTCTGGAGGGGATGGCTGCAGGAATCCCGGTCATCGCGACCGCTGTGGGCGGTGTCGAAGGAATCGCCGGAACCGAGAATGCCATTCGTCTTGTACCTCCCGCGCGGCCGGAAATCCTGGCAAACGCGATCGGAGAACTTCTCCGCGAGCCATTGTGCGCTAACGAATTGGCTCTTGCGGGCCGCAGGCGTGTCGAGCGGGGCTACTCGCCCGAGATGCAACGGTCTCGGTTCCACGCTCTATATCAAGAGCTTCTTCCTTCTCACCAACCGGATCCCTTGAGCCTCGAAAATCGGATGCCGGTTGAGGGCGCGGCCCAGCCCTCCCAGCGCCCCACTCGCCTCAAAGGCAAAGCCCCGTTCCTCACCGTTGTGATTCCCGTGCGAAACGAGGAATTGCACGTCGGCACGGTTTTGGCCGAACTCGAGTCCCAGGAGTATCCGCGGGATCGTTTTGAGGTGCTGGTCGCAGAGGGAAACTCAACTGACGGAACGGCAAAGGTTGTCGCGGCATTCAAAGCGCACGCTTCAATATCCGTAAAGCTGCTCGGGAACCCTGCGCAACTCTCAAGCGCGGGCCGCAATGTGGGCGCGCGGAACGCCCGCGGAGAATTTGTAATCTACCTCGACGGCCACTGCCACATTCCCAGCAAGACACTTTTGCGGGATGCGGTCGAACTGTTCGAGAATACTGGAGCGGATTGCCTTTGTCGGCCCCAACCGTTAACGATGTCGGACAACACTGTCTTCCAGGACGTCGTGGCTCACGCGCGGGCCACGCCGCTCGGTCACGGCCAAGACTCCACAATTTACGCCACGAACTGGGAAGGGCCCGTGAATCCTTCTAGCGCGGGCGCCTTGTATCGCCGGAGCGTTTTTGACCGCATTGGATGTTACGACGAGGGATTCGACGCCTGCGAGGATGTGGAGTTCAATTATCGCGTCTTCAAGGCTGGCCTCCGTTCTTATTTAAGTCCCAGGCTCGCGGTGCTCTATCGTCCGCGAGGAGACCTGAAATCGCTCTGGAAGCAGATGTTGCGCTATGGACGGGGGCGCTGCCGCCTCGTCCGCAAGCATCCGGATGCCTTCTCTGTCTCGCAGATCATTCCATTCGCATTTTTGGTCTGGCTCGGGGTAGGTACGGTTTCTTCTTTCTTTTCCGGGCGCATCGCGGAGTTTTTCCTTGTCATTCTGGCAGCCTACCTTTTGGTAGTCCTCGCGTTTTCAGCTGGGCTAGCCCTTCGATACGGATGGCGTCATCTTGTCCTGGCACCCGCTGTCTACGCGGCAATTCATTTCGGGCTGGGCGCCGGTTTCCTGGTGGAGCTTCTTGCAGCCGGGCGAGGCCAGGGTCGCTCTTGGAGAAATCATATCGATGCCCCTCCAATTGGTCTTGTCGGATCGATGTCTGAACCCGCGTCAACAAATCAAGTCGAAAGCAGGACCCGAGCTCGATTTGAGAGTGAGGTACCCAAGGCACGGTCACCCGATGCGGAATATGAGGGATTCGCACCAGAGAAACAACCATGAGCAAACTGCCGGGCGACCTTGTACATATTCATAATTTGCGCTTGATTTCGGTCGGAGGACGCCCAGTTGGTCACGAAAACCCCTCACTTTGGGTGGGGGAGCCACCGCCAAGAATCGCTCCTTCAGCGCTGGGGGAATATTCTTTCCTCTACCAGTGTCGGGGAGTTTGGGATGCCATCTGGCATTATGTCTATCTCTCATATAATAAGGTACTTAAGCGCGGAAAGAATCCTAGGAAAATGGAACCAAATCTGCTTAAAACTACCACTGAAGGTAACACTTTGGGAGATTTCTTTACCTTCGACCGATGGCTGTCGAAGATCTCTCGATTCGCTTCACGTGGACTTAGTCCGCGAAGGATTAATCTTGCCTGACCCGGTGTCTCGAACGACGAGCGTTGAACCGAACGGTGCTCTCTTGAACAGCATCACCGTTGATGTGGAGGACTATTTTCACACGGAGGCTATGGGTGACACAATCTCGCGGGACCAGTGGGATCGCATGCCCACACACGTCGAACGCAACACGGAGCGAATGTTTGAGCTGTTTGCTGCGCAGGGTGTGCGAGGCACTTTTTTTTTCCTCGGTTGGGTGGCGGAACGATTTCCCCATCTCGTCCGTCAGGCGGCACGCTTGGGACATGAACTCGGCTGCCACAGTTACTGGCATCGCTTGGTGTATCGGCTCTCGCCGCAGGAATTTCGAGAAGATACGAAACGGGCCAAGAGTGTCATAGAAGATGCTTCCGGGATGCGCGTTCTCGGTTACCGCGCGCCGAGTTTTTCTCTCGTGCCAGGAACCGATTGGGCCGCGGAGGTCCTTGCCGATCTCGGCTTTTGCTATGATTCGAGTGTGTGCCCGATAAATCACGATCTTTACAACAATCCGGATGCTCCGCGAGTACCTCATTCAATCGCAGGAGCACTCTTGGAGTTACCGGTGGCTACGCTTTCGGTGTGGGGTCGCAATTTCCCTGTCGGAGGTGGCGGATATCTGCGCATGATGCCCTATGGCTACACGCGTTGGGGATTATCGCGTCTCAACCGCAAGGAAGGTTTTCGCGCAATCGTTTATACGCATCCCTGGGAAATCGACCCTGAACAGCCGCGTCTCCGCGCAAGCAGGCGCTCCAGATTTCGTCAGTACACGGGGCTGGCGACGACTGCCGGAAAGCTGAAGCGGCTGCTGAAAGGCTTTCGCTTCGCGCCGATTGCCGAGACCTTCTCTGAGGAACTGGCAAGCAATTCGAGCCGTTCAACGCGAACTTTTCCTAGGGAGTCTCTGACAAACCCGATCTCTTCAGAAACTGTTTGAACATCTGACTTCCCAAAGGGTTCACAAACCAAGCGAAAGCGCCGTCGTACACGTCACATCGAGCGAATTGAAAGAAGATATGAGCCAAGCGAATCCGATCCGGAGTGCACTGGCAAATTCCTTGGGACAATTGCCCCTGGTCGAGAGAGTAGCAGGACGGATCTTAAGCGCGGGAGCGTCTGTCTTCATGTTTCATCGCATCCTGCCCCGCAAAGAAGAATGCTATGAGCCAGAGATGGCAACGTCTCAGGATTTGTTTGCGGATTTTCTGGATTGGCTGAACGATCACTTTCGCGTGGAACCCCTCGATGAGCTCGTGGCGCGCGGCGGGAAACCAGACGGCAAGCGCCCCTTGTGCGCCATCACATTCGATGACGGCTGGATCGATCATTACCTCCACGCTTTCCCTCTGCTCAAGGAGCGTGGACTCCCAGCATCGATTTTCTTGCCGGTGCGCTTCATCGGAACTAACCGCCGGTTCTGGCAGGAGCGGCTATGGCTCACCCTGCGAGATCTTGAGCCGGCCAGGCATCGTCAAGAATTGATCTCAGCAGCGGCTCTCCATTTTCCGTGGTTTCCCCTGGCGGGAGAACTGTACCAGTCCGGTGCAGGCCTCAAGCGGCTTCTCATGACTCGCCCTAGCCAAGAAGCCGAAGAATTCGTTCATCATCTTGCGGAATCCGCAGGTCTTGCTGCCGCCTTTTCGGATCGTGCTTTTTTGAACTGGGATGAAGTTCGTGAGATGTGCGAAATGGGGATTTCCTTCGGTTCTCACACGCTCAATCATGTCCTCCTAACGCAGATGGATCCGGCTGAAGCGACGGTGGAAATTCAACGATCTCGCGAGGAACTTACGGAACGCTTGGGTAGCGAAGTTTCGGGCTTTTCTTATCCTTGGGGCGCGGCAAGCTCCCTCACACGCGAAGCAGTGAGGGGGACGGGATATGGCTTCGCCTTCACCACGCACCCAGGTCTTGTGAAGGACGCCGCCGACCCCTGGTTGCTGCCACGGATCGCCATCAGCAATTCGGTCTTGAAGAGTGGTGCAGGTCGCCTCGCAACAGGGAAGGCCCAGCTCTGGTTTGTCAAGAATGCTTTGTTTCCGAGCGCCTCCGTTGCGCCCCTTCGCGTCCCCGGAGAAAATGGTAAACGGATTAAAATTACATTCGTCATCGACCAAATCACCGAGTGGGAGGGAGGCACCGAACGTCAGTTACTTGCTCTGATTCGGGCACTCGATCGAGACTACTTCAAGCCAGAATTGTGCTTCCTTTTTCCGACGGAGGAGCTCCCGAGAGAAACGCTCCCATGCCCGGCGCGATGGGTTTGCTCGGACAAAGCGCATCTGCCTAATATTGCTGTCCGGCTTTTCCGCCTCACCCGTTTGTTGAGACAAACGCGCCCGCAGATCGTACAGACATTCTTCATCGAAGGGATTTTCGTGGGCATTCTCGCGGCCTGGCTCGCGGGAGTCCCGCGGATCGTGGGTTCGGCGCGCAATGCAGGCTACTGGAAAAAATTCCGCCATCGGATGGCCTTCCGGAGCGTGGCCGGTCTTGCGCATCGCTGGCAATGCAATTCTCGTGCGCTTTGGGATTACGTAAGAAAGATTGAAGGAGTCTTGCCGCAGCGCATCGAAATTCTTCCCAATGCGATTGATCTCTCCCAATTCGCTGCCGCCTCCCTGAGTGAACGGCTGGTGCTGCGTCGCCAGCTCGGCTTGGGTGAGGACAATCCCGTCATTGTTTCCGTGGCGAATTTCGCCCCGGTGAAAGACCTGCCCACCTTTCTCGAGGCGGCCAAGCTGTTTCACACACAGTTTCCTAATGCAGAATTCGTATTGGTCGGCGAAGGGCCCCTTCGAGCGGAGTTGCAACTACAAGCCGAGCGGCTCGGATTGACTCGAGCCGTCCGCTTCGTCGGCCGCCAAGCCGATGTGCGGCCTTATCTGGCCGCCGCAGATTTCGGTGTTCTCACATCGCGAAGCGAGGGTAGCGCAAATTCTGTTCTCGAATACATGGCGATGGGGCTGCCGTCAGTCGTATCGGATATCCCCGCAAACCGCGAATTGGTGAAAGGGCTCTTCTTTGTACCAGGGGACGCAGCTGATCTTGCCCAAAAACTGATGTTGCTTTGGCGAAACACAGCGTTGCACGCCGAGCTTCGAGCGCAATACGCGCAGACCGTTTCGGAATTCAGTTTGGAGAAATTTGTCCTGCGGGTGCAGAGCTTTTATACCAAGCTTGCTGCAGAGTATGTCTGAATTGAAAGGAATGGCGGAGGATGCAGAGCGGACTCAGGATAGGGATCGAGTGACTCTGGGAAACACGAAGAACGGGAGTGAAGCAAAACCAACCCGACCGTCACCCAAAGGTTCGCAGAGCCTGAAAGATGGTGTCCCGAGGGCGAGTTTGCTCGGCGAGGTGAAATCCGAGTTCATTCGGCTGGTGTTGTATCCAGTCTTGCTGAAGCGCTGGCGTCCGTCGGCGCAACATCACCTTCGTGAACTCCGCAAATACGAGTTTGCATCGCTGGAAACCATCGAAACAATACAGTGGTCCAGAATACACGCGATACTTCGGCATGCGTCTCAGCATGTTCCTTATTATCGGAATCTATTTCGGGAAAATGGAATGCGACCCGAGGACATCTGCTCTCCCCGAGACTTCGCACGCCTCCCCATCCTTAGCAAATCTACTGTTCAAGAGAAGTTATCTGAGCTATCCGCTGATGATCGCGACAAGGGGGCAGGACAGCCCAATGCTAGTGGGGGTTCGACGGGCAAGCCGGTCCAGTTCTTTCAGGACGCTGAATATTGGGACCGGGCCTATGCCAACGAGTGGTTCGTCCAGAGTTGGTGGGGAATCCGTCCTGGCGACCGCACGGCGTCTGTTTGGGGTGCGGATCGCGATATCCCGGACCAGACCTGGGGAGAGCGCCTCTACAGCTCGATTGGACAGATCCGGGTCTGCAATGCATTCGCACTCACAGCAGGACAAATGGAGCGCTTCGCAAAGATGTTGGTGACATGGCAACCGCGATACGTGACCGGCTATGCCTCGGCTCTGGAGGTCTTTGCAAATTTCCTGCTTGAGCGACCCAAGTTGCGCGTCCGTGCTCACGCGGTCAAGACAACTGCGGATGTCTTGAGCGAAGAAAAGAGAAGAGTCATCGAGAAAGCTTTCGGCTGCCCGGTCTATAACTTCTACGGATCGCGCGAAGTCAACAATGTCGCCGCCGAGTGCCCGGCGCAGAACGGCCTGCACGCTAATGCGCTCGCGCGCTACATCGAGATCGTGGATGATGCTGGTAACCCGGTCCCGCCGGGCGTACCCGGCCGGATTTTGCTGACCGACCTCACGAACTACTACATGCCCTTCCTCCGCTACGAAATCGAGGACATCGGAAGCTGGAAGAGACAGCCTTGCAGTTGTGGCCGGCAGTTTCCGTTGTTGGAACGCGTCTGGGGTCGGTCGAGCGATTTCATTGTCACGCCGGAAGGCAAGTTGATTCACAGCGTGTTCTTCACCCATCTGTTCTATGACATGCCCGAGGTGGTGTTGTTTCAGGTTAACCAGAAGGACTTGCAAGATATTCGTGTATATCTCGTACTTCGGCCAGGCGTGAAAGAATATCCGGAGCGGCTGCTCCGGGAGCGTTTGCGTCAAGCGTTCGGTCCCGCCGTCGCATTTAATATCCAAGTGGTGCCCAAGATTGAACGTCCCCCGAGCGGCAAGCATCGCTTTACAGTTTCTTCAGTTCGTGCATCCTGGGGGGCGGCCAACGAGCCGGTCTCGGAGGTGTGGGGGACCGAGACGCCATGAAACACTCATTAGCAGAGGCAAGCTGGTTGAACCGAATTTACGTCGGTCTCGTTCACCCGGTCCTTCACGGCAAGACCTACCGGGGTCTGGGACGGCGCTTGGGTGAATTCCGTCGATCAGAAAGAATGTCGTTGGCGGAGAACGAGGAGCGGCAGTGGCGGTCGCTCTCCCGCATTCTCCAGCATGCGTACGACTCAACCCCGTTCTATCGTGATCGGTTCGACCGCGTCGGCTTGAAGCCATCGGAAATCCGCTCGGCCGAAGACTTGCAGAAGATCCCAGTCCTCACGCGGGAGGACCTTCGCATTCATTTCGAGGCCCTATGGTCTCGTCGCTATCAGAAGGAGTCATTGAGCCCGGCAGCAACGGGAGGAACGACCGACACACCTGTGCCACTGTTGCGTTCTCCGGAATGCTTGAAAGAGAAGTTAGCGGTGAAGTTTCACTTTGACACGTGGGCTGGGATGTGGCCAGGCGACAAGGTGTTTAGGTTGTGGGGCGCGCAGCAGGATTTCAGCCCGAACCCAAGCTGGCGCTGGCGCCTTTACGAACGCTACCTGTTGCGACGCGCCTGGGCTCCCACGTCCCTCATGAATCCTGCCGTCCTGGAGTCTTATCGGCAGCTCTTGAATCAGTTTCGACCCAAGGTCATCTACGCTTATCCTACTCCTTTGGCGTTGCTCTGCGAGTATCTGCGCGATTGTAGACGCCCTTACCACAGGCCGGCGAGCGCTATTTGTACGGCAGAACCGCTGCTGGACCAGCAGCGGCAAATAATAGAACTAACTCTGGGCTGCCCAGTTTTCGAACATTACGGAACGCGCGATTTCGGCATGGCGGCGGCCGAATGCGAGGAACACCAGGGATTACACCTAAACCCTGCGGCAGTCTATGTCGAGTTCCGGCCTGTGAGTAGTACGGAAGTAGCGGGGTTGCAAGAGATTATCATCACTGACCTTCTGAACTACGGGATGCCCTTGATCCGGTATCGCATCAATGACTGCGCCTTGCTTGGCCCAGAACGATGTACCTGCGGACGTGGTTTTCCGCTCATCGGCAGGATCATAGGTCGCACAGCGGATGTGTTCCAATTGCCCAATGGAGATCGAGTGCCCGGCATATCCTTGCATCGAATCATTACCGAGGATTGTCCAGGGTTCAAAAAGATCCAGATCATTCAAGATACTGTGACGGACTTTCGTGTTCGCTTTGTCCGCGGGGAGAGTTTCCGACAAGCTGACATCGAATTTTTAGTGAAACGACTCTGTGAGCGCTTCGGGAACTGCATTCATTGGGGCTTTGAGCCGGTGGCAGAAATCGAGCGAGAACGATCCGGGAAGACTCGGTTTTGTATCTCCCATGTGCAGAGCACCGGGGCAAACACCGTCCGGGCAATTGCAGCGGAACTAGAGCACTAATACCTATGAACCTGAATCCCATTGCCGCTGCCCTGCAGGCTCTCGGTTTCGAGTTGGCGGTTGCGACACCCTTCGGTCCTTCATTCGGCCTTTTCGTCCTGATCATCAATGACTTTGTCGTGCTCAGCGAGTTGATTCTGACGTTCGGCCTCCAGCCCATCGAAATACATACTGGTGGGGGGGGCTACAGATGACAAATGCGACTTCAGATGATCAGAACCCAATCAAGAGCTACAAAATTCTCTATGAACACTACCGGACCGTCGCCTACGAACGCGCGAACCCCTTCCGTCCTGAGGATGCGATCCGCGAGATGGATTCCAATTTCGGCAGGGTTCTTCCGACGAATTTTGATGCGAGGATCCTTGATGTTGGCTGCGGGATGGGTCAATTTCTGCATTACTTGAAATCAAAAGGTTATCGAGACTTGATGGGCGTAGAAATCAGCCCCGAGCAGGTCGACTTTTGCCAGCGAAATGTAACTCCGAACGTGATACTCACTTCCGACACAGTATCGTTCCTCACCGAGCGACCAGCATCGTGGGACTGCATCCTGTTGAAGGACGTAATCGAACATTTGCCCCGGAGACAAGTCATCCCGACGCTTTCTGCCATCTTCGCAGCCCTCGCGCCGGGAGGGACCGTAATCATTGAAACAGGGAACATGGCGAGCGCTTCGGGCGCGTACATTCGCTATATCGACTTCACGCATGAAAGCGGGTTCACGGAAATCAGCTTGCAACAGGTCTTGCGGGCAGTCGGCTTCGAGCAGATTGAAGTGAGTGGGAACTCGCCATTCATTTATTCGTGGCGCTCGTATTTGCGCGTGGCTTTACTGAGGACCTGGCAGGGATTTCGTAGGCTCATTTTTCGGTTAGAGCGCGGGTGGGACGCCGCACCCAAAGTGTTGTCCCAGGTTCTGATAGCACAAGCAAGGCGACCAAGAGAAGAAGATCAGTGAAGATATGAGACCAAGAACGAACTCTCTCACAGACTCTGCCGCTCTGGTCGATCGTAGAGAGCGTCTCGGTCTAGTGAACCACCTCCGGCATCGACGTGTTGATCGCTTTGTGGATAGCGGGGTTCGTAGTGCAGTAGTTTTGAGATTGCAACTATTGCGCTCAGCCACCGAGCACGGGTCGCTAAGTTCATGAGTGGTTACACTGAGAAAGCATGTCAAAAAGGAATTTTTCAGCAGCGTTAGTCAAATATCGAGCTCTTACATTCGATGCTGTGATTAATTAAGGAGCGGTACTTTGCGTCTCGGTGAGTGGGTGAAGCACTCCCTGGTTTACGGCCTTGGGGTCATCTTGATGAATCTTTTGCCTGCCCTGATGATCCCAATCTACACATATCGGATCACCCCATCCATATACGGTGTACTTGAACTTCTGAATCGCAGCCAGGAAATCCTGCTTCTAATCCTGTCCTTCGGTCTCAGGTCCGCCGTAGCCACGTTTTATCAAATGGATCGAGGTAACCGGGAAGCCCAAAAGTCGGTCTACAGCACTTCGGTTCAATTCACGGCTGCATTCAGCTTGGCGCTCATCTTGGTTTTGCTCGCATTTTCATCGGGACTTTCGAAGCTTCTGTTCGGTTCCAAAGATTATGGCGGAGCAGTTGCATTGATCTTAGTTTCGACGTATTTCGAGGTAATGTTTCAGTCTGGCATTCTCTATCTTCAATCCGAATTGCGATCCATTTTGTATGTTTCGACGTACGCGGCTCGCTCGATCTTGGCCATCGTGCTCAATCTCATCTTCGTCCTGTGGTGGCGTTGGGGGTTGATGGGGATTCTATGGGCGACGGCCATTCATACGTCTATTTTCGCGATCATTGTGACAGGACACATGTTCTGGCACACGGGATTTCGGTTTGAACGGAAGCTGATCAGAGAATTATTAATCTTCGGTGCTCCGCTAATGATCGGGGGCTTTGCGATGTTTACTCTCAACAGCGGCGATCGCTATTTCTTGGAGATCTACAGATCGTCGTCTGTAGTCGGGCTCTACGGGGTTGGTTACAGAGTTGGCACTGTGGCCTTGGCGCTCGTGATGCAACCATTCCTAAAGATTTGGAGTGTCACCATGGTTGACATCTCGCGTGAGCGCGATGGTCCGACCCAGTTTGGCCGGATTGCCACCTACCTTCTTGGAGCCTGCATTTTTGTAACCCTGGGTCTCTCGCTTTTGGGGCCGTTTCTCATCAGGTGGATTGCCGAACGTTCCTATTGGGAGGCGTACCGCGTCATCCCTGTAGTCGGCCTAGCTTATGTTTTTTACGCCTGGACGATTGTAATGGATGCGTCGTTCTACGTGACTAAGAGGACCGTTTACAAGATCTATGACGTTACCCTCGCGGGAGCGGTGGTCCTGCTGCTTTATTGGTGGCTGATACCGCGCTATGGAATGATGGGTGCGGCGTGGGCTACGGTGGGAGGCTTTGGCAGCTTCACGGGATTCAAGGCATTCTTCGCTCAAAGGGTTTTTCGAATTCATTACGAGCTTGGCCGGATCACTTGGCTGTTCGTGATAGCCGCGATGCTCTATGGAGCCGGGGCATACCTCCCAACCTCTCCAATCGTTCCAGAATTCGCTGTTCGCACAGTTCTCATACTCGCATTTCCGGTTCTTCTTTGGGTGGGCCGGTTCCTGAAGGAGGAAGAGCGTAGGGCCTTGGGAGATTATTGGCAGTTGTTTCGATTTCGGTATTTGGGCGGAGTTCGAGTCTAAACTGTCCGCTCGGAGAAAGCCATGTCCAATAACGTTAACAACAAACCGGGGATCCGCCCGACGGCCGAGCGCGACTCCTCGCTGTACGCCATCACAAAACTAGGCGTGAACTGCAAACGCTGGATCAAGACGGCCATGATGATGAGCGGGGTTTTAAGCCTTGCTTCTCGTTTGGCCAGGCCGGGCATTGTTGTGCTCTATTACCATTCCGTTAAGCACGAACCCGCCCAGTTCGCAAACTATTTTGTACCTGGGATTATCCACTCACTTTCCTCATTCGAGGAGCAGATGGAGCACATTGCCCGGCGATACAACCCGGTGAGCATGGATGATGTGCTGCATTTCCTTAAAGGAGAGATGGAATTGCCGCCGCGCGCGGTTGCGGTGAACTTTGACGATGGCTTTGCCGACAACTTTGAATTAGCAGCCCCAGTACTCACCCGGTTGGGTATTCAAGGACTCTTCAATGTGACTGTCGGTTCCATCGAGTCCGCTAATGCTCCATGGTTCTGCCGACTGCACTACGCCTTTAGCACAACGCGTAGAAAGTCTTGGTTGAATTCGGCGGCACACTGCGTTCACCCGATTGCTGAGCGGGCAGACCGCAGGGCTGCTTTCCTTCTGGCCAGCCAGCGGTGCGCCAAGTCTGCCGATGCCGCTCAAGCAACAGTCATTTCTACGATCGAACGGGAACTGGACGTGGAACCCCTACAGTCGAAGAACTGCCCGATGATGACATGGGATCAGGTGCGTGGATTGCGTCACGCTGGTCATATCGTCGGCTCGCATTCCTTATCTCATCCCAATCTAGCCTACGTTGACGACGAAACGCAGTGGAAAGAGATATCGCAATCAAAGATTCAGTTGGAGAATCAGCTGGGCGCACGAGTGGATCATTTCTCTTATCCAAATCCGATCATGCATCCCAACTTCAACGAGCGCACGATTCACTGCACCCAACGAGCGGGATACAAGCTCGCCGCCACCGGGATTTCTGGCCCAGTGCGCTACGGCCACGATCGGTTCACCATTCACCGGGTTGCGGCGCCTTCAAACCTCGAGGAGTTTACTTGGTATCTCGAGAACACACGCCTTGGCAGGCAGCTCTGAGCAGGGGTGAGGGTGAAGAGAATGACAATATGAGTGGTGGACTCCCTGCACGACAATGGGGACATGGCGAGGTCAGTTGGAGGCTATATCTGGAGATTGAATACACAAGCTAACTCCCACGAAAGACAGGCGAGATCATATCTAATTTTGAAAAGGGAAGAGGGAAAGTGAACGACGGCAAGCTAAGAAAATTCGCAAAGAATGCAGAGCACGAACAGCATTTCTACTTGCGCATGCTACGGCAGCATTTTCGACCCGGGATGCGTTGGCTCGACGCTGGCTGCGGGCATTCACTGATCCCGCAATGGATGCAAGGAGCCGACGAGATCGAGCAAAAATTTCTCGCTGAGGCGCAGAGCATTGTCGGCGCTGATGTCGATGCGCAATCCTTGTCTTCGCCTTCTTCGATCCGCCGGATCGCCTGTGATTTAGAGGCCCTGGCTTTTGAAAACGAGACATTCGATTTTATCACCTGTAACATGGTCGTTGAGCATCTGGCAGCGCCAATGAGGGTGTTCCGAGAATACTTCCGCGCCCTGCGAACAGGTGGCGTTGTGATTATACTGACGCCGAATCTGTATCACTGGGCCAACATCGTTTCGCTCTTAACGCCATTCTGGTTTCATAGTTGGATCCTGAAAAAGCTTTTTAACTGTGAGCCTGAAGACGTTTTTCCGACTCGCTACCGGTGTAACACCAAAAAAGCGATGCAAAAGATGCTGCGCACTGCGGGCTTTTCAAGCGTCACAGTGCACATGATTCCCGGACGACCGCGCTTAGTCGACTTTGGGCCGCTCTTCTATCCGGAGTATCTCTTCTATCGGCTCAGTTGCCGTTTTCCCCAACTGCGCGAGGTCCTTTGCGCCGTCGCTCAGAAATCACCCGCGGGGCCGGGGTTTACGGTGAGTCCCAAGAGGACCTTACACGATGAGAGTTTATTGCCCTCGGCGGGGCCCAGATGAGCAAATACATTGAGGCCGATCATTTTCTGGGATGCAGAGTGAGGCAGCGATTGCCGCAAAGGTGGAGTTCGCATCTGGAGAGTCTCCGTCGATGAAAGGATTGCAATGCACATCTGGACTTGACGCTATTGTGGAACAGGGGACCCATGGTGACAGGACCCAGACCACGGGGAATTATGAGCTCTAACGCAGCTCTCGTGATTGGCATCCTGCTGGGCGTATTCCTGGCGCTCGCGGGCCTATTTCGTCCGTTCCTGGGCTTGCTAGTGTTCCTCAGTATTCATTTTGTCCAGCCCGGCGAGTTGATCCCGGCACTCGCCCCCTTCCGCCTCGAGCTTGTTTACGGTGCGCTGCTGATCACTGTGTTGATCTTCCGAAGAATATCCGGCCCGGGTCCTTCACTCCTCTCCGATCGGATCCTCCTGGGCGCGGTCCTCTTGATTGGAACCGGGGCTCTTTCGGTTCCTTTTGCGGTCTGGCCAGGCGGAGCGGTGCAAACGGTTATTGAAATGATCAAACTCGTCGCGTTGGTGTTCATGTTGAGCCTGCTGGTGGATTCTGAAGATCGCATGCGTAAAACGCTTTGGTCCATCGTTGCGGTTGCGGCTTGGTTTGCCTGCAGCAGCCTTTCCGCTTACTACCGTGGGCAATTTTATGTCTTGGGAGACCTGGACCGCGCCGAAGGCGTGAACAGCATGGTGGGGGGGCCGAACGAACTGGCTGGTCTTCTTCTTGCCCTGCTTCCGTTATTGATTGCCCTGCTTCGCATCACGCGGAACAGTTTTGCTCGCATTATTCTAGTCACATGCGGTGTCGTTTCACTAATTGCAATTTCCCTTACCGGGTCTCGCATCGCCATGATCGGCCTGATCGTAATGGCCATCTATTACACCTTCCAATCGAAATACAAGATCCCCACCTTGGTCGCGTGTATGGTGATTGGGTGCTTGATCTGGACTTGGTTGCCGACCCCGTACAAGACGCGCTACCTTACTGTGGAACATTACGCCAAAGGGGGCCAGTTGGATGCCTCAAACGAGTTTCGCCTTCAAGTCTGGCGGGCAGGCCGGCAGATCTTCCTCGAATATCCCATCCTCGGAGTCGGCGCTGGGCAGTTCTCCAACGCGTACGGGATGATTTATTTGGCCGGCCGCCACAGTGCGTGGATGAACCCTCATAATTTGCTGCTCCAGGTCGCCTGCGAGCTCGGTATTGTTGGCATGTCTGTCGTTTTCTATTTCCTTTGGCAAATCGCGAAAGGAATCGGCGTCGTGCTTCGAGAAAAGACAAACTCCGCAGTCGAATTCAGTTATCAGGTCGGGGTCGCATGCTCGGTGATGTACGTGGGGGTTCTCATTATAAGCACTGTCAGTCACACCATGTATCGTCCGTATTGGTACGTCCTCGCTGGGTTGGTGGCCGCGAACAGAAAGATCCTTTACGCAAAGCTCAAAGCAACGAGCGAGACGGTGCCCGATGAATTCGTCGGCACGCAGAAAGTCCTTAGACGTCGGTTCGCCCCGGCGCCACTACTTTCGAAGGCGAGACGATGATGGACAGAGGGAAAAAGAGAAAATGACGGACGACCTACCATGATCGCCGAGAAGCTACTCCATGAAGCTAGGGTGAGACTTCAGCATTCCGTTTTCTTGCAGCGTCTTTACGCTTGGATTGAGCTGTTCCTCGGTCGCATCGAGATTCGACGACGGCGGCATTTTCGTGCCGTGGATCACTTCTGTAAAGCATCGCGCCGCGTGAGAATAGACACTGGGTCCAGACGGAAAGCCCGCGCGCACTTGAAAAGCTTTCTCAATGGGAACGGAAACGATCTCCTGGAAGTCCAACAGGATTTCTTGCGGACTCGGTATGCCGCGGCGCTGCGTGCGCGTTTTCTCCCGCAGGCTTTTCCGCTCAATATCACATTTCGCTGGAACCTTCTGCCCCTGAAGGCTTGCAACCCGCACACGGGAGAGAAGGGCGTCTTGATCTTGACATTCAATTATCTCTTTCAGGCGTTTCACGCGATCTTTCGAACAAGAGAGCTCAGCCGCCTTTACTGGATGATCCTCGAACCGTCTTTCTATCGCTTTGAAGACCCAGGATACGCGCTGTTTCAAGGATGGAACGTCCTTTTTCAGGCGGGCAACCCCGTGATACGAGCAGGACTACAGGAAGTAGGGTCCTTTTTCCATCCCATTTCGCTCACCTCGTCCGATTGGACCGATTCCGACCTCTTCCGTCCTCTCGACGACCAGCCCAAAGTTTACGATCTCGTCTATGTGGCCAATTGGTCTGAGAACAAGCAACATGAACTCTTATTTCATGCCCTCGCGAAGATTCGTCGCCCGCTTCGGGTGGCCCTGGTAGGTTTTCGTTGGGAGCGCAGCCGAGAGGAAATCGAAAATCTGGTCAACAAGCATGGCCTGACTGACCGCTGCGAGATTTTCGAAAAAGTTTCTCCCGAGGATGTGAATCGCTTGCTCAACCAATCCCGCGTTAATTTGTTGCTCTCACGTTTCGAGGCGGGGAATAAAGCCTTGTACGAGGCGATGTTCGCCGGTCTGCCTAGCGTCGTTTACCGCCATTGCCAAGGTCTGGATCCATCCTGCATAAATGAGCAGACCGGGTTTCTGGCGGACGAAGAGGAATTGGGCGATGCAATCCTGACAGCGCTCGGTCAGCTCGATCGCTTTTCACCACGCGCGTGGGCACTTGAACACACCGGCTATTTACGATCCACGCGGCTCGTGAATAATACGCTGCGTGAGCTCAGCGCGGTTCAGCACGAGCCTTGGGAGACCGATATCGCCGCCAAAGTAAACCGCCCAAACTTCGCCTACAAGAATCCCGAAGATCAGGTAAGGCTCGAGTCAAGTCTGCATCATCTGCTGCAGTTTGTAAGAAACTAATCATTGGAGTTCGGGGTGACATTTTCATGGAGACAGTCGTCAACACCAGCGTGAGAGCAGTAGTCAGATGCGAAGTTTGTGGTAGTTCGAAGCACACACTTGTGCCAGCTCCATGGCAGATTCTTCGCTGTTCCGGCTGTGGCTTGACCTTTGCGCCTCAATCCGAGACCGAAGATTCCCCCGACCTTTACGACAAAGCTTTTACTCAGGCAAGTAAACACCCTACTTACATATTCGACGGCGAGAATTATGCTGCTCGTGCTACAGAAGTATGGTCAAAGCATCTCGCGAAGCTCGGTCCCTACCGCGAGACCGGGCGCATTCTAGACATCGGCTGCAGCCTCGGTTTCCTCCTTCGACAGGCACAAGAATTGGAATGGGAGCCGTACGGCATCGAAGTCTCACCCTATGCGGTTCAGTATGCGCGGGAAAAGCTTGGTCTCAACGTCCAGCAGGGCATCTTGGAACAGGACACATATCCCGCATGTTTCTTCGATGCAGTCATCTGTTCTCACGTCATGGAACACGTCCCCTCTCCCCGCACGTTGTTGCGACGCATTCGCAATATTCTTCGGCCTGGTGGGGTGGTTTTGATCTGCGTCCCGACTCAGTTTGCTTCGATATCATATCGGCTGTTGAGGAGAGTTCGTGGTGAGGGTCCACCCTTGCACCTATACTTTTTTTCTCGCAGCACACTTTCCGCTCTGCTTGGGCAGGAGGGGTTTCGCGTTGTCGACAGCGAAATGAATACCGAACTCGCTCATTTGATAGGGGCACTCACTCGGAACAAGACATTGGAAAACAAGTTGGAAGACCAATCTGAGCAGATTGTCAGTCAGCGAAGCCAATCTACCAAGCAGCACGCCCGAAAAGTCGGGGTTAAAGTTGTAAAAACCCTGGTAAATCGAATCGGAACCCTTCTTGACTTTGGTGACGAGCTCATCATTTACGGCGAGAGCGGGAATCCGCCGGTATAGCAGCCCAAAGTAATTTTCCTGGGCTCCCTCGTGCACATTCCCGCCGCAGCACCCAGTGGTCACCTCGGTGACTTGGGATCTGGAGTGGACGGCGCGGCGGTGCCATCGGGTTTGCCAGGGACCAAAGTTCTTTCCTCATCGTAGCGTTTTTGAAAGTACATCCGGACGGCTTCCGGACTGTCCAGATTTTTTGGTGAGTGTGGATATAGTTGTTGAAGGCTCTCATACGCGGCGTCGGCGGCATGTGACGATCCCGCGGAAACCCACCAAATAAGGCATGGAATCGCAGGACGATACCCGTATTTTCCGAATTGCTCAAGCGATTTGGCCCATATATACGGAGGGATTGGATATTGGCATACTTGGCCCAGGAACGCCAACGCCGTCCGATCACCCCTCTCTGCAAGATAATTCTTCGGATACCAGTCGTCCTTGGAATCAAACTGAATGGACCGCATGAACTCCTCAACTCGGGGCTCGTCGATGTCATACAGAGTTTCTGTGATTGCTCCTCGAGCTGTCGGGTCATGCGTCTGGCGATATGTCTGTGTGAGGAGGTCAATCGCCTTGCGCCGCACAAGTTCACCTTCGACTTCAGCACGGACGACTTTGCAGGGCAGTTTAGTGGTCAGGCAATCGACAAGCTGCTGAGTTGAGAGTGACCTTGTGCCGCGTTCCGTTTCTTCCTGAGGATGCGCGATGCTGAGGTTGAACAGGAAGACGAGTCCAACACACAGTGTTCTGGCCACGACAGTCTCCCCGGAATGATCTAGACGCAGAACTCGTTTAAGCAAGCACGCACCGTTAGGTTTCC
>Ga0307479_10001273_pt1 | contig 23003 bp, 28 predicted proteins | sample atmos_gasesECM4C_FD_203743 | JGI IMG/M metagenome (GOLD analysis project Ga0307479, IMG submission 203743) | Hardwood forest soil microbial communities from Morgan-Monroe State Forest, Indiana, United States - atmos_gasesECM4C_515 | ecosystem: Environmental > Terrestrial > Soil > Temperate...
ACTTTTTCCGCGTCTCCTCCGGGAGCTTCAGCAAGCGCGAGAACATCGTCGGCACCATCTGGCAGTGCGTGACCTTGTACTTGTCGACGAGCCGGAGCCACTCTTCGGGGTCGAAGCGCTCCATGATCACCGACGTCGACCCGATGCGGACGTTCGCCGAGACGCTCGCCTGGGGAGCGGAGTGATAGAGCGGCGCCGGCGAGAGGTAGACCTGGCCCTCGCGGAAGCCGAACATCAGGCTCACGAACCCCATGATCGGCATCGCATCCGACGGTGCCATGTCCGGCATCGGACGAAAGATGCCCTTCGGCTGTCCGGTCGTGCCGGACGAATAGAGCATCGCCGCGCCGAGCTGCTCGTCGGGGATCGGGTCGCTCGGATAAGGGGCGACGGCCTTCTCGTAGCTCTCGAAACCGGGCGCGGTGTCGTCGACCATGAGGAAGCGCCGGACGTTCGGACAAAGCTTCGCGGCGTCCATCGCGACGGAACGTTTGGCGGACGAACTGACCAGGACCTGCGACTCGGAGTCGTTGACGATGTAGGCGACCTCTTCAGGCGAGAGGTAGGAGTTGATGCACGTGTAATAGAGGCCGCTTCGCTCGGCCGCACCCTCGACCTCGAGCATGCGCGGGTTGTTCTCCATGAAGATCGCGATGTGGTCTCGGCGCGTCAGGCCGAGATCGCGGAACAGATGCGCCAGGCGGTTGCACCGCTTGTCGTACTCGCCGAACGTGATCGCCTCACCAGTCGAACCCATGATGAACGCAGGCCGATCGGGGTTCTTCCTCGCCTCTTCTCCCGGGTACATCGCTCTCCCCTCGTCCGATACTTCCGACAGTGTGCCCCAGCCGCAAATCCCACAGGAAATCCACACCTTTTGCCTCTAGCGATTCACAGGCGAAGCGTTGTACAACTCAGTTGCATCCGTTGTACGCGACACCGGACCGAGACTCCGCAAGGGATCTCGAACAGGACGAAGTAGACGGATGTGGCACCGGCCCTCGGGCCGACGCCGGTCGGACCCAACAGAACCAAGGGGAAGGGCGCGAAAGCGAACCGACCTTAGCTCTCGAAGATCTGACCACAGAAGGCCCCGGTCACAAGCCGGGGCCTTCTTCTTTCTGCGCGAGGTGCGCGACCAGGTCCTGGTACTCCGGGTGGTCTTGGATGAACCCCGCGACGAACCAGCACGACGGGACGACCTTCAGGTCTCGCTTCCGGACGTCGTCCAACGCGGTCTCGACGAGCCTTCGCGCTAGACCGCGGCCCCGGAAGTTGCCGGAGGTCTCGGTGTGGTCAAACACGAGAACGCGCTCGTTCGAAGCGTATTCGGCGATCGATGCGAGCTCGCCCTCGACGCGAAGCTCGTACCGCCGCTTCTCGGCGTTGTGCGTGACTTCGACGTTGTCGTTCATTTTCTTCTCTGCCTCTCCCCTTCTCTAACCCCCGAACCCTCTTGAGTATTTTCTCTATTGACTTACTCTACTTTGGGCCCTATCGTGGTCGCCGTGATCCGACGAACCGCTACCACAAACGATCAGGCCGCTTACGCGCGGATGCGCGTTCAAACACTCCTCCGTCAACCGGACGAGTGGCTCCCGCGCATCCGCTTCGGTGCCGGGCGCCGCTGGTATGAGCGCATCGTCAGGGAACCCGACCACGAGATCTGGCTTCTGTCCTGGCTCCCTGATGACGGCACGGGTTTCCACGACCACGCCGGATCGGCCGGCGCCTTCGCCGTCGCCCTCGGTTCCCTAGAGGAACGCGAGATCCGCGACGGTGTCACGATCAGACGACCGCGCAACTCGGGCGAGATCAGCTCGTTTCATCCGGGCTACATCCATGAAGTCATCAATGTCTCGGAGGCGCCGGCCGTGAGCTTGCACGCGTACGCCCCTCCCCTTACGGCGATGAACCGCTACGAGTTGCGCGAGCACGGTCCGGCGTTCGCCACGCGCGAGAACGCGTCCGATTGGTAGACAGAGGTGTGACCCGCACTATCGATGATTTGCTTGCGCAGGCACGCGCGCGTCTCGACCGTGTTGCCGTCGAGTCCCTGGACGACGAAGTCAAGCGAGGCGCCCTGCTCGTCGACACGAGACCCGTCGAGCAACGCGAACGGGACGGGACGATCCCGGGCGCGATCGTGATCGACCGCAACGTCCTCGAATGGCGGCTCGATCCGCAGAGCCCGGACCGGATCGAGCAGACGCGCTACGACCGGAGGGTCGTCCTGTTCTGCAACGAGGGGTACAGCTCGAGCCTCGCGGCGGCGACGCTTCTCGACCTCGGACTGGACGCGACAGATCTCATCGGTGGCTACCAAGCCTGGTGGGCCCGCTCCGAGTAAAGGAACCGCGCTCGTCAGTCGACGAACCGACGAGCGCGGCTGCCAGTTCTCGTCAACGACTACGGGAAGTCGCAGTGCGAGTACGCCGCACTGTTCTTCAACAACCCGAGGCGCGTGTTCGTCCGTGTGCTGTCGAGGCACGGCTGCATCTGTACGTTCGTCGCCGTCATCGTCAGATGAGCCGATGCTTGATGCGTCCCGGAGACGGGTTGGATCGATGCACCCTTCGGGCCGGAATCCACCTTTTCAGCAACGGGCGTCGCCTTGATGGGCGGCCTGTTCGAGTCCGCGATCTGCCCTCGCGCCGACGCACCAAAGAACGATGCGGCGAGAGTGCCGACGAGCAGCCCGCGCAGGATTGCGCGTCGCATGAGTCTCACCTTCTTCCGGCGGTTTCGAACCGCTCTCTCAAGAAGTTCCCCTGTCGCCGCAGCATGAAACACGTTCGTCATCTCATAGTCGCACATGCGTAAAGAGTCGCGTGAGAACTTCGCGCTCAGCGTCGGCGTCGTCGCGCGAGCTCGAGCCCGCGTTCGTGCGCGGCGAACTCGAGTTCATCATCGAGCGCCGGGAAGTCGACGTCGGCTCCGGCGAGCGCTAGGCGCAAGAGCGCGTCTGCGAACCACACGTTGCGAGGGAGGACGGGACCATGAAGATACGTCCCGATGATGTTTCCCTGGACGGCGCCCTCACCATCGTCCGCCCCGTTGTTGCCGCGACCGCTGATCACCTTGCCGAGCGGCTCCGCTTTCGGACCGAGATGCGTCCGGCCCGCGTGATTCTCGAACCCGACGAGCACCCCATGCGCATCGCCGATCGCGCACTCGACGGACGCGTTGCCGAGGATCCGCTCGCTTCCGGATTCCGTCCAGAGATCGAGGAGGCCGAGTCCCGGGACGTCGCCATCGGCCGTCCGGTAATGGGTTCCGAGAAGCTGATATCCGCCGCACACGGCAAAAACGACGGTCCCGTTTTGGGCCGCTTGTGCGATGCGGGGCCTCATCTCGAACAGCTCGGGGGCGATGAGCTCTTGCGCACGGTCCTGTCCGCCGCCGATGAAGATGAGATCCGCGTCCGGCGGCAACGGATCGCCGCGCTCGATTGCGTCGAGCGCGACATCGATGCCGCGCCACTCCGCGCGCTTCGCGAGACACAGGACGTTGCCGCGATCGCCGTACGTGCCGAGCAGATCCGGATAGAGGTGGACGATCCTCATGAGCGAAGCCTCTCAGCCTTCCCGCGGAACACCGCTCGTGCGTCGAGCATCGCCGTGTATGTCGCGAGGAACGCGAACGGTCCGTCCGAGATCGCGGCGACGGCTTTCCTCTGATCGGGCTCGACGAGGCTCACCGGAAGTCCGGCGTACTTCAGCCGGACGGCCATGTCCGCCGCGCGATCGCCGGTTACGACGACGTGATGGACGCGTCCGGCGAGGCGCTCGAATTCGACATCCCACAGCCACGAGACATCGAGGCCGTCTGCGTGCCGGTCGTTGATGGCGATGAGGATACGGTCGAAGCCGTCCTCGAGGACCTGCATGACGCTCTCGTTCCCGCCGGCCGGATTCTTCATTAGCAGGAGGACACCCTTGCCGTCGGCGATCGACTCGCCGCGGCCGAAGACGGCCGTCATGCCCTCCAGTGCGTGCGCCGCCGTCACCGGCGCGACACCTACGAGCCGCGCAGCGGCGACCGTCGCACCCACGTTGTATGCGGCACCGAGTCCGCCGGTGAGGAGCCGGACGTCGACGTCACCGTCCGGTGTCGCGACGCCGACGTGCAGGCTTCGCGCTCCGTTGAGTTCGAGCGGCGTCACCGCCACGTCGGGGGCGGGACGCTTGAAATCGCAGGATGGACAGCTGTAGCGGCCGAGGTGTCCGAGGTATCGCGCCTCGTAGTGCAGCGGCGCTCCGCACCGCGGGCAGTTTGCCGAGTCCGCCGCGAGCGCGCTGGTTTCCGCGCGCGCGTAGGTGAGCCCGTAGTAGACGACCGGCTTGCCGCTGCGCTCGGCGACGCCGACGAGGCCGGGATCGTCGGCGTTGACGACGAGCGTTCCGTCGACGGACGTTGCCGCATCCTCGAGATGACGCAAGACGACGTCGGTCTCGAAGTAGCGGTCGAGCTGATCGCGCAGGACGTTCGTCCAGATCATGACGCAGGGCCTAAGCGTCGGGACGATGCTCCGCGCCGCGGCTTCGTCCACTTCGATGACGCCGATCCGCGCGTCCGGCGCCTTCAGCAGCGCACCGACGACACCACCGATGAGGTTGGCTCCGGTGGCGTTGGTGACGACCGTCGTCTCTGCGCTTCTCAGAACCCGGGTGAGCATCGCCGCGGTCGACGTTTTGCCGTTCGTCCCCATGACCACGACGAAACCGTCGGGGACCCTCGACGCGAGGCTTGCGAACAGCGTCGGATCGAGCGCGTGCGCGAGCTTCCCCGTGACGGCCTCGCCGGCGCCGAACCCGACGGCGCGGCTGGCGCTACCAACGAGTCGACCGGTTCGTCCGGCGATGGCTTGACGGAGTGACACTTCGGTCAATGATGACCGCGCATCAGGCGTATTGCGGCGAACGCCCGCGGCGCAGCAGCAACAGCCCGCTCGACGCGAAGGCCAGCGCTCCGACGATCTCGATCGACACCGCGAACCACGAGATCGGGCTCCAGTTCGATCCGATCGCCGAGTCGCTCAGGACACTCCAATGCGGCAGGTAGTGGACGGCCGCGATGCCGAGGGCGTGCGGGAAGCCGATGACGACGGCGGCCCACGGCGCCGCCGGGTGGTCGGTGAGGGCCAGCGTGATCGCTACCGCAGCGAAGACCATGCCGAACGTTCCGAGGAAGATGACGGCGTCGGAGACGGTGTGCGTCCCGCGGCGGAAGTGGTCGAGCGCGTGCAGCAGGGTGCCGGCCGCGTAGAGGTAAGCCGAGACCTTGAACGTGTTCCGGCGGGTATCCATCTTGGCCACCTCCTCGACTAGATAGAGCGCTCTAGCGTATGGTACTGGGATGACGGAGATCAAAACAAGGGACAGGATCCTCGACGCGACGGCCGATCTCCTCCGGCGGAAGGGCTACAACGGGACGGGCCTCAAGGAGATCGTGAAGGCGAGCGAGGCTCCGCTCGGTTCCATCTATCACCACTTCCCCGGCGGCAAAGAAGAGTTGGGGGCCGAGGCGATCCGCATCGCGGGCCGGACGTACAACGCACTGATCCAAGCCTTCTTCGAGAGTGCAACCGACCCTGCGCTGACGACGCAGGCATTCTTCGACGGGGCCGCGGAAGTGTTGCGCGTGACGGATTACGAGGACGCGTGCCCGATCGCGACGGTTGCACTCGAGGTCGCGTCGACGAGCGAGCCGATGCGAGCGGCGTCCGGCGATGTGTTCGAATCGTGGATCACCGATCTGTGCGCGGACTTCGAAGCGCTCGGCATGGATCCATCCAAGACGGTCGACGTTGCGATCGAGTTGTTGATGCTGATCGAGGGCGCATTTCTATTGTGCCGGGCGTGGAAAGACACGACCCCGATGGAGATCGCGGGGCGAGCAGCCGTCGAAGCCGTCCGTGCCGCGCTCGATCGCGTCAGCGGTTGCGCGGGATCTCGTTGAACGGTTTCAGGTGGTCGTCCCGCGGTTCCTTCGGAAGCCCGAGCGCCCTCTCACCGATCACGTTCATCTGGATCTGGTCCGTCCCGCCGTAGATCGGCGGCGCTTGCGCCATCAACGCACTCGCCGTGATCCCCGCGAGGAACGGGTTCTGAGTCGCATCGTCCAGCACCTTCTGCTCTTCCGGATCGGTCGTGTGCAACAGGCCCTGCGCACCGACGATCTGCAGGCCGAGGTCACGTGACAGCCGCACGATCTGGCTCATCAGCAGCTTCGAGATGTTTGCGAGCCCCGGGATGTCTCCACCGCTCGAACGCACCGCCTTGAAGCGTTCGGTGTTCAACCGGCCGATCTCAGAGATGATGTGCAGCTGCGCAAGCTTCTGCCGGATCACGGGGTTCTCCCACATGCCGTTGCCCTTCGCGAGTCCGATGAAGATCGACGCGCCGCTCATGCGCGTCCGCGCCATCGATGCGCGTCGGCGTGTGTTCTCGTCCGGCTTCGCCACGAAGTCGCCGACACGACGATCGAGCTGTCCGGCCTTCTGTCCGGAGGGCGCGAAGTTCGCGCCTCCGCCGCCGCCCGCGCCGAGGCTCGCACGTTCGAAAGCAAGCGTCGTGTTCGCTGCGGCCCAACCGTTGTTGATCCCGTTGATGATCGCCTCGCGGCCAACATGCGCGTCGGTGAAGAACACCTCACTGAATAACGCGTGCCCCGACATCTCGCGTAGGGGCCGGACATCGACGCCCGGCTGGTTCATGTTGAACGCGAACCACGTGATCCCCTGATGCTTCGGTACGGTGACGTCGGTGCGCGCGAGAAGCATGCCCATGTCGGCGATCTGTCCGCCGGACGTCCATACCTTCTGCCCGTTGACGATGAACTCACCGTCTTCCTCGACGGCGCGCGTCGAAAGTCCGGCGAGGTCGGAGCCGGCCCCCGGCTCGCTGAAGAGCTGGCACCACGCTTGCTGACCGGTGACGATGTCTTTGACGTAGGTGTCGATCTGCTCCTGTGTCCCGTGCGTCGCGATCGTCGGCGCGGCGAGCATGAGACCGAGACCGGCCGGCGCGCCGAGCGCACCGAACTTGCCGATCTCCATCGCGACACGCGAGGCGTCCGGACGCGAAAGGCCGCGGCCGTAGGCGTTTTCCGGGAGTGACGGCGCGGCCCAGCCGGCGAGGCCGAGGCGCTCCCACCACGCCGCAAGCGTGATCTCGGGGTCCCAATTCGACTCGAGCCAGGCATGCAGCTCGTCGATCAGGGCATCGGACGTGGTCGGTTCGGGGGCAACGGTCGTCACGGACGTATCTCCTTTGGGTCTCTTGACTCGCGAGTCAAGTTTACCCTGTCGCGGGGGTCAAGAACCTATCGGCCAGACCGTCGAGGGGTCCGGAGCGGGTCGTCCGAGGTCCCGGGCGTTGGCCATCACGATCCTTCACCGAAGCGCCAGCACCTCCTCGTTATCGAGCATCGAGATGATCGCGTCCGCCAGCCGACGTGCCGACGACGCGTCGAGTTCGATCGCCATGCGTCGGGCGGGATCGTCGGTGCGCAAGTCGATCCTCAATGCGTGTTCGAACGGTGTGCGCTCTGGATGGTCGAACGACACCACCGCGCGATCGACGTCGAGCCACTCATCGTTGCTGTACCCGCTCGCCGTCACGGCCACCGTCTGCGTCAGATACGTGCACATCACGCACCCGCCAGATGTTCACCGTAGAAGTTCCAGATGTGCTTCCACCCGTCTCGGGCCGAGTCGCGGTGATAGTTCGGGTAGTCGACCGAGAAGAACCCGTGGCCGGCGTCGGGATAACTGTGGAACTCGTACGACTTCCCGTGCCGCTGCAGCTCCTCCTCGAGCTTCGCGACATGGTCGGGCGAGGGGTTGCGGTCCTGTCCGCCGAAGAGTCCGAGTACCGGACACGAAAGCTTCGGCGTGAGATCGATCGGTGCAACCGGACGCTCTGGTGTCAACTGGTCCTGCGACACCACGACGCCACCCCCGTAGCAGTCGACGGCTGCGTCGACGCCGAGGGAGCAGGCGACGATGTACGTCTGACGCCCGCCCGAGCAGTAGCCGATTACACCGATCTTGCCCGCGGCGTCCGGCAAGGAACGCAGATGATCGATCGCGCCCTGCACGTCGCCGAGCATCTGGTCGTCCAGAACGCCTCCGGCTTCACGCGCGGCCGCCGCGGCGTCGTTCCACTTCGCACCGGGCGCGTACCTGTGGAACAGGTTCGGACAGAGGGCCGCGTATCCCCTCACGGCGAACGTCCGGCAGATCTCCTTCGTCTCCCGGTCGTAGCCGGGCATGTGATGAATGACGACGACGCCGGAGACCTTGCCCCGGCCGACGGGCGCGGCCAGGTACGCCTCGATCTCGTCGCCGCCGGAACCCTTGATGCTGATGGTCGACGCTCGCATCGCGTCGTCTGTCATTTACGGGACCTCCTGCAGAGCCTTTGCGAGTGGTTCCAGGACCGCTGGTGTATGCGGTGGAGGCAGGTACACGACGCCGAGATCGAGCCCGGCTTCGCCGAGCGCCGCTGCTTCGTCCACCAGCGGGCCGAAGTTCTTCGGGTCGGTGAAGCGCAGGTGCGTCGAGGTCGTGATCTCGCTGATGTCGCGTCCGAGGTCCGCGCAGTGCTTCGCGAGCACGTCCTTCTTCGCGTTGAAGACCTCGACGCCGCCGCCGGGGAAATTCCAGTGATCGCCGATCCGTGCGACGGAGCGCAGCGTGCGCTTCTCTCCCCCGCCGCCGATCACGAACGGGGGCCGCGGAGTCTGCACGGGCTTCGGCTCGCAGCGCGCAGCCGTGAGCTTGTAGTACTTGCCGTCGTAGTCGGTTTCTTCTTGCGTCAGGAGTCCGTCGATCACGTCGAGCGCTTCATCGAAGCGATCGAACCGCTCCTTGAGCGGCGGCAGGTCGATCCCGTACGCGTCGCACTCCTGCTGGTTCCACCCGGCGCCGAAGCCGAACTCGAGACGACCATTCGAAACGATGTCGAGCGACGCCGCCATGTTCGCGAGCACGGCGGGGTGGCGGTAGACGTTGCCCGTCACCATCACGCCGACACGGATGCGCTTGGTGCCTTGCGCGAGTCCCGTCGTCGTGATCCACGCTTCCATGCACGGCCCCTTCCAGTCCGAGAAGATCGGATAGAAGTGGTCGAACGTCCACGCGGACTCGAACAGGTCGATCTCGTCCGCGGCCTGCCACACGGCAAGCATGTCCGCGTAGGACGTGTGCTGCGGCGCCGTCTTTATCGCAAATCTCATGGCGCCTCCGCTTCGCCTCGGCGTGGCCGCATGGGCTACACGCGCTCCACGATCATCGCAAGGCCCTGGCCGCCGCCGACGCACATCGTCTCGAGGCCGACGGACTTGTCGAGCGTCGCGAGGTCGTTCAGCAGCGTCGTCATGATGCGCGCGCCCGTCTGTCCGAACGGGTGGCCGAGTGCGATCGCGCCGCCGTGCGGGTTGAACTTGTCAGAGAACGGATCGACGCCGATGTTGTCGCACACCGGGAGCACCTGCGCGGCGAATGCTTCGTTGAGCTCGACGACGTCGACGTCGCCGATCTTCATGTTCGCTTGCGCAAGCGCCTTCTTGACGGCTTCGATCGGACCAACCCCCATGATGCGCGGGTCGAGTCCGGACACACCGGACGCGATGATCCGCGCGAGCGGCTTGATCCCGAGCGCCTTGGCCTTGTCTTCACTCATGACGATCAACGCAGCTCCACCGTCGTTCAGTGGGCAGGCGTTGCCGGCCGTTACCCGACCACCCTCGGGTCGGAAAACCGGCTTGAGCTCGGCGAGCTTCTCGAGCGTCGTTCCCGGACGAGGACCGTCGTCCTTCGCGACGACCGTTCCGTCGTCCTTGGTGAACGGGACGATCTCGCGGGCGAAGAATCCGCTCTCCTGCGCGGCGACGGCACGGTCCTGCGATCGCTTCGCGTACTCATCCATGCGCTCGCGCGTAACGTCGAACTTGTCGGCGACGTTCTCGGCCGTCAGGCCCATCGGGATGAAGAGCTCCCAGTTCTTCTGCAGCTCGGGGTTCGGCATCAGCGGCCGGCCGTCACCGTGCGTCGTCCCGCGCTCGCTGTCGAGGCGGCTCGTCCGCTCGCTCCCGCCGACCAGGAACGTGTCGCCTTCGCCGGCTTTGATCGCGTGGAACGCCATACGCGTCGCCTGCAGCGACGACGAGCAGTAGCGGTTCACGGTCGTCGCGGGGACCGTATCCGGAACGCCGGCGAGCAACGCGCCGGAGCGTCCGATATTGATCTGCGCGCCGCCGACCGAACCGCAGATCACGTCGTCGATGTCTGCGGGGTCGATCCCGGCTTGTTCGACGGCGGCCTTCATGGTGCTTGCGAGCAGATCCTCCGGACGAACGTCGGCGAGCGACCCCTTATTGGCGCGTCCGATCGGGCTGCGCTTTGCGGCAACGATCACTGCTTCAGGCATTGCGTTCCTCCCCTTGTTGGCTACTCGTAGATCGACGACGATGCGATCTCGAAGGGCCCCTGGCGGAACGCTTCGAGATGGCAACGGTAATCGCCATCCCAATGAAACGACGCGATCTGTTCTTCGCTCCTGCGTCCCGTGACGGCACGAAGCATGTCGAACCGCGCGGCGGACACCGTTGCATTTGGCTCGCCTTTGCCCATCACCAGGTCGTCCCCTTCGAGGGTCTGGATGCGGACCGCCGCGACGTCTTGGCCGATGTTCATCGTCAGCCACTCGAGGCCGAGCGCAAGACCTTCCGCGTCCCGCGCCCCGGGCTTGTCCAGTGCACCGCGGACGTCGTGTTCGTGCGTGACCGTATCCATCAGCCACTGCACCTCGACGCCGCCGAAGTTGCTGCAGATCGCTTCGACCTGTGGAGCAACTTCGTTCCATTCGGCGACGATCTTCGCCACGGACCTCGACGACCGCTCGTCGACCTGCCGCTGGGTCCACGCCTCTGTCGCGACCCCGTCGAGGCGTCCGGCCAGGATGTCTGCGCACACGCCTGTGACGTGGGCGAGGACGTCCTTTACGGTCCACGCGGGACACGCCGGCACCACAACGGCGCCATCGGCATCGCTGACAAGCGACGACATGCGTTCGCGGGTTTCGGCGTAGAGGCGGGCGACGTCCGGCACGACGGAAGATTATGTCACGTAGGCTCGCCCCGCCGTGCGCGAGCAGACGAAGCAGACCTGGGACCGTTCGATCGTCGCGCTGCTCGTGTCGACCTTCTGCAGCACGGCCGGCGCGCTCGTCTGCACGACAGCGCTCGGCAAGCAGGTCTACGACATCACCCACGAGCCGCTGCAGCTCGGCCTGCTCGGCCTCGCGGAGTTCGCACCGTCCGCGCTCCTCGTGCTCGTGAGCGGCACGATCGCCGATCGCTACTCCAGGACGAGAGTCAGCTCATCCGCCGCAGCTCTCGAGGTGGTCGCCGGCGCGGGCCTCGCGCTCTACGCGGCAACACATCCGCGTCACGTCCTTCCGATCTACGGGATGGTGCTTGTCTTCGGCGTCGGCCGCGCGTTCTACGCGCCGGCGAACCGTGCGCTGCCCGCGGACATCGTCCCGCTCGAGCGACTCCCGTGGCTGACTGCGCGCCGGGGCGCGACGTGGCAGTCGGCGATCATCGTGGGCCCGGTCATCGGCGGGTTCCTCTACGCGGCGAACATCGTCCTGCCGTACATCGCGATGGCGGTTTTCCTCGCGATCGCATCGATCTCGATGTTCTTCGTGCGCGTCGCCCACCAGAAACCGGCGCCGGTCGCCGAAGATCCGGTCGAGCCCGCCGTCGACCCGGGAGCCGGACACGCCGCACCTACGCCTCGAGCGGGACTGCGCGACGCGCTCGAGGGACTTCGCTTCATCCGCCGGACGCCGATCCTGCTCGGCGCCATCTCGCTCGATCTGTTCGCCGTGCTCTTCGGTGGCGCCGTCGCGCTGCTTCCGGCGATCGCCGAGGACCGGCTCGGCGTCGGTGCGGTCGGCCTCGGCTGGCTTCGCGCCGCCGGCGGGATCGGCGCCGCCGCCGTCACGCTGGTCATCACGAGGCGTCCGGTCACTCACCGCGTCGGACGCACGCTCTTGATCGCCGTGTCGATCTTCGGTGCGTTCACGATCCTGCTCGGCTCGACACGGATCTACGCCGTCGCCTTCGTCGCGATGATGGTGTTGTCCGGAGCCGACGCGATCAGCGTTTTCATCCGGTCGACGCTGGTCCCGCTCGTCACACCGTTCGACAAACGCGGGCGCGTCCTCGCCGTCGAGAGCGTGTTCATCGGCGCGTCCAACGAACTCGGTGCTTTCGAGTCCGGTGTCACCGGACAGCTTCTCGGCAGCGCCGGCGCGATCATCCTCGGCGGCGCCGCAACGCTCGCTGTGGCCGGCACGTATCTCATCGCTTTCCCGGCCTTACGGAAGATCGATCGCTTCCCGCAGCATTAGCCGAAGGTGAACGAGAAGACCTCGACGCCGGGTGAGATGTCGAGCGTCATCAGCTCGTCGGCGGTGGCGCCTGTGCGCAGCGTATAGAGCCGATATCCGTCGACGGTGACGTCCTTCGTTCCATCCGTTGTCGTGACGTGGATCGTGCCCACGTCCGAGCCGGCCGGTCCCGCGACGATGTACACGTTGCTCGCACGGAACCGCAGATAGATCGCCGCGCCCGTTCCCGCTACAGCGTATTCCGCTCCAACGTTCCACTCCCCGCCGTACGACCAATCGTCGGAGTCGAGGCTGATGTTGCCTTGCGCGTCGCGGGGCGGTTCGTAGGTCGCGTTGACGTTCGGTTTGATGTCTCCCGTGCCTGCGTATCGCTCCGCACGGTTTGAGCCGAGGTACGTCTCCGGGGTCATCGCGTTGATGACGTCCGCGTTCGTGCCCGTCGCCGAGGCCCGCATCCCGAGAAGCGTGCGGACCTCGTTCTCCGTTTGGACGTAGGCGCCCTCGCCGTAATGCACGGACCGGAGCTGTCCGTCCTTATCGATCAGGTAGTGGGCCGGCCAGTACTCGTTGTAGTAGTTGTTCCAGGTCGCCATGTTCGGGTCGAGTGCGACCGGGTAAGAGATGCCGAAGCTCTTGATCGCACGGCCGACGTTCCCCGGGTCTTTCTCGAACGCGAACTCCGGTGTGTGCACCCCGACGATCACGAGTCCGTCCTTGCGATATTTCGCGTCCAACGCCTTGAGGCGCGGGATCGTGCGGATGCAATTGATGCAGGAATACGTCCAGAAGTCGATCAGGACGACTTTCCCGCGCAAGGAGCTCAACGTGAGCGCCTTGGAGTTGTACCAGTTCGTGATCCCCGTGAAGCCGGGTGCGGCTCCGAGATCGGCGACGTATCCGAGGTCCGGGTAGCCGCTCGCCTGAAGCTGCGCGCGCGTGAGGTGCACCGACGGCGTCTTGGTCGTCGTGGTCTTCGTCAGCGCCCGTCTCTCGAGGCTCGCCGTCGGCGTCGACGTCAGGTTGACGTGCGTTGCGATGAACGCGTTGACGCGATCCAGTCCGCCGAGTCCGATGAGCAGCGCGGTGATGACGAGGATCGCTCCCATCGGCGCAAGCACGCGTCGGCCCCCGCCGAGGGCTCGACGCAAGCGCGCCGACAGCTTGCCGCCGCCGAGGATGACGGCGGCCAGGGGGCCGATCATCCCCAGCGCGTACCCCGCGGCCGTCACGAGCGTGCGCGAAGAGATGTGAGATCCCGCGGCGGCGACGGTGATCCCGGCGAGGATCGGTCCCGCGCACGGCGCCCACACGATGCCGAGCGGAACGCCGGACAGAAAGCCGGACGCGAAACCCGTTCCCTTCGCGCGGCGCTGCGGCATGCGCGACGTGACCCTCGAGATCGCACTCGAGAACGCGGCCTCGAAGCGCGGGACGATCAGGACGAGGCCCGCGATCCCGATCGTCACCGCGGCGAGGTATCGCAAGGTGTTCGCCGGGAGCCCGAGGCTCGAGATCGCCCCGGCCAAGCCGACGGCGAGGACGAAGAACGATGCCTCGATGCCGAGCGCGATGCCCCACACCCGCGACCGGCCGGCCTCGCGCGAAACGACGAGGATCGCCGGAAGCAACGGGAGAACACACGGCGTCAAGACGGACGCAGCCCCGCCCAGCACCGCGATCAAGAACAGAACCATCGTCCGTCAAACCCGGGAACGTGACGCGAAGTTCCCCCGGGAACGTCATCATCATCCACAACGAATGTGCAAGCCACCCCGACATCGCTGCGCCTGTGCGCTCGTACGCTTCCTCGAACCCGACACGAAGACTTTTGACGCTCGATTCATGTCGACATGAGCGCACTCGATGTCTCCGGCCTCGTGTGGTGGTACAGACGCGGCGAAGTAGTGCTGCACGACCTCGACCTTCGAGTCGAAAGCGGCGCTATCGCGAGCATCAGCGGACCGAACGGCAGCGGCAAGAGCACCCTTCTTCGTCTGATCGCCGGAGTCGTCGTGCCCCACCGCGGGACGATCGAGCGCGCTTCCCGAGTCGGTTACCTGCCGCAATCGAGCGACGAACCACCCGTCCGGCTCCGTGCCTCGACGTGGCTCGATTCGATCGCGAAGATGAAACGCTCGCACGCCGCCGACGCCGACACCTACGCACGCGAACTTGGCGTGGACGAAGCACTCAAGGGGCCGCTCGAAGCGCTCTCCGTCGGGACGATCGCGAAGGTTCTGCTGCTCGGCGCGTTCACAGCGCATCCGGGACTGATCGTTCTGGACGAACCGTTCGCTCCCCTCGACGCAAAGAGCCGCGACGCGCTGACACAGATGATCGGCCGCGCGGCCGCGGCCGGCGCCGGTGTCGTCGTGAGCAGCCACGACGAGATGCCATCCTTGTCCGGCGAGCACTACGTCCTGCAGAAGGGAAAGCTGACGCCTCGGTCCCCGGACGCTCGGCGCTGGCGCGTGCTCACATCATCGCCGGACGGAGCCGTCGAACGAATCGTCGATGCCGCCGGACGCGACGCGCTTCTGCGCGCAGCACTCGACGCCGGACACGAGATCCTCGCCGTCGAGGAGCGAACGTGATCGCAGCCGTCGCGTATTACGTCCTCATCACGGCGCGACGGCAAGCGGTGCTCGCGCCGATCTTCGTCTTCGTCGCCGTCATCGGGATCGTCTACGCGACGGACGCCGGACCAGCTCTCGCCGCCGCGACCGTTCCGGCCGCCGCACTCGTTCCGATCGGCGCATGGATCATGCGTCTTGTGGCCGGGGTCGAGAGCAAGCCGTTCGCCGACGTGACGCTCGTCGCGCTCGGCTCCCAAACACGGCGCCACATTTCTCGCGGCCTCGCCGCTGCAATATTCGGTGCCGGCTTGTGCGTCGTCGCAACGCTATGGGCACGCATCGCGAACCCGCATCCGTACCCGACAGGCGTCGTCCTCACGATCGTCGCGATGAATCTCGTCCTCGTGGTCGCCGGTATCGGATTGGGCGCGTTGTTATCACCGCCCCTCGGCGTTACAGCAGGAGCGGGCGCGCTCGCGGCGACGATCATCGTGCTCGTCTCGCTCGTGGTCCGGTTCGTCCCGCCGATCGGCCCGGTGCTCGACGCGTACCTTGCGCACCGCACGGCCGGCGGTCCGGCGCTCATCGAAGCCGCAGTCGTCGGGTTCGTCGCGTTCGGCATCGCCGGACGTCTCGCGCGCCGCGCGCGTTAAGCTTTTTTCACGCCCTGGCGCAGCGCTCGGATGTCCGGAAGCGGTGTGAGCCTCGACTCGAGATCTTCGCGCAGCTGCGTGTAGTTCGGCGGTAGCGACAGCTTCTCGCCGAGCGTCTCGAGGGGCTCGTCGACGGTGAACCCCGGACCGATCGTGGCGATCTCGAACAAGACGCCGCTCGGCTCCCGGAAATAGATCGACTTGAAATAGAACCGGTCGATGATCGGAGTCGGCGCCATGCCGTCTTCGACCAACTTCGTATGCCACGCCTCGTGGTCGTCCGGATAGTCCGCCCACGCGATGTGGTGCACCGTTCCGGCTCCTTGCACGCCGCGCTGCGACGTTATGTCGTAGGACCACGTCGTTCCCCTGCGCTCACCGCGCGACTCGAACGTCGCGTCGTCCGTCCGGCGCATCCCCATCGTCTTCTCGAGCAATGCCACACTGCGGTCGACGTCGGCGGTGTACGCGCGCGCTCCGTCGAAACCCTGCAGCGCGAACTCGCGCGGGATCTCGGCGTGCTGGGCCGAAAGCGGTTCGTCCGTCGTGTGGACCACGCGCAGCTCGTGCGTGAGACCTTCGAAATCGGCGAAACGCAACGCGCCGTCCGAACGTTCGACGTTCACATCGTGTTTGCGCAGGCGCTGTTCCCAGAAGCCGAGCGCGTCGGCCGACGCGAGACGCCATCCGATGAGATGGATCATGCCGGCCCCCGTGCGGCCGAGCGCCGCGCCGGGATACTCGAAGAACGTCAGGTCGGATCCCGGATCGCCCTTCTCGTCCGCGTAGAAGAGGTGATAGACCGTCGGGTCGTCCTGGTTGAGGCTCCTCTTCACGAGCCGAAGACCCATCACGCCGACGTAGAACTCGACGTTGCGCGGCGCGTCGCCTGTGATGCAGGTGATGTGATGCGTGCCCTCTAAGGCCTTCATCCGATCGGGGACGCTGCGCCCCCCGAGCCCCCCGCGGATACGGTCTGAGCTCCGCTCATACCGTCACCCTACTTCGGTTTCTCGCCGTAGTCCTCGAAGGGAGCGTCGCGACGTCTTATCGTTTCACGGAAACCGAGCTTCGCGAAATCCTCCACCCATCGGTACGCCTCTTCGGTGTGCCGCGTCACGCCGTCGAAGAACGTCCCGAGGATCTGCGTCGTCCGGAGCCCCATGTTCTCGAACGCCTGATTGACGAGCAGCTTGTTGAGCGCAAGCTGATTGGCCGGGATGTGCTGGAAACGGGCCGCGTACCGCAATGTCTCACCGGCCAGCTCGTCGTCGGGAAATACCTTCGAGACCAGACCGATCCGCAACGCGGTGGACGAATCGATCGCGTCACCCGACAGCAGGAACTGCTTCGCGTGCTCGAGTCCAACGCGGTAGACCCAGAGCATCGTCGTCGGCGTCCCGAAGACGCGCGACGGTGGGTAACCGATGTGCGCACTCTCCGCCATGAAGATGAGGTCGCAACACAAAACGAGATCGGTCCCGCCCCCAAGGGCCCAGCCGGCAACCTCTCCGATGACGGGCTTCGGACAATCCCAGATCTTCATGAAGCGCCGGACGTTGTGCGCCATCATCTGGTAGTCCCGGACCGGGTCCCACGCACCGGCGCGATACTCGACGCGCGGCGCGTCGTATCGAAAGGAACGGAACCCGGGATCGCGCTCCGCGAAATTCAAGTCGTATCCGGCGGTGAAGGCCGCGCCGGCGCCGCGCAACACCACCGACCGAGCCGTCGCCGACGCCGACGCGCGGTCGATCGCTTGCGCGATGCCCTCGATGACGTCCTCGTTCAGCGTGTTGAGTTTGTCCGGACGGTTGATCGTGACGATCGCGACCGAGTCCTGCTCTTCGTATATGACGACGTCGCCGGCCATGCCGGGCGAAGCATAATGCCTGTCGCAGGTAGCGCTTGACCGAACACCAACCAAGGGGGAGACGATGAAGGTCGGGATCATGTTTGCGAACGTCGTCCGCTTCGGGACGCACGAAGGCGCCGTCGCGCTCGCGAAAGCCGCCGAAGACTCAGGTGTCGAATCGCTTTGGACCGTGGAGCACGTCGTCGTGCCCGAGGGATACGCGAGCCCGTATCCGTACTCCCCCACGGGCAAGATGCCGGGGGACGAGCGCGCGCCGATCCCCGATCCGCTCGCGTGGCTGTCGTACATGGGGGCCTTGACGAAGACCGTCCGGCTCGCGACGGGCATCTTGATCCTTCCGCAGCGAAATCCCGTCGTCCTCGCGAAGGAGTGCGCGACGATCGACACCTTGACCAACGGACGGCTCACGCTCGGCGTCGGCATCGGCTGGCTCGAGGAGGAATTCCAAGCCATCGGCGTCCCCTTCCACGAACGCATGGGACGCACCGACGACCACATCGAAGCGTTGCGCGCGCTCTGGAGTGAGAACGAGACGCACACAGGTCCGTTCTCGAAATTCGCGAACGCACGCAGCTATCCAAAGCCGGTTCAGCAAGGCGGGATCCCGATCGTCGTCGGCGGACACACGAAGGGCGCCGCGCGACGCGCCGGACGTCTCGGCGACGGGTTCTTCCCGGCGCGGCCGGACAACCTCGCGGAGCTGATCGACGTCTGTCACCGCGCAGCGAAGGACGCCGGACGGGACCCCGACGCGATCGAGATCACGACGGGCGGTGCGCCGAGCGTGGACTTCGCGAAGCAGCTCGCGGATCAGGGCGTGACGCGGATGGTGATGCCGCCGCCGAGCTTCGATCCGAACGACATCGGACGCGCACTCGGCGAGCTCTCGGAGAACTTCGTCAGCAAAGTCAGCTGAGACGCCGGCTGAGGTCCTTCGGCGCGATCCCACCGACCTGCAACGGATCGGACGGATCGAGCTGCAGCAGGAACTCGCGGCAGCGCCGCGCTTCGACGCCTTCACCGATCGCGGCGGCGGCCCGCATGAGCCCGAAGAGCGCGCGAAGGAATCCGCGGTTGCTCTCATACGTCCAGTGCACCTCGCGGTCCGGGCGCCATCCGGACGAACGAAGAAGGTCGAGACCACGGTGGTAACCCACGCGCGCGAAGGCGTACGACGCCACGTCGTCGCCCTCCTCGTAGGCGAGGTCGGCGAGTCTCGCCCATCCTTCGAGGCAGAGCGGATCGCCGGCAACGACCTCGCGCAGTCCGGCGGCGTCCGACACTTCTTCGAGCACCTCCGCGCATCGCGCCACCGGGAGCGTGACCGAACCGTCCATCTACGACGAGCCTAGCTCGCGCACGACGAGCGTCTCGTGCTCGTGCGATACGCCGATCTCGATGTCGCCCGAGACGATCTCGGTCGCGACGAAGATCCGGACGCCTCCGGCTTCGACGATGGCATCGCCTTCGGACGGTTCCGTCGCGAACCGGGGACGGATCGCTCCGCCGGCAAGACGCAGACGCACGGCGACCTTCGACGGATCGGCCTTCGCAAGCTCGAGCGATCGGCGGATGACGTCGAGGGCCTGCGGGGTCACCGCGATCAAATGACTCAGGTGACGAAGACGCTCTGGCCCTCGGGAAGCATCTCGACGATCGTATTCCCGGGAGCCACCGCGATGCGCTGACCCGAATCGTCCGTGTAGTGCATGGGCTCTTCGCGCGTCGAACGGTTCCAATGGCCACGCACCGCACGTCCGGCGCGGAAGAAGACGGCGGCGCCGCTGCCGACGATCGTGATGGTGTTCGTCGGGTTGCCGGCGGGGTCCAAGTAACCGTCGGCGACCACATGCACGATCTCGACGATCACGTTTCGGAACGCGAGCTGCTGGTTCTGTCCGGGATGTTCGACGAGATGCGGCACACCGGCGGTGAAGCGTTCATAGAGCCCGCTCGTCGCGTTGTACTCGAAACGCACCTCGTCGCTCCCGTTACCGAACGAGAACTTCAGGTGGTTCGCGACCGCGCCCGTCTTCGACGGATCGACGCTCGTCGGAAGGAACGCGAACTGCGGGTCGGGAGGCGAGCCCGCATGACCGGCCCACAACGCGTCCGTCGAGGTGTAGAGGTTGTACGGCATGGATCGCGCGCTGTCGCGATGGAAGGCGTCGACCGAAACGTCCGCGCCCACGTCCGTGATGTTCGACGCGGCGTGCAGACGGGCGACGACCGGCGGAACGCCGCCCGAGTACGCGAACAGCGCGTGATACGACTCGGCGATGTCCGGATCGACGGTGCGGACGCTTCTGACCGGACCGATCCGGTCCACCGAGTTCGTGAGGAACAGGGCCATGAAGCGCGTGATGCCACCCTCGACGAGTTCCTCGTAGACGACGTCCGCGCGGTCGAGCCCCGACTGCGGACGCTCCGCCGACGAGTTCCCGATCTTCACCGCGAGCACGCGGCGGCGCTGCCACGGCTGTGGGGAAAACGTCGTGATACCGGTGAGCGGGTTGACGAACCCGTTTGCACCGGGCAGGACGACCACGTTCGACCGGCGGACGCGCTGGATCGGAAAGCTCTGTGCCGAGGCGCATGCCGCACCCGTCAGGGCGAGCGCGATGAGGACGGGGATGAAGCGGGGGGCGGTTCGAGTCACGGCGAGGGACACTACCCCACACCACGGACATCGTCCAACGGTTCACAAAAGTCTGAGGTCAGGCGCCGGTCGACCCAAAGCCGCCCTCCCCGCGCGAGCTTGTGGATAACTCCTCGACCTCGATTACGTCGACGTTCGCGACGGGCATGACGACCAGCTGACCGATACGTTCGCCGCGTTTGATCTCGATCGTGTCGCGCGGATCGTGATTGATGAGGACGATCTTGATCTCGCCCCGGTAGCCGGCGTCGATCACGCCGGGCGTGTTGACCATCGAAAGCCCGGACCGGACGGCAAGCCCCGACCGCGGGACGCCGAGGCCGACGAACCCGGTGGGTACCGCGACGGCGATCCCCGTCCCGATCACGGCGCGCTCGCCGGGCAGAAGCGTCAGGTCCTGTGCGGCGTAGAGATCGAGGCCGGCGTCACCGTCATGCTGGTAGGACGGAAGCGGAAGTCCGGGGTCGAGGCGCCGCACGGGGAGTGTCGTCACCCACGGAGTAAACGCGACGACGACGACAGCGCGAAAGCCCTATCCCTGGTGACGACGCTATAGGCGACCTTGACGACGCAAAGCGCCGCGAGTTCACTGGTGCAAGAAGTCGCGCGAGTCGACCCTGGGGGGAACCGTGGCCTTCTGCGCCAACTGCGGTACGCAGATGTCGGACACCGCCGTGGCTTGTCCCTCGTGCGGACATCCGACGGCTCAGACCGGAGCGTATGCCGTCGTGCCGCGAACCGAGGGGCTCGCCATCACGTCTCTCGTGCTCGGCATCGCCGGCTTCTTCGTCTGTCCGTTCGTCTTGAGCATCCTCGCGATCGTCTTCGGTAATCAGGCGCGGACGAAGATCCGGAACGATCCTTCGCTCGGAGGCGAACCACTCGCTCGCGCAGGAATCATCCTCGGCTGGATCGGGATCGGCGTCGCCGTCATCGTCATCGTCGTGTTCATCCTCTTCTTCGCTGCCGGCACCGCCATCCAGCAACACAACGCTCCCGCGATCCCCAGCGGACTCGGCGTGCTACCGGCGTGGCGCTGACCCCAGGCAACGCATCGACGACCGACCGATGGACCGTCCCTCCGCTGTTCGCGGCGGCCGTCGGAGTGCTTGGGTGCGTCGTCCTCTATCTGCGTGACCCCGCCGAGGGAGCGCCGTTCCCGGCGTGTCCGTTCCACGCGTTGACCGGACTCGATTGCCCACTGTGCGGCTCCGGACGCGCACTTCATCGTCTGCTGCACGGACGCCTGCACGAAGCGTTCTCACTCAACCCGCTCTTCGTTCTGAGCATCCCGCTCGGCCTCGCCTTCGCCGCGACGCTGACGGGCGTTATCCACATCACCGTCCGGCGATGGGCGACGTGGACGTACGTCGCCGTCGTCATCGTGTTCACCGTCGCGCGCAATCTGCCGTGGGGTCCTGTTGCTTGGATGTCGTCGTATCACTGAGACGACGACTTGATGCGCACAACTTCTTCGATGAACGCTTCCGGGCTCATGTCCTCCGCGACACCGCCGACCATCGGACGCACGCGCTCGTAGAGCTGGCGAGCGATCCTGCCGCGAACCGGAGCGGTCAGGGTGTCGCGTCGCACGAGGAAGTTCCGCAGTGTCGCGATGACATCGCGGTCGACGCCTCCGACATCCCACGGATGCGGCGTGCCGGACGAGAACGCGTAGTGGATGGTCGTCGACGGCGGGACGGAAAGACGATCGCGAACGACGATCGTTCCCGCAGCGATGTCGCCGAGACGCTGATGACGGGGCGTCGCCAGGATCAGGACGATACCCACCACGAGGAAATTGTCGACGATCCGCAGAAGATTGCGAATCGCGCTCGAGCGGAAGTCGACAACAGATCCGTCCGCCCGCAGCACGCGCGTCCCGATCGCACGCTTGCCGATCGTTTTCCCCGAGCCGAGAACCTCGAACAGGACGTCGTAGCCGAAGGTGATCAGGAACGCAGCGACGACGAGGACACCGGCCACCACCGCCGTCATGGCTCCCGATGTCGCCGACGCGAACGCGAAGAACGCAAGAAAAAGAAGGAGTTCCACGCCGAACTTGATGAGCTGGTCGAGGATCGCGCCACCGAGGCGGGAGCCGAGTCCGGCCAGGGTAAGCTCGACGTCGACGCCTTCGGGGGTGGAGATGTGGAGCTGATCTTCGAGACTCATCTCGTTTGAACGTAGACGGTTTCGTCTCGGAGCGGCAGGCCGCATGGACGGAGCTCGAGGGGCTCGTCCGGCGCGCAGGGAGGCGACTCGAACGCCTCGCCCCCGACGAGGTGATGCGTGCGGGGCTGCTCTACCGCTCCGTCGCCGCCGATCTCGCCCTCGCACGCCGCCACTTCCCGGGCGATCCCGTCGTCGCACGCCTGCAACGACTCGTCGGCGACTCGCGTTCGCTCGTCTACCAAGGCGGGCCGCGCCGGACGACCCTCCGGTCGTTCTTCGCGCGCGACTACTGGGTACGCGTCGCCGAACGCCCACGGATCCTCGCTGCGGCCGCGCTCTTACTGTTCGTCCCGGCGATCGTCGGCGCGCTATGGGCGGTCGCCGACCCCAATCATGCGTCCGGTGCCGTGCCGGGGATCTACCGCTCGATCAGCGAGCGCCGCGAACCATCCCGCAACCTCGGTCGCGCCGCGACGTCCGGTCCGGCGATCTCGACCCAGATCTTCACGAACAACATCCGCGTCACATTCTTGGCCTTCGCCGGAGGGATCCTCCTCGGTCTCGGCAGCGCCGCGGTCCTGCTCTACAACGGAGCGTTCCTCGGCATCATCGCGGGGCTCGCGACGAAGTCCGGCAACG